>Ga0326728_10002859_pt1 | contig 56027 bp, 55 predicted proteins | sample MB3enrmetagenome_FD_207602 | JGI IMG/M metagenome (GOLD analysis project Ga0326728, IMG submission 207602) | Lab enriched peat soil microbial communities from McLean, Ithaca, NY, United States - MB31MN | ecosystem: Environmental > Terrestrial > Soil > Wetlands > Peat | place: USA: New York... | reverse complement strand
TAATTGAGCGCTCTCAAACGAACGTGCCGCATTGACTTGCGCCAATATGATGAACCCTATGAAAAAATCAAGTAAAGGCCAATGGCTAGTTTATGTTCTTAAATGCCGGAAAAATTATCTGTATACGGGAATCACAAATGATCTTGAAAAACGCCTCAAGGAGCACTCAGAAGGCAGGGGAAGCAAATTTGTGAGAGCATGGAGGCCGTTTGAGTTGGCGAAAATATTATCTTGCGATAATTCCACAAAAGCAAGACAATTGGAATACAAAATAAAAAAAATGAAAAGAGCAAAGAAGCTGGAATTTTTGGGTGTAAAAAACGCCGACTGATGCGTTGGCGGCGTTGAAGTAGCATTGTTGTCCCCTGTAGAGGGGGCATCAAGAAGCGACAGGGGAAGGAAACAAGAAATTCCACCCCCTTAATCCCCGGCTGCGGGGGACATAAAAAAAGCGGATGACTGACGAAAGACTTGAAGATGAGTATTATAACTACGAAAGGCCTGACAAAAAACTACGGTCAAATAGAAGCGGTTCGAAGCATCGACCTGAAAATAGAAAAAGGCGAAATATTCGGATTGCTCGGGCCTAACGGCGCCGGCAAAACCACGACCATCGGCATGCTCTGCACGATTGTCCGACCGACATCCGGAAGCGCAGCAATAGCAGGCGGCGATGTTATTAAGGAGCCCGCGCAGGTAAGACGCAAAGTCGGCATAGTGTTTCAGGACCCGACACTCGATACGGTTCTTAGCGGAAGAGAAAACCTTGAACTTCATGCGCGTCTTTACGGAATTCCCCGGGCTGTCCGGGAAAAAAGAATAACGGAGATGCTGGAACTAGTGGACCTGCGGCAGCGCAGTGATGATCTGACCCGCACATATTCGGGCGGCATGCGCAGGCGTCTGGAACTGGCGCGGGGTCTTTTGCACAAGCCGGCTGTGCTCTTTCTGGACGAGCCGACGCTGGGGCTTGATCCGCAGACGCGGGCGCGTATCTGGGAATACATCAAAAGAATGGCTCAGGTGGAGCAGACTACCGTTGTGCTTACAACCCATTACATGGAAGAAGCCGAACAGGTTTGCGACCGTGTGGGGATAATCGATCATGGCCGAATAATAGAACTCAATTCTCCCGATGCTCTGAAGGAATCGATGGGCGGCGATACGGTGGTGCTGATAGTTAAAGAGCCCGACCTGGAAAAAATACGTTCACTGCCTTATGTGTCGAAAGCCGCTGTAATTGACGGCATGGTGGAGATAACGATGAGAAAAGCCAATCAGCACCTGCCTGACCTCCTTTCTCATATTCAAAATGTGGAGTGCGTGGAAATCAAAGTACCCACATTAAGCGATGTGTTTATTAAGCTGACCGGAAGAGATATCCGGGAAGATGCCCCGGAGGATCCCGGAGGCTGGGTGGATTCGGTAGTCCGTTACCGTCAGAGAGGATCATGATGGCTATGTCTAATGCGATGAAAGACGGGTTTATCCGCAGGGAATTGATGGGTATTTACGCTGTCTGGTGGCGGGAATTCAAAGTATTCCAACGCGAGAAAAGCAGAATCGTTTCGAGCATTGTTCAGCCGCTCATGTGGCTTTTCCTGTTCGGCAGCGGCGTGGGAGCGAGCGTCAGCGTAAGCAATATCAATTATCAGGATTATATATATCCGGGCATACTTGCCATGCTTGTGCTTTTCGGATCGGTATACTTCGGCCTCTACATTGTCTGGGACCGCAAGCTCGATGTGCTCAAGGCTATACTGGTGGCGCCGGTGTCGCGTCTGTCCGTCTTTATGGGAAAGGTTTTAGGCGGATGCACGGATGTTACGATGCAGATTATTATTCTCTTTCTCTTCTCGTTTATGTTTCCGTCTGTAAATCCCTGGGGCATTCCGCAAGCGTTGCTGTTATTGTTTATTACATCCATCGCGCTGGTTTCGATGGGGCTCGCGCTCGGCTCTTTGTTTGAAAGTCTGGAGGGATTCCAGCTTATTTCATCTTTTCTGATATTTCCGCTCTTTTTCTTATCCGGCGCTCTGTTTCCGGTTGACGACAAGCTTCCCTTCTGGCTGCGGGGACTGGTAAAGATTAATCCCCTTACCTACGCCGTAGACGGTGTCAGGGGAGCATTGCTCAATATTCATATTTTCCCGTTTTATGTTGATTTCATCGTCGTCACTTTCTTCGCGGTTATTATGTTTTTTGTGGGGAGTGTGCTCTTTAGCCGGATGAAATAACGCCCATTCATCGCTACGTGCCCGGTCGTATAGAAGCGCTAAAGTTGGATTGACCGTCTTGCGGAGTTTAGATATTTCAGGTATATATAATTACTAATTTGCCCTAAAGAGTTGATTATGAAAAAATGTCCATTTTGTGCTGAAGAAATTCAGGACGACGCGATAAAGTGTAAACACTGCGGTGAATTTCTGAATATCTCCAATAATTCTCGCGTCGCGGAGCAGGAGTTTAAATGGTATTTCCGGAAATCGTTTATCATTTTTGCGGTCTGTTGTGTGGGACCTCTGGCATTGCCTCTGCTTTGGTGGCGTCCGCAAACAACATGGCCGTGGAAGGTCGGTCTCTCAGTAATCATACTGGTGCTCAGTTGGATCCTGTTTCGGGCAACAATGGAATCCATTCATAATATTAAGGAGTATTACCAGTTACTCAACCAGCTTCAATAAGAACAGGCATCCATTATTTTAACATATATCATGTAAAAGGAGATGAACTATGTATAGCTTAAATCGTGCCGCTGTAGTTGTTGTATTTGCGTTGTTTGTAATGGGAATCCTGCCCCTGGCAGCTTTTGCGGAATCGGAATCACCATCATCGATTGAGCAGACTTTTCAAAAGGCAAAGCAGGATTACCTGCAGAAAAACATGAATTCCGCGGCCGGGCAAATTAAAAAGGGCGCGGATTATATGAAGGCTGAATCCCTAAAAGCATCGACTAATGGTAAAGAGGCGCTGACGTCATCGGCGCGGGAACTGGAACAACTGTCCGTTGATGTGAAAAAAGGAACCGTGAAATCGGTAAACAAAATAGAACAATCCTTCGCGCGTGCCTATCTGGCAATGGCTGCGGACCGGCATATCAAGTCATCGGAATCATGGACCAGGAAAGAATCGGCAAAAACAGGCGAGGCGCTTGGTTCATCCTCCAGGTATTTGGAACGAAGCTTTGCATGGGCCGGCCAAAAGGTTGAAACACATACGAAAGAAGCCATTGAAAAATCTAAAAACCTTTCGCTGAGATTGAAGGAAAGAGGAAACGTGATTGCCAAAGATGTTGAAAAAGGACTCAAAGATACGGGAAGTGAAATTGAGAAATTAGGGAAAAGAATTTCTCCAAAATGAAACAGTTATTAATATGATCCACGCCCAATGACAGACCATCGGCATTGAAACTCTTGTACGGGCAAGATTTTCTTGACCCACAAATCCGCGTCTTCAATACTCCATCCCGCAGATTATCGATTGAAAGAGAGTAAAAATGATGGCCGCAGGCGCAGCTTGAGCGCGTCTAAGCCAGGAGGCAGGTTATGATTGGCCCTCTGAACTTTTCTTTATCTTCATGTAAGTATGGTTGCAACAGTCGAAACCAGTTCCAATCGTCTTTGACCTTTCAAATTCCCATAAACCTTTATTCATCTTTGCCACTACCAAATCTGCTGCACACGAGTATTTACATAGGTCTCCCATCTTAAGATTTCTAAATGTTGATGCGACAGGACAATATTGGATCTTGAATTCTATCCTATTGCTTGTTTCTTCCACTAAAATCAGATCATAGATTGGTCCTATTATGAAAAAATTATTTTTTAATGTTTTCTTAAAACTGTCGAATTCAAAAGCAGATTTTGTTCTGGGTATTAGAATTCCCATGCCCAGAGCAGCCGTCTTTGTTACTAACTTTCCGGTTAATCTTACAGCATTGGGCCTGCCAATCAGCAATCTGAGGAAATGAACAAGCAAGACGAAGGGAATTGTGAATACATATCCAATAAATGTTGAGACGAATCGAGCAGTTCTAGTCATTTTGCACCTGCTTGGGTTTGTAAAGATTTATCTTTTATTCCCATATTGATTTATAAAAGTGTTTATATGTATCATTGCTAATACTTCAATCGGCTACAAAATATTTTCAATAAAGAAGGATTGTTTAACGATTACTGATTATAAATTAGCATAAAATTATAAATTTGAAAACGGAGGAAGTTAGAAATAAAAAAACAGATTGTTGATTTTTTGAAAGTGACAAAACGACCGAATTGCAGGTTTCACTTACGAATCCACAGTAGGTGGACATCTGTAGAATTAAGGATTACCATTTATAATCATGTTTTTTCTATTTCATGGAAGTAATAGATTTTCTCCATTCACATAAAGATTTTACTTGCATATTAATGCACACCAAATATACATTATAATGTATTTAATCCACATAGTCATTCTTGGGAGGTTTTGATATGAACGTAAAAGGCACTTTTTATGTTTTGACAAAGACGGCTATGACCACCGCTTTCGGCGAGGAACGTTGGAATTCCTTTATGACCAGGCTGGCAGAGAAAGACAAATATTTCAAAAATATGATTATGTCCGTTACTCTCATTCCAGTGGAAAAATTAATCATTTTTTTTGACGAGATGTGTGCGGAATTCTTCAACAACGACAGAATGTCATACTTGATGTTCGGGAAAGTAGGCGCTAAATACGCCCTGTCGCCGGAAGGCCCGTACAAAGCTTTTATGCTCACAAAAGATATAAAGCAGTTCGTCGAGATTTACATGCCCAAGCTTTGGACGGCGTTTTATGATGGAGGTACAGTTATCGCAAAGTTAGAGAACAACATCGTTCATCTCAAAATTACCGGGATTGATATAAAAAATTTGTACTTCGAGCAACTTATTATGGGTTACAATCAGCAGGCGCTCAAAACGTTCGGGAAAAAATCATTTGTGAAAAAAATCAGGAGTATTGCATCGGGCGATGATGATATTTATTACCAGTTTGAACTAAAGGATTCTTGATCACAAAATATAATGTGCGGTGTCGATTATTGTCGGGCGTGAATTGAATTTATTACATTCATAAGTGGTAAAAAAAAGGCAGAGCAATTGACTCTGCCTTGCTATGGTAAAAATCAGTTTCTTTTCTATTGGTTAAACTATCTCCCCACCCCTGCCCATTAAACTAAGACCAATGAGTAGGAAAGATGAAAATTCGGGAACAGCCGGTATTTCCCCATCTGCTCCATGCAACGTATATACCCCATCCTGTCAGAAGCTCTTTAATGCTACGATCAGGCAAGGTCGAAACGGTCAAGATTCATAACTTTGTTCCACACCGCTACAAAGTCGTGCAAAAACTTCTTCCGGGAGTCCTCAGATCCGTAAACTTCCGCCAGGGCCCGAAGCCTGGAGTTGGAACCGAAAATCAGATCGACACGGGTACCGGTCCACTTGAGCTCGCCCGTCGCGCGATCACGCCCTTCGAACACGTCCCCGGCATCCGGGAGGGCCTTCCACGTTGTGCCCATGTCGAGCAGATTTATGAAGAAGTCGTTGGTCAGTGCCTCTGGCTGTTTTGTGAAGACGCCGTGTTGGGACCCTCCGAAGTTAGTCTTCAAGACACGCATGCCGCCCACGAGAACCGTCATTTCAGGCGCTGTCAGGGTCAGCAATTGCGCCCGATCCACCAGCAACTCCTCGGCCGATACGGCATATCCGGTCTTTTGATAGTTGCGGAAACCATCTGCGACGGGTTCGAGCACGGCGAAGGACTGCACATCGGTTTGCTCCTGTGAGGCGTCCATGCGTCCCGGCGTGAAGGGAACCGTCACTTTTTGGCCGGCATTCTTCACTGCCTGCTCGACGCCAGCGCAACCGGCCAAAACGATGAGGTCAGCCAGGGAGACCTTCTTCCCGCCGGACTGGGTGGTGTTAAACGCGCTCTGGATGCCCTCTATGGTCTTGAGGACTTTCGCCAACCGGGCTGGCTGATTAACTTCCCAATCCTTTTGCGGTGCCAGACGAATGCGGGCGCCGTTGGCGCCTCCGCGCTTGTCGGAGCCACGGAACGTGGACGCCGACGCCCAGGCCGTTGAAACCAGTTCCGACACAGACAAGCCCGAAGTCAGAATCTTGCCCTTGAGGGAGGCAATGTCCTTTTTATCAATCAGTTCATGATTGACTGCTGGGATAGGGTCTTGCCAGATGAGCTCTTCTTTTGGAACTTCCGGGCCGAGATAACGGGCGCGAGGGCCCATGTCACGGTGCGTCAGCTTGAACCAGGCGCGGGCGAACGCGTCGGCTAACTGATCCGGGTTCTCGTAGAAGCGCCTTGATATCTTTTCGTAAACAGGGTCGAACCGCAGAGCGAGGTCCGTGGTCAGCATGGATGGCGCGATACGCTTTGAGGGATCGTGGGCAGAAGGCACGGTACCGGCGCCAGCGCCGCCCTTCGGTATCCACTGATGCGCGCCGGCCGGGCTTTTTGTCAGTTCCCATTCGAAGCTGAAAAGTATCCGAAAGAAGTTGTTGCTCCACTTCGTCGGTGTGTTCGTCCAGGTGACTTCCAGGCCGCTGCCGATCGCGTCACCGCCTTTGCCCGTACCAAAGCTACTCTTCCAGCCGAGGCCCTGCTCCTCGATGCCGGCAGCTTCGGGCTCAGGCCCCACATGTTTGGCATCGCCTGCTCCGTGGGTTTTGCCGAAGCTGTGGCCGCCCGCGATGAGCGCAACCGTCTCTTCGTCATTCATGGCCATGCGGGCAAAGGTCTCGCGGATATCCCGCGCTGCAGCGATCGGATCGGGATTACCGTTGGGGCCTTCAGGATTAACGTAAATCAGACCCATCTGCACAGCAGCGAGCGGATTTTCAAGGTCCCTGTCGCCGGAGTAGCGCTTGTCATCCAGCCACTTGCCTTCAGAGCCCCAGTAGATGTCTTGTTCGGGTTCCCAAACGTCCTCACGCCCGCCGGCAAAACCGAACGTCTTGAATCCCATCGATTCCAAAGCGACGTTACCGGCAAGGATCATCAGGTCTGCCCATGAAATTTTCCGGCCATACTTCTGCTTGATCGGCCAAAGCAGCCTGCGCGCCTTGTCAAGGTTGACATTGTCGGGCCAACTGTTGAGCGGAGCAAAGCGCTGGTTACCGCCCCCTGCGCCGCCGCGGCCGTCGCCTACGCGGTACGTGCCTGCGCTGTGCCACGCCATGCGAATGAACAGTGGTCCGTAGTGTCCGAAATCCGCCGGCCACCAATCCTGCGAGTCGGTCATCAGCGCCAGAAGATCCTTCTTCACGGCCGCCAGATCGAGACTCTTGAATTCTTCAGCATAGTTGAAATCCTCGCCCATCGGATTGGACTTTGATGAATGCTGGTGCAGGATATCGATCCGCAATTGGTTCGGCCACCAGTCCCGATTCGACATGCCTCTGCCCGTTATATGGAACTTGCTGTCTTCATTCATAATGTTTTCTCCTTTCCTGATCTTAATTATTTAAAAGGACACCTATGAATAACGTTGTTTCGCTGCCCATTGAGCTAACTATGTTTGTATCGAAAATTTTGAATGATAATTGAATTTTCATTGTTGTCTTCATTGCAGACTAACCATGTTTATTCTATTATTTATTCACGAGACACCGCAGATTGACTATAAAGTTAAAAGGAATGTGGACTATCCAACAAATGCGGTTTGTAATTTAACATAAAATTAATATTTTGAATAGTGTAGATTACCAGTTCGTAATATTCAATTGCGTCTGTATTAAAAGAAAATAATTAAAGAGCCAAATGTTCAATTAATCTATTTACCTGACTGTACCGGAAGTGCTCGTCACCCCCCTGCCTGGTACTCTCACTTCACTGTCTGTCCAGACACAGGGGTGTAATTAATCATCTTACAAATTCCTTTATATTTAGTTTCATCGAAATGTACAATCAACTACTATTTTAACTTTGAATCGTTGAGTATCCGAACGCTTTCCTTCCCACGTTCTGTAATAACTCATCTTTATAACGTTCTGTGCAAGGGATTTTGGTCTTAATATCCAAATATGTGCAGCAGGAGAACCGATAAGATCACTTTTTCTCTCCTGCCTTTCGGAAACTATTTCATAGTTAAGTTCGTCAAAATGCCAACTGTACCCGGTTGTACTGTTTTCCTGAAGCTCAAGCTGAATATCATCTCCGCATTGTATTCTTACTGTGCTATTATTAGAATCAATGGTTATGATGTGTACAACCTTTTCCCGATGATGCAGCTGTTGTCGTTGCTGATCTTGCCAATAATCATACAATGGGTCATCAGAAGCTACGACATTAATACTTAACCATATCGATAGATATAGAACCATAGACAATATTAAACTTATCTTTTTCATTTTTTACCTCTATTCTTAATATCTGTATTCAAAGATTTGTGAGTCTCTATACTATCTGATTGATCTGCCAAAAGAGCAGCGGCCCACATATACTGTTTACAACTTACTTTAGGAAATCCGGGGACCATACCGGTTTTTATTCTTCCCCGGATTATCAACGCAAAAAACCAGTATGGTGTCCACTTTTTCTGGGGAAGATCAGGTTGTAACCTATCATAAAATTAAACTTTTGAAAATTGAGGATAAGGAAGGAAGAAATAAAATTTCGATTCACGAACTATTAGAATTATTTCTTTTACCGACAAGTTTTCATGCGCATGAAGGCTAATGCTGTTCAGATTACGATGGTAACACCGGCAAAAATGTGATCCTATAATAGGATAAAAAAAACAGGGGCTTGAAGGGTGCACACCCCTCAAGCCCCTGAAGTACTCATGGAATCAAGTTACATTATGCCGAGCATGTAGTCCTTGAGATCCGCCTGGACAGGTTTTTCTCCGAGCCAGATGCCGTAGAGGGCTTTTTTGAAGGCCAGGCCTTCTATGGTGCCCTTAAGAGTCCCATTCTTGTAAACCTCGACACCTTTGCCTGGTATGTTGATGAAATCGAAATAATCATTAACCGCGGTTTTTTCTTTGAATGTGAGTCCCATGAACTGGTCTATCTGTGCCTTGACAGGAACTATATTGCCGTTCGTCGCACTCTCGAAACCTTCCATGGTCGCTTTTTCCATTTTCTTGCTATCGACCAGCCCGGAAATGACCTGGAGTCTGACGGCCATTACCTCGTCGCTATTAACGATGGCCTGGGCATTGCTGCCTTTCTGTGCCAGGTACAGACCTGCCACATATACCTTAATAAAGAATTTCGTCCTGATTCCGGCGCCATTCAATACCAAGTTCTTCCCGCCTGCACTGAGTGTATCAGGTAATTTGACACCGCCGACTTCCAGTGCATATGCTGATGTTGCGAGAACTGCTGTTGCCAGTAAAATACCAAGTACCTTTTTAAACATGACTTCCTCCTCATAATACGTTAATTTTTGATAACCATTTGCTGTTCGTTTGGAGAGTATAAAGAAAATGTTGTTGAATGTCAATTATAAGCTATGCCGCAAAATGAACGTTATGATGCCGATTTACAGGCGTGAATTGTGTTTATTGCGCATTGAAAGAAAGTACATCCATGAAAAATCATAAACATTCAATTACAGGAAATTATCAATAAAAATTCGATTCCCGAACTGTCAGAATTATTTCTTGCATCTATTTCTTTGCCTCATCTCATTAAAGAAATAGTAAAGGTTGCCGGCTAAAATGAATGATATTGATTTGACTGTCCATTCTTTCGCTTCATGGTGCGATCTAAACATATTACCCTCTTATGTTCACCTACCTTTGAGAGGTCACAGTCTTTTGTCTCCGGGCTATACAGCAAACTTACGAAAGTCATTATGGCGCCTACGCTTAATATAACTGCGGGGGAAAGCCACATGTCCTGTTTCTCGATGGCTGCGATGAAGGGTATATGGTGTGCCCACCATACATAGATACTGAACCATGCTCCCAAAAGTGCACCCGAAGAATAACCCAGTCCGACGCCTGTTGCCCGCCGCTTTGTCGGAAAACGTTCAGAAAGGTAGGCAGGTACGATGCCCCAGGCGAGCTTCAGCATTGCCGCCATCGTCGTGCCTAAAAGGGCGAGCTTTATATTACGAGCGATTGCGGCATGATAAAGGACGTAATAGACTGGAACACCGAATAAAATCAGGAAAACACAATAATACTGAGTCAATCTTTTTCTCCCGGTAATGTCAGAAATCCAACCGTAGAAGTTGTATCCGAGGAATGCCATAAATAGGGCAAAACCGTAGATCAAACTATACGTCGTAACGTCGAAACCTCTTCCGCCAAGTGTCAGAATATTGGGTAGAAAACCGTAAACAGAGTAATCCGCGAGGAAAAGGCCTGTCATAAAAAAGAAGACCTGCACAAAATCCCATAGTGCCGGCGGTTTGAACAATCCCATAACAGGTGCCTTTTCGATATTGCCTTCATTCCTTGTATTTTCAAATTCGGGAGACTCCGGCAACAACTTTCTGATATACAGGGCCAGTAATACTGGCAATACTCCTGACGCAAAGACAATACGCCAGCCATAGTCAAGCATGGTCTTGCTATCCAGAATAGAAGAGATCAGGGCAACCACAAGAGAGGCAAAAACATACCCTAACGGGAAACCTGATTGAATAAATCCGCCTATTGCGCCCCGTCTCTTTTGCGGTGCATGTTCGATGGCAAAGGTATGTCCTACCGCATATTCCCCGCCAAAAAAAAATCCCATTAAAAGTCTAAGGACACAAAAAAGAACGTACGCCCAAATCCCGATCTGATCATATGTAGGAAGAAAGGCAGACATGAAGGACATCAGACCAACTCCGCCTATGGTCAGAACAAGGAGAAAACGCCGTCCGAGCCTATCTGCGAAATGTCCGAAGAATGCCGAGCCGACTGGCCTTGCTGCCATTGTGATCGAATAAGTAAGAACGATTGTGATATATCGCCAAGCCTCGCTTCCTGTGGGCGAAGAAAATATTTTGACAAGAATTGGAGCCATGACAAGGACGATCGCCATGTCGTAAGCATCCAACATAAAACCCAAAAACTGCGACCCCATCGCCATTTTTGTATCTTTGCTTAATTTTACTTTTTCTTGTATGGCTATGATAATTCCGTTCCTTTCAAATGACTTCCTCAACTATTTCATGGGTATTCTGTACTCTGGTATTTCACTTTGTATCTTCATCCCGGAAGGGAACTGACATGCTCCTTAGTTGCATATTTATGTATTTTCAATTCTATTACCGCCGTAATCATTCACATCTTAAATGCTGACTTGCCGCCAATACCTGTGCCATTTTTTAAGTTAAAATTGATATTGATGATTAACAATATCTATTTATCTGTCAAACATCGATTTGGTATGTATAGCAGGAAGAAAGAAATAAAATCTGATTTCCAAATCGGCAGAATTATTTGTTTCATCTGTCACTGTTAAAGCTATCCGCTGGACCGAAAGATTATTCGGTTGGCGGCAATCCGGCACCGGCCTTACCTGCGAGCGCCTCAAGCCATAACTGATGGTACTGATACATTCTGTTCGGCATAAACAGCATGCCTAGTCTTGCAATTAAGCCATGCTGTGTTTCCTCTGTAAGAACATGACACCCCTTAGCGGAGGGCCGCAATACCCACGCGTGATAAGCATCAACTCCGAACGCGCGGGCATCCCACGCGATACGCTCATTGGGAACGTACTCCAGCACGGTGGAAACAAGCGATACACCGAAAGTCTTCCAACGGAATCGGGAGCCTTCCCTGAGGTCCTGATCGATCCCGGAGATTATCTTCACGTTCGAGGAATTGAAATACCACGTTGGCCAAAGCGGCGCCCGGATTAGCCAGGCCCAAACTCTGTCCTGCGGGGCCGCCATGTCAAGTTCGTTTCGAACGTGAATCGGGCAATTACGGGGTTCGTAGTGATCGGGCCATTTAACGGCAAAGGGCTCTGTTGTCATCGATTATCTCCTTAGACGCGTAACCGTTATTGATGTGTGTTTTATATAATACCTTAAACACCGCACGATTTCCTATTTTTATTTGTAACCGATTTCTGGCGTTAGTTTTGCCCTGCCTTTAACAAAAACACCGCTGCCTCTGGCAATTTCTCTATTTTCCGCGTCGTAAAGAACAGACTCCGCCAGATATTGAGTTTTTGTGGAATTAACGACTTTCCCGATGGCTTTTATAACGCCCTGATCAACAGGCCTTAGAAGATAGATATTAAAACTTACTGTCAATACAAAAACATCTTCGACCAGCGAATTGACGGCAAAAAAAGCCGCGTTATCCAGCGCAAGAAAATACATGGCGCCGTGCAGGGCGTCCGCCGCGTGAAAAAGTTCCCGCCTCACGGGCAATGTAATTTCGGCATGCCCCTTGCTGATTTCCACGCGCGCGCCAACGAGTTTTACAATCGGCGCCGAATGCATCATATTCTCCAGCTTCCGGTAATGTTCATTTCTCAAAAGTAAAACATCCTCCTCTGATTGATTATTTTTTAAATATATCGGCAAGAAATTTATCCAGTTCAGCCCACGATTTTTTATCAGCCTCAGCGTTATACCCTACAGGCATATTAAATTTTTTCGCATACCTGTCGGCATCGGGATTGGTGAAACTGTGCATTGCTCCCGGATAAGAAATAAACTGATAATCAGCTTCCGCATTTTTCATTTCCTGCACAAACGCCTCGATTTGTTCGGGCGTCGTGAACTTATCGGCATCACCATTAAGAACCAGAATCTTTGCTTTTATGACACCGGCCCCGGCAGGTTTTGCCGTAGCCAGGCTTCCATGAAAGCTCGCCACACCTTTGAGATCAACGCCCTGACGCGCCATGTGCAGCACGACTCCGCCTCCGAAGCAATAACCGATGGCGGCAATCCTCTCCGGATCAACTGTTTTTTGCTTTTTCAGGAATTCGAGAGCCGCCATAAATCTGTCTTCCTCTACAGCCGTATTTTTCATAACTTCAGCGGCAAACTTCCCGGCATCATCAGGGTGATCGGTCACTTTACCATTTCCATACATATCAAGGGCAAACGCGGTATAGCCCATTTTGGCCAGCATTCTGGCGCGTTTGCGGACATATTCATTTTGTCCCCACCATTCATGGACGATGATCACGCCCGGCCGTTTGCCTTTAATATTTTCATCATAGGCCAGGTAACCTTTCAGAACCACGTTTGGGGCCTTGTAAGTGACTATCTTGCCTTTAATCCCGGCCGCGGCAATAGCAGGAAGGCAAATGGCTGATACCAGTATGGCAACTGCCAATATGATAAATATTCTTTTCATAACGACCTCCTTAAAATCATAGTGACCAGTCTTCAGAACATCCTGACAGATGATCTGAGAGATAATCTAAATAGATGAGTGGCATCTCTCTGTGGTAACATTTCTTAATACAGCAACTGGTGATAGTATATGCATTATCAAGACTAAGTATAACCGCTAAAATGTCAAGATGCTTTTCAGGGCTAATCACGAGTTTCTATAGCGACTCTTTGGGCCTCGTCAAAGTATATCCGTCTTGAATAAAGAATAGGGTGCAAATTTCATCTGGTCTACCTCGGCAACTACTTTTCCGATCAGCATCGAGTTGTCGCCTTTTGTATATACGGCGCCCAGCATTTTGACGACTTCAATCTCTGCCCAGGGATCGTAATCGGAGGGATTGAAAACAATCTTGGCTTCTCCAAAAAGCATTTCTTTGGGTCTGAACTCGGTTTCCTGTTTCACCAGCCGGGGATTATAGTCAAAAGCGCAGCCTTCCGGCGCGGGGAAATATTTAAAGTTGTATGAAATTATTGTACTGGATCCGTCCTCTTTAACGGGATTGGCTGTGATAATATCCAGCATCGCCGGATCATTAAACTTGCCGTTTAGATTGGCGCTGATTTTCATGAAACGTTTCCCGCGCCGCTTTGTCCATCCTGATACGGTATCACCTTTTTTTGTGTAATGAATATCTGCTATTTTTTTTGGAAAACCGAAAATCTCCCGGCCGTAAATCAAAGCCATATCATTTGTAACCGGCATGGCAAGGCAGTACCCTCCCTCCTCACCATTGAATACTGCGTGAACAAATAATGCGGTTTCCATGTAGGTCACGTCAAAATTAGTACGGGGATAAGAAGCTACAAAAGCATATGCGAGAGGATAAGGTGCAGGTTTTAGCGGCGGCGGCAGGAGTCTGGCGATGATTTCCGGTTTTGTTTCCCAGAAAACGGTTAACATTTCCGCATCATAAAAATCAAATGTTGAACAGGCGTTTGCCATGATCTGTTCAAAGTTTTTTACAAATCCCATAACCTACCTCCTGTTTCTTGAAAAGAAGATTGAGAATATAAAAAAAACTTTTTCTTAAAAATGCACTTATTGGAATTGGAAGTCAAGCGTAAAATTGCCGTATAATATTGTTTATTTCTATTTGGCATCCGGCATTATCGTGAAATTTAGGAATAAGAAGACTATTTAGTTTAACACCTTATTTTCAGTAGTGGGCCGTTGTCAGAATTCAAGATTGCCATTTCAAAGATTCAACAATAAGTACCAGAGGCGCGGCCCTGCCTTATCCGCCAGAATTGTTGGTCAGGCCTCTACGGTAAATAAATCGTCCCCTCATTTTTTACCGTCGAAGTTTTTTCTTTAGGTCTTCAATACAGGCCGCAAGTCCTCAATCCGGTCGAAAAGGTGCCATATATAATTCCCTGTTCCCTTTTCGCGATGCGGATGTATTTCGGCTATGGCAGGATCATCCAGATAACGCTGGAATGCATCGCGAGATTCCCATTCCACCAGGATGAGCACATGGCGAGGGGTAATATCGCCTTTCTTTGCTTCACGAAACCTGCCCAGTGCCACCACTTTTCCTCCATGTTTCGTCACCTCGTGTGCCGATCGCTTTGAATAGGCCAGATATTCTTCCCGGTCGATAATATCAAACAGATTCAAAGCGTATACGGGACCATTATTTTCCATAAAATACTCCTCGCATAATATATGATAAGGCAAACCAATAAATAGGACCGTCACTCTTATCCATTTAAAAAACCCGACATTGTTTATATGGATCAGTGCTGATACTGCAAATCCCAACTATTGCTAAAAGTAATGTAGCATAAAGTTGGCACTTTGAGAAATGAGACTTCAGGAAGAATTCCTGGTTATCAGAATATCAAGAGATGATCTTTTTTGCCGGGGGGAAGACAATATTAAAGGGATCCACAAAAACCGTGGCAAGGGGCGCTGCAAGAGATAGATCGGGAAAGAAATCCTGATCTGCTTCTATGCAGCGAAACGAGGCAAAACGCCCCCATCCCGAACCGGAAAAACGAGTATGGAGATAGGAGCCCTCATCAGCCTGCATAAGGGGAAAGGGAAGAAGTTTTGTGCTCACCGGAAAGCGCGGCCCCCAAACCTTCATGCCCGCGCGGAAAAAAGTCCTGCCGCCTTTTGAAACCTCAACTTCCTCAATGTTTTCATTGTGGAAAAATTTAAAATCTGCCAATTCCTTGGGGATAGCCCAATTCTTTCTTCCATTTAGGACACTATCCATTGTAGAAACATATATCTTTGTAATCCTGTGCCATCGGCCCCCATTGATATGAAGCTTCCCCGGAATGAAAAGCAATTCCGAATAGGGACCGGCATCGGAACTTTTGTAATCGACAATCATCAACGCCCCGAGCCCTCCGGCTGATTCCATTGCTTCATTTTTCGGAAGATAAGCCCTCTTTTCCAGGAATTCCTTCTTGAATTTATACAGGACTATACAGCCCCTGCCTGACAGATTCCAGGGGGCGGGAGCAGCAGGCACGCAAATGGAGCTGTTATCGGGATCGGTCAGATATAAAGCGTTGCCCGGATTTTCTTTACTCATTTTATCTCTCCTTTGTAAGGTCCGATATGAAGTCCGGTATTGAGCCATTCTCTATTGAGATAAAACCGTTTTGCAAAAGGCAAAACCGTAAAGACAGCATTTATTAATTTAAATAAAGGAAAGGGGAATATGTCGGTTTTGTTTCCTTTAATTCCGTTTATGATTGCACAAGCCACCTTCCCCGCGTCCTGAGTTGGCCAGGGCACATATTCCGTGGAAGCCCTGTTAAAAAATTTTGTCCTGGTTGCGACCGGGTAGATTGTCGCAATCCTCTGGCCGGGGGATAATTCATAAGCCGCCGTCAGGTTAAACATACGCAACGCCGCCTTGGTGGCGCCATAGATCGCGTATCCTGGAAGCGACATAAAACTCATCGCGCTCGCGGTGGTTATAAAGAAAAAGGGTTTATTGCCTTTTGCGGCGCGAAGTTTCTGCAGGCTGTAGATGGGAGAAATCACATTCAATTCAAATATCCGCTTAATATGATTCCAATCAGGCGTGTCGGTTCTTTCGCAATAAGCAAAACCCGCGTTTGCGATAAAGATATCAATTTCGCCGAGTTCTTTTGCCGCTTCCTCAAAGAGCGCGTCAACACCCTCTTGATTGGAAAGATCGGCAGAAAATGACTTAATGCCGATTATCCCTTTTACAGTTATTGGTTCAATATCAACAGCAAGGACAACCGCGCCTATGGCCGCAAGGCGATTTATCAGGGCCAGCCCGATGCCGGAAGATGCCCCGCTTACAATACATCGTTTATCTTTTAGATCCATTTGACCAGCCTCTTTGGATTTTTTCGTTACTCAATGGCCAGAAGCGTCCTGAGTTTCGCCAAACCGGAAAACATGGACTCAAGTTCCACAGCCTTTAAAACGTTTATATTTTTAGTGATGAGCTTGAATTGATAAAATTCCACCTGTTTAAGGAGCCGGTTCCCCGCTTTGGTTATCTCCACATTGATCATGCGTTTATTCTCCCTAGCCGGTGACTTTTTTACCAAACCAAGACCTGTAAGCCTGGAGACTACACGGCTTGCCCCGAATAACGGGCTTCGGAGATTTTTCGCTATCATCCCGACGGACATCGAACCTGTGTCCTTGAGCTTTTTTAAGAGATATATCTCCTGCCAGCTTACGCCAAAAAGGCCTTCCTCCTTTTTTTGAAAGAGGTAGATGACTTCCAAAAATTCATAAAGCAACACTGATAATTCTTCTTTTTTCATATCCGGCGCCCTGATGCTTGCAATTTGCAACTAATATACTCCAGATAGTTGCATTTTGCAAATATTATTTTCAAGCCCTGCTTCTCTGTTTTGCGCGTGAAATATTATGAACGAACTGAATCCGACCGCACGGTCAAAGCGGCATGAATGGCGGGAAAGTTGGAGATTATCTTTTTTTCCTGAATACAAGTTTTAAAGGAACACTATCAAAGCCGAATGTTTCACGGATTTGATTCATCAGGTAGCGTTCGTAAGAAAAATGAATTCCTTTGGTATTACTGACAAAGAAGACAAAAGTAGGCGGTTTGATAGCTGTCTGTGTGGCGTAAGATATATGCATCTGTTTATTTTGATAGCGCGCCATCGCGTTTTTCCGTACGGATTTTTCCAGCATTTCATTGAGGCCCGATGTGCCGATTCTTTTCGTGTATTGGCCGTAAACTTCATCAATCAGATCGAAAATCTTCGGCGCCCGCTGCCCTGTAACCGCGGAGATAAAAATAATCGGGGCAAAGTCCATGAATTTTATTTTATCCTTGATATCTTCCACAAATTTACCCACGGTGGAATTATCTTTTTCAATTTTATCCCATTTATTTACAACGATGATGCAGGCTTTACCCCGCTCATAGGCAAGCCCGATAATCTTTGTGTCCTGATCAGTCAGGCCTTCTTCTGCGTCAATTAAAACAAGCGCGATATCGCAGCGATTGATCGATTTGAGAGCCTGAACGACGCTGTATTTTTCCAAAGTCTGGCTTATTTTACTTTTTCGGCGTATTCCCGCCGTATCGATAAGCAGATAATTCTTACCCTGCACTTTTACGGTCATGTCAATGGCATCGCGCGTTGTGCCGGGAGTAGGATTGGCAATGCTTCTTTCCTTGCCCAGAATCCGGTTGACCAGCGATGATTTACCCACATTGGGTTTGCCGACTATGGCGACTTTTATCTGATCATCCTGATCATCTTTATCTTTGGATGATTCGGGGAAATCACGGGTAACAGCAATCAGGAGTTCATCAACACCGAGACCGTGCTGCGCGGAAATCGGATAGAATTGATCGATGCCGAGCCTGTAAAAATCAGTGAGCATATCCTGGTGGCGGTCTCCATCCACTTTATTGGCGGCATAGAAAATATGTTTGCTTCTGCCGCGCAACTGCCTGGCAATTTCAATGTCCGATGGAGTAAGCCCGTCTTTTCCGTCCATCAAAAAAATAATGGCATCAGCTTCTTCAATGGCAAGATTGCTCTGCTCGCGCATTTGCACCAGGATTCTTTCTTCCGATGCGGGCTCAAATCCGCCGGTATCAATCAGGGTAAAAGCTTTATCCTGAAATATGCAGTCCATGTAATTGCGGTCACGGGTGGCGCCGGGCTCGTCAATGACAATAGCCTTTTGCTTTCCGGCAATTCTGTTGAAAAGCGTCGATTTGCCCACGTTGGGCCGGCCTACTATGGCGATGACGGGTTTTACCTGCATAGTGTCCCCTGATACCATTCCGCTTTTAAAGGCTAACTTTGTTGGCTGCGTCGTCAGCTTCCTCAACGTATGTTCATATACGTCTGCGGAGCTTCCTCCTTGCCGCCTCGTTATCCTTTAAAATCGAAATGGTATTAAAATATTCGTTATCTAATTATTTTTTAAAATTTATAACTCTAATGCGTATTAATATTTAAGCACACCGAATTCGCGCAGCATAACATGTTGAGAAATCAACAACCTCGGCCTATGCCCCCGACAAATCATGCCAACAATGTTAGCCTTTAAATACGGCATGGTATTAATGTTTCAGCAGACCGAATTCCCTAAGCATCTTATCGGAACTCGTCCATTCCTTTTTCACCCGCACAAACAGTTCCAGATAAACCCTTGCGCCGAAGAGTTTTTCCATCCTCAACCTGGATTGCGTGCCGATGTTTTTCAGCATGGCGCCTTTTTTACCGATCATAATCGCTTTTTGCGATTCCTTTTCGACATTAATTGTCGCGTGAATGCGTATGATGTTTTTTTCTTCATCTTCCTTGAATGATTCAACCTCTACCGCGCTGACATAAGGAATTTCCTGCGATGTTTGCAGCATGATCTGTTCGCGGACAAACTCGGCGGCAATAAACCTCTCGGTCGCATCGGTGAAAATATCGTTGGGGAATAATTGCGGCCCCTCCGGGAGAATTTCTTTAACGGCCCTCACCAAATCGTCAATGCCATCGCCTTTAAGCGCCGAAACGGGAAAAATTTCGCGATAGTCATAGAGTGTGCGGAATTTATCGATCAGCGGCAAAAGATATTTCTTTTCGACAAGATCAATTTTGTTGATGACCAGAAAAACGGGGGCTTTGACCCCAGCCAGTGATTCAATTAAAATCATATCATCACGGTGAACATCCGAATTGGCTTCGATCAGCATGAGCAGAACTTCGGTATTGCCGATTGTTTCCCGCGCGGTTTGCACCATGGCGCGATTCAGCGGCGTTTTGGGGTTGTGAACACCTGGAGTGTCCAGAAAAATAAGCTGCGCGTCCGGGAAGTTTTTTATGCCCGTGATTTTGTTTCTGGTTGTTTGCGGTTTATCGGCGACTATCGAAATATTATCGCCGATAACAGCATTGAAAAATGTGGATTTGCCCACGTTGGGACGGCCAATGATCCCTATAAATCCTGATTTAAACAAATTATTATTCTCCTCTATACCAATTCGCTATCAAAGGCTTTCTTTGTTGGCTGCGTCGTCAGCTTCCTCTACGTATCACAAATACGACTGCCCAAGCCTCCTGCATGCCGCCTCGTTGTCCTTTGAAAGCAAATTGGTATTAAAATTACCAAATTGCCGGCGGGAATTATCTGTTGAATCCCGGAATTTCTATGGTAAAAGGTTCCACCGAATCAGCGCCCACGGAAATCGCGCCCCGTTTTTGCCCCGCGGATGATCTTACAATTATCTTTGTGCGGGGGTAAAGCTTTTTTATTGCCAATATGTTCATATTATTTAAACCGCGGAAATTGGAAATATCACGCTCAGATAAGTTAAAATGAAGTTCTTTAGCCTCAGCAGAAACCTTATCCAGAAGTTTAATGGTGTTATCATAAAAAACAGAGGAAAGGACAAGACTTCCAAGCGCCGGATGAATCGGCCCGGCCAAGATCGCGCCGTCTTTTTCCATTTCCGGGGTTGATTGCAGGCCGATTCTGATTACGCGAATCCCCGCCCCGGTTAACTTTTGCCACGCAAGTCCGCACAATTCTACGGTGTCGGAAAGTTCCAGCGGTTTATATTTCCCCATCCTTAATTCTTCTGCAAGAGCCGTTTCTCTAAACACAATAACAGGATTAATTCTTACGGTATCAGGTTTGAGTTCAACTGTTTTATCCACAGAATACAGGAAGCCTTCCTTTGAGTCCCGGGGCAATCCGGCCATAAGATGCAAGCCTGTCCGAAAACCGTGATCTTTCAGAATGCTCATAGCTTTAACGATAGCGGCAGAATCATGACCCCTCTGTGCAAATTGCAGAACGCTATCATTGAATGACTGCGCGCCGATTTCTATTGTCGTGACATTGTATTTTTTTAAAAGCGATAAGTTATTTTCGGAAATGTAATCCGGCCTTGTCGAAATTCTAATGGAATGAACAAGCCCTTTTTGAATAAAAGCATATGCCAGGGAGAGAAGTTTCTCCCGATAAGCCGGTTTTATTCCCGTAAAATTTCCGCCGTAAAAAGCAATTTCCACATTTGGGGATTTATTTTTATTCCAGGACAGATAAGAATTAACTTCCGAATCGAAATAATCTTTTGTTATTTCCGGCGGATAATTTCCAGCAGTAATATTTTGATTGCAGAAGATACAACGATGCGGACACCCGTTGTTCATGATGAAGATGGGGATAATCAAGGAGTTGTGGCCGGTTTCAGATCCATTTTCAGATCCGTGATTATTTCTCTTCATCTTGCAGCGCTTCCAAAGCCTTTTGCGCGGCTTGTTTTTCGGCTTCTTTTTTGCTTTTGCCGCTGCCGAATTCTGTTAGCTTGTTCACGATAATTACTTTTACCGTAAAAATTTTATCGTGATCCGGGCCGGTAGAATCAGTGACCATATATATAGGAACCGTTTTATATTTTTTCTGACATAGCTCCTGCAGGACAGTTTTATAGTCGGAATAGTCGGAAGACAGATCATCATCTCCCAGCAGCGGTTCGATCAATTTTGTTATAATCGTTCTTACGTTGTTAAAATCGGAATCAAGATATATGGCGGCTACAACAGCTTCAAAAGAATCGGCCAAAAAAGAATCTTTGTCGCGGCTCCCGGCGTTATCCTCGCCCCGGCCGATTAAAAGGTAATTGCCAATCTGCAAATCACGCGCGAGCTGCGCCAGATTTTTTTCGCTAACCAGGGCGGCCCGGAATTTGGTAAGGTCGCCCTCCGGAGAATTAACATATTTTTTAACGATCAGGTCGCTTACGCATAAACCCAAAACAGAGTCCCCTAAAAATTCAAATCTTTCATTATCGGAAACAGACAGTTGCTGATTCTCATTGACGTAAGAACGATGAGTAAGGGCGGTGGAGAGAAGATTTATATCGCGGAAACTATATGCAAGTCTTTTTTCCAAATCATGCAGCGTTTCCAGCCTGTTTTTATCCATGGACGATCTTTTCATAAAAGTTGCCTGAAATATTTTTTATTCGCGTCAGTACCCTCGATTGCAATAGCACACAGGCGCATCATGGGATTAAAATACGGGAAAAACAGAAGATAATCAACAGAAAAATTGGCGGACAATCCATGCACATTTTTCATAAAATATTTAATTATTTTAGTTACTATGTTAATTTAATAAAAGCAAGTCCTAAAAGCAATTTTTCACTGTTAAATAATAATATTTCATGATAAAATTAAGATAAATTGAATTTATTTTAAAAGGAGATTGCATAATGGACATAATTACCGGTTATATATCAGCACATCCGTCAGTGCTTGTAATAGGCGTTATCCTCATCGTAATATTGCTCATGACTTTCATGTTTAAAAGTTTGATTAAATTATTTTTGATATTGCTGTTTGTCGTGCTTGCCGTTTCCGGATATTATTACTTTACGGACCCTGATAAAATGCCGGAAAAAGTTAAAGACACGGTTCAACTCATGAAAGCAGGCGTCCATGAATTGGCGGACAAAAGCAAAAGCTTTGTAACAGACAGTAAGGAGTTATACAAAAAAACCAAAGAAGCTCCCGGAAATCTTAATAAATTACTTAAAGATTCCGATAAAGAGGCGGAAAAAGAGTATGGGAAATAATTCTTTTCCCCTTTTTTAAAAAAGATGCCAAAATCGTAAAATAATAATCACAACTATTTTTTGCCGTTTATTTTGTAAAAAAGAATCGGAATTGTTTACTTGACAAACAATGGCTATTACAGAGCGGAATTGCTAAGTGAGTAAAAAAATACTTTAGCAATAATTTATCATGACCTGTTCCTGACTAGAAAGACATTGTCCAATCCTCCATCACTTTCCGAAGCTTATTGTTATTCTCTTTTACGGGAAACACTTTTCTTCCAGATATTTTTAATCTCCGGCTTCAGCTGTTCAAACGGCTCCGCTTTTATCGAGTATCATCACTATTACAGGGTGTTTGGCATGAAAAGCATTTCCTCCATAAAACACCTTATTAAAACACTCAAACTTATTTAATCCTGTTATTTTCGTCGACGAAAACGCAGCACGGAATCCAGCCGCCTAATTCTTCTTCCTCAACTAATTCATACGTTGCGATAATAATGAGATCGCCGCGTGAGGCTTTTCTGGCTGCGGCTCCGTTAAGGCAAATAACACCGCTTTCCGGGTCACCGGGAATCGCGTATGTGGAGAAGCGCTCGCCGTTACTGACATTATAAATGGCTACTTTCTCGTAGGTCAGAATCTCCGCCTTCTTCATTAATAATTGATCAATGCTGATACTGCCTTCATACTGCAAATCCGCATCCGTAACCGTCGCCCTGTGAATTTTTGATTTTAGCATGAATCTTTGCATAATGACCTGACCCTCCTTTGCATATTTCTGTCCCTCAATTGATGGACTCGACCGCCTGAATATATTTTTTATGGCTGTAAGCCCGTTTTTAGTCCCGGAATGTAATCTTCAATTCCCAAACTCCGACAACGTTTTTCTTCTCCAGATCAAAACCGCCTTTATTAAAAACGTGCAGCATCGGATAATTGTCCGTCAGGACCTCGGCCGTTACGCCCAAAAGCCCCTGACGCTTGGCAAGATAAGTGAGATAGGACAATAGCTCCGTGCCTATTCCTTTATTGCTGTAACTATCTTTGACGGCAAAAGCGACTTCCGCCGTATGGGTTGATCCGTTAATGTAATATCTGCCGACACCGACGATTTCTTCGTTTTCCCCCTTGGGCACAATAGCCAGGATGGCCATTTCGGCCGTATAATCAATAATCACCAGCGACTGTAATACTTCGTGAGGGACATCTTTTCTGGTAGACATGAACCGGCGATAAAGGCTCTGCTCTGACAGCGAATAGATAAAGTCCTTCAAACGGGGTTCATCGCTGATTTTAATCGGCCTGAATAAAATATTGAGGCCTGTCTTCGTTGTTTTGTGAGATTCCAGATGTTCGGGATATTCTCCTCTGGTTCCTGTAATGAAATGCTGGTCGCGGTAGATCATATTTCGCTTTTTGGCTTCTTCAATCAATGTCGGCCTGAATTTGGGATGCGCAATAGCAATGAGTTCCATGGCCCGCTCACGGATATTCTTCCCGTGAAGATACGCAATTCCATATTCCGTCACAACATAGTGAACGTCTCCGCGTGTCAAGGTAACCCCGGCGCCTTCCCGCAGGCACGGAACAATCCGGGAAACAACCCCGGAGGCAGCCGTTGAAGGCAGCGCAAGAATCGCCTTGCCGCCTTTGGATAAAACAGCCCCGCGCATGAAGTCCGCCTGCCCCCCTACGCCGCTGTGGAAAATGCCGCCGATGGATTCGGCTGTGGCCTGTCCTGTCAGATCGATCTCCAAAGCGCTGTTGATGGCCACCATATTGTCATGCTGGGCTATTATCATCGGATTGTTGGTGTAGTCAATGGTCCGAAAATCGATGGCCGGATTATCATTGAGGTAATCGTATGTCGCCTGATGCCCCATACAGAAGGTCGTAACGGTTTTCCCAGGATTCACGTTTTTTTTCGAGTTGTCGATGATGCCTTTCTGCATCAGAGCAACAGTACCGTCCGTGATCAGTTCCGTGTGGATGCCCAGGTGTTTCTTACCGCAGAGGTTCTGCAAGACGGCATTGGGAATTCGTCCGTATCCAACCTGAAGGGTATCGCCATCTTCAATCAAACGTGAAACATAATTGCCGATTCTGATGGCAATATCCGTTTCGGCCTCCGGACCATATTCCAACAGCGTCTCATCATAGGGAACGATGTAATCGATATCCTTAATATTAAGAAAAGAATCGCCGTGAACCCGGGGCATAAAACGGTTTACCTGAGCAACAACAACCGACGCTCTTTTTACGGCCGCCTTGATCACATCAACGCTGATACCCAGACTCATATATCCAAGATTATCCGGCAGCGAAGTCTGGATCAGGGCAATATCCATTCTGGCCATACCACTGTCGAACAGCTTCGGCGTTTGTGAAAGAAATATCGGCGTATAATCCGCAACGCCCCGATTAATGGCATCCCGTGTGCTATCGCCGATGAAAAAAGAATTGTGGCGAAAATGCTGTTTGAATCTTTCTGCAGCATAAGGGGCGATTCCCAGGGATCGGATGTGGAGAACTTCGGCATCGCAGAAACCCTTGGGATTCGATTTCACATAATGGATCAGAGACTGTACCAGATGTTGCGGTTCTGCGCAGGCTGAACCGATAAAAATCGTATCCCCCCGATGAATGCGGCCGAAGATTACATTCTCCGAGGCAAATTTTTCCGGATATTTATTTCTCCAAATTTCCAAATGCATGATCTTTCCCTCATTTTCATGCCGGTTACAGAACATTGATGCTGCTTTTAACTGGCATCCTGTTTGCCATTCATAATCCAGATTTTCATCCGTTGAGCCTGTTTGATTAAATCTTCCCGAAAATCAGGATGAGCTATGCTGATGAGAGCTTCAGCTCTTTCCCATGTGGATTTGCCTTTCAGTTGAATCATGCCGTATTCCGTCGTAACATACTGAACGATTGACCGCGGCACAGTGACAATCGATCCCGGCTCAACGGTCGGAACAATGCGTGAATGCAATTTGCCTTCTTTATCCGTATAGGTTGAACTCAGAGAAATAATCCCCTTGCCGCCCTGGGACTGAAAAGCGCCGAAAATAAAATCAAGCTGGCCTCCCGTGCCTGTTTTTTGGTGGATGCCTGATGATTCCGAGCAGACCTGACCGTACAGATCCACTTCAATAGCGTTATTAATGGCAATCACTTTGCTATTGAATGATATGATTCTGGGGTCATTCGTAATACTGACCGGATAGGAAGAGCAGGTGGGGTTGTGATCCAGAAAATCATAGAGTTTTTTTGTCCCCATGGCAAAGGTGTAAACTATTTTGCCCTTATCAGCCGCTTTCCGACGGCCCGTGACTTTGCCGGCGTTATACAAATCAACGACGGAATCACACATCATTTCCGTGTGAATGCCCAGGTCTTTCAAATCGCTTTCGGCGATCATCTGCCCGATCAGATTCGGCAGACCGCCAATTCCCAATTGAATACACGCCCCATCCTCAATTTCCTTCATAATATGTTCGGCAATGCGTCGATCAACTTCCTTGGGCGCCGCGGATTTAACCTCCATCAACGGCGGGTTTTTTCCTTCCACGATATAATCCACTTTGGATATGTGGATGGACTCTTTGTTGCCTCCGTAGCAGTAGGGAACGTTCTTGTTCACTTCAACAATAATCTTTTTTGTTTTATCCAGCACAGCACCCGTGAGCGAATTGCACAGGCCGTAATTGAAATAGCCGTTTTTGTCCATCTCGGTTGTCGTAATAAATGCGACGTCGAAATCGAGATATTTCCTGATGGTTCGCGGCCCCTGATGATAGCTGAAAGGGATGTAGTTACATAAATCTTCATCATGCAGACGGCGGCCGGCTGTTGACAAATGCCAGTCGTTCATGATGACATGCTTGCGCTTGGGATCCGCTTCGACAATCTTGGGAACCCGTGATGTGCAAACGCATCTTAAGTCAATATGCTTGAGTTGGTGAATTCTTTTGGACAGCGCTTCATCCAAAGATTCGGGTAACAAAATAAATTCACTGTAAAAAATTCTATCACCGGACTTGACATAGCTTGCCGCTTCATCAGCCGAAATCAGCTTTTGTTTATAGTCTGCATATACTTCTTTCATGTTTTTCATCCTCTAAATAAATTTTATATTAAACAATATTCAGCTCTTATAGTCATACACGCCGCAATTGCTCTTTCTGCCGAGATTTCCGGCCCGAACGAGTTTTCTCAAATAGGGCGCCGGCCGGTATTTATCGCCTAATTCCCTGTGCAGACCTTCCATAACCCGAAGCAGCGTGTCATTGCCGATCAGGTCCGACAGCGCCAGAGGACCAATGGGATGATTGCAGCCCAGGACCATGCCTTTATCAATGTCTTCGGCAGTCGCCACACCTTCACCCAAAGCATAAAAGGCTTCGTTGATCATCGTGCAGAGAATGCGGTTCACGGCAAAAGCCGGGGCTTCATTGACGATGATGCATTCCTTGCCCAGTTTCTTCCCCCAGGCCAATGCAGCTTGCAGGGTTTCATCCGATGTCTGATAGGCCCGGATGACTTCCAAAAGACGCATGACAGGGACCGGATTAAAAAAATGCGCGCCGATCACTTTTTCCGGACGGTTGGTAATCGCAGCCATTTCCGTGATGCTCAGACCGGATGTGTTGGTAAAATAGAGACAGTCGGCGGAAACAATTTCATCGAGTTCCTTGTAGACTTTCTTCTTGATGTCCATGACTTCGATAATGACTTCAACAATGACATCGGCATCTTTGACAGCTTCCTTCAGATCAAGAACCGGTTTGATTCTGGCTAGGATGGCATCTGCCTCGGCCTTCGTCTTCTTTCCTTTTTCCACGTCCCGATTAAGATTCTTGGTGATGGCTTTCATCCCGCTGTCGATAAAGCGCTGTTCGATATCCCGCATGGTCACTTCCATGCCCGCCTGAGCACAAACCTGTGCAATGCCGTTACCCATCAATCCTGCGCCTAAGACACATACTTTTTTTATTTCTTTCATGACTGTCTCCTTCGAAAAAATTTTATACTTACTTGAAGATTTACCTTTCGCACTTCAACCGGTCATCCTGTTGCCGGGCTTACCTGCTTTGGGCGTTGCATGAGCCATGTTGGCCCTCCGTTTGACTGTAAAATATCAATAAATATCCGAAACGTAAATCCGGTGGAGACCTCATTTTGCCCCGACAATACCCGTATTTTTTCCCCCAGCACCTTATGCTGCCGCTAACAATAAGGATGGAGATATCAGTTCCTGAAATGCCGCGATTTCCTCCACGCACCCATCAAGAGTCAGGCAAGCTTCCGGCAGGCGTTCGGCATAAACAAAAGAAAGGGCTGGCAAAAACCGGCCCTTTCTTCACGCTTGCATGATGATCACTAGCAATACTATTTTTGCAGCAACTTACCGATCGTCATGATTTCCGCCTCTTTGGTGCCCTCATAGAGTTCGAGAATTTTGGCGTCCCGATACCATTTCTGAACATCATACTCCTCCATGTAACCGTAGCCGCCGTGGATTTCCACACCCGCATTGGCACAGAAGACCGCAGTTTGTCCGCCCAAATATTTACCCATGGCCGCCAGGGTGTAATCAGGCGTTCCATTGTCGACCAGCCATGCTGATTTATAGACAAAGCCGCGCAGGGCTTCAATCTTGATGGCCATTTCCGTCAGCTTCTGCATGGTGATCTGATAGCTTCCCAGAGGGGCGCCGAAAACGGTTCTATCCTTGGCATATTTCACGGAAGCGGTCAGACAGGCTTCTGATAATCCCAGGGCCTGGGCGGCAATCATGATTCTGGTGATATCGAAGAAGTGCATCAGCTGATAAAAACCTTTACCGGGCGTGCCAACCAGATTTGCATGTGGCACACGGACATCTTCCAGCGCGATTTCCGCTGTGTCGCTGGCCCGAAGTCCCAGTTTGCCGTGAAGCTTTGTTCTTGTAACGCCTTTGGTATCGCACGGTACAAGAATCTGGCTGAAACTGGAGTGTTTTTTGGCGTCGGCCTCTGTAATGGCCTGAACGATCATGTGGGTGCTGCAGGTTCCATTAGTGATAAACATTTTGGTTCCGTTAATGACCCAGTCCTTGCCGTCTTTTACTGCCCTTGTCTTATAGCCTGCCACGTCGGTGCCGGCATTCGGTTCGGTATAGGCTCCGGCAAAAACATACTCACCGGTGCAAATGGGTGGAAGGTACTTCTTTTTCTGTTCTTCCGTTCCATAGTTAAAAATATTCTGCGCTCCGAAACAGGCGCCATAAAGATTCAAACCGATGCCAATGCAGGCTTTGGAAAGTTCTTCGGTAACAATTGCGTGCCCCAGGAAACCGACACCTGCTCCTCCATACTCTTCCGGAATCCAGGCGCCCAGCAAACCGTTTTCAGCCGCCTTCATTCTGACCTCCGGTGTATACTGCTCCTTTTCGTCCGCCTCATGGGCAATAGGCACCATTTCGGTCTGGCCGAATTTATAGGCCATGTCTTTTAACATCTGAAGTTCTTCGGTTAATCGAAAGTCCATTGTATTCTCCTTTATATAAATTTGTATGATTTCATTTCACCTTCAGCCAAACCTTGCCGCACTGAAGACCATTTTTTTCTTACAGAAGCTCCAAAGCAGTCGCCATGGACACGCCGCCGCCGCCGCAAAGCGTAGCCAGGCCCAGGTTCTTGCCGTTTTTTATCATCGCATACAGCAATGTGACCATGATACGGCATCCCGTCGAGCCGATAGGATGACCCAGACCGATACCGGAACCGTTGACGTTGGTAATGTCGCGGTTGAGGCCCAGTCCCCTCTCGCAGGACAGATACTGGGCAGCAAAAGCTTCGTTGACTTCAATCTGTCCAAAATCACTGATTTTGAGACCCGCTTTCTTAAGCATCTGATTGACGGCCGGAATGGGGCTGGTACCCATGACGGAAGGATGGCATCCGCCGTAACCGACTGCCTTGATCCGGGCCAAAGGCTTCAGTCCTAATTCTTTGGCTTTCGCGGCGGACATAATGATCATAGCGCTGGCGCCGTCGTTGAGGCCGGATGCGTTTCCGGCAGTAACCTTCCCGACTTCGGGAATAAAGGCCGGTTTGAGCGCCGCCAGCTTATCCATGGTCAGACCGGGCATGAAGTGTTCATCCTTGTCGAAGATCACCGGCGGTTTGCCTTTCTTTCCGGCGAGGATGACGGGTGCAATTTCTGCCGCAAAGTCTCCGTTTTGCGTTGCCCGTTCGGCATTGTTGTGGCTCCGCAGGGCGACTTCATCCATTTCTTCGCGGGTGATACCGAGCATCTGAGCGACAAATTCCGCCGTCAGGCCCATGATGTAGGGTTTGCCCTTGTACATATCTATGGGCATACCCGATTTGAGGGGACCTTTTTCCGGTCCGGGAAGGAGGCGCGATCCACAGAAAAGTTTGCGCTGCAGAGCGTCTTCGAGGACCTGATCCTGCAAGCGATATCCCCATCGGGCACCCGACAGGGCATAGGGCACGCCGGACATGTGTTCAACACCGCCGCCCAGAATGACATCAGCTATTCCTGCCTGGATCATGGCCATGCCGGAAACGACAGCTTCCATTCCTGAAATACAGACCCGGTTGACAGTAACCCCATTGCTCGATTCCGGAATATCAGCCATCAGTGCAGCCACTCTGGCGATATTCAGGTTGTCATGGTGCTCGCAGCAGCATCCGTAACGCACATCGTCAATGATCACCGGATCAATGCCGGCGCGCCGCACGGCTTCTTTCATAGCAACACTGGCAATGGCGGGACCATTCGAATCTTTCAGCGTACCGCCGAAACGCCCGATGGCTGTACGGCAGGCAGAAACAATAACTACATCTTTGGTTTTCGTACTCATATTTGTTCTCCTTTTATAAAGGTTCTTTACGGTTTATTGACTTGATACAAAACTTAGTATCTCCAGAACCTGCATGTTTCTATTTCTTTTCCAAACTGGTTTACCATCCGGATCCATGTTCCCCGCCCTGACTGACCGGGAGGCGGTATCCGCAGCCATGGGGGAGACATGGATCACGGAATGGCGGTTATTGGTTAGCATCGTTTCACTCTTCTTTCGGGTTTAAGAATATGGAATTCACCTTTATTTGTAAATCCGGTGAACAGCTTATTTCGGTCATTGGATATCCGCATTTCCCGAATACTTTAACCCTATGCATGGGTTCATCACATCCCTCAGACAAAAGCGGTAAAAGGCCTTATTCACTTTTAGCGGCCGATGTATGCGGGTTTCCTCTTTTCCAGAAAAGCCTTCATCCCTTCTTTTTGATCAACGGTGCTGAAGCACTGAGCGCAGCACTCGGCTTCCAGACGGATGGCGCTATCCAGAGACTGATCATAGCCGTAATTGATGCTGTGCTTGGCCATTTTCAGTGCAAAGCCAGGCAATGCAGCAAGCTTTGCGGCAAACTTCCTAGACTCCGTAAGCAGTTGGTCGGCAGGAAGCACCCGGTTGACCAGACCGATTTCATAGGCGCGCCGGGCAGTAATCTGGCCGCCGCCTAGAATCAACTCCTTGGCCCGCCCCATCCCGATGATCCTGGGAAGGCGCTGCGTCCCGCCCCAGCCGGGAATCAGACCAATCAGAATTTCCGGCTGACCGAACGCGGCATTTTCGGAGGCAAAGCGCACATCGCAGGCAAGCGTTATCTCCGTTCCGCCGCCCAATGCAAATCCGTTGATGGCGGCGATGACAGGCTTTGCCATCGTCTCGATGAGCCGCAGGGTTTCGTGGCCCAGTTCCATAAAGGACAGCGCATCCACAGCCGTCATGTTCTGCATCTGTGAGATATCGGCTCCCGCAACAAAAGCCTTGTCTCCGGAGCCTGTCAAAATCAAAGCCTTGACAGACGCAGAATTCTTACAAGCCGTGGCGGCATGAAGCAACTCTGTCATGGTGACCGCGTTCATGGCGTTTAGGGCTTTCGGGCGATTGAAAGTGATAGTGGCAATGCCGTCTTCGAGTTCAAAAATAATGTTTTGATAGTTCATCGTTTTGTTCCTTTCTTGTGTAGAAGTATTATCTTTATGTTGATTTTATGTCCCGGTCCTGCCCGCAGAACAGATAACGCGGATGGGATCGGTAATGCCGTCTGTCGTAATAGAATTTTTCTTTTCTTTCTACAGATCAATGGTCTGCCGGAAAACAGATTAAGGAAAAGGCAAGTGAAAGTAAATCAGGTGATGTCCCCATTTGCGGCTCTGCAATGCCTTATTCTTTCTTAAAAGACCGAAGAGGATATCCTGTTTTGCCCTTTACCAATGATTGATCTCGTGATAGATAATATTCATGGACACAGAGAAAAAAAGAATCGTCATCGCCGAAGACCATACCATCCTCAGGGAGGGCCTGAAGGCATTGCTTTCTCTCAGCAGCGAGCTAGTCGTGGTCGGAGAAGCACAGGATGGACGCGAAGCCGTCCGGATTGCATCGGAATTGAAACCCGATCTAATACTTATGGATCTTTCCATGCCCAGGATGAATGGCATTGAAGCCATCAAAGAAATCAAGAAACAGCATCCGGAAATCAAAATCATCGTTTTCACTGTTTATAAAACGGAAGAATATGTTCTGGCCAGTCTTCAGGCCGGAGCGGAAGGCTACATATTAAAAGAAGCCCACCACGCCGAGTTTTTGCTGGCCATCAAGAATGTACTGATGGGGAAGCATTATCTGAGTCCTGAAATCTCGGGAAAAGTCATTGAGGGTTATTTGAAAGGGCAAAAGGATCACGCACCCGTCACAGTCTGGGATACACTCACGTCACGGGAGCGCGAAATTTTGAAACTGGTGGGAGAAGGATACAAAAACCGGGAAATCGCCGACGATCTGTGCATCAGCATGAAAACGGTTGAAAAGCATCGCGAGAACCTGATGAAAAAGCTCGATCTTCATACAGCCTCGGCGCTCACGTCATACGCCATCGAAAAAGGACTGGTCACCAAATAAACCTTAACGCGATCTACCAGGCTACCACGACGCGATAATGGACGTACCTTTGCCTAATTCTGTCCGTATCCTCAAGCTTCCTCCGGTAAGTTCCGCCCGTTCCCGCATACTCATCAGCCCCAATCCCTCAAGAACTGAAATATCATAGTTCCTGGCAACCTGTTTCAGATCAAACCCCTTGCCATTATCCTCGATCGTCAGTTGAATCTTGTTTTCTACTTTTTTAAGGGATACATACACGTGATCGGCAGAACTGTGTTTTGCGGCATTGTTGAGCGCCTCCTGAATGATCCGGTAAATGATGATTTTCAGGGGTTCCGAAACATCTTCCTCTTTAAGCGCAATATCCTGCTCCACACGCATTCCGGAATAAACCGCCTGAAATTCCCGGCAAAACCATGAAATAGTCGCCAGAATACCCAGATCATCAAGAATGGTCGGGCGAAGGTCCATCATGATTCTGCGCACTTCATCAATAGTCTGTTTCAATAAATTTACGCCTGTCTCCAGCAGGGCGGCTGCTTTTGGTATATCCTGTTTTTCAATGAGATGCTGATGGGTAGTCTCCATACTGAATTTAATCGCCGTTAGATACTGCCCGATGCTGTCGTGGAGTTCACGGGAAATGTGTTTTTTTTGTCGTTCCTCGACGTTCATGAGCTGGGCGGACAAGGCGCGCAGCTGTTTTTCCGATGTCTGGAGCTTTTGCTGGGCCATCTTGCGCTCTGTGATATCTTCCATATGAGTTATAACGGAATCAGGCGGCATGTAAGTGAAAGTAAATATGATAATTTTTTCTATTTCCCGGGTAAACATCCGGTAGGGCGTCTCTCGTTTGATCAAGCGATGTTTATTGAAGCAGGTGTTTAGATCCGCCTGAATGTCAGGTCTATCCCTATAGATCATACTTGCCGGCGTATCCAGAAAATTGCCGATCAAGCCATCCGTGAAATCTTCCATTGTAATATTGTAGTCGGCAATAATAAAATCATCGCCCTTTTTCTGCCAGGTGATGGTTGGAATGTGCGTGAGCCGGAATTGGATTTTCAGACGCTCCTTGCTGGCCTGAATCTTCTTTTCCATCTGCTTGAGTTTGATTTCACTGTTTTCCAGTTCAGCAATTCTCTTGCGCAAAACGGTTACATTATCAGTCATTTTCGGATCTAACTTCTGGTTCACCCGAACATCTCCATGTCTTAAAATATTTTTATATTTAACGACCTGTTATTTAGCATCTCTGCAAACAAAAAAAAACATGTGACCGGGAGAGACTGCCCGGCAACTCTGTTTTGCTCGATTATCAGCCGGTTGTGCGGAACGTTACTATCTTTTTAAACAGTAGTACTCCGTTCTGATGTATTCCTTTTTTTACGTTTTGCAGATACCGTTGGTCAATAGGTTAATGAAGCAGGAAACATTCAGGATTGCAATTTAAACTATTCATAACGTCATGATTCATGACAAATCCTGTCTAAACCTTCCTTTCACGGATTATAAGCTGTTCATCACTTTTTTAAATCCTCAATTACTAATAGTCGTAGTAATTGATCTTTCATGGGGTTACCTCAGCAAGTCTTGATGATCTGTGAAGTTGGAAAATTAACCAATGACTGCCATGACCGCTTTATGATTTTTTTTAAGCATGGCCATGGGAATTTATGTACTTAATAATATGAACTTATTTTCATATTATGTCAAGTGGAATGAGGGGCTCCCGATTGCCTCAAATAAAATGTTATCGAGATTTATTGCTAGTTGTGAATTCTGATTCTTACATTCGTAATCTTGTATATTCATCAAAGTTGACGATCTGTGGGAGGAAGTTATCAATAATCCTGACACTCTATGTCAGATCAAATTATATTCAGGGCAAATAATTATTATATTATTGAGTAAATAAATTTATAGGAAAGTGAATTAAGGTTTATCAAGCAAACAATTTCAAAAAAGAATTATTATTGAAAATTGATATTATAATAGATTGATTTCCATGGCGCGGACGGGACAAGCGGAGACACAAAGCTCGCATCCATTGCATTTTTCCGGATCAAACAAGACCTTTAGTGATTCTCCTTCAAATGCCAATGCTCCTGTAGAGCAAAAAGAGGTGCAGGCTCCGCAGTGAACGCATTTATCGGTGTTTTGGCTTACGCTCTTGGACAGGGGTTCTACCTTGAGCCCCATTTCTTTCAAATAACGAACGCCGTTATCAAAATTTTCTTTTAAACCGGTTAATTCCAGAACGATAACACCTTCGCGGCGCGGAAAAATTCTCGCTTTTAAAATATTGAACACAAGGTTGTATTGTTTAACCAGTTCATAAATGACCGGCTGTTGAACGACCTCCGGAGTATAGCGAATAACGATTTTTTTCGAATACATAATATTATTAATCCAGCAAAATTTGTGAAAGACTAAAATATCAAAAGAATATTGTCAAGGTAATTTACGGTAAATTGCCGTAGTCATTATGAGATATCCTGACACCGCTAGTCTGCCATTAATTTGGCGCTAGTCTGGCGCAAGAAGTTTTTTCCAGTCAAGAACAGGAAAAATCTTATGCAGGGGATGGTCATCTTCCACAAAATGATGTTCCAGGGCGCCAAAACATTTCAAGGCAATATTTTTTACAATGTGAGGATTAACCACATCATCGTTTGTTCCGTGATAGATAATAACGGGAATATTTAATTGTTTATCACAATTCGATTCGAATTCGCGAAGGTTCAAAGCCGGCGCGAGCAGAATCAATTTTTTCACCCGGCTTTCATTTTCCATCGCATATTGAACCGCCATTAAACCTCCATAACTTGATCCCACAATAATCAGGTCGGTTTTCCCTGCAAGAACTGCGTTTAGTTTTCGCATGCGCGTGGTAAAATCCCCGGTATAATCTTCAATAATCATCCGTGGAAAATTTTGAGAAAAAAATTGTCCCTTAGCGCCCTGCGCCGTGCTTTCCAAACCATGAATAAAAACCAAATTATTTTCCATTTGCTTTCTAATTTTTCCCTTTTAAAATTTTTATATTGTACGGATTATGACAGTATGTTATCAATCCCGCAAGAAGATTTAATGGAGGAGATTTTATTATGGCACAAGTTTTACCCTTTAAAGCGGTACGGCCGCAACAAAAATTTGTTTCTCAGGTAGCGGCTCTTCCTTACGATGTTATGACCAGGGAAGAGGGACAAAAAGCCGTTTCGGGCAACGCTTTGAGTTTCATGCACGTAGAGAAATCGGAAATTGATGTGCCCGACGGAACAAAAAGCGATGATCGTCTGATTTACCAGACGGCAAAGATTAACTTTCTTCAAATGCAGACAAAGGGAATACTTTTGCAGGATGAATCGCCCTGCTTTTATATATACCGGCAGCAAATGGGAACTCAGGTACAAACAGGAATAGTCGGTTTGATGAGCGCGTCCGAATACGATGCCGGTAAGATCAAAAAACATGAATTGACCAGAAAGGACAAAGAAGAAGACCGCATCCGGCATGTGGACACGGTCAACGCGCAAACCGGTCCGGTATTTATCAGTTACAGGGAACGGCAAAGTTTAAATAAGATCGTTGCTGAAATCACGGCCGGCGCCCCGGAATATGATTTCACAGCCGACGACGGCGTTAAGCATACAGCCTGGGTTGTCGCCGACGCCGGACAAATTGAAAAAATCAAAAAAGAATTTTCCGAGGTCGATTCCCTCTATATTGCCGACGGACATCACCGCGCCGCAGCAGGAACTACTATCGCGAGAACCAGACGTGCGCAGGATAAATCCGGCCAGTCTTTAAAGGAATACGAATCCGTACTGGCTGTATTTTTTCCCCACACTCAACTTAAGGTTATGGATTACAACCGCGCTGTTAAAGACTTAAACGGCCTGACTCCTGATAAATTTATCGAGAAGATCAGTCAAAGCTTTACCGTCGATAAAAACTTCACGGCAAGATCACCGCGTCAGCTTCATGATTTCGGAATGTACCTGAGCGGAGAGTGGTATAAAATAACCATTAAAAAAGGAACCTATAACGAAAGCGATCCCGTAGCCAGCCTCGATGCGTCCATATTGCAGGAGTATCTGCTGTATCCTGTTTTGGGAATTAAAGATCCGCGTGTGGATGACCGCATCAAATTTATCGGCGGCATAAGAGGTATGGATGAATTAGAAAAGCTTGTGAACAAAGACGGGTTTGCCGTGGCGTTTTCTCTTTATCCGACAACGATGGAGCAGATCATAAATGTTGCCGATGCGGGAGCGATAATGCCTCCGAAGTCAACCTGGTTTGAACCGAAATTGCGCAGTGGCATCTTTACTCACAAACTGGACTAGAGTCGAAATTTATTTCAGCAATCGGGTATAAATGATGGAAGAAGAAACCCTTGATGCAATCCTTGACGGGCGTTTGCAGGTCTTCCAGAATAAAAAAGGATACCGGTTTTCTCTGGATTCGATTCTACTTGCCCATTTTGCTTCTTTAAAGCCGCGCGCCCGCGCTATTGACCTGGGATGCGGCAATGGCATTATTGTTCTTATTACGGCAAAACGTTTTCCGCACGTTCATTGCGTTGGTCTGGAAATTCAGGAAAATCTCGCGGCGCTTGCGCGAAAAAACACACAACTCAATGGTTTGAACGGGAGGGTCGAAATATTCTCCGGAGACGCGCGCAATATAAAAGATATTTTCGGAGCGCGCTCATTTGATACTGTGATATTTAATCCGCCTTACCGGAAATTAAATTCCGGCAGAATCAATCCCTATCCCGAAAAAGCCATCGCCCGCCACGAAATAAACGGTTCTTTAAAAGATTTTTTAACAGCGGCGAAATATTTGCTGAAGCCCGCGGGCTCCGTTTTTACTATTTACCCGGCAAGAAGATTGGTTGAACTCGTTTATCTTTTCCGAAACAGCGGCATTGAACCCAAAATAATGAGGCATGTGTATTCCGACAATCTCTCCGATGCCCAATTCGCTTTGGTAGAAGGGAAACGCGGCTCGAAAGAAGAGCTGAAAATTAAATCACCGCTTTTCATTTATGATCGGGACAAAAATTATTCCCAGGAAATGACCGGCATCTTTAAAGAGCTTTCCGGGTTTCCCGCTGCCGGCGGCGGCTGATTTCTGTTTGCATGACACGCTTTAAGATAGCGGCCAATTCATGATCGGCTAAAGCATCCGTGCACCGGGCGATCATTTCTTTGTCCCTTTTATTGAGCATGGTCTTTTTTCCCGTAGAAATATTTTCTTCTTCCTTATCATGAGCAAGCGTGTGCCCCACTAAAAAACGGATTTCTTTTATGGTGGATTTTCCGGATTGTTGATTTAATTTTTCGCGAATTTCTTCTTTTATAAAATGAAGCTGCTGCACCCAGACCGATGAAATTGTTTTAACAAACAGGGTGCCGTTTCTCAAACAATCCGGTTTTGTTTTCGAGGCAATTTGCGGACCCACAGCTTTTGGCCAGAGTTTAATCAGAGCGTTCTCTTCTATTTTTGAGGTCATGCCTCTTTTTTTTAAAATAGAAAATAACACTTCGCCTATCGATTGCAATTGAGTCTGCTGTCTTTTCCTACGCATATTTTCTTTTGCCACAATTCAGAAAATACGTCAAATATCATTTCTCTAATAAAAGCCGACAACGCAGCCAACAAAGTTAGCCTGTAAAAGCATAACCGGCTTCAATATACCATTGCGATTTTAGAGGATAACGAGGCGGCAAGGAGGAGGCTTGGGCAGGCGTATGTGAACATACGTTGAGGACGCCGACAACGCAGCCAACAAAGTTAGCCTTTAAAAGTGCGATGGTATATAAAAAAAAACGGGGAGGCTTATACAGCCTCCCCGCCTACAGAGTTAATTTTTTAAAAGATATTTTTAAACGCTAAATGCTTCATCAGGAATGTTCATCGAGCTCTGTTCATCTCTCTTGAGGTTTTCCAGTTTCGCGGGAACCAATCCTGTAATACGGCCGATGAAGAATCTGGCGGCTTCAATTTTACCACGATAGAAGAATTTCTCCTGTTCGCCGGTCTCGGTCGCGAAGAACTTCGGAATAGCAACCAGAGCCATTTTGAGGTGCAGCCAGCCCATAATGGCATCACCCAGGCAATTAAGAAAATCGCAAGCGCCAATCAGCGGAACATAAGGTGTGGTCCTCATCATCTTGGCAAATGCCATAGATGTCTCAGCGCAGGCATTCAAAGCTGCTTCCACAATAGCAACTTCCGCCTTCAAAGCGTCGACTTTCTTGGCTTCGGCGACGGTTTCATTGGCCATAGCCAACAGGTTCATGAAATAAAGGCCTTTTTTCATGCCAAGCTTACGGCCCAGCAGATCAAGCGCCTGAATCCCGTTTGTGCCTTCATATATCTGATTGATCTTCTGATCTCTCATCATCTGCTCGACAGGGTATTCACGGCAGTAACCGTAACCACCGTATGACTGTACGGCAAGCTGGCAGCAATCCATGCCCATGTCTGTGCAGTAAGATTTTACTATCGGGGTAAGGAGTTCAATAAATCCATGCCAGTAGGCTTGTTGTTCCTCATTTTTGTCTGTTACGGCGTTCATTTCATTATCCATGCACCAGTAACAGAAAAAAGCCAGCATGCGAAGCCCTTCGGATGTGGATTTCATTCTCAGAAGCATTCTGCGTACGTCCGGATGCTTAATGATAGTTACTTGCGGAGAGTCTTCAATCTTCATAGCCATGGCCACAACGTCCTGACCCTGGAATCTCTGTTTGGTATAATCCAGAGCATGCAGATAAGAAGACATGGCCAGAGAAGCGCCCATCATGCCGACGCCCTGACGCTCTTCGTTCATCATGTGGAACATGATCGGCATACCCTGACGTTCTTCGCCCATCAGGTAACCGATGCACTTGTTGTCAGAACCGAAGTTCAGTGTACAGGTGGCGTTGCCGTGGATACCCATCTTGCTTTCGATGCCGCCGCATTGAACATCATTCGGTTCTCCCAGTTCGCCCTTCTCATTGAATCTGACTTTGGGAACCATGAAAATGGAAATGCCCTTTGTTCCTTTGGGATCGCCTTCGACTCTGGCCAGAACAGGGTGAATAATGTTCGGGGTCAGATCATGATCTCCGGCGGAGATGAAACTCTTTGTGCCGACGATGGAGTAGGTTCCATCCCCATTATTTTTAGCAGTGGTCTTCAACGCGCCGACGTCGGAACCGGCGCCAGGCTCAGTCAGACACATCGTTCCGGCCCATTCGCCTGTATACATTTTTTCCAGAAGGATATCACGCAGCGGATGCTGTAAGAAATCCTCCATCAGTCTTGCCGCGCCATGGGAAAGACCGGGATACATAATGAAAGCCTGATTGCAGGCCAGAAACATATTAGCCAGGGCCGCAGCGATTGCAGCCGGGAAGCCCTGGCCGCCTACTTCAGGATTGTCACCCGTGGCCATATAACCGGCTTCACAATAAAGTTTCCACAGTCTTTTATAGGCCTCAGGCGTGGTGACTTTTCCATCTTTCCATGTTGCCTCGACCGGTTTACGATGAACTTCGTCAGGATAGGTAGGCGCAAGTTCCAACTCTGCGAATTTTGCCGCCTGGTCAATAACCATGTTGCAAGTATCAAGATCATAATCAACATAACGGCCCTTGCCCAGCAATGTTTCCTGTATCTTTAAGACTTCAAACAACTGGAATTTAATATCCCTTACATCAACCCACAAACTAGCCATACAAATCCTCCTTACTATTTCTATTTGTTATATTTTTTGCTCGATAATAATGAGCGTCAATTCCTGTAATTTTTTGTATACCTCGGTAAATATAACATGGACTCGTGAGGTTTTACTGTTAATTACTTAAAAATAGCATCGGTGTTTACGAATTTTTTAAGTTATAAACAAGAACTTATTATTTGATGACCGAAAGTCATTTTCTGAATCTTATACATCTCTATATTCACTCTGTCAATATATTTATAAAATTTTAATCTTTTCTTTGCTTGTGTTTCAAGGTATTACGATAGCCCTATAACATCATATATTTACAGGGATAAATGGCCATTAAAATCTGGTGATTAGAAGTCATTTTAAGGGGAATTAAATTCTTACCGTAAATATGGGCGACACTTTATAATTTTTGTTATTTTAATCTTCAAAACAAAAAATAAATATGTCCGGTATGGGAAGATTTTTATCAAAAGCCTCCGCATATCGGACATTTTATTCGAATAAGATTTTTTTGAAAATCGGGTATATCTGAAAATTATACCCGGAATCACTACCTGTCCATATCAAGATAATACTGCGTGATCTCATATACGGCGTAGTCCATCATAAGCATAATTCTCATAATGCTGTCGATGGCCTGATTGTGTTCCAGAGCATTGATAAAAATTGCCTGGAAATCCGCATAGAGCCACATGTGGCGGCGCATCAGGACTAACGCGTAAATGGCTTCATGCAAAGGAATTCCGTTTTCATAACAGCTTTTAGCGTATTTCCGGAAATATTCCAGGGTATTTTCAGCCCGATCGGGAGCTGTTAATAGTTCTCTTAAATTGCGATAAACGTCAACGGCTTGCGCTATTAATATGTCTCTCTTTAAATTTTGATAATGTGTAGTTCTCTTATTTTTCTGGACGTCGATGGTCCAATGTTTAGCAATTTCCTCGGCATTTTGTTCGGTAACATCAAGCAGTTTAATAGAATCTACCATAATATTCTCCTTTTTCTTAAACTTAAATGTAGTCTGGCAAATTATGGATACCTTATAATGTAATAACCTGTATGCACATGTAAAAATTCATTTATTTACAGACCATCGCCAAATGATTTTTTACGTTGTTGCTATTTTTTATTTTTTTCCTTCTTCATGAGTTCCTGATATTCTTTGGTTACCTCATAAGACGCATAGTCGAACAATAAAATTGTACGGCCAAGCGTATCAAGAGCCTGCCGTTGATCAATACCGGAGCTGAATATTGCCTGAAACTCCGCGTATAACCAGATATGCCGTCTCATTAATATCAGCCCGTAGATCGTCTCGTTTGCGGGGATACCCATCGCGTAACTTTCCTGAGCGTAACTTCGGAAGTATCTCAATACATCATCCGTAGTTTTTTCATCCAGAAACATTTTGCTGAAATTTCGATAAAACCGGACGCATTGACGGATGAGCGCTTCTTCATCCAAATTTTTATACGTCGGCGTTTTGGCGTTATTCTTGACATCCTTAACCCACCTTGCCGCTATCTTCTCCGCATGCTGCTCCGCCAGTTCCAAATACTTTATAGCGTATGTCTTCATTCCCGATCTCCTTTCCACAATAAATCATTTTGAATGTCTGATATTAATATAAGACATGGCTTTCAAATTGACAATATATTTTTAAAAAAAATTTAATTAAAATCATAAATATCAAACGCGGTGACCGGCGTTTCTCATATGGGTATGATGGTGACAATAATAGATGCGGCTACCCTTAAGAAGAAAAGTTAGAATGTTAAATGGTGATAAAGAAGCTTTGCCCGATGGGTTGCTGTTGATTATATAAAATGAACGGTAAAAACCCGCAAAGGAAAAAAGAGGATTACTATTTGTAATCAGCTTAAGAGTTCAAAATCAAATCAACGGCAGATTCCAATGTCTTTAGCAGATTTTAATGTTTTACAATTTCCTAATTCACACGCTTTTTGCATATCACGACATCCTAGCGTCTTATTGCCCTGTTTTATGTAAGCAACACCTCGATTCATGTAGGCATAGACATAATCCGGTTTTAAACGGATGGCCTTGTCATAGTCTTCAATGGCGTGATTATACTGACCGAGTTTATCGTAAGTAAACCCCAGGTTACCATAAGCATCGGCAAAAGCCGGTGTTATGCGGATAGCATTATTGAAGTCCTCGATGGCCAGTTTATACTGGCCTCGTTCACCATAAATAATCCCACGATTATTGTAGGCATAGACATAATCCGGTTCTATGCGTATTGCTTTGTTATAATGATTAATAGCATCATCAATCTTTCCTTCAGCAAATAGAGAAAGACCGAAATTATTGTAAGCCTGATAGTTATTCTTTGTCACCTCTAATGTATGCTTCCAAAGCTCAAAACTATTTTTCCAGTATTTGCATTGATTCCAGGATAAAAACGCCATGATTGACAGAAAGATTATGCCTACCGGAAATAAAATCTTTTTTCTGGTTTGCTCGCTTTTGATTAGAGATGGTATTCCCCATGCCAGTATAACCGCAATACCTATAGATGGCAGATAATGGTAACGGTCAGCCATCGCGTACGGATAGACTGCAACCTGAATAATTCCGATAACTGGCAGAATGGTTACCGCGTACCAAATCCATCCGACAAAAAGAAACGGCACACGTTTCAACATTATAACAACGACAGTAGTGATAACAATAATCAGCAAAGAAGTTCCGAGTACCTGCCATATCGGAATTTGGGCGGGGAAAGGATAGATGGCAGCCATGTCGTGAGGCCAGAATGTTCTTTCCAGATACGTCATAAAAGCAACTGGAGCATTGGCTATTCGGGAGCTAAGAGGCAACCCTTTTATGTATGTTACCTGTTCGTTTGGAGTGTAAAATATAATAATAACAAGAACTGCGGATAAAATAAAAAAAGGTATTTTGTCCTTCAACTGCCTTAAAACCGAATTGCCCTTATTTGATTCAAAACGTTTCAGTGGCCAGTAATCCAGCAGGATCATAACCACAGGCAAAGTTACAACCATGGGCTTGCTCATAAGAGCTAATACAAAGGAAAAAAGAACAAGCAGATACCTTCTCATGATCGGCATTTCCGTATAATAAACATACAGGCAAAGAGTCAGCATCCAGAAAAAGGCACTTAATACATCTTTACGCTCAGCTATCCAGGCAACTGATTCCACATGTAGAGGATGTATAGCAAAAAAAGCCGCTACAAAAGCGCTTTTCCAAACAGCTCCTGTCATTCGATTAAATAGCCAAAACAACAATAAGGTGCTCAGGATATGCAAAATAAGGTTGGTAAAATGATAACCGCCTGCGTTCAAACCAAAAAGCTGATAATCGGCCATGAAAGACAGCCACAGCAAAGGATTCCATAAGTCGGCATATCTTGTACTGAACGCCCAGCGAAATCCGTCCAGTGTGATTCCGGACTTAATATGACTGTTCTCTGTGATGTAAACGACATCATCAAAGACGAAGTCATATTGATTCACCTGCCAGAATACAGCAAGTGTAATCGCTGCCAAAACGATATAAATTATCAGGATCTGTTCCTTGGAACTAACATTTATCTTATTAAGCATAGTGAACTACCATGGATATTTGTACCACAAATTAAGTTAGAGTTCAGCTTTTTTGATTATTACTATTTGAAATATTGTGTGAATTGGGAAAACAAGAAAAACAACATCAACAGAAAGTTATCGATTATCCCGGCACACACTTTCAGGTTAAACTCTGCTTAGGGCGTCTTAATCAAGTGAAACAATGTGTGACGCGTATATCTTCTTTTTTGGTAAACTGTTCGCGCCGATACTGACCATTAAATAAAGAAGGACTGTTAAATAACCAACCGGCTGGTCTCGCGCCGGGAATTACAGTGAGGGTCTGGCTTAATTTTATCTTCTGAATATTTAAAAGGGGACCCTATCGCACAGGGCCCCCTTCATAAAATGCATAACTAACGCTGTAAAACGGAAAGTTCTCTCTTTTTTTAGACTTTGCTAAACATGATGGCGGCGGCATTGCCGAACGCACCGCAAAGCGTCGCCACGCAGTATTTGGCATCTTTATAATCCGTCTTCATGATGGAGTTCATGGTAACAACCAGACGGCATCCGCTTTCTCCCAGCGGATGACCAAGCGCCAAAGCGCCGCCCCAGACATTCACATTGCTAAAAGGTGCGTTCTGGGCAATTCCCAGGTCTCTCACGCAGGCCAAAGACTGGCTGGCAAATGCCTCATTGAATTCCCAGATATCAATATCGCTGACTTTCATATCCTTGCGGTCAAGAAGTTTTTTAACGGCAGGAACCGGGCCGATACCCATGATGGTCGGGTCGCAACCGGCCAGGACGCCGGCCTCATATTTGAGGTGATAAGAAAGTCCGAGTTTGTCCGCTTTAGAGCGCTCCATCAAAAGAAGCGCGGCCCCACCGATGGTAAGCGGCGAAGACGTGGCGGCCGTTAAAAGCCCATCCGGCTTGAAACCGGGTTTCATCCCAGCCATCTGCTCTCTGGAAATGTCGCCGCGAATCCACTGGTCTTTATCAACCATAAAACGCGTGCCGTCATCTTTCAGGCCTTCGATAGGAATAATTTCCTGCTTGAATTTTCCGGCCTTTGTGGCTTCGTCTGCTTTTTTGTGACTCCAGAAAGCCATGTTTTCCATATCTTCGCGTGTGATCTTCCACTGCTCGGCCACTTTTTCAGCGGTAGCGCCCATGGGGATCTCCGCGATGTTGTATCGTTCCATCAAACGCGGCGGAAAATCCATGTGCATCGCCATGAAAACTTTCTGCATGTCTTCCACCCCGGCGGCAATATACGTATCGCCTTCGCCGCAGATAATCGCGCGTGCGGCATGTTGAGTGGCCGCCATGCCGGAAGGACACTGCATCGTCAGAGTATTAGTGGGAACCGATTCCGGGAAACCACCGGCCAGCCAGGAAATTCGGCCGATATCATTCTGCATGCCGGTAATATTGGCGCAACCGACAAATACAGATTCGATATCTTCGGGTTTTACTTTGGGATTGCGGGCGAATAACCCGTCATAAACTTTTGTCAGAACCTCATCGGGTCTTATGGATCTAAACCATCCTTTATCGGCGTGCGCCCGGGAATTGGCCGACCGTACACCATCAATAATTACACACTCACGCATTATATAGCCTCCGATAAATTATTGTTTTATGTTTTTCAAAAAATCACATGAATTTATCAATATATTTTACAGATCGGTGAAAACAATCCAGATATCCTGATGTCTGAAATATGTTTTCTAAAATCAATAACATACACGGTGCAACCCGCCGATTATCTGATATTTGATAAAAACATTTTTTTTTGAAGGCGCGAGTATAGGCACAAAGAACTTGTGTGTCAATAAAAAATTAAACTGGCGGTCAGAATATCAGTCAAAATACATGAAGGAGAAGGAAAAACGGGGGAAAACGCGTGTCCGCATAGATAGGGTTTATTATTTACTTATATGTAATTATTCATTGTTTTAATAATATCTTCTTCAAGATTTCCGCCCTGGGCGGCATATTGATCGACCACGGATTTTAATCTCAGATACGTTTCTTTATTAGCGAGATCGTCAAGTTTTCCAAATGCTCCGCTTCGCCGCCCCAGCCTGAAAATTAGCCTGTCTTCGTCTGAGAGTTCAAAATATCTTTCAATCACGGATAAAATTTTCTGTTTATCTTCAGGAAATCTACCTTCGAGTTCTTCCAGCAGATTTAAAATATGATCACTGGCGAGATAGGTTCCGTGGACATTTAGTTCCTCAATGAATAATTTTATTTCTTTGAGAATTTCTTCATCATTGAGCGGCTTGAATTCACCGTTTTTCATCAGTTCATCCATTTCCGTACCGGGCACAACATGCAGCGTCCGCAGACGGACAAAATCAGGATTTATGGCATTAATGACTCTTGCGGTCTGCAGCGCATTTCGGCGAGTCCATTTTACTCCGCCCAAACCGGGCATGACATATTCGGAGAGTTCAATTCCGGCCTGTTTAATATTCAGGCCGGCTTTAATATGATCTTCGGCAGTAACGCCTTTGCGAATCATGGATAAAACCTCGTCAGAGCCGCTTTCCATGCCGATATGAATGCGGGAGAGGCCCGCCTTTTTCAATTGCTGGAACTCATCTGCTGTCTTTCTTGCTGCCGTATGTGAACGGCAATAAGAAGTGATTCTTTTTATCTGGGGAAATTTCTCCCTCAAAAAATCAAGAATAGCTACAAGATCGGCTGTTTTCAAAATCAGTGAATTGGCATCCTGCAAAAATACATTTTCGCCGCCAAAGTAAAGCCATGCCGCCACGGTATAAGTAAAATCATTATAAAATTCTTTACTGTTATAAATTTGTCTCAAAACTTCCCGGTTAACAAGGCCTCGTTGGTCCCACTTCCGGGAAAGGCCGGTAATTACATCGGCGATATCTTTCATGGCCTGGATATCTTTTTTAACGTCATCCACACTTCTTAATTCAAATTTGCTTCCACGGTATGTATGGCAGAATGCGCACTTGTTCCATGGACAATTTCTTGTGACACGAACCAAAAGGCTTGCCGCCTCGCTGGGCGGACGAATAGGTCCCTGTTCAAAATAATGATTCATTTTCACCTCTTTTTAAAATGCCTGGGTTAATATAATTACGAATTATTTTCCGGCAAGGGCGCATGGAATATTAAATCAAGGCAGAAAAAGCAGAGGATTGCGTGCTTTTCCCTGTAAGCGGATTTCAAAATTTATATAGGTAAGGCCTGCATCATCTTTCTCTCCCGTTAAAGCAATTTCTTCTCCTTTTTTCACATCCTGATCTGTCCGGACATATCTTTTTTTAAGATGTGTATAGACCGTGGTAAATTTGTCTTTATGGCGGACAATAACCGTCTCCCCGTAATTTTTCAGATGAGAAGAAAAAATAACTGTGCCGGATGCCGCTGCTTTTACTTTTATACCGGCAGCGGTAACAATTTCAATCCAGTTATGGTAGGTTTTGTCGGGCTGAATACCGAAATTATCCTTCACGCTGCCGCGCACCGGCCAGATAAATCTGTTTTTATCTATTCGTATTTTTTCTTTTTCTACCGGCATTTGCGCAGTGGATTTAGATTCATTTTTCTTATCGGGTATTGTCGCAACCGGCGGTGTTTTTTCACGAACCGCAATTGTTGACTGCCCAGCTTTTGGTTCAGGCGCCGAGGGAGGAGCCTCCTGGGGGGACGCGTCAACCGACGCTTCAGATAGGATCGCCATTTTTTCTTTTGTTACTTCTTTACTTTTCTCATGGCCTTTAACAATGCCCAAACTATGTTTATTCGTTTTATTAATTTTTTTGCCGGCGGCTGTATCCGTGGTTTTTACATGAATATTATCTATTACCTGATTTGCGTCCGGGATGAAGATCACCGAGCCTGCTTTAACCGATTTAACATCGGTAATATTGTTCGCCCCGGCTAAATCCTTTAACCGGACGCCGTAAGCCTGCGCAATGATCTGGAGGGTTTCATTCTTTTTTACCAGATGATAAACACCCATCGCCGGGGTCTTTTGTATCTGAGGGTTTATACAGGAAACAACCAAAGACAACGCAAGTATTATTAAAACAGCTGATGTAAATGGAGAATTTATTTTCCCCATCCGCTCTCCCCTATCAGGCTGACAAAGCGGCATCCGCCCAAATCCTCTTTTATGATCTCCTGCGGATTTTCCAGGGAACGGGTAAGTTTATATAAGGTTTGCACATCGCGACTGCCGACAGGAACTACCATTCTTCCGCCGGGAGCAAGCTGCTCGACCAAATATTGAGGAATTGCCGGCGCCGCGGCTGTCGTGATAATTCCGTCAAAAGGAGCTTCTTCCTTCCAGCCGTAGGAGCCGTCGCCCACCCTTATGGCCACATTATATAAATTGAGCATATCAAGAATTTTACGTGCGTTTGCCGCAAGTGTTGCGATGCGTTCCACGGAAAAAACACGATCAGCCAGACAAGCCAGCACTGCCGTTTGATAACCGGAACCGGTGCCGATTTCCAGAACCCTTTCCGTTCCCTTCAACTCCAGGGCTTCTGTCATGAGCGCTACGATATAGGGTTGCGAGATGGTTTGGTGTTCGTTTATGGGCAACGGGCTGTCATTATAAGCCTGATCAAGCAGTCCTTCATCAATAAAAAGATGACGCGGGATGGCAGCCATCGCTCTCAATACGCGGGCGTCGCTTACACCACGCGCTTTTATCTGCGTTTCCACCATCCGTGCCCGCTGCTTTTTGTATCTATCCATTATAGTGTCCGTATTTTTTCTTTTTATCCGGAATCCGGTAAATTTCCCGCACCTTCTCATGCCGGCGCATGCCAAGGGCTTCTCTTGTAACAATCAGATAATAATATTGCAACTCGGCTTTTTGATGTACGGCATTGAATTTATCAATGCTTAAATTTATTTCTTCGCGGATTATTCGCTTTTTCTTCAATACTTCCGGCAAGCGATCATGAAAGTCAAGAGCGTTAAGCAAAGATATCTTTTCTTCTATTTCTGTCTCTATTTTCTTTAACTGCTTAATCGCGTCATCAACGGCAAAACCTGCGCGACTCAAAACCGCGGCTTTTTCCCGCAATAATTCTTCAAGTAAAGTATCCTGTTTGTCGTCCTTTCTTTTGTCCGCTATTTGCATAATTTTTTCTCTTATTCAAATAATGTGAAGTATTATCATTTAAGAGCATTTTTTTCAATTAAAAAAGGTCTTACCGGCCGCTGAAGGCCCCGGTGTAACCAGGTTTAAGAAGAAACAAACGTCCTATATTTCACCCCGGTATATGCAGCCCGATTCCGGACTTTCCCGGACGACGATCTTGCAAAGTTGCGGCAATTTCAAATGCATATTTTTCCATATCCATTTGGCGATATTCTCCGATGTGGGATTATGCAGTCCTTCAACGTCATTCAAATATTTATGGTCTAACTGATCATGCAGAGGCTTGAACGCTTCATCAATATCGGCAAAATCCATTATCCAGCCGGATTGCGGATCAACTGTTCCGCTGATATGGATTTCGACACTAAAGGAATGTCCATGTAATTGGGAGCACTTGTGTCCTTCTTTGACATTGGGCAGACGATGAGCCGCGTCAAAATTAAACACCTTAAATATTTCCATTTAGCGTACCTTATTTTATACTAAGAATTTTATGCATCTGCAAACTCAATCGCCACTGCGGATGGGACAGAACATATTCTAAAGACATACGCGTATTCTTTTCACGATCGGGCGAATCCGGCGAATCCATGGGCTGCAGAAAGAAATACAAAAAATCCAGCATCGCGTATTTTTCCGGCTCGGCTCCCGGCTGCGGGAATACCAGTTTCAACTCCTGCCCTGAACGTAATAATAATTGAGCTTTGGCTTTGGGACTAACGCAAATCCAATCAATGCCCTGTGGCGGCAGGATTGTGCCGTTTGTCTCGACGGCTATTTCAAAACCCTTTTTGTGCAAAGCGGATACCAACTCCGCATCCAGCTGCAGCAGGGGCTCTCCGCCCGTGCAGACAACCAGGGGCCTGGCTGATTTTATATTTTCCCCGGGCCATAATTCTTCTATTTTTCCCGACAATGCTTCGGGCGTTTGAAATAACCCGCCCTGGGGTCCATCGAAGCCCGCAAAATCCGTATCGCAAAATCCGCAAACGGCTTTTTCACGATCAGATTCTTTTCCCGACCATAAATTACAGCCGGCAAAACGGCAGAAAACAGCCGGCCTGCCGCTATGATACCCTTCCCCCTGAATAGAATAAAATATATCCCTGATAAAATAGCTCAAAGACAATCCTTTTACATTTTATATCTGACAGGGTCTTTAAATCCTGCCTCCATGAAACCTTTCAAACGCAAAAGGCAGGAATCACATTCGCCGCAGGCATCCCCTGAAACAGAAGGATCGTAGCAACTATGCGTCAGACTATAATCCACCCCCAGTTCAATGCCTTTTTTAATAATTTGCGATTTGCTCATCCGGATAAGCGGAGTATGAATTTTCAGTTTCTGTTTTCCCTCCACGCAGGCCCTCGTTGCCAGATTGGCCATCTTTTCGTAAGCGGCGATATACTCGGGACGGCAATCAGGATATCCGCTGTAATCCAGAACATTCACTCCGATAAAAATATCAGCGGCTCCCAGCACCTCCGCCCAGGCCAAAGCGTAAGAAAGGAATATGGTATTGCGCGCCGGAACATAAGTTGCCGGAATATCTTTTTTCATTTCTTCCGCATCTCTGTTTTTAGGCACTTTGATATCCGCCGTTAACGCGGAACCGCCGATCTTGCGTAAATCGATATCCACTATCAAATGCCCGGCAACGTTATAGCGCTTTGCGATACGCAAGGCGGCTTCCAGTTCTACGGCATGCCGCTGCCCGTAGCGAAAGCTAAGCGCGTAGATATCAAACCCCAAATTTTTTGCAATAGCCAACGTTGTAGCGGAATCAATCCCGCCGCTTAAGAGAATAACAGCTTTTAAATCATTTTTCATCATTTGGTCTCTTAAAAGAATATGCCGTTAATGGATACGGGAAGTTTTAATGCCGAATAGGTTCATCGCATTGCAGGCTGTTGCCTGTGCCACTTCTTCCCATGGAATTTTTTTTATTTCCGCGACTTTTTTTGCCGTATTGACAATAAAAGAAGGCTCATTTCTTTTGCCGCGGTGCGGAACCGGCGCAAGATAAGGCGCGTCGGTTTCCAGCAACATTGAAGAAAGAGGCAAACGCTGCACGACATCCTGAATGGTTTTGGCTTTATCAAACGTTACTACGCCGGGAACGGAGATATAAAATCCAAGGTCTATGCATTTTCCGGCCATTTCATAATCGCCGGAAAAGCAGTGAAATACTCCGCGGCGCATACCCGATGATTTAACGATTTTCAGCGTTTGTTCATGCGCTTCACGATCATGGATAACAACAGGCAGATTAAGTTCACTCGCCAGTTCCAGTTGCCGGACAAATGCTTCTATTTGTTTTTCCTTAGGCGAAATATTGCGGAAAAAATCCAGCCCGATTTCGCCATAAGCAACAATTATTTCTCTGTTAGTATGAACAAGTTCTTTAAGAGATCCCCATGTATTTTCATCTGCGTGGGCAACGTCATGGGGATGAACGCCGACTGTCGCGTAGATATTTTGATAAAGGCCTGCAAGGGCAACCGCTTTTTGGCTTAACTTCAGATTGGTGCCCACAGTGACAATAAAATCAACTCCCTCGTTCCCGGCGCGTTTTATCACTTCCTCACGGTCGGAATCGAACTCTTTCATTTCCAGATGAGCATGGGAATCAATTAGCATAAGAAACTATTTTTCGTTTCCATCCAGATTAACTTCCTCGCCGTTATCGGAAACGTCGGGAAGTTTTTTCAACATGTTGAGTAAATCTTTTTCAGAAAGCTCACCCTTTGCAAGCTTACGCGCAATAATGCGTTTATCGTGGCTGATTGATTCTGCGTTAACTTTATTAGCCATATAATTATCCCCCCCTCACTTAGATTGAACGAATTGACTACTATTATATTTTTTCGATTTAATCAAGGATGAACAATTTCCGGCAGCAAGTGTTTTTATTTTTTCAGACGGGGATCAAGCAAATCCCTTATACCCTCTCCCAGAAGATTGTAACCTACAACGGTAATTAATATAGCCAGCCCCGGATAAAGGGAGAGCCACCAGGCGATATCGATATTGTCTTTGCCGGCAGTCAGGATATTGCCCCAGCTGGGCGTGGGCGGCTGCACGCCAATGCCTAAAAAACTCAAGGCCGATTCGGTGAGTATCGCTCCGGCAATACCTAATGTCGCCGCGACTAAAATCGACGCCATCGCGTTGGGAAGGATATGTATAAAAATAATCCGCATGTTACTTGCCCCTATAGCCCGGGCGGCCTTAACAAAGTCTCTTTCGCGAAGCGTTATAAAATCAGCCCGCACGAGCCGTGTTACACCCATCCAGCTTGTCAAACCGATGACAATCATAATATTCCAGATAGAAGGCTCTAAAAACGCTATGACGGCTAAAATCAGGAAAAAAGTGGGGAAACAAAGCATAATATCCACAAACCGCATGATGACCGAATCAACCCAGCCTCCATAATATCCTGATACAGCGCCAAGAATCGCTCCGATAATTATAGCTATTCCTGTTGCCACAAATCCAACCATTAATGAAATTCTTGCACCCCAGATCATCCGGGAAAGCACATCGCGCCCCAGTTGGTCCGTTCCACATAAATGCTTCATGGAAGGAGATATCAGCACATTGGTCAAATCAATTTGCCCCGAATCGTAAGGAGCAAGCCACGGCGCCAGAAGCGAAACGATCAAAAGTAGTAAGATAATTCCACCGCCAGCAAGCATCAGTTTATTTTTATAAAATGTTTCCCAAAAGTTCATTTAACAAACCATAAACAATTTAATTCTTTCCAAAACCCACATGGACCGGTTTCGGATGGCTTTTCCCGCCGCAACAAACTTGCCCCGTACCTGACACAGGGAAGGCCGCCGCGTAACAAAGCAAGAGACTTTTTACAAAGTCGTCACGATATGCGGATGCGCGGGTCCGCAAGAGCATACGAAACATCGGCAATTAAGTTGCCCAAAAGCGTAAGAATCGCACTAAACAGTAAGATTCCCATGATTGTCGGATAATCTCGGGCCATCACCGACATGAATAATAGCTGTCCCATACCGGGAATAGCAAAAATTGTTTCGAAAATAACAGCGCCACCAATCAGACCGGGAATGGATAAGCCCAAAATGGTTATGGCCGGCAAAAGCGCGTTGCGTAGCGCGTGCCTGTAAATGACATCCCTTTCACTTAATCCCTTGGCGCGGGCAGTCATAATGTAGTCCTGCCTGATAACTTCCAGCATGTTCGCCCTCATATAGCGGGAAAGTCCGGCCAGTCCGCCGAAAGCGGAAACAAACACAGGTAAAACCAGATGCTTCGCCAGATCGATAATCCTGTCGATAGTGCCAAGGTATTCATAATTGAGCGATCGCAATCCTGAAATCGGCAGCCACCCTAAATTGATGCCGAAAAAAATCATCAGCAACAAGGCCAGCCAGAATGTGGGCACGGCAAAACCGATAAATACAAACACGGCGGTAACTTTATCAAAGAGCGAGTCCTGATGAACTGCCGACAGCACGCCAATCGGCACAGCGACAGCTATGATTATGATAAGAGATAAAAATTCTATCAGGATGGTAATAGGCAACCGTTCCAAAATTTTTGAGGTAACAGGACGCTGATCAGATGAAAACGAAAAGCCCATATTTCCGTGGCTGATCTTTTTCAGCCATGACCAGTATTGCACATGAATCGGCTTATCCAACTCATACAAAGCCCTGAGATGCTGCTTCATTTCCACTGAAGCTTTCGGATTCATTTCTGTCTGTAAATCGGTGGGGGAACCGGGAGCCAGGTGCATAACGAAAAAACAAATAATAGTAATTCCCAGCATAAGCGGAATCATGAATAATATTCTTTTTACGATATACTTTAACACGCCGTTTCCCTTAAAAAAGATTTAACCAAGCTTATTTTAAAAGTATAAAAGTTCCATACTTTTGATATTATTCAGCGACTGCCACAGGGCAGTCTCGTTGTGAGCCTCCAGCGTTATGGTTGGTCTGGCCTTCAATGACCGGAGATTGTCAAAAAGCTCCGTAAAAGGAAAAGTGCCGCATCCTACCGGAAGATGCTCATCGCTCCCTCCGCGGTTATCATGCAAATGCAGGTGTCCTAAATATTGTCCCAGTTCCTTCATCCAGATACTCAGCGGCGTATAGGAAAACGCGTTAAAGTGTCCCGTATCAAAACAAAAGCAAACGCTGTCGGAAGACAGGGCTTCAAAAAGGCGGCGCAGGATATTAGGATTTTTTTCATAGATATTTTCCAGAGCGATAATGGTATTATTATCTTTAGCCAGAGCAATTAATTCCGTCCATGTTTTAACGCTCGCCTCCAGCCATAAATCATCGCTTGAAATGTAATAGCGGTCATCAAAAGACGGATGGCATACGATTTTTAAAGGATGAAAATAAGGCGCCAGATCGAATACCTGTTTAATCCTGTCGATGCTCGCCTGCCGGATTTTATCATCCATAGCTCCCGGACGCAGATCCATGAAAGGAGCGTGGAAACTTATTTTCAAACCCGCATCGGCAAGAATCTTCGCGGTTTCCCTGCATCGCGATTTATCCAAACTTTGCAGAACCGAATGATTGAAATATATTTCGAGATTAAGGTGCTGCCGTAAAATCATTTCCTGAAATTCAGGCAGGCGATGAAACGGCATATGCCCGTGAACTTTGCTTATAATATCCTGCATCGGTAAACCCTTTCATTGATTTTTCATCGCAACGATGCAAGTTGTTACCACAGCTGTCTTATTTTCACAATATCCAAAAACCTTTTATTAACAGGAGTAAACTTTGAAGTGAACGTTTCTTATACTGCCAACAGTAGAAAGGAAGCTCTGATCAATTTTAACACTTAATCCTCTGTGTCGCCCGGCTTTTTTCGGACTTCGGCAATCCATTCGTTGACACTCTTATTTTCTTTGCTGGCTGCTAAAGCTATTATGCGATGAAGCGCTGAACTGACGCGTACAACTGAGCGGCCGGCAGAAGGCTTTTCCGGTTCTTCTTTTTTTTCCGCGCAGCTGTTAAGATAAACGTCAACTGCATCCTCAAAGGCCTTTTCAATATCCTTAACGGAATCACCCTTAAAAGTTATGATATGGCGAATGTCGGAAACACGGCCGATAAGACATTTGTCTTCTTCACAGTATTCAATCTTTGCGGTATAGCCTTTATACATTACTGGCTTGTTCATGGTTTTATCTCCGGTTGTTCAAAATAATCAACCGCTATTCTTTCTTGTTTTGGCTTCCATGTCAATCAGGTCTTTTTGACCTGACTGTTTTTGATCTCTCTATCATTACGAGCCGCGCCTTGCGCGGCGTGGCAATCTTTCTTTATTATTTTTCGTAGTCCGGGTCTTTAGACCCGCAAACTATAGGGAACGGTTTGAAACCGTTCCCTACGTTATTGCAATGACAAATGGGAAGGCCCGCAATGACAGGGGCAATTTTCACTTCAGCCCGCTTCGGCCAGGTAGTCGCGCTTTTCCAGATCATCTTCATAATCCATGGTGCGGTCGATGGCGACGCCATTTGTGATTTCGATAATCCGGTTGGCAACGGTGGAGACAAATTCCTGATCATGCGAGGCAAACAGGATAACCTCCGAAAACGCTATCAGCCCGTCATTTAGAGCGGTGATGGATTCCAGATCCAGATGATTGGTCGGCTCGTCAAGGATAAGCACATTGGCTCCGGTTAGCATCATGCGCGACAGCATGCAACGAACTCTCTCGCCGCCGGAAAGAACGCAGGTTTTTTTCAGGGCTTCTTCGCCGGAGAAAAGCATTCTGCCCAGAAAGCCCCGCGCGAAGGTTTCACCCTCGGTGGCCGGTGTATACTGACCCAGCCAGTCAATAAGGGTCATCTCGTGTTCAAAGAACGCGCTGTTTTCCTGCGGGAAATAGGCACTGGTAATGGTAACGCCCCAGCGGAAACTGCCGCCATCTGGTTTGAGTTCTCCGGCCAGTATCTGGAAAAGTGTCGTTCGGGCAAGGGCGTTGTCCCCGGCAAAAGCGATTTTGTCGCCCTTACGCACTGTCAGGTCAAGTTTATTCAATACTTTGACGCCGTCAATCTTCTTGGTGAGTCCCTGAATTGTCAGGATGACATCGCCGCAGGCTCTATCGGGTTTGAAAGCCACATGCGGATATCTTCTCGATGAGGTCGGCATGTCCTCCAGAGCAAGTTTGTCGAGCA
>Ga0326728_10002858_pt1 | contig 56029 bp, 38 predicted proteins | sample MB3enrmetagenome_FD_207602 | JGI IMG/M metagenome (GOLD analysis project Ga0326728, IMG submission 207602) | Lab enriched peat soil microbial communities from McLean, Ithaca, NY, United States - MB31MN | ecosystem: Environmental > Terrestrial > Soil > Wetlands > Peat | place: USA: New York... | reverse complement strand
AACTGACCGGGCGGGCGATGGATTCCGCTCAGCGCAACGACGCCAAAGAAACGGCTGCAGGATATCAAGCAGAGGCAGCGTTGCGCGACGTGGAATCGGGAAATCGGGAGCAGGCGCGTGCCGAGGCTCATGCGGCGTTGAAGCTGGCCCCGAACCGCGATGTGCGGGCCATAGCGGCGCTGGCCCTGGCGCGGGCAGGCGATACGGCAGCGGCGGAGAAGCTGGCGGTCGAACTCGACAAGACCTTCCCGCTGGACACGCTGGTCCAGAGGTATTGGTTGCCCACCATCCATGCGGCGGTCGCCCTGGGGCGCCAAGACCCGAACCGGGCCGTCGAACTATTGAAGGTGGCGAGCACGACCGACTTCGGCGAACCTACGGCCGACCTCACGATCTTCCTGTGCCCGGTTTATGTGCGAGGAGAAGCTTACCTCATGCTTCACGACGGCAATCGAGCGGCAGCGGAATTTCAGAAGTTCATCGACTACCGAGGAGTGGCGATGAACTTTCCGTGGGGCGCGCTGGCCCGCCTCGGCCTGGCACGTGCTTACGCCATGCAGGGCGACACGGCCAAAGCCAGGAGTGCCTATCAGGATTTCCTCGCGCTCTGGAAAGAAGCCGATCCGGATGTTCCCATCCTGAAGCAAGCCAAAACCGAGTACGCCAAACTGCAATAGTTTCCATACGTTGAAAGTTCTCGGCGGGTGCCCCTCGATAAGAGGGAAGGCTGTGTCAAGGGCAAACTTCTCCCAGCTTAGCGCCCAAAAGACGGGCGCGAACCCTTCGACAAGCTCAGGGCAGGCTCTGGGGCACCTTGCTACCTTTACCCCTCCCAAACGAAGGCGTCGAAGACTCTTTTGGATTCGTATCCTATGCGTTGGTAGAGGGCGATGGCTCGGTCGTTGGCTTCGGTGACGGTGAGGGAGATGGCATGGAATCCGCGGGCGCGTAGATTTTTGGTGGAGGCGGCGAGCATGGCTTCGCCTAGGCCGGCGGAGCGGTATTCGGGGAGGACGCAGACTTGGGTGATGTGTCCGACATCGGGGCGGACGAGCGAGCAGAGGATGAGTCCGACGAGGGAGCGGGTGCGGCGCTGGAAGACGCAGAAAGACGATGGCGCATCGAAGGTGCCGCATCCGGGGAAGCGCACGATGTTGTTCAAGAAGCGCAGCGAGCCGGCGAGGGTGCGGTACTGATCGTTGATGTCGGAATCGACGTGTCCGCGGTAAGCGGCGGTGATGAGCGCGGCGGCGGATTGGTAGTGCTCCTCGGCCCAGGGACGGAGTTCGAACTGCGGCGGAAGCGGCGGCGCGGTTTGGGGATGCTGGGCAATCTCGAAATTCATGAAGACGCGGGGATGGCGGCTGAAGCCCTGCTCGAGGAAGGGGCGCGCGACTTCTCCGGTGTGCTGCGCGAGCAATTGTGCCTCCACGCGATGGATGCCGGGCGACTGCTGCAGGGTCTCGATGACATGCGTGAGCAGAGTTTCTTCCACCTCATGATGGCCGGGAGCGCCGCCTCCGTTGCGGACAGCCCCCTCAATAGAGTCCACAACAGAGTCCCGAACAGAGTCCCGAACGAAGAGGTCTCCGATGATGCCCTTGCTCTGCTCATAAACGAAAAAGGAGTAGCCGAAAATGCGGCCACGCTCAATGGCGGCGTAGCCGGGGAGAATCTTCGAATCCATGTAGCGCAGGATCATCTCGGCCGAGGTAGTGTAATCCCACGAGAGCTGCCGTTCCCACAGCGCGATCTCATCTTCCAGCAGCGGGCGAAGGTCGGCGGAAGCGAAGTGTCGGAGATCGAGGATTTCCATATCGAGAACGGCCTACTGCGCTCAATTGGCAGTCTAGCAAATTGCGACCCATGGGAAGCCGCGGGAAGGTTGGAAGAGCGATACCCCTGGGTATTCTTCTGCCGGGACAGGGCATTGCCCCGTCCCAGCGGCGTAGATCCCCGCTTCCACACGGCCCTGTCCTCTGGCGACTTTGTGGCAACCTGAAATCGCCATTACACTGGAATCTTGCGCACTCTGATCATGCTGCTTTTGGTTGTGGCGATTGCCGCTGGAGGATGGGCGGGTTGGGCGGTCTATGCTCCGGGTACGCCGGCGGCGAATACTTTTTTGCTGCTGCGTCCGGGATATTCGACGCGGAGGATTGCGGCGGAGTTGAAGAAGGCGGGGGTAATCCGCAGCGAACTGGCTTTCCGGCTGTGGCATGGGTTGCATCCCAAGCCATCGTTAAAGGCGGGCGAATATCGCTTCGAGCGCGCGGCGACGCTGCCACAGGTTTACGAGCGGATCGCGCGCGGCGACATTTATTTTCATGTGGTGACGATTCCCGAGGGCTATACGATGTTCGACATCGCCCAGGCGATGGAGGACGCAGGGCTCGGTTCGGCGGCCGATTTTCTGCACATTGCCGAAACCCAGACGCAGCTCATCGCGGACCTGGCGCCGGATGCGAAGTCGCTCGAAGGCTATCTCTTCCCCAACACCTATCAGTTCACGCGCACGCAGAGTTTGGAGGAAATGGCGGGGGCGATGGCGCATCAGTTCCGGCAGACGGCGCAACAGATTGGGCTGAATTCGGATGTAATCAAGGTCGTCACCATGGCGTCGATCGTGGAGAAAGAGACGGCGGCGCCGGAGGAACGGGCGCGCGTGGCCAGCGTGTATTACAACCGGCTGGCGCAAAAGATGGCGCTGGACGCCGATCCCAGCGTGATTTACGCGGAGTTGCTGGCGGGGACGTACGAGGGAAGCTTGCATCACGCCGACCTGGCGGTGAAGTCGCCGTATAACACGTATCGATATGCGGGGCTGCCGCCGGGGCCGATCGGCAATCCGGGAAAAAGCGCGCTGGAAGCGGCGTTGCATCCCGAGAGCACGAAATTCTTTTATTTCGTCAGCGATGGCAACGGGCGCCATCGCTTCGCCCGCAGCCTGGAAGAGCACAATCGCAATGTCGCCGCCTATCGCCGCGCGCTCGGCCTCAATCGCCATCCGCACGGCCCGCGCTAGTGTCCTAAATTACTTTTCACCACGGAGGCACAGAGAAACCCAAAGGCGAAGTAAAACCTTCTCCTTATTGATTTTGCAGGTTCAAGCTTTTCTCCGTGACTCCGTGACTCCGTGGTGAAAAAAGGCAAACCTGGACACTACCCGGCCCGCATTAAGCGCTGAACCCTGCGCTGCTTTATACTAATTAGATAGCAATGTGAAAAGTCTTTCTGGGTAATGACATAGGAATGTATCGTCCCCATCTGCGCTTTTTATTACTTTTATTTCTGTCGGCGGCCACATTTCCGCTGGGCGGATGCTTGTTCCATACGCGTACTGTGGACCGCGCATTCTCCAACCGGCCACTGAAGACCGCGACCCAACTGGAGCTGATCGAATTTGTCAACACGCAGGCCGCCAACATTCAGTCCATACAGGCGACCGTGGATATCGACGCATCGGCAGGGGATCTGAAAAATGGCCGGATCACCGATTACAAAGAGATTCGCGGATACATCCTGGCGCGCAAACCCGCGATGCTGCGAATGAAGGGCCTGCTGCCGCTGGTGCGGACTTCGGCCTTCGATATGGTGAGCAACGGGAAGGAATTCAAGGTTTGGATTTCTCCGCGAAATAAATTCGTCGTGGGCTCGAACAACGACGACAACTACCAACCCGATAAGCGGCTGGAGAACATGCGGCCGCAGTACATTTACGACGCGCTGCTGTTGCCGGAAATCGGCCCGGAGGAAATCGCGGTGCGGGAAAACGGCTATGAAACCGTCCTGGATTCGAGGAGGCATCGGGTCGAGCAGCCGAATTACAGACTGCTGGTGGTCCACAAAAGTACTCAGGGCGCCTATCTGTCCCGCAAGATCGAGTTCAGCCGAATCGACCTCCTGCCGTACCAGCAAACGATCTATGACCAGCAGGGGAACGTCGCCACCGACATCCACTACCGGGATTACAAAGACTACGGGGGCACTCGATTCCCGAGTACGATCGAGATTGAACGGCCGCGGGAGGGTTACGACATCACCCTGCACATGGTCAAACTTGAAGTCAACAAGGCGCTGACCGACGACCAGTTTGTGCTCGAGCAGCCGTCTGGGGCCGAGGTGGTGCGCCTCGATCAGGCCAATTCCAGCGCGGCGAAAACGCCGCGTGGCCAACAGTAACGATAATGAAAGGCCAGTCGTTGACCGTTAGTCGTTGGTCGTTAGCATTCGTCGCTCGCGGTTTGCCGGTAGTATTACGTTCGCGAACGACTAAAGACTAGCGACTGGTTCTCCGGAAAAAACATGATGAATCGGATGATTGTGGGGAATTTGGTGCATCGGCCGGTACGGTCGCTGATCAGCATCGTGGCGGTGGCGCTGGAAGTTACGCTGATCCTGCTGATTGTGGGGCTGTGCTTGGGAATGATGCAGGACAGCCGGACGAGAACAGCCGGGATCGGGGCCGACGTGCTGGTGGCGCCGCCGGGGACTTCGTTCATCGCCGGACTGTCGAGCGCGCCGATGTCGATCAAGATAGGAGACGTGCTGGGCAAACTGCCGCATGTGAAAAATGTGGCGCCGGTGGTGCAACAGACTGTGCCGTCGAAATCGTTCTTCGAGATGATAACGGGGATCGATTTGGCGAGTTACGAAAGCATATCGGGGGGCTTTCGTTATGTGCAGGGCGGCCCGTTTCAGGGGCCAAACGATGTGCTGGTGGACGATCTATTTGCCGAGTCGGAACATGCGAAGGTAGGCGACACGATCGACATTCTGAACCATAAATTCCGCATTTCGGGAATCGTGGAGCGCGGCAAGGGCGGGCGTAAGTTCATTCCCATGGGCACGTTGCAGGAGTTGGTCGGGGCGCCGGGCAAGGCCACGATGTTCTATCTAAAACTCGACGACGCAGCGAACGCAGACGCGGTGGTCGACGAAATCCAACACGTTCCCGGCATGGAGCACTACAAGGCGAGTTCCATGGCATCGTACTTGGCGATGATGACCACAAGCAAATTTCCGGGCCTCTCGACTTTCATCAATGTCGTGGTCGGCATTTCGGTGGTCATCGGATTTATCGTAATTTTCCAGGCCATGTACACGGCGGTAATGGAACGGACGCGCGAAATCGGCATTCTGAAGTCCATGGGGGCGTCGAAGTTTTACATCGTGAACGTAGTGCTGCGCGAGACGTTCTTACTGGCTCTCGGCGGTATTGTGCTGGGCATCGCAGTGAGTATGGCGGCCCGGGCGGGGCTGACCCACAAATTCCCCTTGCTGCAAGTGGTGGTAGACAACGGTTGGATTGTAAAAGCAACCCTGATAGCCATCGTCGGTGCCATTGCCGGCGCGCTCTATCCGGCGTTTCAGGCCGCGCAAAAGGACCCTATCGACGCGCTGGCGTACGAATAGGCCAGAGGTTAGCCTGGGTTTCGCATTTTATTCGCCAAGCGCCGGTTCCAGCCCCCTGCTTAATAATTTTCCTCGCAAATCGGCGGAGAATGCACGATACTGCCGGGTGAAACTGTTCGTGCTATAATCACGCGCCGTTACGCAAAGCAGTACAGTTTCGCGGCAAGTTGTCCTAATATCCTGGCCCGGTGCGCGCAAACGCACCGGTGACCATAAATAAGCAGGAGGAGATATGCGCTTCAGTGATCCGACACTATACGGTCGGGACGATGAGACGGACGAGTACAGCGACAGCGGCGCCTTCGGCGAATCGCCGGAAGACGATTTAGACGAGGAGGAAGAAGAGGAAGAAGAGCCTGTTCTGGTCGAGGAAGACGACGAGGTTCTCGTGCCGGAACCTATGCCGGAACCCGAGCCCGAGCCTGTAACTCTGTCGGGCGGCGGCAAGAGCGGCCCTCCGAAAAAGAAAGCGCCGGCAAAGAAAGCGGCCGTCAAAAAAGCGCCCGCCAAAAAAGCGGCGAAAAAAGCCGCCAAAAAACCGGCCCCAAAAAAGAAGGCCAAACCGGCGAAGAAGAAAGCGGCGAAGAAGCCAGCCAAGAAAGCGGCAGCGAAAAAAGTTGCCCGCAAGAAAGGCCGCCGTTAGCGGTCCGCGCCAGCGGAAATCGTAATGATGGCGGAAGCCCGGCCCGAGTGCCGGCTTCCGCCATTCCCCTTATTTCCCGCCGGGCTTTGCGTCGAACACCATCGCTTCCGCTTGCTTACCAGCGGCGCTTCTAGAGGAAGCCGCGCCCTGACCGCCATCATGGCGCACGCGGCATGAATGTCGCGGAAACGCTCTCCGTGTGCTTATACCAATTTTCCCTATCTGCAATTGCGCATGGATTCGCTGGCCCCTGTTTCCATCCTCGCGATGGTTCGCCATTGGCAGCCGCCGACCTTCGCTGCCAGCAACCCCCTTTGAAACTCCGCGCCCCGCGCACGCTTCTAACCACAGTAATGACCCAATGGTTACTTGCGTTGCATCGGGAAACGAGATATCTAATCCGCACGGAGTATTGTTCCGATAACGACAGTCGGGGGGACACGGTTTGCGAAAGGAGTGGGGACATGACAACGATTCCAGAAGCGCATCCGCTACAGCAACTGTTTCTTGAACTCGTCGGCCGCCATTATGCCGAGGAGATCGGAATACACGATCCGAAAGTCGTGAACTACGTTGCCCAGCTGCTCGCGGAGTTTTGCGATGCCGAGCAGCTATTGAAAATCCGCAATGCGTCGGGGAAGCCGTTGCAAGATGTGGGCGAGATGTTGATCGAGTCGGACCCCATCTACGGCCCGGCGCCCTCGTTCGACCGGGAACGCCAAGTCCGCAAACATATTGGAGACTACACGCTGTTCTACGCCGGCATGTTTCCGGAGAGCATCAACCACTTTCGCCTGCGCCGCCAGCGCGTCGAGAATTTTGTGGACTGGGTGAAAGCCGGGAAGGAAAGCTACTACATCGTCTCGAAGTTCGAAGACTTCGAATACGCCAAGGTAGCGCCGCTGTTCGCGCAACTCTCGCAGAGATTCGAGCAGTGCGTGTACGGACTGAACCTGGTGAAGAACGAGCTAGAAGTCATGCAGCACCCGATTGCACGGAGAAGCAACGAACTGATTATGTAGAAGAAGTCAGAAGTCAAAAGTCAAATTGAAGAAGTAAAACCTTTAGCCGTTCGGACGGACGCGACAAAGATAGCGACGAGTTCTTTGGCCTCCTGAACGATCTCACGCAGCTTTGCCTCGGGAAAGATTCCGGCATCCCGCATCAGTTCGAGCCAGAAAACTGTTCGTCGGCTTCCTCCAACACAATACCGAGTTTCGCGACGAATTCCGCGCGCGAGCGGGCCCGGCAGGCGGCGCGGTAGTTGGCCCCAATCGAAGTGCCCGAGCGAAGGAGTTGCTTGCCTAGTATTCGAGCGTCATCGGTTTTGGGCAACGACCGGAATAGTTTGACGATGCGTAGCGCAAACTTTCGCGTTCGCTCCTGCAATTTCTCAAACTTTTCCACTCCCGATATCTACCGCCTGCGCGCTCAATTGGCAGTGACTCTTCTCACACTCAGATTGTTCGGTTTCTAATTCTTCAATTTGACTTCTGACTTTTGACTTTTCACCATCCGCCGCCCAACAATCTCGAAGTTCCCTTCCAGCACAATCTTGATCGCTTCGGAGTAGGCGATGTGTTCCTGCTCCAGAATGCGCGCCGCCAGGGTGTGCTCGTCGTCGGAGTCGAGCACGGGAACGGTCTTTTGCACGATGATCGGGCCGTGATCGAGTTCCTCATCGACGAAGTGCACCGTGCACCCGCTCACTTTCACGCCGTAGGCAAACGCCTGCTGCTGGGCTTCGAGGCCCGGGAACGACGGAAGGAGCGAGGGATGAATATTGAGAATTTTCCGCGGGAACTGGCGCACGAACCAGGGCGAAAGCAGGCGCATGTAACCGGCGAGGCAGATGAGATCGACCTTGTTGTCCGTGAGCGCTGCCACAACTTCGCGGTCGTGCTCCTCACGTGGCTTGCCTTTGGATGGAAGGAGGAGCGCGTTAAGGCCGCGCTGGCGGGCGGTTTCAAGGCCGGGAGCATCGGCGCGGTTCGAAATCACGACCGCAATGCGGGCATCGGGAATCCTGCCCGCCGCAATGCTGTCGGCGATGGCGACAAAGTTGGAGCCGCGTCCGGAAAGGAGAATGCCGAGATTCTTCATAGGACACTATTATTCACCACGGAGGCACCCTTCTGCTGCGCTCAGGGCAGGCTCCGACACGGAGAAAAATCGATGATTATCATCTCGAGGGAAGCGAGGGAGCGAGGGATTGTGCAGATTCAAATGCGTAGGTCCTTCGCTTCGCTCAGGATGACAAATCAAACTTTAGCCACCCACTCGCAGAACGCTCTTAGCTGAAGACGACCTTGCGATCACCCTTGACGATGCGGCCGACGCTGTAGAATTTTTCTCCGGCGCGCTCCAGCAGGGTCTGCGCCTTCTTGAATTTCTTGGCGGGAACGACGATCAACATGCCGAGGCCCATGTTGAAGGTGCGCAGCATTTCATCCTCGGCAACGTTGCCGAGTTTCTGCAAATGTTCAAAGATGGGCAGGACCGGCCAGGTGCCGAGTTCGATCACGGCCGACGTGCCTTTGGGCAGCACGCGCGGGAGGTTCTCGGTGATGCCGCCGCCGGTGATATGGGCCAGCGCCGCGACGCACTCGCCCGCGATCATCTTGCGGAGGATCGACCAATAACTGCGATGCGTCCGCATGAGCTCGTTGCCAACTTTGTTCTTGACTTCGCTGACAAAGGTGTCGAGAGAATAGCCCGCAGTTTCAAACAGCAGCTTGCGCGCCAGCGAATATCCGTTAGTGTGCAGCCCGTTCGAGGGCAGGCCGAGTACGCAATCGCCGACTTGCACGTCTTTGCCGGTGATGACGCGGCCGCGTTCGACCACTCCGACAATAAATCCGGCGAGATCGTACTCGCCATTGGGATAGAAGCCCGGCATCTCGGCGGTCTCGCCGCCGATGAGGGCGCATCCGTTATGCTTGCAGGCTTCGGCTAGGCCGCCAACGACTTTTTCGGCGACTTCGGGATCCAGCGTGCCGGTGGCCAGGTAGTCCATGAAAAACAGCGGGGTGGCGCCCTGTACGGCGATGTCGTTGACGCAGTGATTGACCAGGTCGCCGCCGACGGTGTGGTGCATTTTCATTTCGAAGGCGACTTTTAACTTTGTGCCCACGCCGTCCACGCTCGAGACCAGGACCGGATCGACATATTTTTTATCGACGGCGAAGAGGCCGCCGAAACCACCAATTTCGCTCAACACTCCCTTGGTAAAGGTTTTGTGCGCCAGATACTTGATGCGCTGCTTGGTGCGGTTGCCGCGATCGATGCTGACGCCGGCATCGGCGTAGGTGATGGAGTCGTTTTGAGCGTTGGGGTTCTGGGCCACGTTGTCAGTCCATCATTGCCAGAGTGGAGAGATCGGGTGCGCCACCAAGCCGGTGGAAGTATTTCTGCCGCAACAGATTTTAACACGTCTGCGCCGGATGCCGCCGGAAGGGGGCGGTGAGATTATCGGTTGTACTGGTTCCGCTTCTTGTCCTCGTGGCGCTCACTGCTGAGTTGGATCAGGCGATCGATCAACTCCGGATACGATACGCACGACGCCGCCCATAGCTTGGGATACATGCTGATGGCGGTGAAGCCGGGCATGGTGTTGATCTCGTTGACGAAAATCTTGCGCGATTTGGGCTCCATCAGAAAATCGACGCGCGCCAGGCCGGTGCAATCGACCGCTTGAAAGGCGGCGACGGCCAGGCGCTGCACGGTTTTCATTTCCGCTTTCGTAATCTTCGCGGGGATGATCCCTTCCGAGCCTTCCACCAGATATTTCGCGTCGTAGTCGTAGAACTCCTTGCAGGGAATAATTTCTCCCGCAATCGACGCTTTGGGATCGTCGTTGCCCAGCACGGCACACTCGATCTCTCGCGCCCTGTTCTTCTTTCCGCCGACGCCTTCCTCAATCACGATCTTGCGATCGAACTTTGCGGCTTCCGCGATGGCCGGGCCGAGTTCCTTGGCATCGTGCGCCTTCGTGATGCCTACCGACGATCCCAAATTCGCCGGCTTGACGAACACGGGATACTTCAGCTTGCTCTCGACCAGCTTCCGCACTTTTTTCGGTTCACTTTCAAACTGGCTGCGCAACACCGTCACATGCTTCACGATCGGCAGTCCCGCCGCGCGGAACAAAGACTTCATAATGTCTTTATCCATGCCGGCGGCGGAGCCGAGCACGCCCGCGCCGACGTAAGCGATGTCGGCCAGCTCGAGCAGGCCTTGAATGGTGCCGTCTTCGCCAAAGGTGCCATGCAGCACGGGGAAGATGACATCGACGTTGATGGCGCGATCGGCGGCCCGGCGGAGAGTGGCGTCGGTTTGAAAGGGCGCGAGTCCAGCGTCGTGCCGCGCCGGCTCCGGAGGAACGACCACCGACTCGCCCGTTGCCAGCACCGCCGCTCCCGGAGTCCAGTCTGGATCGCCCGCCCGCAAATGCTTTTCCACTGTGGGGTGGAGACTGGCGTGCTTTTCGCCCCGCAATAGCCGCTCGGCGTGTTCCGCCGTGAGCCAGCGGCCGTCTTTCGTGATGCCGATGGGGACCACTTCATATTTTGTTTTATCGATTGCATTGAGGACCGAGGCCGCCGAGAGCAATGACACTTCATGCTCGCCGCTGCGCCCGCCAAAGAGGATGCCAACCCGAAGTTTTGCCATGACATTTCAGTCTGGCGCGCGCCGTGTTTCCCGTCAATCCCAGCTTTGGTTCCGGTAATGCATTGCACCGCCGAGACGCCGAGTTCGCCGAGAAGAGTTTTTGTAAATTTGCTACGAGAGTCGATTCCGGAGCGGCGCACCAGCGACTCCTTTCGTAAATCGTCATACTGAGCGAAGCGTAGGACCTATGCATTACGGCGGACTCCAATGCAGAGGTCCTTCCCCTTCGGCGCCGTTTAGGGTCAGGATGACAATCCAAAATTATGCCGCAAATAGCCGGGACACGACGTTCAACTTATTCCCTTGTCCGCTGGGCCAGCGACGTGTCCATGGGATGATTGTGCGCGTCGTTGAGTTGGTCTTCGATGTGTTTCTGGATGAGTTCCCATTCCGAGCGCAGCGTCATTTCCTTGATGGCGAACTTCGATTCGTGGCGGGCGTCATCCACGCGCACCGCCATTTCTTTGTTCTGGAGACGGAAGTCGATGACTTCCGCGAGCGGCACCAGTTGATTGGACGACTTGCCCACGATGACAAACACGACCTTGTCGGCCACCAGAACGTATTCCGGGCATGCGCCTTCGTTCACCGCGGCTTGCGGCGGGCCGAACGTGGTCATGAAGCCCCGGTGCATCAGCGCGCAGTCGCCCATGCGCATACGGACCACGGTCCCATGTTGATAGATGCCGAGCGGCGCGCCGAAAGCAACGCCAACGCTAGTCAGCACTAGCGCCAATAGCAATGTGGTTTTCATAAGTCTCCAGTTTTCTTCAATCAGTTCGCACCCGGTTCGTAGTAGTAACCACCGCGGCCATGGAATGTCAGGTTGAGGTTGTGGGTTGGCATAATGTAAAGCGAATGAAATCCAGCCTCATGGTTGGGCAGATCGTAGGTCACTACGTAGGACGCCCGCAGATCCTCGAGCACGGCGTTGAGCACCGCGGCGGCGCCGTTTTGTTGGGAGAAGCGCTGAGACTGAGGCGGAGACCAAGGAAAATAACGCCCGCCGGAGGCTTCTGAAACTTGCCGCAGAAACGCGCTGCCCGACATATCGTTCTGCGGCGCCCCCATATCGACGGTGTAGATGGGCGCGTTACAGTCTAGCGCCGCTCGCAGCGCGTCGCGCGCCGAATGCATGCTGATGGTGTCGTTACCGTCGGAGAACAAAATCACCACCGGCCGGGCCCCGGCGCGCCGATGATGCGCGATGAAATCGGCCCCGAAGATCAGCGCGTCGAAAAGCGGCGTGGAACCGCCGCCCTTGACCGCCATGAGCCGGCTAACGGAATCCGAAGCTCCGCAACCGCTCGCGCAGAGGACGGCAGGACGAATGCTAGCCGACGTCAATCCCAGCGTCCCTCCCGTTCCTCCAACCGCTCCTCCAACCGCTCCTCCGAAAGAGAGAACGGCGAAGTTGTCATCCACGATCGACTGCTCCCGCGCCACCAGTTCGAGCACATCGCTCATGGCAGATCGTAAGCGTGGCGCCACCGATTCGCTCAGGTCGACCAGCGCAAACACGTCCAGCGCGGTTTCATCGGAATGCGCGAAGCTCCGGAAGTGGCGGACCACAACTTCATTGTCGACCACAGCGAAGTCCGACTTGGTCAAAGTTGCGACGGCGCGATGGTTCTCGTCGGTGGCGAAAAATGTAACCCGGACTTCCGAGACCGTGCTCCTATACGTGGGCGTGCCCGAGAGATGGTTCGTGTCGCCGCCTGACACATTGGCCGGTGTCTCGGCAGCCGAAGCGTAAACCAAGGCAAGCAGAACTAAGAGTGCAGAGCGGGGATGCCAATTGGCTGACATAGCAGTCTATTAGCGCTATCGGCGCACCACAGAACACTCCCCAATTACCGTGGTTACACTTGGAAGTGACCAGATGGAGCTAAAGTTCTTCGCAGCCAGCCCGCAGTCCGTAGATCCACCGCCAAGACACCGGGGAGGGGAGCATCGGATCATCGGGTGATTATTGATGACCCGATGGCCCAATCGCGCGATAACCTTGCCGCGTTCTCGGTGTCTCGGCGGTAAATTTACAGCCCGTGGTCAATAAAAAATGCAAATTTGCAGGCTTGGCTTGACACCGTGCCAAAACAGGTGTGGAATTGGCGATGATTCGATGGCCGGTGCCGGATTTTCCACAAATGGCACTCGGACACAGGGGCATTCCTCGGAGAACCGCATGACCGGGATCGCCGGGCTGCATGAACCTTAGTCTGGCCGCTCATGCTGCCGACGGGTGGTGTTATGAGGAACAAGTCTCACATCTCACAGGAGTCGTCTATGAATTCGAGCAACCGACGTAACAACGTACTGCCGATTTGGTTGGTATTGCTGGTCCTTCTCACCGTAACCGCAGTGGCTTCGGCGCAAAAGAAGGAGAGCGCGCCAGCACCCAAAGCGTCCGCACCGAAAGCGAGCGCGCCTTCTCATACGACAGCGCAGACACATAACGCAGCGCCTTCGCATACGCAGACCAGTCACACGGCTACGACGGGTCGCACCAACGCTCCGACTAGCCACACGGCGACGGGCACTACAGGTCGTACGGGCACGGGTACGACGCGTAGTCAGGGTATGGGCACGACGGGTCGTACTGGCACGGGTACCACGGGTCGCACGGGCACGGGCGCGGCGGGTGGTCAGGGTACGGGCGCAACGGGACGCACCAGTCCGGGTACGACTGGTCGCACCGGTCCGGGCACGATGGGTCGTACCGGCCCGGGCGGAACGGGCGCGATGGGTCGTGGGACTGGCGGGCATCAACCGGCAGGAACCAGGTCCGTTGCCCTGAAGGGCGGAGGAAGTGCGACGCTCCGTCCGAATGGCCAGATTCGATCGGTGAATCGCAACGGCATGAACATTTCGCATGGGATGCATGGCGGACGCACGGTCGTCGGCATGCACAACGGAGCGCGCGTAGTTAATACTGGACGCAATGGTGGATACGTACAGCGTCCCTACCGCAATTTCGGCGGCCACTCCTATTATTCCCGCACCTACTATCGAAACGGCCACTACTACAGCGGCGTGTATCGTGGCTATTATTGGGGCGGCCATAACTACTACGGCTACTATCCGGGTTACTGGTATAACCCGGGATTCTATGGGTGGGCCTATAACCCGTGGGCATCGCCGGTGTACTGGGGCATTGGGGCCTGGGGTTGGGGAGGATCGCCGTGGTGGGGCTTCTACGGCGGGTGGTTCACGCCTTATCCGTATTACGCTTCGCCGGCGTTCTGGCTGACCGACTACCTGATTTCGGCGAACTTGCAGGCGGCATACGCGGCCCGGCAAGAGGCGAATGCCGACGCGGTAGCGGCCGAAGATGCGCAGGCTGGAGGCGGCGGAGGTACGAATGCCGCGGTCCTGACTCCCGAAGTCAAACAGGCCATCGCCGATGAAGTGAAGGCGCAGTTGGCCGCGCAGCAGGCACAAGCGGCACAGCCCGGCGCGTCCGCCGCGCCAGCGCCCGCCAACGCCAGCGGCGAAGTACCGCCCGCGCTCGATCCCGCAAGGCGCACCTTTGTCGTCGACAGCGACCTCTCCGTGGTGGTGACGAACGGCCAGGAATGCGGCCTGAGTTCGGGTGACGTGCTCACGCGCATCACCGACACTCCGGACGCCGACAATATGGTGAACGCCAGCGTCTCGGCGAGCCAGAAGTCGGACTGCGCGGCCGGACAGACCGTGGCCGTCAAAGTCGACGACTTGCAGGAGATGCAAAACCACTTCGCCGAGCAACTCAATAACGGCTTAGGCGAACTGGCCAAGAAGCAAGGCACGAGTGGCATGCCGAAATCGCCGAATACGGCCACCACGGTCTCGGATGTACCACCTCCGCCGCCAGATACCACGGCCGCGAAGACTCTGCAAGATCAACAGGCGGCCGCCGATCAGACCGAGGCGCAGGTCAAGCAGGAAGCTGCGGGCGGTGGCGAGCAGTAGAAGCTGCCGAAAATCCTGGCCGTAGAGACGGGGCTTGCCCCGTCTCTACGGCAATCTTGCTGGTGGGAACCGCATGACTCATCGCGCGGTTACGGCGCCAAGAACTTTGAGAAAATCTGAACCGGAGGGTTTTGCTATGTCGCAGAAATTCCACGCTTCGATGCTAGGGATCGTGCTTCTGGCAGTCACCATCTTCATCATCGTTTCCCTGCCGCTGGCCCTTGGGCAAGCGGTTTCTCTGCAGGAGCAACTGGCCGCGCAGTATAAGCTGGTGAAGATGGGGTCGGACACGGGCGGATATTCCGTGGTCGAGGCGGGGACGCTCCTGGCCATCCAAAAGGGCGGCATCCTGGGCGTGCCTTATGGCGACAACACTGTGCTTTCCACTAAGTACGAAGGCGGGACGGTGCACTCGCCCAATTCCGTGCTGACCGGTGTAAGAGGCTTCGGCATGGGGAAACTTGGCAAACAGCAAACCACCCATTTGTTTGCCGTGGGAGACAAGGTCTATCCCACCAAGGTCGAAGTCAACGTGGCCAAAGATACAGTTAGTCTCAGCATCGTCGCTTGCGACACTTGTAATAAGACCGATCCTCCGACTTATAACAAGGCGCAAGTGGTTTTCCAGTTTCCCAAGGGGGCTTTGGCGAACGCCAGCGCGGGCCAGGTGGAAGATGTCATCGGGCAGCTTCTAACGATCAGCAGTGACGATGAGCAGCAGGGCGGCGATCAGGGCGGTGCGCAGCAGGGCGGCAATAACCAGCAAGGGGGCGACCAGGGTGCAGCTCAAGGACAAGCGCAACAACCAGCGCCTCCGCCGGAGCCGCAGCAGATAGAAAAAGGTCAAACTCCCGATCAAGTGAAAGCCGCGCTCGGCCAGCCGGAAAAGATCGTCACTATAGGGACCAAGCAGATTTATGTTTACAAGGACCTGAAGGTTACGTTTATTAACGGAAAAGTTTCCGACGTGGAGTAGGCGGACGGTACTTTCACAAACGCTGACTGACAACATCCCCACTCAAGCGAAAACCGCGCTTGAGTGGGGCACCCGCCAGTACTGAACTTGATCGTATAGCCTACACAACCTTTCAGGAATTTCCTCTTTCAGCATTTCTCGGCGCTCTCTGCGTCTCGGCGGTGAAAAGCTCTACGGGTAGAGCCGATGCAACATGCGCGGGAACGGAATCGTCTCGCGCACGTGCTCCAAGCCGCAGATCCACGCCACCGCGCGCTCAACGCCCATGCCAAAGCCGGAGTGGGGAACGCTGCCGTACTTGCGCAGATCGAGATACCACTTGAAAGCTTCCTCGGGCAGATTGTGCTGGTGAATGCGCTGCACGAGCAAGTCGTGCGAGGCCATGCGCTGCGATCCGCCGATGATTTCGCCGTAGCCTTCGGGGGCCAGCACGTCCACGCACAGCGCGAGATCGGGGCGCTGGGGGTCTGGCTCCATGTAGAACGCCTTCACGCTGGCCGGATAGCGATGCACCATGACGGGCCGGTCGTAGAGCGACGAGAGATAGGTTTCGTCGGGCGAGCCGAGGTCTCCGCCCCACTCGAATTTATTTTCGAGCGCGCCCTGCGCGTGGCCTTCCTGCAACTTCGCGACCGCTTCGTCGTAAGTGATGCGCGGGAATGGCGCTTCGATATTTTCGAGTTTTGCCAGATCGCGGCCGATGGTCTGAAGGTCAACGCGGCGGCGTTCGAGACAGCGTTTGACTAAGAAAGCCAGCAATCCTTCGGCGAGTTCCATCACGTCGTCGAGCGTGCCGTAGGCAACTTCGGGCTCGACCATCCAGAATTCGGTAAGGTGGCGGCGGGTCTTGGATTTTTCCGCGCGGAAGGTTGGCCCGAAGGAATAAACCTTGCCCAGCGCCATGGCGGTGGCTTCGATATAGAGCTGGCCGGATTGCGTGAGGTAAGCCTGCTCTTCGAAATAGTCCACGGGGAAAAGGGTGGAGGTCCCTTCGCAGGCGGCGGGCGTGAGGATGGGCGGATCGGTGAGGGTGAATCCGTTGGTATCGAAAAAATCGCGGGCGGCACGAATGATTTCGGCGCGCACGCGCAGGATGGAAGCCTGACGCTGCGAGCGCAGCCAAAGATGGCGGTGCTCCATCAAGAAATCGACGCCGTGTTCCTTGGGAGTGATGGGATAGGGATCGGCCTCGGGCACGCGTTGCACGACCTGGACGTTCGAGACGTCGAGCTCATAGCCGCCAGGGGCGCGCTTGTCGGCGCGGACCTTGCCTTCGACGATCACGCTCGATTCCTGGGTCAGTCCTTTGATGGCGTCGAAGACTTCGGGCGGCACGGAGTTCTTCGGGACTACGCCCTGGATGACGCCGGAGCCGTCGCGAAATTGCGGAAAGAGGAGCTTGCCGCTTTCGCGGAGGTTGTAGAGCCATCCGCGGATGACGACGGACTGGCCTTCGTGGGCGCCGATTTGTGCGATGGTGCTGATGGGTGCGGGCATAGAATTCGCTGCTTACGCTGTACAACTTGCGGAAGTCAGAAGTGAGAAGTCAGATTGCAGAAGTAAAACCGAAGCAGTTGGCTGCCGGGGTTAACTTTTGCAATCCGACTTCTGACCTTTGACTTACTCTTACGAATCTTCCAGCTTTTGGAAGGTTGCAATCACTTCTTCGCTGGGGTTCTTCTTTTCTTCGCCGTCGATTTCGAGCAACAGGGGCGGCTTTTGCGGCGCGGTGCGCAGCAGTTCCATGGTCTGTTTCCAGTCGATGGTGCCACTGCCCGGCCACAGGTGCGAGTCTTTGTCCTGGTTGTTGTCGTGCACGTGGGTCGAGCAGATGTGGTTTTTCAGGATGGCGAAGCCTTCGGGAATGCCTTCCATCATGTGGGCGTGGCCGCAATCGAAGCAGACGCCAATGTCGTCGAAATGCATGGTGTGGATGAACTCGACCAGGCGCTCGGGCGTGGAAAGCTCGTTGGGAATATTTTCCACGAGCACTTTGACGCCCAGCGGTTTGGCGAAGGCGCGCAGGTGCTCGACCGAAGTCATGGCCGCTTCGAATTTCTTTTCGTCGAAAGTGTCGTTGGGATTGCCGATGTGCTGCACCAGAAAACGGAACGGAATGTGCTCGGCGATTTCGAGCGCGCGCTTGATTTCGTCCATTGCGTCGACGCGGTGGGCGCGGTCGATGGAGGCGATGTCGACGGGCGGCGCGCCGGTGCGTCCCCACTCGTAGTCGGCGTACAACGGCGCGTGCACGGAATTCAGCGGAATGCCGGTCGAGTGGAACCAGTCGGCGATTTCGCGGACATGCTGCTTGCGATTGGCGTAATCGAAATGCTGGCGCGCGGCGAAGATTTCAATCGACTGCGCCCCAGCCTTGACCAGCTCGTCGAGCAGGCCCGGATGCAGCCGTTCCTTCACATAGACGTACGTCGATACAGCCTTCAGCATCAGTAACCCACCGCCTTCCCGTTGTTGCGTCCGTCGCTGGCGCCGAGGCGCTCGCCGGTCTTAGGGTCAACCATGATGCACTCGCCGTCTCCCCAAAAATGCCTGACGGCCAGTTTGTGTCCCTTGGAACGTAGAACACTCATTGTATCGGGAGAAAGGCGGTCTTCGACGAGAATCTGATCGGGGAGCCACTGATGATGAAACCTGGGTGCGTTGACGGCTTCCGCAATATCGAGCGAGAAATCCACGACACCGATGAGCACGTTGGCGACGGTGGTGACGATGGTCGGGCCGCCGGGCGAGCCGAGGACCAAAAAGAGCTTGCCATCTTTGAGCACGATGGCCGGCGTCATGGCGGAGAGCGGACGCTTACCCGGGCCGATGGCGTTGGCCGGGCCCTGGATGAGTCCGTAGGCGTTGGGAACGCCTTGTTTTACGGCGAAGTCGTCCATTTCGTCGTTGAGCAGGAAGCCCAGGCCTTCGGCGGTGACGCGGGAGCCGAGCGTGTCGTTGAGCGTGGTGGTGACGGAAACAGCGTTGCCTTCGGCATCGACCACGGAATAGTGAGTGGTGTTTTCCGGTTCGCGAATAGCTGTGGGCTGCAACTCGGCTACGCGCTCCAGTTCACCGAAGGTCGGGCGCTTCAGATCGTTGCTCACGCTGGCGTGGTTGAGGTCGATGGAATCGCGCCATGCGGTGGCGTACCTTTTGTCGATGAGCTGCGGGACGGGAATTTTAGCGAAATCGGGATCGCCCATGAATTCGGCGCGATCATAGAAAGCGCGGCGGAAGGCTTCGGCTTCGAGGTGGATGGCGTCGGCGGAGCGATTGCCGAATTTCGCGAGGTTGAAGCCTTCAAGGATGTTGAGAATTTCGACGAGCGCGACTCCGCCGGAAGATGGCGGCGGAGCGCTAATGATGTCGTATCCGCGATAGGTGCCGCGAATGGGCTCGCGTTCTTTGACTTCGTAGGCGGCGAGGTCGGCGGCGGTGACGAGGCCTCCGCCTTTGTGGATGGCCGCGGCCAGCTCGCGGGCCAGGGCGCCGTGGTAAAAGTCGTCGGGATTCTTGGCGATGCGCTCGAGCGAGCGTGCGAGTTCGGGCTGCTTGAGCAGTTCGCCGGGCTGGTAGAAGTTTCCGTCGCGCTGAAAAATACGTTTGGATTCGGGAAACTGCGCGAGGTACTCATCTTTCTTGAGATCTTGCGCGTCTTCGAAGGCGAGAGGAAAGCCATCGCGGGCGAGCTTGATGGCGGGAGCGATTACTTTTTCCAGCGGCAGCTTGCCGTATTTCTTTTCGGCGTAGACCAGGCCCGCCACGCTGCCGGGGACGCCGATGGATTTGTATCCGACGACGCTGGATTCTTTGCTGGAGTCTGGTATGACGTTGCCCTGGGCGTCGAGATACATGTTTTCGGTGGCAGCGGCGGGGGCTTTTTCGCGGAAGTCGATGAAATGGGTTTCGCCGTTGGCGTTGCGGAGGAGAAGGAATCCGCCGCCGCCGAGGTTTCCAGCCTGGGGATGGACAACGGCGAGCGCGAAGCCGGTGGCGACGGCGGCATCGACGGTATTGCCGCCGGCTCGCAGCATCTCAACGCCGGCGCGGGAGGCGAGTTCATGGACGCTGGCGACAATGGCGTGCGGAGCATGTGTCGGACGCAGAGGCGCAGCCGCCACGGCCGAGGCGAGCAGAGCATACAAGCTGCAGAGGATCGCAAAACGGATCGGAAAATGTCTCCGCGAACTATGTTGAATGCGCATGGATTAGGGCGGCGAAAGTACGAGGCTAGTCTAGCGGGTTGCGGGTAGTCAAACAGGGGACAGGCTCACCGCCGAGGCGCGGAGGACGCCGAGGAAACCCTTAACCACTGGGGACACTGGGTTGCACGGGGAACTCGCTTTAGCTTTTGCGGCGTTTGTTTGGCGTTTTCTTGCGTGCGGGTTTCTTCTTGGGCGCTTTGGCTACGACCAGGTCGTAGGACTCGCGAATCAGGGCTTCGAGTTCCTTGGCGGGCAGGACGTTGGAATTTTCGAGAAGGATCCATTTGTAGCGGCCGACGTAGGGGGCTTGGGAGAGGCCTTCGATTTCCAGGAGTTCGTGGAATTTTTCCGGAGCGCATTTCAAGGTAATGGGGGTGAGGTTGCCTGCGGAGAGATCCACCATAACGAATATCTTGCCGCGCACCTTAAAGCACAGGGTTTCGCCCCATTGCAGCTTCTCGGTCGTGTCGGGAAGGGAGAGGCAGAGTTCGCGGAGACTATCGGCGGTGGGCATGGGGGAGATGATAGCGTGGTGTGCGTAGCGCGAGCCACCGCACAGATTAACAGGATGCACCGGTTTCGGCTGAAATTATATCTTCGATCAGCTTTTCCTGAGTAAACTCAAAATACCCGCTTCCGGCCTGGAAGGGGCGCGAAACATGGCCCCTAGACCCGCATCAGACCATCATGTGATGTTCAAGGGCGTTTTCGATTTCTCCCGCCAAATCCCAAAGCCCTTCGAGCACGGGGTCAAGAACCTTTGCCATATCAAAAACATTGAACCCAAAAGAGCTAGCATGAGAAGCTTTGCCCTGCCTCGTGATCGGGTAACGAAACGAAAATGAGCCTGGATCAACCGCGTCCAATTCTTTCAAAATTGCTTTTGCATCAGCATAGCTGCCGAATGCCTCTTGATTCCACGTTAGACTTAGCCCCTGCATAATGTGATCGAGGTAAGGCAACCAGGAACCCAGATCGTGTTTTGCTTTGTCCGGTTGCGGTGCCCCTGAGGTTGGCATGTTGAGAAAAGCAAGAATCTTGTCGCCATTCCAAACAATTCCCTTGAGATACAATTCAGCAGCATGGCGGAATAAATAAACCGCCGGCAGCGGAGCATAATCCGGGAAGCCCGATTGAGAAAGTTGCTTGGTCTCGCGCTGAGCAGCATCATGGAAAGCACGACCGAACCAAGTCATTGCTTCAATGGCATTCTCCGTAATAAATGGGTAGCACATCTCATGGGCGTAGTTTGGGCTGAAGAGTGTCGGGTTACTTGGAGCGTTCTGATTCGTCATTTTGAGATGAAGCCTCTAGATTTAGTTTCCGAATTATCGTGTGCCCCGCTACTTGTGGTTTTTGCAAGGGGCGAGTGGTGGCACCGCATACACCGCGCTTATTCATTGTAAGACATCAGACAAACCTACACCTGATCCCTCGCCTCTCCCAGCGCTACCGATACATCCAACTTTTTCTTGCCTCGAAAGATGGTTACTTTCACGGTGTCGCCGGCGCGGTGTTTGTTCATGATTTGGGCTAGAATTTGCTGGCTTTCGATTTTTTCTCCGTCGATGGCTACGATCAAATCGCCTCCGATCATGATGGGCATGTTGCCGAGGTAGGCGCGTTCGGTGCCGCCGCGCAATCCGGCGCGGTCGGCGGAGCCTCCGGGAACGGCTTGCACGATGAGGAGGCCGTAGTCGGCGGCCAGGCCCAGCTCGTCGGCGATTTCGGGATCGATGGGGATGGTGCGCACGCCGAGCGCGGGACGGCGCACGCGTCCGAGGGTGACCAGATCGTTGACCACGGCTTTGGCGGTGTTGATGGGGATGGCGAAGCCGATGCCGGCACTTTGCCCTACGCTGGAGGCGATCATGGTATTGATGCCGATGACTTGGCCGTGCCAGTTGAGCAGCGGGCCTCCGGAGTTGCCGGGGTTGATGGCGGCGTCGGTTTGAATGGCTTCGTCGATGACCAGGCCATCGGGCTCCTGCACCTGGCGGATGGAACTGACGATGCCGCGCGTCAACGTTCCCTCGAGTCCGAAGGGATTGCCGATGGCATAAACTTTTTGGCCAACTTGCAGATTGGCCGAGTCGCCGAGCGTCATCGGCTGCAAGTCGGGAGCTTTGATCTGGACGATGGCCAAGTCATGGGACTTGTCGGTGCCGACGATGGTGGCCTTATATTTCTTGCGATTGTGGAGGGTGACTTCGACCTGGCGCGCCTCGGCGATGACGTGGTAGTTGGTGAGGATGTGTCCTTCTTTGTCGATGACGAAGCCGGAGCCTTGGCCTTCCTGCGGCACCAGACCGTAGAAGAAGTCGAAGGTCATGACGCGCGAGGTGATGTTGACGACGGAGGCGATGTTCTTGCGGTAGACGCCGATGTTGTTCTGCTCTTCGGCGTCGAGCGCTTCGCCACCCGAGGCTTCGGTGATTTCAACGCGCTGCGGACGGCCGATCCAGCTCGGGGCGTGGAGATGTCCGTTGCGATAGGTGGTGAAGTAGAAGAAGGCCGACACTAGAACGACTGCGAAAAGAAATGGACGCAAGAATCTCATCGTGGTTAATCCTTATTGCTTCCTGAAAGCCTGTAGTTTGATTCTAGCGAAAAAGTGGGCTTTACCGCAGGGGACGCGGAGAAATACAGAGGTCCTTCGCTGCGCTCAGGATGACAGTTTCAGATCAGGATGACAATTTCGAATCAGAAAGACAATTTTGAATTAGAGCGTGTTTCAAAGACACCTTTTAGCTCTGAAGGCGCGTCCCTCAGGGGCTAAAGCCCGCATTTTTTCAGGCCCTAAACGGTACAGCTGAAGAGGCTGCGGAAAAAGTCGAATTTAGCGCCACAACCCCTAAAGGGGTATCTGTTTTCAAAGAGTTTATGTCATCGCTAAAGCGATGACCCGATACGAAACTGGGGTTTTTCCGCAAGCTGTGAAGCCGTGACCTACCCAAAACCTATTTTTGAAACACGCTCTAGAAAGTTAGAGGGGGAGAGGCAGGCGATTAGGAGCCGGCGGAGAAGCCGCCGAGTTTTGCCATGGTCAGGCGCAGGTATTTGTAGGGATTGACCGGGACGCCGTTGATGCGGACTTCGTAGTGGAGATGGGGGCCGGTGGAACGGCCGCTGAGTCCGACGTAGCCGATGGTGTCGCCGCGCTGGATGTATTGTCCGGCGGTGACGGCGAAGCTGGAAAGATGGCCATAGCGGGTGGTGATGCCGTGACCGTGGTCGATGGTGACGGCGCGTCCGTAGCCGCCTTGAAAATCGGCAAAGGTAACGAGGCCGTCGGCGGGAGCGATGACGGGCGAGCCGACGCTGGCGGAGATATCGATGCCGGAGTGGAAGGCGCCTTCTCCGTTAAAAGGATCGATGCGCTCGCCGAAAGAGCCGGTGACCTGGCCTTCGACGGGCCAAAGGTTAGGAGCGGAATTGGCGCGGATCCAATCGGCGGTGGTCGAGTTCTTGGTAAGGCCGAGGGAGATGCCGACGCTGGCAGCACCGCTTAACGCGGTGCGCTTCAAAGCGTAAAGCTGGTCGAGCGAAGAGTGGACCTGCGCTTCCTGGATCGGCTCGGTCGAGGCGACGACCATGGCGGGATTGGATTTGAGACCGTAAAGGGCGGAAACCTCGCTGGCCAGCGAGCCCAGAGAAGCAACCTGAATGTCACGCTCTTTCGCGACCTGTTCCAGGCGCGAATAGTTGTCCTTAAGCTGGGCGTGCTCGGTGCGGAGCTGGTTATAGTAGGCGACTTTTTGCAGGATCTGGATATAAGAGTGGGCGATACCGGTGAGGCAGAGGGCGCCGATCGCCAATCCGGCCGCGAGTACGTAGAGGTACTGGACGGGGATGGAGATCTTGCGAAGCTGTCCGGCTTCGTCGCGAGCTACGAAAAAAATGTAAAAACGTTTACGCAATATGGCAACTTCCAGCGAACGAATTGAATCCACGAGTTTAACTTCGGAATCCTGCCGGAGCGGAACCGTCGTGCTCGGGCTCGGAATCCTGATTCCACCAGCCGCGTCAGGAGCGGGCTGGCAATTCTCCAAACCGCGGAACCAGGCAAGCCGCAATCCAAATCGCTGCAACCGGCACAGGCCACAGCACTTGGTACGGCAAAGTTTCTATGAACGGCGAGTTAAACGTAACAAACTTGGTTCCCCCTGTCAACCTCAGTATGCCCTTCTGGGTGGTTACGAACGCGGGGTACTGAGAGGTGACCATTTGGACAAATTGCCGGCGCTCCGGGAGCAGGCGAACGGCCAGGTGTACGGTGCGGCGGTGGGCTTGGGAATCGAGGTATAGTAATCGTCATGCCACTTAGCGAAAAGAAACTGATTCACGAAATCCGGCGATTGGCGCGGGGAGGGGAGTCGGTGGTGACGGGCATCGGCGACGACTGCGCGGTGCTGCGGGTCCCTCCGGGACACGAGTTGCTGGTGACCACCGACTTCTCCATTGAGAAGGTGCATTTCCGGCGGGATTGGCAGCGCCCAGAGTTGGTGGGGCGGCGCTGCCTGGTGCGCGGGCTGAGCGATATCGCGGCGATGGGCGGCGAGCCGCGGGCGGTATTTTTGTCGCTGGCGGTGGCGAGCGAGGTTCCGCAAAAGTGGGTGGACCGATTCTTGAAAGGACTGCTGGAATTGGCGGAAGAATTCAAGGTTCCGCTGGCAGGAGGAGATACGGCGCAGTCGGCGGTGGGCATCCAGGCGGACATAGTAGTGGTGGGCTCGGCGCCGAAGGGAAAGGCGGTGCTGCGGTCGGGGGCAAAGGCGGGCGAGGGGATTTACGTGACGGGGGAGTTGGGAGGAGCGGCGGCGGCGCTGGCGAGGCTGTTGGAAGCGAAGCCGGTGGGGGCAGAGTATTCCCGGTATTTTCGTCCCGAAGCGCGGGTCGCGGTGGGGCAGTGGCTGCGCCAGCACAGGGCGGCTTCGGCGATGATCGATGTGAGCGACGGCCTTTCCACCGATCTCGAACATATCTGCCAGGAAAGTCATGTAGGCGCGGAGATCGAGGCGGAGGCGGTCCCACGGGCGCAGGTAGGGCTGGGGAAAAAGCGGGTCGGGCTCGATCTGGCGTTGCACGGCGGCGACGATTACGAACTATTGTTTACGTCGGCAGCGGCGGCGCCCGCGGAGGTGGCGGGAGTTCGCGTAACGCGCATCGGGCGGACAACGCGATCCGCGGGAATGCGGCTGATCGCGGGGGATGGGAAATGGCAGCCGATCGAGGCTGGGGGATGGGAGCACTTCGGGGGGAAATGGTAATTGGCGATTTGCGATGGGTAATTGGTAATTTGGCAATTTGTTTTAACGGGGCGTGCCTTCAAGACTTGAAGCTTGAAACCTTCCCCCTAGTGTTGTCCCATTCATTCGCGACATAAATTCGGCCTGTGATTCTGGGCAATTCCGAGCGACGGGAATCTTTTCTGCATAGCGAATTCAAATACATAGATCCTTCGCTTCGCTCAAGATTACAGTGTGAATTTATGGCGCGAACTTCTTCATGGCGTGGACCTTGGTTTGCCCCAGCCGCCTCCGCCGGGGGTTTCGACTCGCACTCGTTCTCCGGAACGCAGGCGAACGCTGGTCTTGCCGGGAATTTCTTCTTCACTACCGTCGCGGCGGACGATGACGGTGCGGCCAGGAGCGCCGTCGGCTCCTCCGGCCAGGCCGTAGGGGCCGCGAGAACGGCGGTCGGCGAGCATGGTGACCTGGGCATCGGTCAAGACTTCGATTTCGCGGACGATGCCGTCGCCGCCGGTGTGCAGGCCCGCGCCTCCACTTTTCGGGCGCAGCGAATACTGCCGCAGGCGAATGGGGTAAGCGTATTCGAGGGCCTCGGCGGGCGTGTTGAGGGAATTGGTCATGTGGGTGTGGACGCCCGAGACTCCGTCTTTGGTGGGGCGCGCGCCCATGCCACCGGCGACGGTTTCGTAATAGGCGAAGGGCTCCCCGCTTCTCGGATCATCGTTTCGCGAATCAGTGTTTCGTGAATCATTGTTTCGCAAATCCGTGCCGCCGATGGTGAGGTTGTTCATGGTGCCGGAAGCGGCGGCGGGGATGCGTTCGGGAATCGCCTGCGCCAGCGCTTTCAGCAGCACATCGACAATGCGCTGCGAAGTTTCCACATTGCCGCCAGCGACGGCGGCGGGAGGCTTGGCGTTGACCACGGTACCCGAGGGAGCGATCACACGGATGGGGCGCATGAGGCCGGAAGTGGCGGGCACGTCTTCGCGGAGCAGGCAGCGGAAGACGTAGAAGCAGGCGGAGTAGGCGATGGCCTCGACGGCGTTGATCGCGCCTTGCACTTGCGGGCCGCTGCCAGTGAAGTCGATGGTGACTGGGGCCGGGGGCTTCTTACTCGATGCGGACGGAGATGCGGCAAGCCGCGTCTCTACAGGGGATTTCTTTTTGGATGAAGTTTTGACTTCGATGGTTACTGCGATGCGGACGGGTTTGCTATCCACGCCATCGTCATCGAGAAAATCTTCGGCATGGTAGTGGCCTGGCGGAATGGTTGCGAGAAAGGCGCGCATCATTTCTTCGGAATAGACGAGCAGGTCGGCGGCCGCTTTCTTCGCGCGGGCGATTCCGTAGCGGGCGCAGATTTCGCGCAGGCGCTGGGCTCCGGTCTGGCAAGCGGCGATCTGGGCGCCGAGGTCGCCTTCGCGCTCTTCGGGCGTGCGCACGTTGTTGAGCAGGAGCGCCAGCACATCGGTAACGATTTTTCCGCCGCGCATGATTTTGACGGGCGGGATGCGCAGTCCTTCCTGATAGATTTCGCGGCAGGGGCCCATGGAGCCGGGGTAAGTTCCTCCGATATCGGCGTGGTGGGCGCGCGAAGCGACGTAGAAATCGGGGGCGGTTGTGTGTAGGCGGGACTTTGCCCCGCTGGGACGGGGCCCTTCGGCTCTGCTCAGGGCAGGCTCCGCCCCGTCACCACACCAAACATACACCGGCATGACCAGCGTGATGTCGGGAAGGTGCGTGCCGCCGCGGAAAGGATCGTTGAGCATGACGACGTCGCCGGGGTCGAGCTTGCACTGTTTTGCTTTGTCTATTTCGATCGCCGCGGCCACCGACATGGGCATGGAGCCCAAATGCACCGGCATGTGATCGCCCATGGCGACGACTTGGCCGGCGGAATCGAAAACGGCGCAGGAGTAGTCGCGGCGCTCTTTAATATTGGGAGAGAAGGAAGTGCGGCGCAGCGCGGCTCCCATTTCTTCGGCAATGGAGTGGTAGAGGTTCTTGAAGACTTCGAGTTCGACGGGATCGCGCATGAAGAACTACAAGTTTACGCCAGGGGTGAAGAAGTCAGAAGGCAGAAGTCAAATTGAAGAAGTAACCATTGGCCGGTGTGGAGGATTGTTATTTACTTCTTTAATTTGACTTCTGACTTCTGCAATCTCCCGGTGCTACACTCGTTGAATTATGGCGGAAGGGCGTTCGCGGGTTTGGATATGGTTGCTGGTGGGCGGCGGGCTGTTTGCGCTGTTCGTGGTGGGCGTGTTTACGCTCGTGTATTTGAGTTTCGGCGGCCAGGAGGAAGAGGCGTTCTCCGGCTTTGGGCCCAAGATCGCGGTGGTGGAGTTGGATGGCGTAATTTTTTCTCCCAAGCAGATCGTTCCCCAGCTCAAGAAGTTTGCCGATGACGATTCCGTCAAGGCCATCATTATTCATGTGAATTCGCCGGGAGGCGGAGTGGCCGTGTCGGAAGAGATCTACCGCGAGGTCAAACGCATTCGCGACGAAAAGAAGAAACGCATCGTGGCTTCGATCGAAACGGTGGGCGCGAGCGGCGCGTATTACGTGGCCTCGGCGACCAACAAGATTTATGCCGACAAAGGCAGCGTGGTGGGATCGATCGGGGTGATTGCCGAGTGGGTCAACTACGGCGAGCTGCTGCGCTGGGCGAAGCTGAACGCGATCACCATGAAGGCGGGAGAATTCAAGGACACGGGCAGTCCGACGCGCGATATGACGCCCGCGGAACGCGAGTACATGCAGGGGTTGATCGACAACATGCATTCGCAATTCATCCAGGCCGTGGCCGATGGGAGACATGCGAAAGAAGAAGACATTCGCGCCATCGCGAACGGAAAAGTCTGGACGGGCGAGCAGGCGGCGGAGTTGAAACTGGTGGATCAGATCGCGGATTTCGAAGGGGCGGTGAAGGACACGGCGCGAGCGGTGAACATTTCGGGCGAGCCGAATTTGGTCTATCCGCCGAAAGAGAAGCGGTCGGGGCTGGATCTACTGTTTGGCGATGTCTCCGATTATTTGCCGACGCGGGAGAAGCTGTTGGAGCAACAAGTCGGTTTTTACTATCTTTGGAAGTAAAGGGGGAAGTAACGGGGTAATTCTCTGTTCCCAGTTCCCAGAAACAGCGCAGCGTTCTTTTCCTGAAAACCGGATACCGAGAAGTGCACTTGCATAGAACCCCTTAAATTTGAGAAGGTTATAGGGAGGCGCAGTGTGGCAGCGGGGACAGAGCCTGCGGGCGCACGAGGCCGGCAATGGAACCTGCCTGAAAGGGAGCAAAGAGGCTTATGACGAAGGCTGACTTGATCGAAGAAGTTTCCCGGCTGGCCGAACTAACCCGCAAAGACAGCGAAGTAATTGTGGACACGATCTTTGACAGCGTGGTGCGCTCGCTGCGCGTGGGCGACAAAATCGAAATCCGCGGTTTTGGCAGCTTCCGCACGCGCCAGCGCAAGCCGCGCGTGGGGCGCAACCCGAAGACCGGGGACCGTGTGGAAGTTCCGGCGAAGAAGATCCCGTTCTTCAAGCCCAGCAAGGAATTGAAAGATCTGGTGAACAGCAGTCCGGCGGAAGTTGCTCCGCCCGCGCCGCCCAGTGCGCTCTAGGGCGGTTCGCGTGATGGTGTAGAGTGCGTGCCCCCAGCGGCTAAACAGGCTGCGGAAAAAGTCGAATTTCGCGCCCCAGCCCCTGAAGGGGCATCTGATTTCAAAGAGTTTATGTCATCGCTAAAGCGATGACCTGATACGAAACCGGAGTTTTTCCGCAGTCTGTAAAGCCGCTATCCGTTATAGCAATAAGCGGCACGAGTAAACTCGTGCCCTTCCCGTTCGTGCCTTCCCTCTATAGCAAAGCGAGAAATGCTTTAGAGCCGGCGTTGGGCCGCGGCGCAGATCATCCCCGGTCACCCTGCCCAGGGTGACATTCCGCCCTTAGTCGAGCAAATTCCGATCAGAGGGACGTAGCGCGTGCGTGCGCCAGCACTTCAATGGCGGGCAAGGACTTCGGTGTCGTGCATGTGCGCTCTGGCGGAAGCGTGTTGTTGGCAATCGAATTCACCATTGTCTCCATTGCCAGGTCAGCATTGGGCGGGATGAAAATGGTTGCGGTCAGCAGATGGCGGCGCACCCACTCTTGCCCGGTCTTGGGAAGCCCATCGCAACCGAGAAACGGGATGCGCTCACAATGCTCGCGCACTTCGGCGCATTCCTGGAAGGCTTTGAGGGCGCCCATGGCCATGGAATCGTCCTGCGCGCAAACGGCTGCAATGCGCGCCTGGCGCGAGGTGGAAAGTTGGAGCCACGCGCTGACTGCTTTGTGGGCGCTGGCTTCGGTCCACTGCGCCTTGATGACGCGAAGTTGCACGCCGTTGGGCTTGGTTGCGAGCAATCCGGTGTAGCGTTGTTTGGCTGCCAAACTGTCGGAGGGACCCAGAATGCAGAGAACGATTCCGCCGTCGGGCAGCAGGGCGCCCAGTTGTTTTCCCTGGATGCAGCCAATTTCTTCGTGGTCCGAGGTGATGGCAAATATAGGCACAGGAGAAAGGCGGCGGAGTTCGGCAATGTAGTCGGCGTCACGATTCAGCAGCGCCACTCCAATGCCAGCGGTGGCGGCGGCGCGCGCCACCTGAGGAAGCGCCGTCGAACCGGCCGGCTCGAAGAGGATGGCGTTGAGCTTCGGCGCGGTGGTGGACTGGATGCTGTTCAGCAGTTGCTGGCTCTGCAAGATGCCGTCGTTGCGAGCGTAGACGATGCCGAGATCGACGCCCAATTTGCGCGCCGCACGTTGGGCAGCAATGGTCTGCTCGATCTGATAATCGTTGTCGTCGTTAGTCAGTGAGAGCAAAATGCGCAGATTCTTCATGCCATGGATGCTTCTACCGCTATCATACCCCGATTTTCCCGTGAACGATCACGCCGCCTTAGGCGGCGCGTAACGGCCGTAACCGCCCTTACGTGCGTCCGCAAGTTTTCGCGGATAAGCCATCCCGAAGCGAAACCGAATTGGCATCCGCGCAACGCTGTCTCGCCCTAGGCCGGGATGCCGGAGCAGAGGGCGGCTCCACCGGCGATTCCGGAGTTGGCACCGTAGTGGGCTTGGAGCAGCGGAATTTCGTGGCAGCGTGAGTTTACCGAGAAGCGGGGAAGCAAACTTTTGATGTCGCCGAAAAACGGAGTGAGGAGCGCGGCGGCGCCGCCTCCGATGACGATTACATCCGGATCGAGTAAGTCGACGATGTTGCCCAGCCACAGCGAGAGTAGTTCCACGGTTTCCTGCAAGACTTCCGTTGCCAGCGGATCGCCAGCCGTATAGGCCTGGCCGACGAGTTCTCCGGTGATGGCATCAAGGTTGCCGCCAGCGAGCGCCAACATCTGGTTGTGCGGAGCCGGCGAGTGTGGGGCCGGCAGCGCCGCGAGCTTGGCCCGCGCCCGTTGGGCAATCGCCGGACCCGAGGCCAAAGCTTCGATGCAGCCCAACTTGCCGCATCCGCAGCGCGGTCCGCGATAATCGATACTGACGTGCCCGCCTTCGCCAGCCGCGCCGGTGCGGCCGTGGTAGATCATGCCGTCAAACACGATACCGGTCCCGATGCCGGTCCCGATGGTCGCGTAAAAGACATGGCGATAGCCGCGCCCCGCGCCCCAGCGCACTTCCGCCAGCGCCGCGGCATTGGCGTCGTTATCGACTTTTACCGGCACGCGATAGAGGGCTGCGACTTCGGCCGCCAAAGGAAAGTTCCGCCAACACGGCAGGTTGGGAGGATTGACCACGACGCCAGTTAGGGGATCCAAGGGGCCGGGCGAACAAATTCCGATGCCGCGGATGGCGCCGTGTATTTTGGGGGCGCCAGCGAAAACTAAATCGATGGCGGAGATCACGGCTTTGAGCCCGTCCGCTGCCGTGCCATTGGCGACCATCATGGTTCGCGCCTGGCTTTGAATTTCGCCGCCGCCGTCCACCAGGCCGGCCGCAACTTTCGTGCCGCCCACGTCCACTCCAATTACGAATTCATTCTCGGTCACGTTTGTGCCATCACCTTTCTAGAGTGTGTTTCAGAAACATCTCTTAGCGCGGAAGGCGCGCCACTCAGGGGCTAAAGCCCGCATTTTTCCAGGCCCTAAACGGCACGGCTGAAGCCGTGCCCTACCCAGAGCCTATTTTTGAAAACGCTCTAAAAAGCAGTGAGTGTGTGCGATGATTCTCGATGCAAATCCGACAGAACACGTTCATCAACAATCAACACTTTGAGATAAGTTATTATATTTTTAGGCACTTCTCAGCATATCTCGTACGTACCACGACTTCAAATGCAACCGTCAGGAGTTATCCGATGAAGCACGCCATCCTTTTTCTTTTCGTGAGCGCGATCATGGCCGCAGCGCAGCCCAAGGCGCTTTTCTACATGACGGACAGCCCTAACTCCGTGAAGTCGTTCACCGAGCATGCGGACAAAATCGACATTCTCGTGCCCACCTGGTATGGCGTTGACGGCAACGGACTCATTTGGGGTGGACCGAATCCGTACGTGCTGCAGACCGCGGCGCAGCATCATGTGCCGGTCATGCCGATCATCGCCGGCACCGCGCAAATTGAACTGCACAAACTTTTTACGACTCCGGCGGCGCGAAAGGCCTTCGTCGACTCGATTCTCAGCGAGTGCAAAAAGAACGGATACAGCGGATTTCAAATCGACTTCGAAAATGTGCAGTGGATCGACCGCGATCCGCTCTCGGACCTGGTTGCCGAAACTGCGGCTGCGCTCCACAAGGAAGGCTTGCAACTTACCATCGCCACCGTGCCCAACGCTCCCGGCGCTCCGGGGAAGAGCGGCTACTCCCACTGGCTCTATGCCAACTGGCGCGGCGCCTACGATCTGAAGGCCCTGGCCCAGGCAGCCGACCTGATTTGCCTGATGACCTACGATCAAAACACGCGATGGACAGCGCCCGGCCCGGTCGCGGGTTATCCGTGGACGGTGCAACAGCTGGAATACGCACTGCAATGGGTCCCCAAGGAAAAGCTGTCGCTAGGCATTCCGGTTTATGGATATCACTGGTTTGCCGGGGACCCGGGCAAGGATGAGAAACCGAACTCGACTGCCGAATACATCGGGCAGCAGGAAGTCGACCAATATCTGGCCGCCTATCACCCGCATACCGAGTGGGACTCGTTCGACCGCACAGCGTGGTTCTACTTCTACCGGGACGATACTCGCGAGTGGGTTTTCTACACCGACAAGCGCGGATTCCAGGAGCGCCTGGATTTAGCCCGCGATCGCAATTTGCTGGGCTTTTGTGCGTGGGTGCTGGGGGCCGAAGATCCCGCAATCTGGACCGTGTTGCCTTCCCACAAATAAGAACTTATGACTTCGCAAACCACTGCTTCGCCACGGCAATCGTCGATCATGAACATACGCTTGCCGAGATTGCGACGTTGAGCGGGCAACCTTGGTTTGGCTTGGGCTGCTCGCCTCGACCATTGCCCGTATCAAATGAACGGGTTTTCGCCGGCCTCGGCCGCGTTTATGGGCTTTGGACGTTGACTGAAACCAATAGCGATCAGGCCCCGCAAAGGGACCTGATCGCTATTGTAAGACCTCCGGCTCGGGTGGAGGATGTTATTGTTCGTACTGCCTACACCCCCGATTGACCGAAGTCAAAACGGCATTCTTGGAGGCAATGTCACAGTTATAAGACACACCATTCGAATCGGAATAGGTGTATTTTTGCGAGCTCGACAATGGACTCACGTCCGTGGCATTCACCGCGTTGGTGAGCACGTTGAAGTAGGAGGGAGTCCCATTGAGTGTGACCAGTTCGCTGGTGCCGTAGTTCTGAGTGAACGCCTGCGTGAAGCCGAACATAGCGCTGCTCACGGGATAGGTGAAACGAACCGTGAACGGGAAGCTCCAGTTGTCGCTGGTGACGGTCGTCCCCGCCTTGTTTAATACGGTAGTCTGGGTAGAGAGGTTCGTTTGTATGGAAGTGTTCTGGTCGAGCACCGTGAAATTGACAGTGTCGAAGTCGATCTTCTCGGTGCTGGAAAAGTTCTGCTGCTGCGCGATTGAAGTCGAGACCATTCCGTGCGACGTGTTGACATATCCGGCAATGGTGTAGCTGCGGATGGATTGGACGCCGATCGTTCCCTTGACGGTCCCAGTTCCGTGCAGTTTCTCGGTGACCACGGGATTTGGGGCGGTCAGGGTGTCCTCGGTTACCGCGCCAGTGATTTGCGTGCTCCCTTGGTCAAGGTAGAGCAGCAGCGTTCCTGTCACTTGGTAGTAGAAGTCGTTGTTAAACACGCTAAACGCGATGGTGTGGGGTTGGCCGTTGCTGAGCAGGCTGGCAAAAGGCGTGAGGTTTACGCGATAAGGAACAAGCTCGAGTGTTTGTACGCCGGGGATCGGTTGCCAGTCGTCAGGCAGATCTCCGGTGTAAACCCAGGGAGAAACCGGAGCAATCCCGGCCGGCTGTCCGTCAATGGTGACCTCAGTCTCGCGGAAATTTGTGTTTCCACATCCGTAGACTTCATTGATGCCGGCGAGGTCGTTGGGTAAACAGCCCCACCAGCTCTCGTCGACGTTCTGGCTCTGGGAGATGACGTCGAGGTAAGCCTGCTCGATATTGGTCGGCAGCGTAAAGGTCGTCGAGAGTTGATCCGTGGGCGTATACAAGTAACCCGGCAAGTTGATCCCACCATTGCTGTTGGTCTGCACCAGCGGCAGCACAACATCGGGCAGCTTCGTGGTGCTGCGGCGTTTTTGCGCGGGATAAAACTCCAAGTCCGCGCTAACCGTGAAAACTCCAGTCAAGTACGTCGAGCAGTCCGTGGTGCAGTTCCCCAGTTCGATATCGCCATTCTGCGCGGTCGCCAACAGCGCGCTGTAATCGGTGACGTCGCGCTCGACATGCCAGGTGTTGGTGAGGGTCGCGAGCGGCTCAGGGGTGGTGCCGAAATAGAGGTTCGTGTCGCCCAGAAAAATGCTCGCTGTGCGGTCGTACTGGATTCCACCGTTCTCGCTGAAATCCGCCTCGAACACGACTTTTTCCCATGGGCCGGAGCAGTTGCCCGGGGGCACGAAGGCAAAAGTCTGTTGCCACTGTGAAAAATATGCAAACTGGTAATCGGCAAAAAGCGGCACCACGCAGGGTTGCTCCAGCGGCCGCTGCACCAGCGGATCGGCTGTCACCGTGAACTGTGTGCCAATTTGGCGGTTCGTACTCTGGGCGAGTACTGTACCGGATAAGATCAGTGACACTGCGAGCAGCGCCACAAAGGGAAATATTTGCAACCAGCGACGACGTAGGTTCATGCAGACTCCTTATTGGATGGGCGTTTTGGAGGGACCGTGTCTTCCGAGTCCGGCACCCACTTATCGCATCTGCCTCAGAGATTGTCAAGGATTTTATGATCGAATTGCGCTAAATCAATCATTTTTCCGTTCTATATGCAACATTGTGCGCATTATGCGCATTGCGGGATGCGCATCTAGTGCCATGACCGCACGGAGTTGCACACGGTGGGGCGACGGGATCGTCGCCGCTGCCGTCGGGCGGTTACGCCAGGTGCTCCACCGACAGGGTGGATCGGCTGGAGAGAACGTTAAAACCGGGCCTCGACGTGTGGAGTCCCATTAAGCGGTTGACCACCGCCCAGACTGATTACGAGCCTGCCTCTAACCGAGGGGGTTTCTGCCGCAACGGAAACTTCTTCGAGATTCAAATCGAATGCAACAGCGCGGCTTTCGCCGGGCGCGAGCTGAATGCGCTGCCAGCCGCGTAGTTGGCGGATCGGGCTGTCGCTGGGCCGATTTTCGCTCCCGGCATACAGTTGCACGACCTCCGCGCCATCGCGTGCCGAGGAGTTTTCCACCCGCGCCGAGATGTGAAGAAGCGATTTGTTCGCTGCGTCTGGATGTACGCGCAAATTGGAATAGCGAAACGTCGAATAGCTGAGTCCGTAACCGAAGGGGTAGAGGGGATCTCCGGTGAAATAGCGGTAGGTGCGGCCACGCATGGCGTAATCTTCGAAAGCGGGAAGCTGCGCCACCGAACGATAGAATGTCACCGGGAGACGCCCGGAAGGATTGTTTTCTCCGGCCAGGGTTTGGGCAATCGCGGTGCCGCCTTCTTCGCCTCCGTACCACGCATCGAGGATGGCAGCGGCATGTTGTTGCGCATAGTTCGCGGAAATTGCGCTGCCCGCGACGAGCACCACGACCACAGGCTTGCCGGTGTGGATGATCGCTTCGAGCAGTCTTTCCTGCGGCTCGGGAAGGTCGAGGCTGGTTCGGTCTCCCCCAGAGAAGCCTGGAATACTTATCTCCATCTCTTCACCTTCGAGTTCGGAGTTCAACCCGAGGAACGCCACGGCCACGTCTGAATTCTCGACCGCCTGTACAGCTTCCGCGAGCAGCGGTTGAGCGGGAGGCCTCCAGACCAATTGCAAGCCGACTCCGCCGCCGTGTTGCCGGTATTCAACCCGCAGACGATACTGCTTCCCTTGCTCAAGTTGTATGTGGGCTTCTTTATCTGCGGGTGCTGACGATGGCTGGGCTGCGTAACTCAGAAGCAATTTATCGTCCAGAAAAAGTTGGGCTGAGTCTTGGGTTGAGCATTCCTCGCAGCGCATGCGGGTGACGCCGATGCTGTATTCGCCGGAGTACGACGCGCGGAGATCTCCGGTCCAGCGCGCGGAATAGTTGTCGTGGGGAATCCGAGCTTCCAGTTCAGCATCTTGCATTTCGCGCTGCAGGTAGATGCGCGGCTCGATGCGCGAGATTGCGGGGCTTCCCTGCAAATCCGCGTTGGCAAAATATTCCGCGAGAAATCCGCTGCCGGCGGAAGCCGTGCCTGGAGATTGCACCAGATACCCGGGAACAAGGGCGTTCGATGCGGTGGAAAACGTGCTTCCCAAGGCAAAGCGAACTTCAGCCTTCGCGCCGAATTGCCGCTGCATCCCGGCGAGCGGTGTGACGATGCTCGAAGGCGTTCCGTGATAGTTGGCCAGCATCGTGTCCGGATCGTCGGCTGCGGGGCCGACCACGGCGATGCGCCGCAGCTTTCCGCTCCGAATACTTTCGCTCAAGGGCAGGATTTTCTTGTCGTTCTTAAGCAAGTCATTCTTAAGTAAGACAATCGATTCGCGCGCGGCCTGCAATGCCAGCTTGCGGTGCGCGGGCGAATCGTTCTCGGAATACGGGATGTTGGCATAGGGGACGCGATCGGGCGGATCGAACATTCCCAGCCGGATGCGGGCTTCAAACAACCTTTCTAACGCTCGGTCGATTTCGCTTTCTGAAATCAAGCCGCGCTGCACCGCCTCAATCAGCGATCCATATTCGTCTCCGCAGGTGAGGTCCGTGCCTGCCTTTACCGCCGCGGCTGCGGCTTCCGCCAGGGTGGGCTTGTATTTGTGACCCTCGACAATGTCGGTGATCGCGCCGCAATCGCTCACCACATATCCATGAAATTCCCAGGCGCTTCGCAGGTGCTGCTGCAGAAGGAAAGAACTCGCGCAGGCCGGCGCTCCATCGACCCGGTTGTACGAACACATGACGGACCCGGCGTGGCCTTCGACAATACTTGCGCGAAAGGCGGGCAGATAGGTTTCCTCGAGATCGGCGGTGGTGGGATGCGCATCGAACGAGTGGCGCATAGGATCGGGGCCACTGTGGACCGCGAAATGCTTGGGCGTGGCCACGGTCTTGAGATAGTGCGGGTCGGCGCCCTGCATTCCCTGGATGAAAGCCACGGCCATGCGTGAGGTAAGGAATGGATCTTCGCCGTAGGTCTCCTGGCCTCGGCCCCAGCGCGGGTCGCGAAAAAGATTTATGTTCGGCGACCAGAAGGTGAGTCCGTGATAGCGGCCGTGTTCGCCCTGGCGGATGGCCTGGTTATATTTTGCCCGGGCCTCGGTCGAGATGACATCCGAAATGCGCTGCATGAGGCCGGTGTCCCATGTCGCCGCCAGTCCAATCGCTTGCGGAAAGACGGTGGCGCGGCCGGCGCGCGCCACGCCGTGCAGCGCCTCGTTCCACCAGTCATACGCGGGGATGCCCAGGCGCGCGATGGCGGGCGCGGCGTTCTGCATCTGCAACACTTTTTCCTGCAAAGTCAGACTGCCCACCAGATCGGCGGCTCTATGTTCGGGAGTAAGACCGGGATTGCGGAAAGCTGGGGCACTCGTGGTATTCTGTGCGTGTAACAGCGGCAGAAGTATGAGAATCGTCAGAAATGGCGCGGCGTTTTTCAATCGAGTTAGCATCGCGACGAACGCACTCATCGGTCCTCCTTGGTCAATGTAAGTTGGCCAATGTAAGTCGGACAATATAAGTCGGACAAGTAAGTTGGCCAATGTTACTTGGCAGTTTGTGGTGAAAGTGGGAACTCGCCGTTCAATTCCAACTTGCCGAGTTTTGTCATCCCGAGCGAAGTGAGGGATCTGCATTTTCGCGGCAAACTACATATCCCTCGCTTCGCTCGGGATAACAATTCATGAAAAGTGTTGTCTATCCGCTGCTCTCCGACTTTTACCACAGGCTGTTGGCCAATGTAAGAACGATGACGCGGTCTGCCTCATCGCTCTTGGGCAGAGGAACTTTCAAAATGACGCCGTCCGCATTTTGTGTAAAGCTTATAGGCGAAGCGTCGAGCAGGGAGCGGGCTTCAACTACTTTGCTTGCAATCGGAGGAAGCGCGAGTAATGGGGCGTGCCAGCTAAGAATGTGCACGTATATCTTATTGTCCTTTTGGGTGGTTACTCCCCATTCGCCGGGGGCGATGGGGCCTTCACGAGTGCCATAGATCGAGTCCCCGTATTTTGAGAGCCACTCACCTACCGCTTGGAGGCGTGTTACAAACTCCGGCTGGATTTCTCCGTTTGGCATGGGGCCAACGTTCAGCAGCAGATTTGAGTTATTGCCCGCGGCTTGCACCAGTCTCCGTTCCAGTTCCGCGGGACTCTTGTACTTATTGTCGCCAATGTTGAATCCCCAGGAGTCGTTGAGTGTGTCGCAGCTTTCAAGCGGCAGCCGGTCGCTAACGTAGGTGGTGTTGAATCCGGCCGAATTCTGGCCGGGAAGATCGCGTTCGAAGGTCTGAACGTCTTCGCCCGGTTTCGGGCTTTGATGATGGTTGGGAATAATCAGCGCAGCCGGCTGTAACTGATGAATGAGCGCGTAGGTCTTGGCGAGGTGCCAATCGGCATCCGGCTTGTCCCACATGCCATCGAACCAGATACCGCCAATAGGGCCGTAATTTGTAAGTAACTCGCGTAACTGCCCATCCATGTAATCGTCGAGATATGAGTTCCAATCGCCATGGTCCGGCCGGCCGTTGTCCCATGAAGTCGCGCCGCGCGGATAATAGTCGGGGTTGTGCCAATCCAATTGCGAGTAATAGAAGAAAAGTTTGATCCCCTGGCGATGGCATTCCTCAGCGAGCATTTTCAGCGGGTCCTTCTTATAGGGCGTCCGCTGCACGATGTTCCAATCCGAGACTTTCGAATCGAACATGGCAAAACCATCGTGATGGCGGGAAGTGATGGTGATGTACTTCATGCCCGCTGCCTTGGCCAGAGCGACCCATGCCTTGGCATCGAATTTCTCGGGATCGAAAAACAGCGGCAGGCGATTGTATTCATCGAGCGTCAGACTGCGGTTATGGAAGACCCATTCGCCATCGCCCAGAACGCTGTACACACCCCAGTGAATGAACATTCCGAACTTCGCATCCTGGAATTCCCGGCGCGCCTGCAGGTTCTCGAAAGCGGGCTGATAATTTGTCTGGGCAAAAGCGGCATGGTCCGCGAAAATGCCGCCGGCCATAAGGGCCACAGTTAGAGCACATGTTGCGACAGAGAATTGCCACGCCTTCGTCTTCGCCATATTTCGTTCCTCCAGATTTTGTTTCTTCCGTCCAGTTTAGTACGGCGGCGAAACTCCGTGGTGTGCTGGTACCATGATCGCTACGCTGGAGCGGCGGGCGTCCGGCTCTTCTCCGGCCGCTCGAATTCCAGAAAGACAACAGTGTAGAGTTAGCGCGAAAGGCTTAACAAGCTGCGGAAAAAATATAACGTTGCACCCCAGCCCCTAAAGGGGCATATGATTTCAAAGAACTTACGTCATCGCTAAAGCGATGACCTGATACGAAACCGGAGTTTTTCCGCAGCCTGCTAAGAGAGCAAAATGAACAAAACATCCGTCTGCCTCGTTGGCTTCGCCTTGTTTCTCGCGGGGGCAAGTCCGCTCGCCGCGCAATCTTTCTCGTCCGCCGTGGTGCTGAGTGAGTCCGGCTTTTCCTCCGCCGACTCGATCGCGCCGCCCGCGGGCGCACTGGAAGCGGCGCTGCCGGGGGCGCGGTCCGTTCCGGCCGATCGGCTTGGGGCGCAACTTGAAGCCGCTTCCACCAAACTGCTGGTGTTGCCTTATGGCTCGGCATTTCCCGAGGCCGATTGGGAGCCGATTTTTCAGTTTCTGCAGCGCGGAGGAAATTTGCTGGTGCTGGGCGGGCGTCCTTTTTCACGGGCCGCTTACCGCGACGCCGGCGCATGGAAGCTGCGCGAGTATGGCGTGCGCTTCGCGCGGCCGCTCGCGATCGATCAGTATCAGGACACGCCGGGTTCCGATGGATTGGACTTCCAGGCAAATTCCGAGTTGACATTGCAATTGCCGCGCTTTGCGTGGAAACGCGCTTTCAGTCCGGTGATCCGCCTGAGCGCTGTGGACCTTTACCGCCGCGAGGGAGCGGCGGGTTCGATCGATGCGCGCCTGGACGCGCTGGCGTGGGGCGTGCGCGACGGACGCAAACTGGCTGCGCCCGCAATTCAGGTGGACCATCTGCGCAATGGGTTCGAGGGCGGTCGCTGGATTTTTCTGAACGCCGAACTTACGCCGGATTTCTATCGCAACGGCGCTGCCGCGAAAATAATTGCGGCTTTGGCGCAGCGGGCGCTGGAGGGAAGCCTGGAATTTACCGTGCGTCCCACGCTGCCGCTGTATCTACCCGGAGAGCCGGTGCAGATCGACATTCTTTATCACGCGGCAGTGCCGTCGTCCGCACTGCTTTCGGTGAGGGTGAAAACCTACGCGGAGGGAGATGCGCAAAACGCCTCGGTGACAAACATCGGTTTGCCCGTTGGCGATTCGGTGGTTTTACCCGCGCCGACGGCCAAGGGCCTGCACTTCATCGAAGCGGAATTGCTCGAGGGCGAGAAGGTCCGCGCCATCTACCGCTCCGGCTTCTGGATTCGCGATGAAAAGTATCTGACTTCCGGCCCGCGAATAACGGTGAATAAGGACTATTTCGAGATCGACGGCCAGCCGCTGGCGGTGATCGGAACGACATACATGTCGAGTGAAGCGCAGCGGCTTTATTTCGAGCACCCCAATGTGTACGTCTGGGACCGGGACTTGGAACAGATCCACTCCGCCGGGCTCAACATGGTCCGCACCGGCTGGTGGACGGGTTGGGACAAATTCTGCGACGAGAACGGGCAGCCTTACGAGCGCACGCTGCGGACGATGGAAGCGTATCTGATGACGGCGCGCAGGAATGGGCTGCCGGTGCAGTTCACTTTTTTTACGTTTCTGCCGGAAGTGCTGGGCGGAACGAACGCCTTTCTCGATCCGGAATCGCTGCGCAAGCAGCAAACGCTGGTGGGCTCGGTGGTAGCGCGCTTCCATGATGTTCCGTGGCTGGCGTGGGACTTCATCAATGAGCCGAGCATTTCGCAGCCCCTGTGGACGCCGCTCCCCAATCGCGACCCCGTGGAATTGCTAGCGTGGAACGAGTGGCTCAACCGGCGTTACCCCGACCGGGCCGCGCTGGCGGCGGTGTGGAACGTCCCAGCCAGCGCGGTCAGCGGGGTGGTCCCGGTCCCGGACGAAATCGAATTCACACCCAGGGGGACGTACGCTGGCCACAATTCGCTGAAGGTCTACGACTTCTTCGTGTTCGCACAAGAAGTTTTCGCGCATTGGGTGCATGACATGCGCGAACTGGTGCGCAGCGCGGGATCGCAGCAGTTGGTGACGGTGGGCCAGGACGAGGGCGGACTTGAGGACCGGCTTTCGCCGGCGTATTGGGGAGAGCAAGTCAGCTTCACCACCAATCACTCGTGGTGGAAGCTGGACGATTCGCTGTGGGATTCGCTGTTCGCCAAGCAGCCGGGGCAGCCTCTGTTGATCCAGGAGACGGGATTGCAGCGGGAATTGAATTTGGATGAAACCGAGCGCCGGACGCCGGAGAACGAAGCCGCGTTATTGGAGCGAAAGATAGCCTCGTCGTTGATTCAGGGGTCGGGAGCGATTGAGTGGCTCTGGAACACCAACTCCCACATGACGGTGAGCAACGAGACTCCGATCGGAGCGGTCCGCACGGATGCCACGGAAAAGCCCGAAGCGACGCTGCTGCGCGACTATGCCGCGTTCTCGAAGGCGCTGGGCCCGCATTTGCGCAATCCGCAACAAGCCTCCATCGCCATCGTCACTTCGCAGGCGGCGCAATTTTCCGTCATGGCGGATTTTCAACTGGAAGCACAGCGCAAAGCCGTGCGGGCGCTGGCGTACAACGATCGCTTGACCGCTTACGCTATCGCGGAAAATCAAATTGAGAAGCTGGGCGCGCCCAAGCTGGCGATTCTGCCTTCGGCGCAGGCGTTGACCGAAAAAACCTGGCGCGCTTTGCTCAACTATGCCAACGGCGGCGGAAATTTGTTGATCACCGGGCCGCTGGAGCGCGATGAACACTGGCACACTGTGGCCCGCGCCGCGGACTTGAAATTGGCTGCAAAAGCAGAGCCGCTGGTAATTCACAACGCTAGCGTGCGGATTGGCGAAGGCGCGCTGCAAGTTTCCGTAGGACTTTCCTTCGACCAGCAGAAACAATCCTGGCTGGATGTGTTGCGTTTCGACGACGGTTCCACGTTCAAAGAAATCGCTTATGGAAAGGGGCGCATCTTCTGGACGGCTTACCCCGTCGAACTGGCGGAAGGCAGCGACGCGGCCGCGAATCTTTACAGTTATGTCGCGGCGAAAGTTGGGATCGCTCCCTTGTATGACATGGCGGAGGCGATTTCTCCGGGCGTGCTAGTGTATCCGGTTGTGCTGGAAGATTCCGTCCTGTATGTAATGGAATCTGACAGCGCCGACGACACGAATATCGATCTTCGCGACAAACTTACTGGAACGCGCGTGACTCTGCGGCTTCCCGCCCAACACGCCGCGCTCGCGTTGGTGGTGAAGCAGGCGAAGGCGGTCGTTGCTAAGTACGGATATTGATATTAACGACCGGTTGAACGCTATTCGATACCCAGTTGTTTCTGGATTTGCTCGAGCGGCACACCCTTCGTTTCCGGAACCAATGTCTTCACCCAAATGAGTTGCAAGACCATCATGCCGGCAAAGAACGAGAACACATAGCCGGGTGGGAAGGCCGAGACCATCCTGGGGAAGAAAGTCGTAATCAGGGCGGCGAAAATCCAGTGCGTACCGCAGCCCAGGGCCTGACCTTCCGCGCGATGGCGGTTGGGAAATATCTCGGAGATGAAAACCCAGATGACCGCGCCTTGACCGACGGCGTGCGAAGCGATGAAGGCGAAGGTACAAATTGGCACGATCGCGTAGTGCTCCGTAAAGAAGGCCCAGGCGACGAGGCTGAGTGAGGTGATGTAGCCGAAGGAGCCAATGAAGAGAAGCGTGCGGCGGCCCAGCCGGTCAATGAGCCAGAGGCCGACAAAGGTGAAGACGAGATTGGTGAGGCCGATGCCGATGGACTGGAGCAGCGCGGCCTTCGCGCCCAGACCGGTGAGTTCAAAGATGCGCGGAGCGAAGTAGAGAATCGCATTGACCCCGGAAAGCTGGTTGAAGAATGCAATGAGGAAGGCAAGGAGGATCGGTTTGCGCAGACGGCTTGTCCAGAAATGCCCCGACGATGCTTTCACCGAGGATGCAGCCATGATCTCGTCAGCCTCGGCTTCGATCTCAGCTAGAGAGACTCCGGGCTGAATGCGTTGCAGAACTTTCAGGCCGGCGGCGCGATCGTTTTTCCTGCTCAGAAGCCAGCGCGGGCTTTCGGGAATGCCGAAGCAGAGCAGAGCGTAGAGAAGCGAGGGGAACGCGGCCACACCGAGCATCCAGCGCCAGGCATTCACGCCGATGCCCGCCAGCAGCGCGTTGGACACGAAAGCGATCAGGATGCCAAATACAATGTTGAACTGAAACATTCCGGCAAGCCGTCCGCGGTACTTAGGCGGCGCGATTTCCGAAATATACAGCGGAGCCGCCACGGTGGAGATGCCAATGCCCAGGCCGCCAATGACGCGGGCGACGATGAAAAGAGAAACATTGGTCGCCAAACCCGATCCTACGGCGCCGACAAAGTACAGGACGCCAATCCATAGCAGCGTGGCTTTGCGCCCGAATCGGTCGGCGGGCCAGCCGCCGGCGAGCGCACCCACGACGGTGCCGTAGAGGGCCGAGGCAATTGCAATCCCATGCAGTCCGGGACTCAGACCCCAGAGCGACTGAATTGTTTTTTCCGCGCCGGAGATGACGACCGTATCAAAACCGAAAAGGAACCCAGCGAGAGCAGAGGTGAGCGACCAGAAGAAGACTCGAGCATTCATAGAGGGATGTAGCCGATCCTAGTGCTGAATATTGGTTTGCTGAACATTGAGCTGCTGAATATTGGCCGGTGCCTCGGGAACTGCGTTGACAAGATCGCGCAGGGGCTTGACCACCGTGAAGCGAACCAGCGCTAGCGGTTTCTCGGCTTCGTCCAAGACAGCCAGCTTCTGGGCTTTCCATCCAGCGGGCGCAGGCAGTCCGGATGGCAATCTGGATGAAAGATAAGATACAGCCTCAATACCCACCGTGCCCATTTCGGTGAGCTGCTGGGCGCGCAATTTAGCTTGGGCGAGTTGGGGCGAGCCGGCCATCAAGCGCAGGATTCCCGGCTCCGCCGCAATCCACGCGTTGAAGTCGGCAACCAGTTCGGATCCTTCCTGCGTTCGCGCCGCGGGGGCCTGCATGTATGTGCGCATGAGCAATTCAAAATTGTGGCGCGAAGGCGGATCGGGCGGAAGAGCGTCCGCCATCTGATTGAGCGGCGTGAGCTGATTGGGATGCTGCAGGAATGCTTGGTCGCCGAAGGTGACCGGCTCGAGAACGGAAGCGAGGATTTGCAGCGGGCCAATCTGCTGGGTCCCGGCCAACTGGCGCAAACTCACTTCTTCGTGAGAGATGTGCGTGAGCCCGAAAGCTTCCAGCCGCAGCGACTCGGCGGCAAGCCGGCGATACATGTCGTCCACGCTGTCTACGTTACGCGGCGACCAGAGCCGCTCGGCGATGGCTGCCGCGCGCGGCCAGATGCGCGAGTCGATGGTTTGCGGGCCGGCCTGCTCCGTCCACATACAGGCTTCTCCGCCGAGGATGCGCGCCTGCTGCTCGGGGCTTAGGTCGCTCGCCGCCGGCAGCGGATCGACCGTGTAATGCGCCTCGGCCGTGTTCTTGTGATTCAAGTAGTAGCCGGCAGAAAGAATACCGCTATATCCGTTCTTGGCCCCGGCGGCGAGCGAGTCGAAACCGCGCCAGCTCTGCACCACGACACTTTTCGGCAGATCGGGAGTGAGTATCTCGTCCCAGCCGATCATCTGCTTGCCGTGCTTCTCCAGAAGTTTGAGCAGACGCTGGTTGAAATAATTTTGCAGCGCCGCCGTGTCTTTGAGATTGTGTTCGCGCATGAAGTCCTGGATGCGCGCATTGGCCTTCCACTCGACGCCGTTGTTCTCGTCGCCTCCGATGTGCAGGAAGCGGTCGGGGAAAATACCGGCCATCTCTGCGATGAAAGTATCGAGAAATTTGTAAGTGCTTTCGCGCGTCGGGTCCATCACCGGATCGAAGACGCCAAACTCGCGCTCGATGTGGAACGGGCCGGGCGCGCTGGCGAGATCGGGATATCCGGCGAACCACGCGCCGGTGTGCCCCGGCATATCGAACTCGGGTACGACGCGGATGCCGCGGTCGCGCGCATAGGCGACGATTTCGCGGGCTTGCTCCTGCGTATAGAAGAGTCCGTCGGAGCCCATCCCGGCGAGCTTGGGGAAGGCCTTGCTCTCGATGCGGAAACCCTGGTCTTCGCTGAGGTGCCAGTGGAAGACGTTGAGCTTTACCGCGGCCATGCCGTCGATAGTGCGTTTGAGAACGTCGATGGGGATAAAGTGGCGACCGCAGTCGATCATGAGACCGCGCCAGCGGAAGCGTGGCGTATCGCGAATCGACACAGCCGGAACAAAATAACCGGTTGCATCCGACTGCACGAGTTGTTGCAGAGTTTCCAGACCGTGCATGGCACCGGCGACAGTCGCGGCGTGCAGGTGCGCGCTAGAGGGCGTGACCTCAAGCGAGTAAGACTCGTCTTCGTCGACCGATTGGATGGTTTCTCCCGGGCCATCGACGCTGACGGCCAGCGTTGCGGAAGTATTGCCGGCGCCGAGAGATGTTGGAATCAAAATGGCAGTCTGAGTTTTGATGCGATCGAGGCTGCGCGCGATAGCGGCGTCGAGGCGCGCGTCGTGGAAGCGGTCCGCGATGGCGGTAAAAGACGGCGCAATCGCGAGCCTGCCCTCCTGCGTGGAAAGCTGCGACGGCTGCGGCATGAGAGTGTTGACGAACCCAGGAGCCGAATTTTGCGGTGCTGCTGCCCAGCTCGGTGCGGCGGACAATGCCGGGAGAGTTGCGAGGATTATGATCGTAGCGAGCTTCGTTGCGAGTGCTAGACGACGTTTCACGTTGCCTCTTTCGCAGTCCGCGCATTATACGTCCTTGGAGGGCGCATTTTGCGCGGAACTTTGTCAAACTCGAATGACTCTGATTCCAATCCGGGTGAACGCCGCAACCATTTCATCGGAAGCGCCCGCATCCGTGACGAGCACATCCACGTCCTCGATGGGGCAGATCAAAGAGGGTGTGACGATTCCCAGCTTGCTGGAATCAGCCACGACAATGATTTGCTTGGCTTGCTTGACCAGCGCGCGGAAGGTGAGGGCTTCGTCCGACTCGTTGGTGGTGGTTCCACACTTGGCATCGATTCCGGAGACGCTGAGAAACAGCTTATCGAGAAAAATGTCGCCAAGGGAATTGATGGCGGCGGCTCCGATTAGGGAAAACGACCAGGGCCAACGGACGTAGCCTCCCGTCAAATGGATCTTGAGCCCAGGCATGTTGCAGAGTTCCATGCCAATGTTGACGGCGTTAGTTACGACTGTAAGGTTGCTGCGATGACGCAAGCTTCGCGCCACCCAGGTGGTTGTGGTGCCCGCCGTCAGACCGATGGTTTCATTCTCTTCGATCAATTCAGCGGCGGCAACGCCAATGTGCCGTTTCTCCCTCACAAAACGACGTTGACGAGTCTGAAATGCCGTGTCATAGCGAAACGGTTCATAGAGTAGTTCCTGCGCCAGAGTCGCTCCTCCGTGGGTTCGACGGATTAGTCCCTGAGTTTCGAGGCGTGTCAGGTCGCGCCGGATGCTGGGCGCTGACGCGCGCAGGGAGGCGATCAGTTCTCCCACGGTTACGGAACCCTTGTGCAGCAGCAGTTTCAAAATCCGATCCGTGCGGTGCTTTTGGCGGGCAGACATGGGTAATTTGCTTGGCGGACGCGATGATATGACTATCCGCGCCCCCGGGGAAAACCCCAACCAAACGGTACGAACCTATCATCGTAATCCGACCGGAAGCATCTGACGAGCGCACTGGTCAAATCATGGTTGAGTCCAACAACACCCGGAATTGCGGATACTTCACATAAGTATTCCATATTACGTATAAAACATCAATACGGTGATCGTTTTATACAGTTTCGATCATTTTATGCTTGACAAAGGACAAGTGGTAGGTCTTAAATTCTCCACGAAAAGTTTTTCAGTTCGCCTCCCAGGTTTAAAACCAGCCCTTGGCCATGGAGCGCGCCAAGGTCAAGGTAAGGCCTGCGGGGGCAGTTGACGTAAGGTCCAAGACTTTTCCAGTAGGCTGTCTTGGTGGGCAACGTCGGAATTCAAGAAATCAAGCACACAAGTCCGTCCTGCGGGCCGTGCTGATCCGTTTTCAGAGAGATAAAGGAGATGACCAAGATGAATCCGAGAATCCACATTAGATTGTTTGGTCCGTTCTGTCTTTTGTTGTGCATCACAGTGGCTCTGCTAACGGTTCCACTTCAAGCGCAGAATTCGCAGGGGACAATCCTCGGGCACGTGCAGGATTCGTCTGGCGCGGTCGTTGCGGGGGCCAAGGTGACCGCGACAAATGTCGGCACGAATGTAACCCACCACTTCACCACCACGGGTGGGGGCGACTACGTATTTGTGAATATGATTCCTGGAACCTACGAGGTGAGGGTAGAGTCTACCGGGTTCAAGAGCGAAGTCAGTACGGGCCTCGTGCTGGAAGTCGATCAGACCCTGCGCCAGAACTTCACACTTCAGATTGGGCAAATTAGGGAAACGATGACCGTCACGGCTGACGCCCAGATGGTGCAGACGGACAACACAACACTAGGAAATGTGATCGATCAGAAGCTCGTTGAGGATCTTCCGTCTTCCGGGCGTGACGTCACCAATTTTCTGGGACTCAGCGCTGGCGCTACGAACCTCTCGGGAGGCAGCCAGGCGGCATTCAATAGTCACGGCCTGAACAACAACTATGGAGAAGTGGCTCTCAACGGCGACCGGCCCGAGTCGATCAGTTTCATGATGGACGGAGTGACCGACAACGAGGCCTTTTTCGGAGGTATTGCGAGTATCCCGAACGAATTCGCGGTGCAAGAGGTGAAAATACAAACCGGCCTGTATTCCGCGGAATACGGTCAGGGTTCAGGACAGTTCAACATAGCGATCAAGTCGGGCGCGAATCAGTGGCATGGCCAACTTTACGATTACGTGCAAAACGACTTTTTCGAGCCCAAGGACCCATTGACAAACGAGGAGAACCACATCAACCACACGAGCGACCCTCTGAAAACGCCGTGGAAACAGAACCAGTTTGGAGGAACGCTGGGCGGGCCAGTTAGGATCCCTCACTTATATGATGGGCATGACAAGACTTTCTGGTTCTTCTCCTACGATGGAGGACGACGCGATTTCTCGACCGGGCTCACACAAACCGCGCTGGTCCCTACTGCAAAGGAACGGACAGGCGATTTTTCGGACTGGCCCTATCCGATCTATGATCCAGCTACGACGGGGACAGCCCCGATTGTTCCATGCCCGACGGGCAGCAACTACAACCCGTATACGCCTTGCAACCCAACGGGACGACAACAGTTCCCCGGCAATGTGATACCTTCCAGCCGCCTTAACACCATGGGGCAGAAGCTGGTCAATCTTTATCCAAAACCGGACGTGACCTGTACGCTTAGCTGTCAGAACTACATCCTGCCGCTGCACAACACGTTTACCAGTAACAACGAGACCATGCGTGTGGACGAGAACTTGAGCGCGAAGGATCGCTTCTACTTCACCGGCCATATTCGCAGAGAGAATTCCAATAATCCCAGCATTATGCCCCTCAGTAGTGGGGTCTCATTCACTCGCGCCGATCTGTATGGCATAAGTTGGGAGCGTACGTTTACTTCAAACACAGTGAACACGCTACGGATTGGCTATAATCGCCAGTACGCCAACTCGGTGCCCGACACGGCGTATGGGCCGAACCTTCAGGAGCAGCTAGGCTTCCAGAACTATCCGACTCTTTCCTATTTGACCGGGATTCCAGCGATCAGTCTGGGAAACGGCTATAAGAACATTGGCAATGCTTCCTTCGGGATGTTGCTGAACCACCAAAGCTGGGAACTGGTGGACAATCTCAAGTTCATCCATGGCAAGCATTTCCTCACGATAGGCGCCGATATGCGTCGTCTGAGGGAACACGAATTTGACAACTATACCGGGATCGGTGGCCTCAATTTCACCGGTGCATATACTGGATCGGACCCGGCCGATGAAGGGGCAGTTGCCGCTGGACCCAATTTCGGCAACGCCGTGGCCGACCTTCTGCTGGGGCAGGAGATTAACCTGAGTCCACCGGCTCCGCTAGGCACCGACAATCTGGTGGCGCAGGGAATTAACTGGAATTTCTTTTTTCAGGACGACATTCACGTTACAAAGCAACTCACAGTGAACCTCGGGTTGCGCTACGAACTCCCTCCCAACTACCATACGCTGGACAACAGTGGGTGGAACTTCGACCCAGCCAACGGAGGAAGCATAAGCTGGGTGAGCCAGAGCTTCGTCAACAATATCATCAGCACAGCCAAGGCGCAGGGTCTGACCCCATACGCTCCCTATCTCAACTGCTGCGTACCGAACACGATTGTGCCGATCGACAAAAAAGACTTCGCTCCCCGCATAGGCATGTCGTGGCGGCCCTTCCCGTCCGACCGTTTTGTAGTACGGGCGGGATACGGAATCTTTTATGACACCTATATGCGGTACTACGATTTGGTCCAGAACTTCGATAGCAATGCGCTGCAAACCACGTTTGCCAACCCAAATTACCACTACGGCACAGGAGCCGAGAGCAATACGCCGGAACCAGCCTTGAACCAGCTATGGCTGCCGACCGTCACTAGCGCGCAATTCTTTAGTACGACACAACCTTGGAACCCTGGTGCGTTTAGCAGTCCCATTCTCAATCAGGTGGATTGGCCTAAGAACCGCAATCCCTACAATCAGCAATGGACGCTGGATACGCAATACGCCGTTACTCCTACGCTCTTGCTAGATGTCGGGTACGTTGGCTCCCACGCACTGCGCGCTCCGACCTATTGGACCTTCAATACGGCGACTCCACCGAACGTACCCACCGACTCCTGTAATTACCTGTTCGATATCTCGCAGGCAACGGGAAGCTATGCCGCTTGCGCAACGGATCCAAATTTCCAGCCGATTGACACGCGCGTGCCATACAAGAATCTTCCGCCGAACTTCTATGCGAACGCCAACATCTTGGGAAGCAACTACAACGCATTGCAGGTTCAGCTTCGCCAAAGGTTCATTCGCGGTTTCACTTACTTGGTATCCTACTCCTGGTCGAGAAGCTTCGACGAGATGTCTGGCATCGGCAATGTCTCAGGCAACAATGGCTTCGTTCAAAATCCGTTTAATCCCCACGCCGACTATGGTCCGGCCAACTTCGATCAACCCCAGCGCTTGACGGCGAGTGGAGTCTGGGAGCTTCCAGTTGGCAAAGGAAAACGCTTTTCTTTAGGTCCCGGCGACTGGATTCTGGGTGGCTGGAAGCTCAGTGGCATATATACCCTGACCTCAGGCCGCACGTTTAGTGTGTACGGCTATTCGGGAGCCTCACCCGATGAGATGGGATCCCCCTTTACGAGCCGGTACAGGGCGAACCAGAGTGGCGATCCATACAGTGGAATTAATCAAAGTCCATCGCTTTGGTTCAATACCAATGTCTACACCGCACCACCACCAGGCACGTATGGCGATTCCGGAAAAGGAAGCCTGCGGGGTCCATATTTTGAAGATCTGGATATGTCTCTGAACAAGAAGTTCCCCATTACGGAGCGCCAAAATCTGCAATTCCGGCTTGATACGTTCAACGTTGGTTCCAATTGGCACGCCAAGAATGATTATTACGGAAGCAACCTCATTCCCGGAAGCGGTGTTGGCGGTTGTAACTTCGGTACGTTAGCGAGCATAGTCAATACGAACATTCCTGGTTGCACGGCCGATGGCACGACCCCTGGCGCGCGGCTCTGGTATCCTCGAACTTTGCAGTTGAGCGCGGTGTATTCCTTCTAACTAACTCGGCGGGCCGCCGTTGCGGAAACGTACGGCGGCCCCCAACGCGGAAACGGAAGAGCTCGGGCCCCTTTGGTAACGGCCTTATAAAGGAGGCACTAAAATGAAAGTCACTCTAAGAGTTTCTGCCCTCATGTCCACAACGCTAGTCCTCATTGCTCTAACTTCACCTGGCCAGGTGAGCGCCCAGAGCAACTGCTCACTAACCTGTGAAGTAGCGTCGGCCGGAGCGCCTGCCCAGGACGCATCCCCTGTCACTCTGATAGACAACTTGACACCCGGATCACAGTCCTGTGCGCCGGCTGGCGGTCCGATAGCAAAGAGTTCGACCTGGAGTTGCTCATCACCCAACGGGGCGTGGGCTCTTTACGACGACGGGGGAAGCGCCTGCAGCAACCAAGCAGAACCCCCATATGGAACAGGTAGCTACTACAGTGGTACCGTCGATTTCTCCAGTCCCGTGCACGTCACGTCGTCTTTTCTCTTTTGTCAGCCCCCTCCGGGCTACATCAACCCGCAGTACGAAATTGTCTCGCTACTATACGCGCCGCCGGGGAACACGAGTAGCAACGGCTTTACCAACACCACTACCAGCGGACACGTGACCACAATTGGCTCGTCATTTACCGACGCTATTACGTTTAGTTACACGCAGACCTTTGGTCCGAGCAACGGCGACTGGGGCATTTCCGCTGGCGCGACTTTCGGCTTTTCAACCACCTCCTTCAATACGACAGCGACCCAAAACACCTATAGCAGCGCCACCGGCTCTCAAGTCAAGTCCGCCGAAAACCAAGTCGACCATACACAGGATGTTTTTTTCCTATGGCTCAATCCCCAAGTCACGATTACCCAAACGACACCGACCGCCGCGACCTACACCGTTGCCCCGCCGATCCAGTCAAGCAGCCAGCCTGATCCGGGCGTGTTTGAGCCCATGGACATCGTTAACGTCAGCGTTCAGGCGATGCAGAGCAATCCGACTACTATTCCATTGGGGGCTCTGGAGCCGCAAACAATTGACGACAAGAATGGAATTTCAGTCAGCGGGCTGCCCGGACTGGCGAGCATCTGCAAGAACCAGGCGTACTACCCGAATAATTGCGCGAGCTCTCCTAACAAGCAGTGTGGATGCGTAACCAGCGACTTCACAACTATCGTAAACCAGGATGTTCTGCTTACCATTCCTAACTCCGAAGCTCCATCGACCCTCAACCCCAATCGTTTCGTTTCCATTGAATCACAAGTGCTGGAGGGACCGCAGTGCCCAACCGGGCAAACTTGCGACTACACCGCCAACTCGTTCACAGCCACCGACTCGAATCAAACAGTGGTCACGAACGGTAACACGCAGAGCTACAGCGTTGGCTACACCGTTTCAGGCGGCATTCCGCCTTGGAGCCTAAAGCTGACCCAGACGTGGACATGGAGTAACACCGAGAGCAAGGGCACAATCAACGGAACCAGCCATCAGGCTGCGGTCACTCTTGGTACCACGGAACATGAGTGCTACGAAGAAGTCCCCATTTATGAGGACACGCTGTATAACACATTCGTTTTTCAGCAGCCTACATCGGCAGGCGGATGCTGATTCTCTAAGTATCTGACCGTAGCCGCTGGTAGTTAGGCTTGATGCGCTCCTTCTAACCCCACGGGCCGCCATTGAGTGCGTTAATGCGGCGGCCTACTTCTTCAAGTTGTGTAACAACGCGGGCCCAGGAAAGGAGGTGTCGGAAAGAAAACTCACGCCTCGTCGAAATCAGAGAGCAAAAATCGGTACGCGTGAGGTAAGCGGCGACCAAAGCCGAGAGTGAAAGGCTAGAATCCGAGCGGCAAAAGTCGAATCGAGACTCAAGTCTTTGATTCTGAAATTCTTTACAGGCAAATCCTTATTCCTCAAAGACCTAGCAAATCACTCCGCTAAGTCTTTCATTCTAAAAGACTCATATTAGGGGATACCGACGAGTGCTAATGAAATCATTGTCTTGGATGTAAGTTTGGTTGTGAACAATGCCGAACCATTTGTGCCTGGAAATCTGCGTGGAGTCGGTGGAGCACGCTGTCGCGGCCGAGCGCGGCGGCGCTCACCGTATTGAGATTTGCAGTGACTTGCCGTCCGGGGGGATCACTCCCAGCGCGGGATTCATGCAAACCGCTCGCCGCCACGTACACACTCCGATCCATGTTCTGATTCGTCCTCGGGCCGGCGATTTTTGTTACACCGATGATGAACTTGAGATCATGCGCGACGATATCCAGGCGGCGAAGCGGTTCGGCATGGATGGCGTAGTGCTGGGGATATTGCATGAAAACACCCATGTCGACATCGAGCGCACGAGAGCCTTGGTGGAATTGGCTCACCCTTTGCCGGTAACTTTCCATCGGGCATTCGATTCCACCAGGGACCTGGAAACGTCGCTAGAGGAGGTCATCCAAACCGGCGCCTCCCGTATCCTGACCTCCGGTGGCGAGCCCCGCGCCACAGATGCACTATCCACGCTGGCGCGCCTGGTGCAAGCGGCAAAGGAGAGGATTCTTCTCATGCCTTGCGGCGCTATCGATTCCGAAAATGTTGTGCGTATTGCGCGGACAACGTTGGCCCAGGAGTTCCATACTTCCGTGGGAGCGTCTCGCTCGGGTTCAACGAGCGGCGGCAATGGGGTGCCTAACGGCACAGGCGCGTCTCTTTCCCGCCTTCCATCCCCTATATTTGAAGAGCAAGTTGCGAGACTCGTGAGTCTGCTTGACAATGTTTCTTATGACGGCCGGGTACGCTAGTTTATTTCCATCGCCCAGATTATGAAAAAGAAACCCGGGTTTCACAAAACTGCTATCGTCTGCTTAGCAATCATGCTGTGCGCAACCTTTTCGTTCGCACAGAACTTCACGGACGTGAAACCGAGTCCGCAGCAGGTTGCCTGGCAGGATCTGGAGATCGGCGCCATCGTTCATTTCGGTCCGAACACGTTTATGGACAGGGAGTGGGGAGACGGCACAGCGGATCCGTCGGTGTTCAATCCCACACATGTGGACCCCGAGCAGTGGATGCGGGCTGCCAAGTCCGCTGGAATCAAGTACGTTGTATTCGTCGCCAAACATCATGATGGCTTTTGCCTATGGCCGACCGCGAAGAGTAACTACAGCGTCAAGTCCAGTCCTTGGAAAGAAGGCCAGGGGGATTTGGTTCGGGAGGTCGCGGTCGCCGCGCGTAAGTACGGATTGAAGTTCGGCGTCTATCTCTCTCCTTGGGACCGCCACGAGCCTACATACAAAGACAACGCCGCTTATGACAGTTACTATCTCGCCCTGTTGAACGAGTTGGCCACGAGTTATGGAGAGTTAGTCGAGTTCTGGCTGGATGGCGCGGGCAGCGCCGGTCACGTCTACGATTTCGATCGCTATGTCGATAACCTCCGCGTGTATCAACCGAATGCCATGATCTTTGCCGACGCCGCCTTGCTCAAGTACGGCGACATTCGCTGGGTGGGAAACGAAGATGGCAATGCATCCGAAGACAACTGGAACGTGTTAGACCTGCGCGGCTATCTCCGCTACCGTCCCGCGGAGGCGGATACTCCGCTGCGCAGAGACCACTGGTTCTGGCATCCCAATGACGAGGCAAGTCTGAAGTCCGTCGGCGAACTCCTGGATACTTATAATCGGACCGTGGGTCGAGGAGCGCAGCTCATGATTGGGCTTGCGCCCGACAATCGCGGACTGCTCCCCGATGCCGATGTGAAGCGCCTCGCGGAGTTCGGCGAGGCCATTCACTCGATCTACGCGCCGGAGAAGAATCTTGCCGCTCGCGCCATCAATGCCTCGGCATATCGCGCGGCCCTTGATTCCGATCCCGATACTGTGTGGTCGCCGCCAGAGGGATCTCACGCCGCGACGATTGACCTGGTTTTTTCCAGCCCTATTAGCTTCGACCGCGCTTTGACCATGGAATGGCTGGTCGATGGGCAGAAGATCCAGAAGTATGCGATCCAGGTTATGGACGGCGCAAAATGGAAGACAGTCTACTCGGGAACTACGATTGGACATAAGAAGATCGACCTATTTCCTCGTATAACTGCGCAACATGTGCGGCTCAACATTCTCTCCGCCTCCAGCACGCCACGGATTCGGGAGTTCCAGTTGTTCGACGGAGCGCAGGCCAAGTAATAGCGTATTTAGCGGGGCCCTGCGAGCGCGGCGCCTCGCCGCTACTCGTGTGATACAAAAGACTTGTTACAAAAGATCGGATAGGTGAAATTCCATGAAGCGATCCATTGCACTCTCCGTGTCGTTCCTTCTGTTGACTGCAATGCTGGCCGTGGCTTCGGAGGCCGCTCAAAGCCCGGCAACGCCAGATCCGTATAAGCCCGTTCTCGACCGCCTGGAGTCGATCAGCACTCTACCGCTGCCCGACTGGCGATTCCACGCCGACATTCCGCACCCCGAGGAGCCGTCGCTCGACGACTCCAACTGGGAAGTCGTCAAGTTGGACGAGCTATGGTCCACTGGCTCTCGCGTTCTTCGGCGCTGGATCGAGATTCCCGATAAGCTCAACGGCTATTCAATCCTGGGCCAAAGCGTGCGCCTGGATCTCACTTTCAACAGCGACGGCCGGCAGTTCATCAGCATTTTCTCCAATGGCGGAATGGTCTATCACGGCAGCGACGACACGCAGCTGCCGATTCTGCTCACGCAAAACGCGCAGCCCGGCCAGAAGTTTCTAATCGCGGTGCGGCTCGACGAGCAGTTAGTGCCGGCAAGAATTTCCAGCAGCCGGTTGTTGATTGAACCGCCGCCTGGCCGCCCCTCCCCCAGTTCGATTCGCGAAGAAATTCTCGCGGCCCGCCCCATGATCGCAGCCTATGCGGAAGGCAAAGCCGGACGCGAACGGCAACTCGATGAAGCGGTGCAGGCCATCGATTTCTCGCCGCTCGATCGCGGAGATCAGGCTGCCTTTGACAACTCTTTGCAATTGGCCCAAAGCAGATTGCTGGCCTTGGACCCCTGGCTGAAGCAGTTCACGATTCGCGCCGTTGGCAACTCGCATATCGACATGGCTTGGCTGTGGCCTTGGACGGAGACC
>Ga0326728_10002857_pt1 | contig 56050 bp, 47 predicted proteins | sample MB3enrmetagenome_FD_207602 | JGI IMG/M metagenome (GOLD analysis project Ga0326728, IMG submission 207602) | Lab enriched peat soil microbial communities from McLean, Ithaca, NY, United States - MB31MN | ecosystem: Environmental > Terrestrial > Soil > Wetlands > Peat | place: USA: New York... | reverse complement strand
AAGCATCCCGACCGGCTAATTTCCGGGCCTGTGCCAGTGTATGAGTTCAATGGTCCAGTGGCAGGCACTTATCCGCCGTCTTATGATCCTTCTTATTGGAACGAAGGCCGTAAACCAACCTTCAATCTCAGAGCCCAGATCGTTGTCTTCTTACACCATATCCCGAATGTCTTCGAGTTACTGTTCCTTGCTCAGCCTCCCCTAACTGCTGGATTCATCTTTCTTGCTCTTTGGAGCGGGACCGGATTTGTGCGGCGTCTTGCCTGGCGCTGGGACTTATTCGCCGTTTCGTTTGCAATTATCGGTCTTTATATGTTGGTGCATTTCGAAACGCGCTTTGCGGCGGCGTTCTTGGCGCTGATCTGGCTCTCGGCCTTTGCGTCCCTGCGCATCTCTTCTGACCTGTCGTCGCGGCGCACGGCTGGCATTTGCGTTGTCGCTCTAGTCTCCATCATCGTGCTTTCGATCACGTCTGAGATCGCCCGCAGATACATCAACGGCTGCCCCGATTCTGCTCTGGTGGATGTGCACGTAGCGCAGCAACTCAACCTTCCGGCTGGCACTCCCGTCGCCGTCGTTGGCCCCGGAAATTTCGCCTATTGGGCCCACCTGGCGCAGCTTCGCATCGTTTCCGAAGTTCCCGATGTTTACCAAACCGCCTTCTGGCGTCTTCCGGCGGACAAGCGCCAGCAGGTCTACCAGAGCCTTGGCAAGACCGGAGCGACCTGGCTCATTGCCGAGCCGCCGGCAGTTCTAATTGGCCACCTGGATGAGGGATGGCAGCCGATCGGCGACACCGGCCATTTCCGGTACCGGCTCCAATGAACGATCACAGCCTTGAAACCTGTTCTAGTGCGTCTCGCCATCTCCCGGCGCAACATCGGGAGTGTCGACCTTCTGGGCCTCCGCCGGAGTCGGCGACTCGGGCAACGCGAAAAAACTACCTGCATCTTTGCCCGCTAATGCGGCGTTCATGAACTGCATCCATATTGGAAGAGCGGCGCGCGCGCCGGTTTCTTTTTCTCCCAGCGACTTCTTTTCGTCGTAACCGATCCACACTCCACATGTGAGATTCGGCGAAAACCCGACGAACCACGCGTCCGTAAAGTCGTTCGTCGTGCCCGTCTTCCCCGCCAGCGGAAACGGCATTTTCGCCGCTGCTGCTGCGGTGCCGTGCAGAACCACTTCGCGCAGCATCGAAGTCATAATGCGCGCCGTGTGCGAGGTGATGGCGTCTTTTGCGTCGGAATAATCCTCTTCGAGGACGCGCCCTTCATAGTCGGTGACCTTGCTGATGTAGCGCGGAGCAACGCGCAAACCGTCGTTGGGAAACACCGTGAATGCGGAAGTCTGCTCCAGCGGCGTGATCTCAGCCGAACCCAACGCAATCGGAAGATACGCGGGAATGTTCTCGCTCACTCCGAGCTTGTGCGCGTATTCGATCACGGTCCTGATGCCAACCCGCTCGGCAAGTTTAAGGGCTGGAATGTTCCTCGATTGCGCCAGCGCTCGCCGTAACGTAATCGTGCCTTCGAACTTCCCGTCGTAATTGTGCGGCGTGTAAGGCCCGGAAGCAGTCTGAAACGTGATCGGCGCATCGAGAATCGTGTCATCGGGAGTCGCGCCCCGCTCGACAGCCGCAGTGTAAACGTAAGGCTTGAACGAAGAACCGACCTGACGCAAGGCCTGTGTGGCGCGGTTGAACTTGGAGCGGTTGAAATCGCGTCCGCCAACCATTGCTTTGATCTCGCCGGTCGCATTGTCGATGGCAACGATCGCGCCCTCAGCGCCGGAATCCTGCTCCAGACTCACATGCGTCTTTCCGCCGTCGTCGAGCGAAAGCACTTTGACGTAGACGATGTCTCCCGCTTGAAGCAGGTCGGAAAGCTTGCCCCTGGCTTTGGCTTGCATCCAAGTGGCCGCATCGGCCGGCGTAAGTGTGGCCGCGTGCTGGCCGAACTTCAGCTGCGCAGCGGTCGCCGAAACGTCAGTGACCAGAGCGTGCATATATCCGTTCACTTCGGCTTCTTCGTCCCAATCGGGATCGGAATATTGGTCGATCGATTGGCCTTCGGCGATAACGTTGACCAGTTTGCCGCGCCAGCCATGGCGCCGCTCGTAGGCAGCGATGCCGTCCAGCAAGGCTTGGCGCGCCGATTTCTCCAGCTCCATATCGAGCGAGGTGTAGACGCGCAGGCCGCCCTCATGAACCTGATCGCTACCGTACTTGGCCTCCAGATAGCGGCGGATTTCCTCCACGTAGTAAGGCGCTAGCGAATTCGGATCCTTCTGCAGGTTGAGGACGATGGGCTTATTCTTGGCGTCGACTGCTTGTGCAGAAGTAATCTTGCCGTCCTCCAGCATGGCGTTCAGCACCAGATTCCTCCGCTTCAGAGCCCGATCCGGATGGTTGATCGGCGAATAGTACTGCGGCGCTTTGGGCAGTCCGGCAAGCAGCGCAGCCTCTTCAAGGCTCAGTTGGCGCGCGCGCTTGGAGAAGTAGTATTCGGACGCCGCTTCGTAACCATAGGCACCGTGGCCCAGAAAGATCTGGTTGGCATAGAGCGTGAAGATCTGCGGCTTGGTGAAGCGCCGCTCGATCTGGATGGCCAGCAGCACCTCCTGCACCTTGCGGTAGAAAGACCGGTCGGGAGATAGGAAGAGATTGCGCGCCAGCTGCATAGTGAGCGTCGACGCTCCCTGCACTTTGCCGCCCGATTCGAGATCGCGATAAGCCGCTCCCAGGATGCGCCAGAGATTGATGCCGGAATGCGTGTAAAAGTCCTTGTCTTCAATCGAGACGAGCGCATCGCGCAGAACCTGGGGATAATCGTCGTAGCTGGCAATCACGCGGCGCTGCAAGGCGAAAGTGCCGATGACGCGGTCCTGCGTGTCATAGAGTTCGGTAACCGAGCTCGGCCGGTAACGCTCCAGCTCCTCAACTTGGGGCAAATCCGTGGAATAGACCAGAATCACTCCCACCGCCGCCCCCACGGCCGCAGCGAGCAGAGCCAGCGCAGCATACAAGACGGCGCCAACCAAGCGAAGACGCGTTGGTCGTTCCTCTTGAAGAGGAGGATGATCGAGGAGTTTCACTGGGCTTCTATTTCAGGATAGCGTAAACGGAGAGGTTTCAAGGTTGCAGAGTTTCAAGGTTTCAAAGTTCCAAGGTTTCAAAGTTTCAAAGTTCCAAGGTTTCAAGGTTTCAAAGCAGAGACTGTCAAAGCCAGGGAGCGATATCCGGTTTGTTAGCTAGCTGCGCGCCCGCAAAAATGAAATCGCCCGCCGCAGCGAGCGATTCGTTAAAAACTCTGAAACTTTCCAACTTTGAAACCTTGCGACTTTTGAAACTTTGAAACCTTGAATTCCCTACCCTTTCGTGCCGCGATTCTTGAGGATGTCGAGAGCCTTGTTCAGTTGATCGTCTTGTTGTGGTTTTGGCGGGGCAGCCTGGCCTTCGGGTGCGTTCGGCTGATCCTCGTCAGGCAGCGCGGCTTCGTCTTCCTTCTCGTCGGACACCACGTTAGGTGTGACGCCGTTATCCTGGATCGCCTTACCGCTCGGCGAGTAGTATTTTGCGATCGAGAGAATCAACGCGGAATTGTCCGGCAACTCGATCAATTTCTGAATTGAGCCGTCACCGAAAGTTTTCTCTCCGATAACGTCGCCGCGAGCGTTTTCCAGAATCGCGGCCGCGACGATCTCCGCGGGCCCTGCGGTGCTATGGTTCACCAGTACTGCCACGGGCAACTTGGTAATATCCTTGCCCGGATCGGCGTTGAATGCGTTCCGTGGATACTTCTGGCCCTGCAAGTAAGTGATCGTTCCGTGGTCGAGGAAAAGGTTGGCGGCTGCAATCCCTTCCGCTTCGTCGCCGCTGGCGCAGTTGCGCAGATCAAGCACCAGTTTTTTGGCGCCCTGTTTTTGCAAATCGCGGATCTTGTTTGCGATCTCCTGCGACATGCCGGCAGCCAAGGCGTCAGTTTTCACATAACCCACGTCATCGGCAAGCATTTTTTCCGTGGCGGGAGGGATGGTGACCGCGTCGCGGGTAATCACGATCTTCTGTGGCTCGGCGCGCCGCGAGCGCACTACCGAAACTGTGACGGTCGATCCCGCTTCGCCGAGCAAAACACTGCGAACCTCGGCGAGCGACATGTCATGTGTGCTCTTGCCTTCGATCGATTCGAAAATGTCGGAATTCTCGATACCGGCTTTGTCCGCTGGCCCCCCCGGGATTACAGAGACCACATCCGCGTAGCCAAACCGCTTGGAGACGGTCGCTCCGATATCCACCTTCCCTTCCGGTTTGACCGACTTGTAGTGCTTGTACTCATCGGCGGTCAGGTAACTGGAGTTGGCATCCAGTGCTTCCACCAACCCGTGCAGCGCGCCCCCGGTGACCAGGGCAACGTTGGGCTCTTCCACGTAGTCATTGTGGATGTGCAACATGACTTCGCTGTAGACCTGCATCTGACGATAAGCGCCGTCATTGGAGGAGGCCCGGACTTGGACAAAGTTACCGGCGATGCTGAACAGCACAATGGCCAGTGAGCTGGTAAGAATCGTAACTTTTAACTTGGTTGACATGTCGATTATGTTCGCTTCCCTGACCCTTGGCTTGCGGGTAGTTTCGGTCTGCGTTGAACCGGTTTCTGGCTAGCAGACAGACTGGTCTCCACAGCTTTTTCTCATTATAGATGGTTTGATGCTGGAATCGATGGGTTGGATAGCGGGAATACACCGGGGTAACCATGGAATTCGCACCCTTCGGCCCCTGCCAAATTCAGGTGAGCGGCGCGCCGCTGGTCCAGCAGGGCGAACCGGCCGCCGATCGCAGACCGACTGCGGCGAAATCGCTTACAATCTCACTTCCTGATTTTCACTGATATGACTGTCGCAGTTCGTTCGTTTGCCAAGATCAACATGGGTCTGTATATCGGCGGGCGCCGCGCCGATGGCTTTCACGATCTGCGCACTGTTTATCAGACGATTGCGCTGCACGATGTGATTCGGGTCAGTGTTGATCAGAGCCAGCCGCCGCGCGGCCGCGGAGTTGAGATCGAGTGCAAATGCGATGACCCGCGGGTTCCGCTCGACGCCTCGAATACGTGCTATCGCATGGCCGCACTTGTGATGAAGCAGCTTGTCGCCCAGGGCAAAGTCTCTATCGACATCGAAAAGAGGTTGCCGGTGCAGGGCGGGTTGGGCGCCGCTTCGTCGAATGCAGTCGCGACGATGCTGGCCCTCCAGAGGGCGTTGAAGCTGCCGGGGGCTGGGAAGAGTTACAAGGCGCGGCGCGGCAAGGCCAATCTCCATAACCAAGGGTTGACTTGCTCCGAGCAGTTGCAGATCGCGGCGCAGGTCGGGTCAGACCTGCCGCTGTTTGTTATCGGCGGGACGGTGCTCGGCGTTGGCCGAGGCGAGGAGGTTTACCCGCTGCCGGACCTTCCTTCGGTCTCGATGGTCGTTGTTACCCCGGAGGTGGGTGTTTCCACCCCGAAAGCATTTGCCGCGTGGGACGAACTCCACCCCAACGCGCCAGAAGTGGGCGTGCTGCGAGCCAAGGAATTGACGCATTCCGGAACCTCCGATAGACTATTCGAGGTTGGCTGCGCGTTGTCGGCGTGGCTGCGTGGAACTTCTCACGCCGGTGCTCCCGCTAGTGTCGGGGGCCGGGACGGAAGCCTACTCTCCGACCTTGTCCGTGCCGGGATTGCAAACGACTTCGAGTCGGTAGTCTTTTCGCAACATCCCGAACTGCGAGACATTAAGCGTGCGCTGGAGCGCGCGGGGTCGAAGTATGCGTCGCTTTCGGGTTCCGGATCAACCCTTTATGGGCTGTTTGGGTCGAGGACGGACGCGGAGAAGGCTGCTGAGCGCTTGCGGAAGCAAGGGTTGAAAGCAGTATCGACTCGGACGCTGACGCGGCGGGAATATTGGAGGCGGTTGTTTATCGTTAGTCGTTAAAGCCCGGTTCTGGGATATGATTTGAGTAGTCACCAGCCATTGGACTTTTGGGCCGTCGACTAATGGTAGGTCAAGTGCCTTTGGAGCACTTTGTCTAGGTTCGAATCCTAGCGGCCCAGCCAAGATTGCAGTTCTCGGTTCCCAGTTCTCCGTTCTCAGCGAGAACCTGGAGCCAAAACTGAGAACTGGGAACCGGGAACTGAGAACTTAAAAATGGCCACTGCGACTGCGACTACGACCGCGGAGAAGACGGAAAAAAAGCCGATGGCGGACGAGAAGCCTGAGCGCAAGCCCCAGCGCGCGCGGACGGACGACAAGTTCAAGATCTTCAGCGGCACGGCCAACGAGCCTTTAGCCGAGGAAGTTTGCCACTTCCTGGGCATGCCGCGCGGCCAGGCGCAAGTCACGCGCTTCGCCGATGGCGAATGCTACGTGCAGATCCAGGAAAACGTGCGCGGCTGCGATGTTTTTGTCATGCAGCCGACGTGCCGTCCGGTGGATATGCACTTGATGGAACTGCTGCTGCTGATTGACGCGCTCAAGCGCGCATCGGCGCGGCGCATCACGGCGGTGATTCCTTATTTTGGGTATGCGCGCCAGGACCGCAAGGACAAGCCGCGGAGCCCGATTTCTTCGAAGCTGGTGGCCGACCTGCTGACTTCGGCGGGCGCGCATCGTGCGTTGATTGTGGATTTGCACACACCGCAGTTGCAGGGCTTTTTCAATATTCCCGTGGATCACCTGTTTGCGTCGCCGGTGCTTGTGGACCACTTTCGCAAACTGGCTCTGCCGAACTTGACGGTGGTTTCACCCGACGCGGGCGGTGTGGAGCGCGCCCGCTTTTTTGCCAAGAAGATCGATGCCGCGCTGGCCATCGTCGACAAACGCCGGGTGGAGATGAATGTGGCCGAAATCATGCACGTGATCGGAGATGTGAACGGACGCACGTGCCTGATCATTGACGACCTGATCGATACCGCAGGCACGCTGGTAAAAACCGCCATGGCGCTGAAAGATAATGGGGCGACCTCGGTCTATGCCTGCGCCTCGCACGCGGTGCTCTCTGGGCCGGCGGTCCAGAACCTCGCGAACTCGGTGATCCAGCAGGTCGTGGTCACGAATACGATTCCGCTGACCGCCGAAGCGGACGCCGCGAGGTCGGAAAAAGGCGGCAAGATTACGGTGCTTTCGATTGCGGGCCTGATTGGGCGCGCGATCCAGGCCAATCACGAAGAAACTTCAGTCAGCAAATTATTCATCTGATCTCAGAATAGAGAAAACAGGAAGCGAGTGTATGGCGACAGCAACGGACATCAGCATATTGGAAGCGCAAAAACGCGAGCCCGGCAACAAGAATGCAGCACGCCGCGTGCGGGTGGAGGGCAAGATTCCCGCGGTTTTATACGGCGGAGGAAGTGAATCCGCGCCGGTCGCGGTCGATCCGCGGCAGGTGCTGCGGATTCTGCGCTCGGAGACCGGACACAATACGATTTTCGACCTGACGCTGGACAGCGACCGCGTCAAGGCCATGATCGTCGACTGGCAGTTCGAACCGATCAAGGGCCGCTTGCTGCACGTGGATCTGCAGCGCATCGCAATGGACAAGAAGCTCACGGTCACGGTGCCGATCGTACTCAAAGGCGAGGCGGCGGGCGTGAAGCAGGAGGGCGGCATTCTCGAACAACTGCTGCGCGAGATCGAGATCGAGTGCCTGCCAGCCGATATTCCAAAATCGATCGAGGTCGATATCAGTCACCTCGTGTTTGGTATAGAAGTGCGTGTCGAAAACGTGCCCCATAGCGACAAGCTGAAGTTTCTGACGGATCCGCATCAGATGATTGCGCACATCACGTCAGTGAAGGAAGAAGTGGTGGCTACGCCTGAAGCTGCGGCTGAGGCTGCAGGCGCCGCTCCAGCCGAGCCCGAAGTTATCAAGAAGGGCAAGCAGGAAGTGGAAGGTGAAGAAGCAGCGGCCGAGGATGAGAAGGGCAAGGCCAAAGCTGAGCCCAAGGCTGAGAAGAAGGAGAAGAAGTAGCTGCGAACGGTCCCACGTTAGCGCGGACATACGCGCGGGCATGGGGCGCCAAGCGCATATTCGCAGCGACCAGCTTTTAGCTCATAGCTAGAAGCTAAGAGCTGATTTCGTGAAACTGATCGTCGGTTTGGGCAATCCCGGGCCTGAGTACGAGCTGACACCTCATAACCTCGGATTTCTGACGATCAACCTGATCGCGCATCGGCTGGGGATTGAAGTGCGGAACCGCCAGTGCCGTGCGTTGACGGCACGGGCAGTGATCGCCGGCACGCCAGTCGTGCTGGCCAAGCCGGAAACCTACATGAACCTGAGTGGGCTTTCGGTGAGAGAACTGGTTGCGGAGCATCAGGTTGATGTGAAGTCGGACCTGATTGTGATTTACGACGAACTCGACTTGCCGCTGGGTACGATGCGCATCCGGCAGCGGGGCGGGACAGCAGGGCACAACGGAATGGAGTCGATTCTGGGTGCGCTGGGTACGGACGAATTTTTGCGGATCCGCTTGGGAATTGCGCCCGACCGAAAAGTGAGTGATGGCGCCAAGTATGTCCTGACGCCGTTCCGCAAGGCGCAGGACACCGTGGTGGATGAAATGCTCGACACGGCGGCGCAAGCCGTCGAATTGATTTTGAAAGAAGGCGCGGCAGCGGCAATGAATCGCTTTAACCGCAAGCCGGAAGAAAGTGGCCAGTGATCGGTGGTCAGTGGCCAGTTTTCGAAGAGCTGATTTTCTGGCCACTGGTCACTGACCACTAGCCACTGGTTTTGGAGACAACGAATGAACCGTAGCTACGAAGTGATGTTTATTGTCCGTCCTGACATGGTGGACGAGGATCTGAACAAGCTGATTTCGACGCTGGAGTCTTCGGTCACTTCCGCCGGCGGCACAGCCAAGGCAGAAGTGTGGGGCAAACGCCGACTGGCTTACAAGGTCGCCAAGTTTCACGAAGGAATATTCGTGCTCTTCGTCATGGAGGGCGCGGGCGCGATTGTTCACGAAGTTGAGCGACGGTTGCGCGTGACTGAGCAGGTGATCAAGTTCATCACCGTGCGTACAGACGAGGAACTCAAACGCCTGGACAAGGTCAAGAAAATCCGCGAGTCGCGCAAGAAAGTGAGCGCGATGCCACCCGCCCCGGTTACTCCGGACGCGACAGCGCCGGCGGCAGAAACGGCGCCGGTGCCGCCCACAGCTTAAGTGGGCTGGCCGAACGGAGCGTCAGGTCGAAGATAATCGCCTTCGATTTCGCTAGGGGTTAACACCTGAGACCGGACACCTGAGACCTAGAGACTGACAACTGGCCACTGGCCACTAGCAACTGTTTAAGGAGCAATATGGCAGAAGAAACGAAAGCACCAGCGCCGGCATCCGGCGGCGAGAGCCGTGCAGAAGGACGCCCCGAGCGCAGCGACCGAGGACCTCGCGGCCCGCGTCCTGGCGGCCCCGGCGGTCCCCGCGAAGGCGGCGGACGTAAATATTTCCGGCGCAAAAAGGTCTGCAAGTTCTGCGTCGAAAAAATCGAGGCTGTGAACTACAAGGACGTGCGTTTGCTGGCGCAGTTCATCGCGGAGAGCGGCAAGATTACGCCGCGCCGTCTGTCCGGCGTGTGTACGCCGCACCAGCGACGGCTCTCAAGGGCGATTAAGCAGGCTCGCAATATCGCGCTGCTGCCCTTTGCCGGGCGCGTGCAGTAGGGGAACAGCTTCCAGCCGCTAGCTTCTAGCCTCTAGCTAAAACGGGCTCGAAGTTTTGCGCGACTGGAAGCTAACAGCTAGAAGCTAGAAGCTAGGAGCTATCATGGAAGTCATCCTGAAAGAAGACGTGCCCAAGCTGGGCAACCGCGGCGAGGTGGTTAAGGTCGCCGAAGGGTACGGACGAAATTTCCTCCTGCCCAAGAAACTCGCCATTGAGGCGACGCTGGCCAACAAGAAGGTCATCGAGCAGATGAAGGCCGCTGCTGTCCGCCGCTCGGCGAAAGAGAAATCCGAGGCCGAGGATCTTGCCAAGCAGTTTGACGGGCTTGAGGTATCGTTCACCCGCAAATCCGGCGAGAACGATCAGCTCTTCGGGTCCGTGACATCGGGCGACATCGCCGAAGCTCTCGAGAAGAAGAGTTTCCACATTGATCGCCGCAAAATTCAGCTGCATGAGCCGCTGAAGACCGTCGGCGAGTTCACGGTGCCGGTCAAGTTGCACAGGGACGTGACCACGCACCTCAAAGTCGTGATCGCGAAGGAAGCTGCAGAAGAATAGAAGAGTAGAAGACGAGTGCGCTGCCCGATCTACCAGGTCGATGCTTTCACTGCCAAGGTGTTCGCCGGGAACCCGGCGGCCGTCATGCCGCTGGACAGTTTCCCCGCGGACGCCACGCTGCAAGCGCTTGCTGCCGAGAACAATCTTGCGGAAACTGCTTTTCTAGTCCGCGAAGGCAGCGATTATCGTCTGCGCTGGTTCACTCCCACCACCGAGGTTCCCCTGTGCGGACACGCCACTCTGGCCAGCGCCGCGGTCGTCATGGAGCGCCTGGAGCCACAACGCACCCAAGTGGTTTTTCACACGGCGAGCGGGGCGCTAACCGTGACTCGAGCGGGCGCGGGTTATGTAATGGACTTCCCTGCGCGACCGGGCGAACGAGTCTCGCCACCAGCGAAGCTGCTTGAAGCTCTCGCAGTTGTTTCTGCGGAAACATTCAGCAACGACTTCAATTACATGGTTGTGGTGGAAAGCGCGCAAACAGTGCGGACCCTCGCTCCGGATATGGCGGCGTTGTGCCGTCTCGAGCGTCCCGGCGTGATTGTGACCGCGCCCGGCGATGCCGACTACGATTTTGTCAGCCGCTATTTTGCTCCGGCAAAAGGAATCCCCGAAGACCCCGTGACCGGCGCGGCCCATTGCATGTTAACGCCGTACTGGTCGAAGCGGCTGGGCAAGACCGAATTGCGCGCGTTTCAGGCTTCGCGGCGGGGCGGAGAAGTTATCTGCCGGCTGAAAGGCAGTCGCGTGGAACTCGAAGGCACGTGCGTGTTTTACCTCGAAGGCGAAGCCGAAATCTGACGGCTCTTTCGCAACAGCTGCTTACTCCTTAGTTCGAATCATCCAGCCCAAAGAACTGCTCCACCTTCCGCAAATCAGTCGTCTTCGTGTAGTTCGGCAGGCTCTCCACAAACACCCGCCCGTAAGACTTTTTCAGAATTCGATTATCGAGCAGCGCCAGCAGACCGCGATCATGCAGCGAGCGGATCAGCCGTCCAAAGCCCTGCTTCAGCGTGATGACGGCGCTTGGTACCTGATAATCGCTGAACGCATTCCCGCCGCCGCGATCAATTGCCTTGACGCGCGCCGCCACAACCGGATCGCTCGGCACTGCAAACGGCAGCCGGTCGATGATCACGCAACTCAACTGCTCTCCCTGCACATCTACGCCCTGCCAGAATGACGACGTCCCAAATAGCACCGCGTTCGGTGTCAGCCGGAATTCGTCGAGTAGCGCAGATTTCGGCGCGTCTCCCTGCTTGAGCATCGGAAACTCAATAAGTCCCAGCAAGCGATCGTAGATCTCGTTCATCTGCGCATAGCTGGTAAAGAGCACAAACGCGCGGCCGCGCGTGATCTCGAGTAGTCGCCGAACCACATCGGTCGCCTGTGCCGCAAATTGCGGCGTGCGCGGGTCGGGCAAGTTCGGCGGCACGTAGAGAATCGCCTGGCTCTCATAATCGAAGTGCGAAGGGATCACCGCCTCGCGGGTATGGTCCAAGCCCAGGCGCTGCCGGATGTAGCCAAATCCGCCGCCAACCGCAAGCGTAGCCGACGTGAGAACTGCCGTCTCCAGCTTTGACCAGAGGCACTCGCGCAGGATCTGCCCGACCTCGATCGGCGTCGCCTGGAGGTAGACGTGGCTGCGACCGGTTGGACCGATGTCGCGACTGGCTTTGTGGAAGGGCACGGCTTCAGCCGTGCCGTCTGCTGTCCTTACGGGAAAGGGCTTTAGCCCCTGAGGGTTCGGCGCTTTATCTTCGGAGCCCCGCCGCCTGTTCTGTCCCCCTCCTCGAAAACTTCGCCTCTCGATCCAGAAGACGGTATTCGGGTCCTCATTCTCCATTACGAACCCAAGCTGCACCTGCAACTGCTGCGTGCGCCGCACCAGGCTAAATACGTCGTCTGGTTTCTGCGGCATCCGTTCGAACTCTGCCCCCAACCGTGTTAGCGCATGATTGAGCGCGAGGAATTCGTCTCCATTCTCTTCCAGAAATTCTCGCCGCGCATCGAACGCAACACGCCCTTCCTGCGCCGGCAACAGCGAGAAGAACAACTGTGAGCGCTCCCGTAGCGACTGGATCGCGCCCGACATTTGCGGCGTGTACAGCTTTTCGTGCTGCAGCAGGCGTTCCGTGTCGCGCGCCAGTTCTTCCACCCGCGCATTGCTCACCGAGATGCCGAAATAGTTGCCGGCGACTTCTTCCAGTTCGTGCGCCTCGTCAAAGATGACCGCGCCGCAATCAGGCAGCACGCCGGCGTCGGGCGCGCCATCGGCTTCGAGCTTAATCGCAAGATCGGCAAAGAACAGGTGATGGTTGACGATAATAATGTCGCTCTCCGCCGCGCGCCGCCGCATCTCTGTGATAAAGCAGCGGTCGTACTCTTTGCATTTCTGTCCAAGGCAGGTATCGGCGCGCGCATCGAGCTTGTGCCAAAGCGCGCTCGCCTCGGGCAGTTCGGCGAGTTCGGAGCGGTCGCCTGTCCCCGTCGTCTTCTCCCAAGCCGCAATGGCGCGATACTGCTCGATTTCATCAAGCCCGCTCAGGACCGGCTGATCGGTCAGTTCATAAAGCTTCTTCCGGCAAAGATAATTGTTCCGCCCCTTCATGTAGCAGACGGAGAGCCTTCTTTCCGATAGCACAGAGAGAACGTTGTCATTCCGAGCGGAGCGAGGAATCTCCTTCTGTTCCGCAGTGTCTGCCCCAAACAGCGCCCGCTCAAGAAACGGCACGTCCTTGAAGAACAATTGCTCCTGCAGATTCTTGGTGCCCGTTGAGATGATCACGCGCTTGCCCGATCGGATGACCGGCAGCAGATAGGCAAGCGTCTTGCCAGTGCCCGTTCCCGCTTCCACGATCAGGTGCCTCTTCTCTTCAAGCGCCTCCTCGACGGATTGGGCCATCTGCAACTGCCCGCGACGAAACTCATACGCCGGGTGCGTTTTCGCAAGCACGCCTCCAGGCGAGAAGAACTGGTAGAGCGAGAAACCCGCGCTGGTCGAGACCGGATGGGATGAAGAAGCCACGGAGTCTCTATAATAACTAGATCTCGTTTTCTGTTCTCGGTTCCCAGTGAAACAAACTCCTTTAAGCACAAAATCGCCCGTTTTACCTCTTCTCGCCATCGTCGGCCGCCCCAACGTCGGCAAATCCACGCTGTTCAACAAGCTGACGGGATCGCGCCGCGCCATCGTCGGCGACGAGCCCGGCATCACCCGCGACCGGCTCTATGGAGAAGCCGAATGGCGCGGACACTCGTTTCGCGTGGTGGATACCGGCGGCATAGTTCCCGAGGACAAGGAATTCATTCCATCGGAAATTTTTCGCCAGGCGAAGGTCGCTCTCAAAGAAGCGGTCGGTGTGATCATGGTGGTGGATGCGCGCACCGAGCTGGCCGGACCCGATCGTGAGCTGATCCGGCTACTTCAGCGCATGGGCAAGCCGCTGTTTCTCGCGGTAAACAAGGTTGACAGCGATAAGCAGGAATCGCTGGTTGGGGAATTTCACGAGCTCGGAATTCGGAACGTGTTTGGCATCTCGGCCGAGCATGGACGCGGGCTTGACGATCTGCTGGACGCCATCCTTCCCTTGCTGCCGGCGCTTGAGAACGTGGCAACAACTTCGACCGAAGAAAACCCAAAGGTCGCACGGGAAAGCATAGAACAAGACGGACATGTGAATGGCGAACGACGAACAACGGACGACGGACTGCCAACGACGAACGACGAGGCTCCGCCCGAACCCGAGCCCCACGAAATCAAAGTCGCCATCATCGGCCACCCCAACGTCGGCAAATCCACGCTGCTGAATCAGCTCACGGGAGCCGACCGTGCCATCGTCTCGCCCATCGCCGGCACAACGCGCGATTCCATCGATGAAGTCATCGAATACAACGGCCGCAAGATACGTTTCATTGATACAGCCGGCATCCGCCGCAAAGGCAAGACCGAACTGATGGCGGAAAAGCTTTCGGTGGTGATGGCGCGCAAGAACATTGAAGGCGCCGACATCGTGCTCTTCATGGTCGATGCCACAGAAGGCGCCAGCGGCCTCGACGCGAACATTGCAGGCTATGCGCATGAGAGCGGGCGCTCGGTCATCATTGTCGTCAATAAATGGGACCTCATCGCCAGCGGCGAAAAGCGTGCCATCAGCCAGTCGAAGACCGCACGCATTCAGGATGCGAAGCGTCCGCAGGATCGCAAACTCTATGAGGAGCGCCTGCGCTACGGCCTCAAGTTCCTGTCCTACGCGCCGGTGGTGTTCATCTCCGCGCTTACCGGCAAAGGGATGGAGAAGCTCCTGCCGCTGATTGAGCAGGTAGCGGCGGAGCGGCGCAAGCGTATCACCACCGGCGAAATGAACCGGTTCCTGAAGAAAGTTGATTTCGGCCGCGCCACCGTGCCGATCAGCAAACGCGTAAAGCTTTACTACATGACCCAGGCGAGCGTCGCTCCGCCAACGTTCGTACTCTTCACCGACCGCAAGGTGAAGCTGCACTTCTCCTACGAGCGCTTCATCGAGAACCAGATTCGAGACGCGTTTGGCTTTGTGGGGACACCGATCTGGATCAAGAGCCGCGCGAGTTAGTCAACCTACCGCTCGGTGGCTGTTCCACGTTGTGAGTGGCGAAGCATAAAATGCTCTCGTGGACCAATCTCCCCAGCGGCGCTCACTGATCCTGGCTACATCGGTTCTTGCGGCGTTTCTGGGAGCCGTGAGCTTGAACATGCAGAGGTTGCAGGGCTGGGGCTTCCTGATCCTCTGCCTTATCGCGGGATCCCTGGGCGGCTTGGGATATCTCTGGGCTCGGGATCGCGTGCTTCCGACTTGGGAGCGACTGCCAAAGATCAAGCGCCTCCTTCTTATTCTGTTGATGGCTGCCATTGTTCTCGGTGGGCGGTTCATCGCAAATCGGCATAAACCAGACAAGGAATTCGCTGACGTCTGGGCATGTATTGGCGTGTTGGTCGCCCTAGCCTTGTTGGGAGCGTATCGGATCTGGTCCCGTCTCTTGGATTCTCTTCACGAACACATTTCTAAACATTAGTTAGCCTAGGGACTTCTACCCCGTCACCGGCGAGTGCTTCCCATCATCAGTCAGTAATCCCATGCGGTCCACTCCCGCCAGGCGCGCGGTGGCGATTACGTCGGCGACTTCCTGGAAATCAATATCATCATCGGCCTCGATGTAGGCGATGCGCTCCACGCGGATGGCGAAGATGTCGCGCAGGCGCTCGCGCAGATGGTCCCACTCCACAACCTCGTCGTTGATCTTCACCAGAGGATGTCCGGCCTGCTGATGTTCGTCCTGATGTTGCTCGGCGCCTAGCCGCGCGTGGCGCACCTGTATGACGATTGTCGTCTGCGGCGGCGGGATGTTCTTCGCGCCCGGCGGAACGGGCTGCGGAATCTGCGCATTCAGGCCTGTCGGTTTCTCGTTGATTACCACCAGCATGAAAATAATCAGCAGCACCAGCAGAACGTCAATCAGAGGCGTGACGTTCATCTGGGGCGCACCTGTGCCTCCCGTTGAGAATGCCATTGTTTCTCTCCTCACCTTTGCAGGAACGGCACGCGCGTGTCTTGAAGGATTTGACACCCATGCGGAGCGACAAGTTCCAACTGAAGCCCTCAGTCGTCAGCTGTCAGCTATCAGCTATCAGTCATCAGCTAACGCCCCAGCGGCGGCGGGCTAGGCGAAGCTGCACCAGAAGACACCACGGAACTCCGGAACATCTAAAATGCTCGTATGCCGACTGCCGAACAAATCTCGCCTGCTTCCCTTAATCTCACCTGGGTTCGCTCCCAGTTCCCTGCTCTCGCTCAAACTGTCAATGGACAACCTGCCGTCTTCTTCGACGGACCTGGAGGAACGCAGGTTCCGCAGAGAGTGATCGATGCCGTCTCCTATTATCTTGCCCGCCACAACGCCAATAGCGGCGGAGCATTTGCCACCAGCCACGCAACCGACCGCGTGGTCGCTGACGCGCGCGCGGCGATGGCGGACTTCCTGAACTGCGACGCCGACGAAATCGTCTTCGGGCCGAACATGACCTCGCTCACCTACGCCCTGAGCCGCGCTTTTGGACGCGGGCTGGGCTCGGGCGATGAGATCGTCCTGACGCTGCTCGATCACGACGCCAACTTCTCGCCCTGGAAAGCGCTGGAGGAGAGAGGCGTGACCATTCGCGCAGCGAAGTTCCGTCCCGCCGATTGCACGCTCGATATGGATGATCTGGCGCGCCAGATCACCAAGCGCACACGGCTGGTCGCGGTTGGCTATGCGTCGAATGCGGTGGGAACGATCAACGATGTGGCCGAAGTTGTGCGCCTGGCGCGCGCAGCGGGAGCGCTGAGCTTCATCGATGCTGTCCATTACGCTCCGCATGGGCTGATCGACGTGCGCGCGCTGGGCTGCGACTTCCTCGTCTGCTCGACCTACAAGTTCTTCGGTCCGCACATGGGAGTGCTCTACGGCAAGCGCGAGCACTTAACGCGGCTCGAACCGTACAAAGTTCGGCCGGCGAGCAATGAGATTCCCCATCGCTGGGAAACGGGCACGATGAATCATGAGTGCATTGCGGGGATCAAAGCGTGCGTGGATTATTGGGAGGAGTTGGGAAAGCGCGCGAATCCTTCGGTTGACAATCGGCGCGAGGCGATTGTTGCGGCGCATGCGACTATTCATGCGCATGAGCGGGCAATGACGGAGAAGATGATCAGCGGACTGCTCGCGATTCCGGGGCTAAAGCTGTATGGGATCAGCGATCCGCGACGGTTCGACCAGCGCAGCGCGACGGTTGCGGTGCGGATCGATGGACACACGCCGAATGAACTCGCGACTAAGCTCGGCGAGCGCGGATTCTTCACCTGGGATGGAAACTACTACGCGATCAACGTGACCGAGCAGCTGGATGTGGAGCGCTCGGGCGGCTTCCTGCGCATTGGGCTGGTGCATTACAACACGATGGAAGAAGTGGAACGGTTTCTTCGGGCGCTGGGCGAGATTGCGAGGACGTAACGAGATGCGGCGTTGAGGATGCTTGCTTAGGTCTTAGGTCTTAGGTCTCAGGTCTCAGGTGTCAGGTCTCAGGAAAACCTACAAACCTAGACGCAAACTGCTCTCGAAAAGATAGAGAGACTTGCGCGCGCGTGTTTACCATTCGGTCATCAATACCCCCTTACCTCGGTCTTTTGGAATCAAAGACTTGGCGGCCTGTTCCTCCAGGTCTTTGAAAAATAAGGACTTAGCAAATAATTGGCGGTAAAGTATTTCAAAGTCAAAGACTTAGGCGTTATTTTGAATAAATAAGTGACATTCGCGGGAATTCGGATCGCGCTCCCTCCATCCGCAGTTAAGCCTCTTATAAACAATGAGTTGCGGCGAGATGGCAGGCGATTGGGGGCGATTCTTCTCGCGCGATTCCCGCCAGGTCTTTGAGGAATAGCGAGTTAGGTGACGAAGCATGGGACGATGGGAGGATCCCCGACGAGAAAGGATTAGGTGTTTTCGTGGAATGAAAACGCCTGGCACGGGCAGTGACGTTCAGCGTTGTATTGACAACGTGCGCACAACAATGTATGTTCGATGTACGCACGTCAAGCGCGTTCAAACGGAGGCACATTCATGCCGGGAGCGGGGGCCAAAGCGGATCGGACTAAAGGGGACAACTCGCGCGGCGAAAACATCAATCTCCGGGTGAAACGCGGGCAGAAGGCGCTGATTGATCGCGCCGCGCAGGCGCTCGGGCGGAGCCGGTCAGACTTTATGCTGGAGAGCGCGTGCCGCGAGGCGGAGAGTGTGCTGCTTGACCGGCGCTATTTTGCTCTGCCGGAAGGGGAGTTCGAACGTTTCCAGGCCATGCTCGACAAGCCTCCGGCCACAAATCCCCGGCTGGCGCGTCTGCTGAAGACGCGGGCGCCTTGGGACAAATGAGCGGCGGCCCCGATTCGGGCGAAGCTGCTTCCGTTGGGCCTGCTTCGGTCGATCCTCGTTTAATCAGTCCTCCCGAAAAGCTCTCGTCCATCCACGATCTATCGCAGTTCCACTGCGGAGAGCCGGCGCTCGATGACTGGCTGCGGAAGCGCGCGCGCCAGAACGAAGAGAGCGGAGCGTCGCGTACCTACGTGGCGTGCGTGGGAGAGCGAGTTGTAGGCTACTATGCGCTGGCGGTGGGCGCGGTGGCACATGTGGTTGCGCCGGGGCGAGTGCGGCGCAATATGCCGGAACCGGTGCCGGTGATGGTGCTGGGCAGGCTTGCGGTCGACGAGACGATGCAGGGCGGCGGGGTTGGTCCGGCGCTGTTGCGCGACGCCGTGTTGCGCACATTGCAGGCGGCGGAGATTGCCGGCATCCGGGCAATCCTGGTCCACGCGATTTCGGAGCGCGCCAAACGCTTCTACGAGAAGTGGGGCTTTGTTACGTCGCCGGTCGAGCCGATGACGTTGATGGTCACGGTGGAGGAAGCGCGCGGGGCGGCGGACAGCCATGACTTCACCATTTAATTGGGGTTTCGTAGGAGCATTGGAGATAGAATTCTCGTGCCATGATTCCCGATTATCAGACCGTCATGCTCCCACTTCTTAAACAAACTTCCGATGGCAAGGAGCACCCGCTACAGGATCTCATTGAGTCGCTCGCAGTACAGTTCAGACTCACTGAATCTGAAAGGCGGGAACTTCTCCCGAGCGGACGTCAGTTTATCTTTAATAATCGTGTTGGTTGGGCTAGGACCTACCTCAAGAAGGCCGGCCTGCTTTCTTCCCCCAAACGTGGACTGATGCAAATCACGGAACGCGGGTTGAAGGTTCTCAGGGAGAATCCTGGGCGTGTGGACAACAAACTCCTTCGCCAATTCCCGGAGTTCCTCGAATTTCAAAGCGCCAAAGGTGAGACTCCGTCCGACATAGAGAATAGCGCAGCCAGCGAACAGCTCGACCCACAAGAGAACATCGAGGCAGGCTATCAACGGATGCACAAGCAGTTAGCGGCGGAACTCTTAAATCGGATAAAGTCGTGCTCCCCTGCGTTCTTTGAACAGCTTGTCGTTGACCTCTTGCTCGAAATGGGTTACGGGGGATCTAGGCGCGATTTCGGACAGGCTATCGGAAAACCAGGCGATGGGGGCATAGACGGCGTTATTAAGGAAGACAAGCTAGGCCTCGGCGCAATTTATTTGCAGGCCAAGCGGTGGGACGATGGGCAAGTGGGGAGCAAAGAGATTCAGGCTTTTGTCGGTGCCCTCCACGGTAGAAAAGCTCACAAAGGCGTATTCATTACAACGAGCGGTTTCTCAAAGCCTGCCTGCGATTATGTCCGCGAGATTCAGGACAAGGTGATATTAATCGACGGCCCAACCCTCGCAGACCTCCTCATCGAACACGGCGTCGGTGTCTCCACTGTTGCCACGTATGCAGTGAGGAAGATCGACTCTGACTACTTTGCAGAGGATTAGGCCAGAGTAAAGTTCTGGGAGGCTACCCACAGCGGCTAAAGCCGCGTCTTTCCCTTGCCTTGATCGGCACGGCTGAAGCCGTGCCCTTCCCTGTTTCCTTGGCTCAGGCGGTACGGCTGAGGCCACTACGCCCCCAAGATCAAACACCCGTTCCCGAAGATCCAACGCCATTTGGCCACGGAGAACACCGCGTACACGGAGAATTGACTGGTGCGGTCAGAATTTTTTGCCGTGAGTTTCGCTCAGGTTTCGCTAGGACCGGCGAAGTTCCTCGACTGAATTTCCCTTTCCTATCAGCGCCATGCTTGCCAGGCCGATGAATAGGCCGTGCTCTACTATGCCCGGCGTGTCGCTTAGGGTGCGGGCTATGGCGGCTGGGTCGGGGAGCTTTCCGAAGGTGCAATCGAGGATGGGATTGCCGTTGTCGGTCAGGTAGGCGGCGCCGTCGGGCTTGGTGCGGAGCTTAACGGTTGCGCCCAGGGATTTGATTTTGTTTTCGACTACCGTGCGGGCGAAGGCTACGATTTCTACCGGCAGCGGGAATTTGCCTAGCACTGGCACGAGCTTGCTGGAGTCACTGATAACGACCATCCTCTTGGATGCGGACGCTATTATTTTTTCGCGCAGCAGAGCGCCGCCTCCGCCTTTGATCAGGTTGAGGTGGGGATCGATTTCGTCGGCGCCGTCGATGGTGATGTCTATTTCCGGATGATCGTCGAGCGTGGTCAGCGGCACGCCGACTTTTTTCGCGAGATCGGCGGTGGCGACGGATGTGGGGATGCCGACCATCTTCAGCCCGGCTTTGACGCGCTCGCCCAGGGCGACGACGGCGAAGTAGGCGGTTGACCCGGTGCCTAGACCGACTATGTCTCCGTCGTGAACTAATTTGGCGGCGGCGCGGCCTGCTAGTTCTTTTTCGTTTTCATTGGCCATGAAGATCAGTTCTCGGTTCTCAGTTCTCAGTTCTCGGTTCTCAGTTCTCGGCTCTCGCCTTCCGGCTCTTGGATCCAATGATTCTCACTTGCGGAACAATTCGATATACACCAGGTAACCTGCCAAAGCCAAGCCGAACAGGCCCAGCAGATAAGAAACTATGTCGATTACAAAGCCTGCCGGCTCAAAGCTGTCCGTGTCTAGCTGCATGCGGGTTTTGCGATAGCGGGAAAGGCCGGCGAGGATCAGCAGAACTCCGCCGACAATGGAAACTACTCCGAACCATGCGCTGACGCCGGAGGTTGCTGAAGCGTGTCCCTCAAGATGCAGGAACTCGCGCAGAGCGATGGAAAAGCGTCCGATGGCGAACCCGAAAATGATGGTCGCGATGCCGGTTCGCACCCAGGCCAGAAACGTTCGCTCGTTGGCAAGGTGGTCGCGGGCGCGATTGGGATTGACGGGCATGAGTTCAGGTGTCAGGTGTCAGGTCTCAGGCGTCAGGCGTCAGGTCTGAGGCGTCAAGAGTCAGTTGCTAGTTAATAGTTGCTCGTTGGTTTTCAGTCTCGGCTTGCGGCTCTCTCCCCGCGGCTTTCCGGTGAAGGATAGCATCTTGCGGGGACATTTGGCGGGTGGGGGCGCCGGCCCTACAGCTTATTCCACAGCCTGGCGGAGCAGCGCAGCGGGCGCGGCGATGTTCTTCATCAGTTCGGCGGGAATGCCGTGGCGCTCGCGGAAGTATTCGGGATCGTTGTAGGAGAGCCAGACTTTGCCCTGCGCGTCCTGCCAGGCCAAGGCTTTCAGAGGAAGATCGATGGCCGAACTGGGCGCAGCGACCATGACGGGCGTGCCGGCTTTGGGATTGCCGAAGATGAGCAGTTGCGTGGACCGCATTTCGAGTCCGACCTTAGCCGCCTCTCCGCTGTGATCGACGAGCGCGAATACGGTGACTCCGTTTTGTTTGAGGATCGACTGCAGGCGGGCGATGGTTTCGGGGACGGAGTAGGGGCTGGGGAGATCGACGATGCCTGGGGTCATGAACGCCTCCGGTGAAGTAGACGATGGTTAGGCTCGGATGGGTGCAGAATTTCGTTGCGTCGGCGGGGGCTTAGGTCTCAGGGCTCAGGTGTCAGGTGTCAGGTCTCAGGTCTCAGGTCTCAGGTCTCAGGTCTCAGGTCTCAGGTCTCAGGTCTCAGGTCTCAGGTCTCAGGTCTCAGGTCTCAGGAAAAGAAAAACCTAAACACACCGCAAAAGCAAACCTAAACACAAAACGTTTGCAGGGAGAGCCTCTCCTGACACCTGACACCTGAGACCTGACACCTCGCAGCTATCCGGCAATCATCTTACCTAAAATCTCTTTCAGCATCTTGGCGGCTACCATGGCGGTGATCTGCGTGTGGTCTTGCGCGGGGTTGAATTCTACTATGTCGGCGCCGGCGATTCTGCCGGTGATGGCTTGCACGTGGGCGATGGCTTCGCGGACCGACATGCCTCCCGGCTCGCGATGGGAGATGCCGGGAGCGAAGGCGGGGTCGAGGGCGTCCATATCGAACGATATGTACACCGGGCCGTCGACTTTCATGCGGTCGAGCGCGGGGAGATGGCGCATCTCGATGACCTCGACGCCGAATCGCTTCGCCTGCTCGCGCTGGTGCGTGGTCATGGTGCGAATGCCGATCTGGATAAGGCGTTTCGCGGCTCCCGCCTCCATGATGCGGGCGAAGGGACAGGCGTGCGAGTGGCGATTGCCTTCGAGTTCATCGTAAAGATCGGGGTGGGCGTCGAAGTGGAAGATGGTGAGGTCGGAGATGTGCTCGCCAAAGGCGCGCACGATGGGCAAAGTGACGGAGTGGTCGCCACCGAGACAAACGGGGCGCAGGCCGAGGTCGAGCAACTCACCAACCTTGGACTCGATGGCGGCGAAGGGCTCTTCGAAGGTGAACTTGAGGTCGCCTGCGTCGCAGTATGCGCCGGGAACGTCCAAGTCGACGCCCGCTTCGGTGGAACGATTGGCGGAATCGGAGAGGAAAGCAACGCGAATGATGGGCGGAGCGCCGGCGGCTCCGCGGAGCCAGGAAGAGTTGGCGTCGAAGGGAATGCCGAGGAGGACGGGCGTTCCGGGAGCGGCGGATTTGGGCGTGATGGTCATGGAAATCCCTCGATTCAGGCTACCCACGCGCAACGCAAGCCGCTGTGACGCGGGACCCGCGCATCCAAGATCTGCCCCCACGGGGGAAAGCGGGCCTCGGCGCGTGGGTTATCCTATAAAGACATATTATGGCTACTTCTACAACACGTAATCCTCGCACGAACGCGGCCCCTCGCGCTGCTGCGGAAGACCTTGAGCGCGAAAGCGTATTTGGGCTTTTCCGGCAATTTGGGTATCTGGAAGCGGAGTTGAATCCGCTGGGCTTGCTGCCTCCGCAGCCGCATCCGGATTTGCGCTTTGAGGACGACAACGAGTGGGCGCGGGAAGCGCGGCGCGTGTATTGCGGCAGCGTGGGCACCGAGTTCATGCACATTGCCGAGCCCGAGCGGCGGCGCTGGATTCAGGAGCGGCTGGAAGGCAGCGCGGAAGCGGAGTCGTATTCGGCGGCGGATCGCGAGCGTGCGCTCGATCTGCTGATGCGCGCGGACCTGTTCGAGCAGACGCTGCAGTCGCGTTATCTGGGCAATAAGCGGTTTTCGCTTGAAGGCAACACCTCGCTGCTGCCGGCGGTCGACGAGATTCTCGACGTGGCGGGCGAGCACGGCGCGCTGGAGCTGGTGATGGGGATGAGCCATCGCGGCCGGCTGAATGTGATCATTCACGTGGCGAAGCGTCCGGGGGAGCAGGTATTTGCCGAGTTCGAGGATGTGGATCCGCGAAGCGTGCTGGGGTCGGGCGACGTGAAGTATCACATCGGCGCGACCGGCGAGTATGAGACCAAGAGCGGAAAGAAAATCCATATTCATTTGGCGTCGAATCCCAGCCATCTGGAAGCGGTCGACCCGGTGACGGTGGGCCGCACGCGGGCCAAGCAGGATCGCACGGGCGAAGGCGGCAAGGCGAAATATCTTCCGCTGCTGGTGCACGGCGACGCCGCGTTTGCCGGGCAAGGCATCACCGCCGAAACGTTGAACTACGCCGACCTTCCCGGCTACACGGTGGGTGGGACGATTCACATCATCGTCAACAACCTGCTGGGCTTCACTACCAATGCGCGCGAGGAGCATTCTTCGCGCTTTGCGGCGCAGCTGGCGCGGCGGCAGGCGATTCCGATCTTTCACGTAAACGGCGAGGATTTGCGGGCGGTACTGCGCGTGGCTCGGCTGGCGGCAGAATATCGCTATACCTTCGGCACCGATGTGGTGGTGGATCTGATTGGCTACCGGCGGCATGGGCATAGCGAGGTCGATGACCCTACGGTCACGCAGCCGCTGATGTACAAGGCGATCAAGGAACATCGGCCGCTGTTTGAGATTTATGCCAAGGAGATTGGCATCGAGAACCTTGCCGAGCGCGTGGCGGCGATCAAGGGCGAGTTCGAGACGGCGCAAAAAGCGGCGGCGAAGGTCACGAAAAAGCCGTCGCTCAGAGAGCTGCCTTCGTACTGGGACAACTACTTTGGCGGGCGCTATCACGCCGAATATGAAGTACCGACCGGGGTGAGCCGCGACGAGCTGGTGGAGCTGACGGAGCGGTTGACGACGTATCCGGAGGGTTTTCACATCCACCCCAAGGTGAAAAAGCTGCTGGAGCTGCGCGCCGAGATGGGGACGGGGAAGAAGCCGCTCGACTACGGCATGGCGGAGGCGTTGGCTTTCGCGAGTCTGCTCAAACAAGGCGTGCCGGTGCGGTTGAGCGGGCAGGATGCGCGGCGCGCGACGTTTAATCAGCGGCATTCGGTGCTGATCGACACGGAAAACGAAAACGAGTATGTGCCGCTCGCGAACATTGCGGCGGGGCAGGCTGCGTGCAACATCTATAACTCCACGCTTTCGGAAGCGGGCGTGATGGCGTTCGAGTACGGCTACAGCCGCGATTATCCCGAGTCGCTGGTGTTGTGGGAAGCGCAGTTCGGCGATTTTGCAAACGTGGCGCAGGCGGTGATTGACCAGTTTGTGAGCGCCGGCGAAGACAAATGGGGATTGCTCTCGGGGCTGGTGTTGCTACTGCCGCACGGGTACGAAGGCCAGGGTCCTGAGCATTCGAGCGCGCGTATTGAACGCTATCTGCAACTGGCTGCGCGCGATAATTTCCAGATCTGCCAGCCGTCGAACGCGGGGCAGTATTTCCATCTGCTGCGGCGGCAGGCGCTGCGCCGGTGGCGAAAGCCGCTGGTCGTGTTTACGCCAAAGAGCATGCTACGGCATCCGGATGCGCTATCTCCGCTCGATGACCTGACGCATCAGCGCTTTTTGCCGGTGATTCCGGACACGGAAGCGCGCGACGCCAAACGCGTTCTGGTGTGCACCGGGAAAATCGGACATGAATTGCGTGCCGAGCGGCAAAAGCGCCAGGACATGTCGACGGCGATCGTTTTTCTGGAGCAGATGTATCCGTTCCCGGAAGCGGAGCTGGCGGCCGAGTTCGATCGCCATAGCGCGGCGCGCGATATCGTCTGGGTGCAGGAAGAACCATCGAATATGGGTGGGCTGTTTTATATGCTGCCGCGCCTGAGGCGAATTTCGCATGAGCGGCCGGTGCTTTCAGTAAAGCGTTCGGGGAGCGCGAGTCCGGCGACGGGCTCGGCCAAAGCGCACGAAGTGGAGCAGAAGACGCTGCTGGCGCTGGCGTTCACGACGCAGGGGTAGGGCGAGGGCAGAGGTTAGAGGTCAGATTGCAGAAGTTAGATTGCAGAAGTCAGAAGTCAGATTGCAGAAGTTAAGGCATCGGCCCAGCCGCGCCGAGGCATCCATCGGTCTTCGCCGGGAGTTCTGAGCCGCGAATTCTTCGTAGCAGACAAAAGCCCACGCTTACGCATGGGCTTCTTCGATGAAGTGTGCATTGCGGGCTACGGCCAGCGCTTGGCTGCGTCTTCCCAGCCGGCGGCTCGCGCCGGAGCATTATTCGCCTGGGCAGCGATCGGGGCAGGAATGCGGATGGGTTGCTGCTGCGTACTAACCGGTGTCAGGACCGGCTTGGCCGTGTCGGCAATCTGCTCTTTTTCCTCGGACAGCAGTGGAGCGGCGATGCGCAAGGCTTCTACTTCTTTTTCCAGCCGTGACAGTTCCAGCTCTTTCTGCCGCAAAACCTCGTACACATTCTTCATATTCAGCACCCTTTTTTGATGTGGGAACGTTATGCGCAGAGTATGTGTTTTGCTTGCGGTTTGTCAAGGAAAACGGCCCCAAGGCAGGGCGCTTGTTCTGCCAACGAAAGCTTCTAACCGCAAAGAACACTGAGGATTCGCTGAGGGCGCAAAGAAAGGCGGGGCGAGATTGGAACGCTGCCCGTCTTTGGTTCGCTTTGAAAGCCCAGCAACGGCAATAGAGGTTGCGGAAAAAGTCCTTTCGCGGACGGGCAGTCCCCCAGCGGCTGGAAGCCGCTGTTATTTAGCCCACTTACGGCACGAGTGGAACTCGTGCCCTTCCCGTTCGTGCCCAATTCCGAAGTTTTTCGGCAGCGGGCACGAAGCTAGCGGAAGACGACGATACAAACCGCGATGCCCAGGACCAAGACGGCAATGGCTAGCAGGTTCACGTGGTCGGCAAACCAGGACTGCTTCATCGGCTTGGCGTTGGCGAGGAATGCCGGCACCAACTCAGCGTTTGCGCCTTGCGCCTCGCCCGATTGTCCTGTCATCGCCCCGCTCGGGGCGAGTTCTTCCTTCTCGGCTTCGCGCTTGCGCTCACAATCGAGGCATAACGTTCGGCCTCCGGATACGGGGAAACCGCACCCCGAACATTTCTCCACCCGAGGCACCTCGGGTAACGAAGCTGCCACGGGCTGGCTGACGCAAATTTTCTCATCCGGAGTCGTCGCCACCGGCACCTCGGCTGGAGCCATGATGACTGCGGCGGCCACACCAGTCTGTTGGGCCTCCGTGCTCGCGCGACTCACGGTGCTAATGCCGGGTCCCGCCGGGCTGGCGGTCGCGAACACAGCACTCTTTGATTGAGCTGTGACGGATTGAGCTGTGACGGCTGGTTCCAGCTTCTCCGGCGATGCGAGCCCGGATTCCGCGGCTGGCGCGGGCAGCGCCGAAGTATGTTCCTCCGCTATCAGTCCATCCACTTCTGCGTTCGCATCTGCGTTAACCAGGGGATATCCCTCTTTGCCGGCCAGTCCCGAAGGAATCGGCTCATTGCGCTCGGCAAGATCGAGCGCGGTGACGGTGAGGGCGGCCATGCGTTCGAGGGCGATGAGATCGCGTTCCTCAAAGGCGTAGGGATGATCGGCGAACAGTTCGAACAATCCGCGCACGTCTCCATTCGGCCGAAGGAGCGGCAACACCACGATGGAGGCAATCCCGAGGGCGCGGCAGGCTTCAAGGTTCACGCGCGGATCGGTGTCGGCGTTGTCGCAGCGCAGCAGTTGGCGGCGCAGGATGCTTTCGCCGGTCAGTCCGGAGCGCACCTGCAAACAAGCGCCGACCTTGGGCGCGCAGGAGCCCGCGCTGGCGCGGCACACCATATCGTTTCCCCGGGGCAGGGCGAGAGCCGCTCCGGTAGCGCCGGTAATATACTGCGCGCGCTCCACCAGCAGCTGAAAAGTAGCATCGAGCTCACTCTCGTTGAGTGAACGGGCGGAGAGTGCGGCAGCTCCGCCCGGTTCCGAGTCAGGCGATGGCGTCCGCGAAGCGTTTTCCACTCGCGCGCTTGCAGGCGCGGAGGAAGCAAAGGATGGGGCAGATTCGGGCATGAAGAGATTTCACCCCCCCTCGCGGCAAGTCTTTCTTGAACGGACTCCTGGAGTCCGTCTTGCTGTGCCATGCGGAAGGGGTTTGACACGAGTCTCAGGCTCATGTCCTTTTCTGTCAAGAGGCGGAATGGCCGTGGCGCACAGCATGGGGCTGGCTGCCGACGGCGGCTCCGCCAGGAGCCACTAAGCTGCCCCGAAAACCCGCGACTGCAAGGCGGCTTTGAGGGATTCGGGACTTACTGCGCTGCATTGTCCTTGTGGCGCAGCCATTCGATGAACATCTGCTCGCGGGGCTTGTCGTAGGCCATGAGTAAGTGGCGGATGCTGCGTCCGCTGACAAAGTGACAGACTTCTTCGGCAATATTTTTGGCGTGGTCGCCGGCGCGCTCGAGGGATTGCGTCATGAAGATGACTTGCAGGCTGGCGTGGCGCACGACGTTTTCGGGATTCTCAATATGGCGGAGAAAAATCAGATTGCGGAGGCGGTCCATCTCGGCGTCGGCGCGGAGCACCTCGATCGCCTTTTTTACATCGCGCTGCGAAAACGCCTGCCCTACATCGGCCAGCATTTTTTCCAGCACGGTTGCCATCTGCGTCAACTCGCGCGCATCCTGGGGATCGATGCGGCCTCCCGCGGCCTGCCCGCTGGTGGCAAAGCTCAGAAGCAGATCGCCGATTCGCTCAAGGCCAATCATGAGCTTCATGCAGGCGAGCAACTGCCGGGTTTCGGTCTCCGGAACCCGCGTGATGGTTGTGGTCACGCCGGAGTCGACTTCCATGTCGATGGCGTCGAGGTCCTTCTCACACTGGCGTATGTCGTTCAGGCGGGACATGGAACCGGTGGCAATGCCCTCGGCGGCGATGGCGGCCGCCTGGCGCGCCAGTTCGCATGCCTCCACGGTGCGTTTGACCAAGTCAGCGTAGGAAGGATCGGGCGACGGTACTTTCAAGCTGGGTGTACTCATGGTCAAAACTGCTTACCTCTTCTTTGGATGCCGGATTCCCTGCCGCGGAATCAACCCGGCTTGTCACCTACCAATAGCGCTGTGCTTAAGTTTACTGGTTCCTCACTACGCGCAGGTTAAGAAGCAATGAATTTTGCAGGCTGGAATCAAGGTTTACGCGGGGTGGGCGTCGGAGCGCGGCAGCACGAACAAGAACGTCGTGCCGTGATTCAGCTCGCTCTCGGCGCGAATGGTTCCGCCGTGGGCCAGAACAATGTGCTTGGCGATGGCCAGGCCCAGCCCGGTGCCGCCGGACTCGCGCGAGCGCGCCTTATCGACCCGGTAAAAGCGCTCGAAGAGGCGGGGCACATGCTCCGATGAAATGCCGGGGCCGAAATCCTGCACCGAAAATTCCACGCTCCCTTCCTCCGCCTTGGCGCCCAAAATCACCTTCTTGCCCGAGCCCGCATATTTCAAGGCGTTTTCGATGAGGTTGGAAAAAATCTGGTGAATGGCTTCGCGATCGGCATCCACGTGCACGCCCGGAGCGCTATTTTCCACCAGCAGTTCCACCTCGTAGGAACGCGCCATTTCGTGAAAACTCTCGAGCGCGTCCTGGAGCAGTTCGTCCACACTGACTTTCTGAATGTCGAAGCGCTGCTCGCCCGATTCCACCCTGGCCAGCGTCAGCAGGTCTTCCGTAAGCCGGGACATGCGCGCGGCGTTCTTGCGAATGATTTCAAGGAATTCGCGAACGTGCGCGTCGGCCAGCGGTCCATCGAGAAGGGTTTCGCTGTAGCCCTGAATGGAAGTAAGGGGCGTACGCAGTTCGTGGGAGACATTGGCGATGAAATCGCGCCGCGTTTTTTCCATGCGCTCGGTTTCGGTCAGGTCGCGAAGCACAGCGACGGCGCCGCCGCCGGGCATGGGGGCCGCGGTCACGTCGAACGTACGTCCGGCGGCAATGGTGTTGGCGCGGGCCGAGCGGACGACGTGATTCTCCGCCGCTTCCTTCACCGCGCCCAGGAAGTCCGGGTCGCGCACGCTATCCACCAGAGGAGCGTCGAGGCGAGGCGCGCGCAGCAGCAATCGGTTCATGCGCCGATTGGCCCATTGCACGCGGCCGTCGGCGCCCACCGCGATCACCGCGTCCTGCATACTGTTCAGCAGGGTTTCCAGTTCTTTTTGGCTGGTCTGCAGCCGGTCGAAGCTCTCTTCCACTCGCCGGGCCGTCTTGTCGAGCGCTGCGGCTACCTGGCCGATCTCGTCCTTCGAGGTTGAGGCAATTCGAGCGGCGAGATCTCCGGCGGAGATACGTTCGGCAAACCGGACAATCTTCCGGAGACGCCATCCGACATACTGGGACGCTGCGGCCGCGATGAAAATGGCGATCACGAATGCGGTCAGCGACCCCCAGAAAAGAACGCGCGAAAGTGGCCGGTCGGAAGTTTCAATTTCTGGCAGCGGATAAGCCAGCCGCACAACTCCCCCCGACACCGGGGCCGCCACGTAGATGAACGGCACGCCCAGCGAGTGACTCTTACGCTCGTCCAGCCCAGTATTGCCAGCCAGCGCCGCGGCGACCTCCTTGCGGTCCGCGTGATTATCCATCGTAAGCGGGTCGACCTCGGAATCGGCCAGCACTTTGCCGGTGGGATCGATGACAGTGGCACGGGCGCCGGCAGCCTGCCCTTCCTGCCTGGTTATCTCGGCTAATGTGTGCTGGCGATCGTTCTCTACGCTGTAGGCGAACATATGGACCTTCTGCGTCAGGTCGCGCTCGATCTGCTGGCGTAGAGTGCGCTCCCAGACGCGATGCACGGTCCATTGCAGGGTGACCGCCGTGACCGCAATCACGACCAGAAACACCACCATCAATTTGAAGAAGATGCGGCTTCTCAACGAGGAACCTCGAAGCGGTAGCCGGCGCCGCGCACCGTCTTCAGGTAGCGTGGGTTTTCCGGATCGGGCTCGATTTTTTCACGGATGCGGCGCACATAGACGTCGACCGAACGCGGCGTCACATAGGCCGTGTCGCGCCAGACCGAGTCAAGCAGTTGGTCGCGGGTGAACACCCGGCCGGCGTGCCGCATGAAGTAATCGAGCAGCCGGAATTCGGTGGCCGTCGTTGGCACCTGCTTGCCACGAACCGTCAGGGTCATAGCGGCAGGATCGATATGCACCTCGTCGATTTTGGTCGGCATGGCCGGCAGCGGGCGCTCGAAACGGCGCAACACCGCCTTAACGCGAGCCACCAGCTCGCGCGGACTGAAAGGCTTGGGGATGTAGTCGTCGCCGCCGAGTTCCAGGCCGAGAATGCGATCGGCTTCGCCGCTCCTGGCCGTGAGGAAAATAACCGGAATGGGCGCCAGCGTGACCGATTGGCGAATCTGCCGGCAAAGCTCAAGGCCATCTTTGCCGGGAACCATAATGTCGAGCAGGAACATGGCCGGCCGCTGCCGCTCGGCGTCGGAAACGACAATGTTGCCCGTTGAGTAGAGGCGCACATTATAGTTCGCGCCCTCAAGATGATGGCGCACCAGACGAGAAATATCGGGATCGTCTTCCACCACGAAAATCGTCGGTTTCACGTTGTCCATTGTAGCCACCAAATGTAACAGTTCTGTAACAAAGAGCTGCGAGCCATGAGCCGCGAGCTATGAGCAAACCGGGGCGTGCCAGCCGCCAGCCATACGCAATCGGCTTATCGCAATGCCATACCCGCCTCGGCGGAAAAGTCCATCGCCACAAAATCGCGACGCGCGAACTTGGGATAGGCGGCGGCGGCAATCATGGCGGCGTTGTCGGTGGAAAGCCGGCGCGAAGGGAAAAAAACGGGCAAGCCTTCCCTCCCGGCTTCGCGCAGAAACGTCGCCCGCAGTTCCTGGTTTGCCGCCACGCCCCCGCTGACAAACAAACTCCCGGCCTCATATTCGCGCGCCGCCGTCAGAGTCTTGGTCACCAGATCGTTCACCATCGCCCGCTGGAATGATGCCACGAGATTGAGCGTTTGACGGTCGCATACGCCGAGATAATCTTCGAGCGTGGGCTGGCCGTTTTTTGTCTGCATCAGGTCCGCCAGCGCGCGGCGGCGGGCTTCGATCGACGGCGCGAGTTCTTCCGTCTCCACATAGCGCAAAACTGCGGTCTTGATTCCGCTGTAGGAAAAATCGAATTGCGGGCGGGTATTTTCGTCCGGCGCGGCCGGATTACCGCGATCATTATTGCCGCGGTCATGGTTGCGTCGGTCATTGCGGTCGCGATGCTTCATCTGCGCCATTTGAAATTTCACGGCGTGGGCATCACCATGCGGAGCCAGGCGGTCGATAATCGGCCCGCCCGGATAACCGAGGCCCAACAGCTTAGCAACCTTGTCGAAGGCTTCTCCGGCCGCGTCGTCCCGCGTATGGCCGACGTTCTCGTAGCTCCACAGGTTATCGTCGGCGCGCGCAATATAAAGGTGCGTGTGCCCGCCGGAGACGACCAGCGCCAGCACGGGAAACTGAAGGTCCTCGCCTTCTGCTCGCCGCTGCTCCAGCAAAACCGCGTGCACGTGGCCCTCAAGGTGATTGACGGCAATGAGCGGCTTGTCGAGCGCGAACGCAAGCGCCTTGGCGAAACTAATGCCCACCAGCAACGCTCCCGCCAGCCCCGGCCCCTGCGTGACGGCAATGGCATCCACCGATTCATACGTGTGGCCGGACTCCGCCAGCGCCTGCCGCACCACGGGCACGATCGCGCGCAGGTGCTCGCGGGATGCCAGCTCGGGCACGATTCCTCCATAGGGCTGATGCGTGGCAATCTGCGAGGCCACCACGTTCGAAAGAATCTCCTGCCCAGAGCGCACCACGGCCGCACCAGTTTCGTCGCACGAGCTTTCGATACCGAGGATAATGGCGTCGGGCATAATAGCTTCGAGCTGCGAGCCGCGACTTCAGTTTAGTCGATTCAGGGCTGCGCTTGGCTGAGGGTCGCAGCTGGACTTGCAGGCTATGTTTGCCCGTGGCTCGAAGCTCGCAGCTAATTTCCCAATGTCCGCTGCTCGACAACACGCGACCAACATTGTCCGCACGCTGCGCGAGCGTGGCCACCAGGCCTACTTTGCCGGTGGATGCGTGCGCGACGTGCTGCTTGAGCGCCAGCCTGCCGACTTCGACGTGGCCACCGACGCTACTCCCGACCAGGTCATGCAGATTTTTCCGGAGACCTATGCCGTGGGCGCGCAGTTTGGCGTGGTGCTGGTGCCGGTGAAAGCGACAACCACGGAGGGCACAGAGAAACACGGAGGAAGAGCTAGCGTTGAGGTCGCCACCTTCCGCTGCGACATGGGCTACTCCGATGGCCGCCATCCTGATGAGGTGCGCTTCACCAAGCACCCGCGCGAGGACGTACAGCGGCGCGATTTCACCATCAACGGGATGCTGTTCGACCCGGAGACCAGTCGCGTCCTTGACTTCGTCGGTGGGCGCGCCGACCTTGCTGCGGGCATCGTTCGCGCCATCGGCGATCCCGAGCGGCGCTTCTCCGAAGACAAGCTGCGCATGCTGCGCGGTGTGCGCTTTGCCGCCCGCTTCGATTACAAGATCGACGCCGCCACATTTGCGGCCATCCAGAAGCTCGCCCCACAAATCCACCAGGTCTCTCAGGAGCGAGTGCGCGACGAACTGACCAAGATGCTCACCGAAGGCCGCGCGCAGCGGGCGTTTCAACTGCTCGATGAAAGCGGCTTGCTCAAACAAGTTTTGCCGGAAATTTCCGCCATGAAAGGCGTGGAACAGCCGCCGCAGTTTCATCCCGAGGGCGACGTCTTCGTGCATACACTTTTGCTGCTCGATAAACTTCCCGCCGGCTGTTCGAAAACCCTCGCCTGGGGAGCGTTGCTGCACGATGTCGGCAAACCGCCCACGTTTCGCGTTGCGCCCGATCGAATCCGCTTCGACGGCCACGTCGATGTCGGCGTCAGGATGGCGGCCGAAATTTGCGCGCGCTTGCGCTTCTCCAACGATGAGACCGAACAGATCCTCGCGCTCGTCGACAATCACATGCGCTTTGGCGATGTCTTTGGCATGAAAGAATCGACCCTCAAGAGATTCCTGCGCCTGCCCGCTTTCGACGAGCACCTGGAGCTGCACCGCATCGATTGCCTTTCCAGCCATGGCCAACTCGATACATACAACTATGTACAGACTCAAATGAACTCACTGCCGCCGGAGGCCATACGGCCCGCGCCGCTCGTCTCCGGCGACGACCTGATTTCCGCCGGATACGAGCCCGGGCCGCGCTTCAAAGAAATTTTGGACGCGGTTGAAGACGCGCAACTCGAAGGCCGCCTGGCAACGCATGACGCCGCGATGGAGATGGTCCGGCGCGAGTTCCCGCTTTAGCGTGCTCCGAGCGATGAAAGAGCCGCAGGCACAAAAAATCGTGCGCACCATCCCTAAAATTGTCATCCTGAGACCCGCGTTGTTTGCGGGCCGAAGGACCTATGCATTCTGCCGGCAGCCGCAATAGTGCCGTCAAAATGCACAGATCCTTCGTCGCGAAGAACGCTCCTCAGGATGACAAGGACAGGTTAAGGGAAAAAGCTAACTGCTTTCAGACGTCCGTCTCCGGATCTTCTATATCTTCGCGGCCCGCGTCGCGCCCACTTCCGCCAGGTATCGTCCCAGCGCATCCCGCCAGTCAGGCATGCGGATTCCATAGGCATGCAGGCTCTCCGGCGACAGCACCGAGTATGCAGGACGCCGCGCAGGCCGCGGAAATCCGGCCGTATCAATCGGCTTCACTTCCGCCGCCAGGCCCGCTCGCTGCACGATTTCCCGAGCAAATTCAAACCAGGTGCAATCTCCGGCATTGGTGACATGCACAATTCCGCGGGCCTGCTTGCGGCAAAGCTCAACCAGCGTCGCCGCCAGATCGCGCGTGTAGGTTGGCGAGCCCCGCTGGTCGTTAACGACCTGGATTTCGGGCCGGCTTGCCGCCAGCTTCAGCATCGTCTCCGGGAAGCACTTCCCTCCCCGCCCAAACAACCACGAGGTGCGCACGATACACACCTCCGGCACGATATCCAGCAGGCGCGCCTCCGCGCGCGCTTTGGTTTCGCCATAAACGCTGACCGGATGGCGCGCGTCGCTCGTCTCATACGGAGTTGTCTTGGTGCCGTCGAAGACGTAATCCGTGCTGATGAACATGAGCCGCGCCCCGTTCTGCCGAGCCGAATACGCTACATTCACGGCTCCCTCGCAGTTCACGCTCATGGCCAAGTCGCGCTTCGATTCGCATCCGTCCACATCCGTGTAAGCGGCGGAAAGCAAGACCCACTCCGGACGGGTCTGGGAGACGATCTCGCCGATGCGGCGCGAGTCGCGCAGGTCGGCATCTTCCTGCAAAGGTGCGGTTAATTCCGTGCCTTCAAGCGCCTGGACAAGGTCCTGGCCGAGCAGGCCCGAAGCCCCGAACAAAGTTACACGCATGCTTTAATTGTAGTCAGCTCGGCGATGGAAGGATGTGATTAGGGTATTCAGTGCGATTCCGGCGGGTGCTGCGTCCGCGCATGCCGCCGCAGGGAATGCAGAATCCGCGTGCCGCTGACGCCAAAGCAGAACACGGCCCCAAACGCCACCAGATCGACGGTCGGGCCTTTGAAGCCCAAGTAATCGGCAAACAACGAGCCCGTCGCAAACAACAAGCCCGCAATATTGAGCCACAGCGTTGAGCGTATGTCGGGCAAATCACGCTGGAACCACACCTGGAGCAGAACGGCGGCCAATCCAATTGCGGCCACCACCACCAGGGCTAGCGGACTGAGAAACGCGTTCCGCCGCGTAAACGTCACCACCACAGCCAGCGCCAGAATCAACAAGCCGGAAGCAATCACGGTCCATCGCCGCGTGACCCCCGAACCCGGCGCCGTAACCAAGCCGGCCGTCCCTGACTTTGGCATGGTTGTCATTGTATCGCCACTTCCGCGTATCGCCACTTCCGCGCCTCGCGCCTTACGCGTTCCCCGGCATCCATTCCGCCGGGCGATTGTCGCCGTGCGCCATGGCGTACAGCACGAGCTCCACACGGCTGGATATGCCAACCTTGTCGAAGATCCGCAACAGGTATTTCTTGATCGTGTGCTCGCTCAAACCCAACTCACCGGCTACCTGGCGATTCGTAAGCCCGTCGGCGACCAACGCGACCACCTGCTCCTCGCGGGGCGTGAGCAGGGTTCTCCCAATGGAATTCACCACGCGCAGCGTGGGGACTTCCGACAGCGCGTCCGCCAGGTAGTGCGTTTGCGCATTGTTCAGCCAGACCTCGCCTCGCGCCACGCAGCTGATGCACTTGCAAAGCATGCGAAATGGTTCCTCCGCGAAAAGGAAGATGCCTCTGGCGCCGGCGCGCAGCGCATTGATCACCAGTTCGCGATCGTCGCGCTCCGCCAGCAGAACTGGCACGACTGACGGATGCGCGATTCTTAGCCAGCGGAGCAAACCGAAGTCGGGCGGGTCGCTTCCCGCAATTAGCGCCACGTCGGCGCCATTCAATTGCAGGAAAGCATCGAGCGCCGTTGTCTTGCGCGCGACCGTGAATACATCAAAATCCCGGCGGCTTTTCAGCGCGCGCTCCAACAGTTGCGATTGCAACGGCCCCGAATCGGCGATGAGCACTCGCACTCGCGAGCTCACCTCATCCCCGCCGTTAACGGGTTTGGCAACACCTTTTTCTTTCACACCTTTATAATGCCCCAATAGCTAGGGACCAGATGTAGGCCCCGTCACCCCACTTTTGTGACGAATGTCGTCTGTCTACCCACCTTCGTATACCTACTATCGTTCACCAATCTTGCCTCCTTCCTTGCCGTCCAAATCATTATCTAATTCGTTAACCCTCCGCTAGCAAGTCACTTCGCGTTTGCCTCCCATTCTGGATGGCCGGTTTGGGCTAGCTACCGCAGTAGACGGGACTTTCCAAGTCTTGTTGTGTTTGAGCCGTAACGCTACCTTCGTTCTGCAAGCAGCTCAAACGCCCGAGCTGAATTTCACCGTCATGAGCGCGGTGCGAGTACGGAGATGAATGTAAAAGTGCAACAAAACGTGTTAAGGGCTGTGGGCCTGCTCATCCTGCAGTTCGCCGTGGCCGCATTCGCGCAGCAGGCGTCTTCGTCCGCGGTTTCGGCAGTCCCGTCTCCTGCTCCGCTGGCCGGCAAGATTGCGGCGGCGGAGCGCTCGCAGGAGCCGGTGCCGAACCGCCACGAAGGTCCTGCCGCCGGAGCGGTCACACAATCCGAGAAAGCGGATGGCCCGGGAGATCCTGCTTTTGGAGGGGAACGTCATCCGCTCTATCGGCTTACCAAGTCCGACGTGGTAGATCTGAATTTCACCTTTTCTCCGGACTATAACCAGATTCTTACGGTTCAGCCAGATGGCTTCGTCGCCCTGCGCGGCGCCGGCTCCATTCTGGCCGAAGGCCTCACCCTCCCCCAGTTGCACCAGGTGATTACGGAAAAATACGGCGGCGTTCTGCGCCAGCCTGAAATCACTCTCACTTTAAAGGATTTCGACAAGCCATACTTCCTCGCCTCCGGAGAGGTCGCGAGACCCGGTAAATATGAGCTGCGTGGCGACCTGACGGTGAATGAAGCCATTGCCATCGCCGGGGGGTTCACGCAGCAGGCACGTCATTCGCAGGTGGTGTTGTTCCGGCGCGTTTCCAACGATCTTGCCGAAACCCATGTTCTCGACCTGAAACGGATGCTGGCGTCGCGCGATCTTCGCGAGGATCTCCACCTCCGTCCAGGCGATTTCGTTTTTGTCCCCCAAAGCCGTATTTCGAAGATACGCAAGTTCGTACCCACCGACTCCATGAGTTGGTATATGAATCCGCTGCAGTTTTAAGCCGAAGGGCCCCTCGAGATCTCAAGTGGAGAGGGCCCTTCACAATTTGATCAACCGGTCGGTAAACTCCGACGCCCGATGTCCTTGCTGGGAATTGACCATGGCCGCCACCAGGGGAAATTCGTCGCTGCAGCTCTCCTTCACTCCGCGTGAAATCGCCGCCGTTCTGTTTCGCCGGCCCCGGCTCATGGCTTCCTCATTCGGGTGCGCTCTGGTGGCCATCATGTTGGCCGTCCTTTTTTCGGCGCGCTACGAATCTCATTTCAAGATTCTGCTACGCCACGGCCGCTTCGATCCCGTGATCTCCGCCCAGCCCCCCAGCGCAATGGACCTCACCCGCCCCGACATCACCGAAGAGGAAGTCAATTCTGAAGTTGAGCTTCTGCGCGACGAAGATCTACTTAAACAAGTTGTCGTAATGGCCAGTTTGATTCCACGGGACATTCCTCAATCCGATCGCGCCGCCGCGATCGAGCACGCGGTCCGCAAGTTCTCTCGCCGTCTTGATATCGATGCCCTCAAAAAATCCAACCTTATCCAGGTGACTTATAAGGACACGGATCCCGAGCGCGCCTCCCGCGTGCTCACCGCCCTCTCCACCGTCTACATGAACAAGCACACCAACCTCCAGCGTCCCTCCGGAGAAATGGAGTTCTTCGATCAGCAGACCGCTGAAAGCGAGCGCAAACTCCACCACTCCGAAAACGAACTCGTGAACTTCACTCGTTCGAGCGGGGTGGTTGCCGCCGCCACGGAGCGCGATATCGCACTGCAAAGGCTCGGCGAGGCCGACGCAGCTTACCGCCAGGTCGATCAGGAGCGCGTTGAAACCGAACGCGCGATCGCAGCGCTCAACGCGCAAATCAAGTCTTTCCCGTCGCGCTCCGTCACCCTTAAGCGCTGGTCCGACAATCCCGAGTTACTGGAAAAGTTGAAGACGCACCTCCTCGATCTCCAACTCAAGCGCACCGAATTGCTGACCCGCTTCGACCCTTCCTACCGCCTGGTGCAGGAAGCGGATGAGGAAATCGAGCAGGCCAGGACCTCGATCGCCGCCGAGGCCCTGGCGCCGGTTCGCGATGAAACCAGTGACAAGGATCCCAACTACGAATGGGCTCGCATGGAATTGGAAAGAGCGCAGGTGAAACGCGATGGCTTGCAGGCCCGCGAAGCCGAAGCCATGGGCCAGATCGTCTCCCTGCGCACCGTGGCGCAGCGCATGCAGGCCAATTCCATCGACCAGCAGGATCTGATGCGCACGGCCAAGGCCGACGAGGATGCCTATCTTCTCTATCTTCACAAACGCGAGGAGGCTCGCATCGGCGATGCGCTCGATCGCCAGCGCATCCTCAATGTGGCAATCGTCGAACCTCCGGTTCCCGCCGCATTGCCGGTCCACTCAGTTCTTCTTTACTTCCTCCTTGCTTTTGTACTGTCGGTCGCCTTTGCCGTCGGCCTGGCGTTCTCGGCCGACTACTTCGACTCCACCATTCGCACGCCGGCCGAAGCGAGTCTGCTCCTCGAGGTGCCTGTGCTCGCCTGGTTGCCGGCCGCGGAGGCTGAAATCCTGCCGCCAATCGGGTCGCGGGCCGGCACTAAACCGGTGGTGATCGTATGAGCGCGCTGGGTGAACTGCTCAGGGAAATTCCCCGGCCGCGCCGTGCGGCCCCGCCGCCCGAGGCCTGCCCGGTCGTCGAAGAAACCACGCCCTCTGGTGCCTTAGTCCCCTTCTCGCATCGCGATGAGCAAATTCAGTCCCTCGCTCACCATCTTTTCTTCCGCCACGAGCATGGAATGGTGCGTCACGTGGGCTTCGCGCCCATCGAGCCCTCGGAAGCGACGGCGAAACTGTGCCTCGATCTCGCCACACTACTGGCGGCCGACGGCAAATATGATGTCGGCTTGATCGAGGCCGGCGGTACCGAATTCCCACTGTCGGCTCAGCTTAACGGCCCGATCCCTGCGAGTCTAAGCACCCCGTGGACAATCGCCCCCCGGCTCTGGATCGCGCCTGCCGAGAGTTGGTGGAGTCATCCGGGCCTTCGTCCCGCGGCTGGCCAGAATTTTCTGCGCCTCCGCGATCTGTTCGCCAAATTTCATTTCTCCATCGTGCACTGCCCGCCGGTCTCGGGTCTAACCCTGAGGCTTGGGCGCAGCTGCGATGGGCTGGTGCTGGTCCTGACCGCCAATCGAACTCGACGTCTGGTCGCCGCCCAGGTCAAGGACTGTCTCCAGAAAGCCGCCATTCCCGTACTCGGAACTGTACTTGCGGAACGCCGTTTTCCAGTCCCTGACCGGCTGTATCGCAAGCTATAGAAATTTAGAACTCATATTTGGAACTCATATGCATACAAGTAATCTGGTCGTAAATCAGATCCCTCCCAAGGTTCCCCCTGGACCTCCATCGCAGTATGCCCGCATGATCCCGGGAGTTTCGGCCTTGCCCACACCGCGGACTGCCGCAGCCGCGGCGGCGCCGCCCATCGAGAGCATGCCTGCTTGCCAGTGGCCTGGTACCGCCAATCCAGCGGACATTCTGCCGCAGATTCTCCTGCCGCGCCCCACGACCGATTTGCGCGTTTTCTCCCAAATCGTTGGCGACCTTTTCGTGCTGGGTATCGTCGGCCTCGCACAAGCTTTTCTTCTGCCCCGGTGGAGCTTTCACCTGCACAGCCTGGCCCTGTTTGCCGCTTTGGTTACCTTGTTTGCTTTCAGCGAAGGTGTTTATCGAACGACCCCGGACCCATTCCCCGCTGACACGTTTCCCGGCTTGACCCGCTCCGTACTGCTCGCCTCCTTTCTGGTCTTTCTTGCCGACGGCGATGGAGTTCGCCTCCGCGCCATCCCGGCCACGCTGGCCATTGGACTGTGCAGCCTCCTTGCCTTTCGCCAACTGAAGCAGATCACCTGGGCCCGCCAACGGCACGATTCTGAGCTCCGCAGAGTACTGCTCGTTGGTGCGGGATCGATCGGCCGCGCCATCGCAGCAGCGCTGCAAAACGATCCCTCCTATTGCGCCACCGTGTGCGGTTTTGTCGACGACCGCGCTGCGCTCTCGCCAGAAGTACTCGGCCGGGTTGAAGACCTGCCCTGGCTAGCACGCGGTGAGTTTATCGACGAAATCATCCTCGCCTGCCCCGGCGATGCCGAAATCGCCCGCCGCGCTGCCGATATCGCATTCAGCAACCACCTCGATATTCGCGCTGTCCCCACTTTGCCGCCCGGGCCCTGGCCGGACGCCGGCGTCGATCGCATCGGTGATGTGCCGGTCGTCACCCTGCATCGCGAACACGTGCCCACCGCCGCTCTCCTGCTCAAACGCGCGCTCGATCTCGTCGTGGCTTCACTCGCTTTGTTGCTCGCCGCGCCGGCGATGGCGCTGATTGCCCTCCTGATCCGACTCGATTCACCCGGCTCCGTCCTCTACTCCGCCGAGCGCATCGGTGCCAAGGGCCGGCGCTTCCGCTGCTACAAATTCCGCTCTATGACCACCAACGCCGACCATCTCAAGGAAGAGCTTCGCAGCCGCAACCAGCGCCAGGGTCCCATCTTCAAAATCGCCTCTGACCCGCGCATCACCCGCATCGGCCGCTTCCTTCGCCGCTACAGCCTCGATGAGTTGCCGCAACTGTGGAACGTGCTCCGTGGCGAAATGAGCCTGGTCGGTCCGCGCCCGCACCCGATTGATGACGTCAACCGCTACGAACTCCACCACTACCGCCGGCTCGATGTGAAGCCCGGCATCACTGGCTTGTGGCAGATCACCGCGCGTGACTGTCCCTCATTCGACCTGAACATGCACCTCGATCTCACCTATATCGAGAACTGGAGCTTGCGCCTCGACCTGCGCATTCTCCTGGGCACATTTCGCGTCCTTTTCGCGCCGGAAGGAGTTTGAATCGCGCATGAGCAGCAGAGCCATCGCTTGGACTCACGACGACAGCTTCTGGCACGTGGCCGGCCTATTGCTTCGCCCGCTGCATCTGGCTTTAGCCTTCCCGTCCGTTCTTTACGTTCTGGCCATGACGGTTTTTCTTTTCCGCCCTCCCGACCTTTTTTCTTTCTACGCCGACCGCGTCGCCTTCGTCGTGCTGGTCTTCTTTGTCAGTGTCCGCGCGATGGCGCTGCGTGAGGACATACCTTTCTTTGCCGGCATAAGCCTGCCCATGCTCGGCCTTGCGGCCCTCGCTATTCTTCGCGCTCTGCGCGGGCCCTTCGATCCGCAAGTCTGGAGTCTGGTCGCCGGCAAGTTCATCGTTCCCTTCGTCCTTTTCCACCTCGCTGTCGTTGTGTTTCGCGGGCAGGCCGAACGGCGCCATTTTGAAATCTTTGTCCTGGTGGTGCTCGCCTACCTCGTGTTTATTGCTTTGGCGTTCCTCTTTGATGCTCGCTCGCTGATCTGGCCCCGCTTCATTCTTGATGAGAGCCTGGGCTTCCATCCCGACCGCGCGCGCGGCCCCTTTTTGCAAGCGGTCGCCAATGGTGTCTCTCTCAATCTCCTGGGGATTCTCGCCTTCACGCTGCCGCGAAACTATCGGCGCATCGTCTGGCCTCTGGGCTTGCTCCTGCCCATCGCCATTTTGGCAACCATGACGCGGGCAGTCTGGATCTCGTTCGCCTTCTCCGCGCTAGCTGTTGGCTTTCTTTTTGTACAGCGTCGCTTGCAGGCTCTATGCCTGCTCCTGGTTGTGGCGGGAGTTCTTGGCGGCCTGGCGGTTGGATTCAGCGACCATTCCCTCAAGAAAATGCTTTGGGAGCGCACCGAGGAACGCGGCCCGGTCGAGGCCCGCATGGCCGTCTATAAGGGCGCATGGGGCATGATCCGCGAGCATCCTCTCACCGGCTGGTCGCCCCGCCGCATGTACTCCGAACTCGGCCGCCGCATGGAAGGCTACCGCCTCCGCATTTTCTTCGTTCACAACACTTATCTGGCCTTGCTCGTCGAGTTCGGCATTCCCGGCCTAGCTCTTTACCTGGTTCTTTTTCTTAATCTCTTCCGACTCGCCAGAGGCGGCCCGCGCGCCGAACCCGCCCCTCTCGCCGCCATGCGCAAATTGTGGCCCGTCATGCTTGGCGTTTATTTGTTCAACGCCTTCTTCGTCGACATGGCGTACCAGTTCGTCATCGGCCTGCTGTTCACGGTTGCAGGAATGCTTTGCTCCTCCGAGGAAATTGCCGCATGAGCGCTATCGCCTATCTCGCCAACCAATTCCCATCGCCGCTGGAACCCTATGTGATGGATGAGATTGCCGCACTCCGCCGCCGCGGCGTGGATGTAATCTGCTGCAGCGGCAAGCGTGTATCGCCCGACAGCCTTAATCTCATCGAACGCGTTTACTGGAAAGAAACCCGCTACTCTCAGCCCCTGACCGACTCTCAGCTAGGCGAAGCGGCACGCCGCCTGGCATCGGACCGCGGCACTCTATGGGAAATCCTGCGCCCCTTGCTCTTCGATCCCCGTGCTTCCGCGTCTCTGCGTTTGCGCGCATTAGGCCATACGCTCATGGGCTCGGCTTTGGCCGACGATCTCGCCCCGCTCAACGTCCGCCACATCCACGCTCATCACGGCTATTTCGCTTCCTGGATGGCACTGGTGGCCGCGCGCCTTCTTGACATCGGCTTCAGCTTCACCTTGCACGGCTCCGACTTGCTCCTCCGTGCCGACCTCCTCGCTCCCAAGTTAAACGCCTGTTCCTTCTGCATCACGGTTTCCGAATTCAACCGCTGCTACATTCTTCGCAACTATCCCTCCATCCCGGCTGAAAAGATTCTCGTTCATCGCCTCGGCGTCGACCGTGTACTTTCCTGGCCGTCAAGGCGCACCTCAGTCGCGGCCAGCAGCCGTCCCTTCTGTATGTTGGCGGTTGGACGGCTCCATCCCGTCAAGGATTACTCTTTCCTTCTTCAGGCCTGCTGCGCTCTCCGCGCCCAAAGCTTCGACTTTCTTTGCTGGATTGTCGGTGAGGGTCCCGAGCGCGCGTCTCTGGAACGTCAGATCTCACGGCTCGGACTCCAGTCCTACGTTCATCTGATTGGGCATGTTCCGCGCGCCGGGATCATCCCTTATTACCGCAACGCCGATCTCGTCGTCTCCACCAGCAAGAGCGAAGGCGTCCCCGTTGCTCTCATGGAAGCCATGTCTCACGAGAGAATCGTGCTCGCCCCGGCCGTCACAGGCGTTCCCGAACTCGTCGAGGACGGGCGCACCGGCTTCCTCTATGCTCCCGACTCATTGCCCAGCTTTCTTGATCGTGTCGGCTGGATCTACGCCAACTATGCTTCCCTGGCGGAGATCCGGCAGGCCGCTGCCACGCGCGTGGCGGCATCCTTCAACCGCCAGCGAAACCTGCTCGCCTTTGTCGAGCAGTTCCTGGCCCACATTCCAAATCTTGGCGGTCATCATGCGCATCCTCTATTGCAACAAGTACGACTATCCGTTTAGCGGCACCGAAACCTCTCTCTTCGGCTTGATCGACCAGATGGAGCGGCGCGGCCACCAAACCGCTCTCTTCACCATGGACCACGGCTCGCCCTCGGCTTACACCGGCCGTGCCTATCGCATCCCACGCGTCGATTTCAAGGATCCGAGCGCCTCCTTCTTTCAAAAGGCCCGCGCCGCCGCCCACGCGCTCTATTCGCCTTCCGCGCAAACCGCCATGCGCGATTGCATTGCCGATTTTTCTCCCGACGTCGCTCACATCCGCGGCATCTACCATCATCTCTCTCCCTCCATACTCTTCGAACTGAAGCGTCGTCACGTCCCTGTCCTCTACCACATCAACGACTTCAAAGTTCTTTGCCCCACCTACAATCAAGTGTCCCGGGGCGAAGCCTGCCAGGCCTGCCGCAACGGCGCCTTTTATCATGTCGTCACCGAACGCTGCTACCCCGGCTCCGTTTCCAGTTCCGTGGTTCTGGCCGCGGAAGCGTACCTCCACAAGTGGTTGCACACCTACGAGCGCCTGATCGATCTCTTTCTTGCCCCCAGTGAGTTCGTGCGCGTTCAATTGATCGCCCACGGATTCCCCGCAAATCGCATCGAGGTCCTCCCGCACTACCAGACTCTTCCCGAAAAACGCGAACTCTCAAGCGACGAAGGTTACCTGCTCTACTTCGGCCGCCTGTCCGCCGAAAAAGCGGTTGACGAACTCCTGCGCGCGCTCGTGCGCATCCCCCACATCCCCGTCATCATTGCCGGCGATGGCCCCGAGCGCCTGAAACTTCAGGCGCTGGCACTGGACTTGAACCTGACCCGCGTGCTCTTCGCCGGCGCGGTGAGCGGCGAGAAGTTGAACAAGCTCATCGCCCGATGCACCTTTTCCCTTTTCCCTTCTCACGCTTACGAAACCCTGGGCAAATCCATCCTCGAGTCCCATGCTTACGCGCGCCCGGTCGTCGCATCGGACCTGGGCTCGCGTCGTGAGTTCGTCGAGCACGGCGTCACCGGCCTGCTCTATCCCTCCGGCGATCGCGACCAGCTCGCCCACTCCATCGCCTTCCTTTTCGATCGCCCCGACCTTGTCGAAAAGATGGGCGCCAACGCCCGCGAGCGCATCCGGGTGCAGCATGACCCCGAGCAATACCTGATGAAGCTCTCCGCCATCTACAATCAGCTGTCCTTCTCAAAACAATTCGCCGCCCCAGCCGCGCCCCAGCCCTCCCGCCCGCGCCGCGGCGTTCGTGTCGCGTTCATCGGAGGGCGTGGCGTGGTTTCCAAGTACAGCGGCATTGAATCCTATTACGAGCAGGTCGGCCACGAACTGGGCCGCCTCGGCCACGAGGTCACGGTCTACTGCCGCACCTATTTCACTCCTCCCATGGATAGCTACAAGGGCATGGGCATCCGCCGCCTTCCCACCATTCGCACCAAACACCTCGAAACCGTCATCCACACACTTTTCAGCACTGTCCATGCCATGTTCGGCGACTACGATGTCATCCACTACCATTGCCTCGGCCCGGCGCTGTTCTCCTTCCTGCCGCGTCTCGCCGGCAAAAAGACCGTCGTCACCGTCCAGGGCCTCGACTGGCAGCGCGCGAAATGGGGAGCCATTGCCGCCCGCGTCCTCCGCCTCGGAGAAGCCGCCGCCGTCCGTCTCCCCAACGCCACCATGGTCGTCTCCCGCACTCTCCAGCAGCACTACCGCGACCGCTTTAACCGCGAAACCATCCACGTTCCCAACGGAGCCACGCCCACGCTTCGCCGCGCGCCCATCCGCCTTTCCGAATGGGATCTCCTCCCTTCCAACTACGTTCTCTTTCTCGGCCGTCTTTCGCCCGAAAAAAACTGCCACCTCCTGATCGAGGCCTTCGAGAAAATCTCCACCGATATGAAGCTCGTTCTCGCCGGCGGCTCCAGCCACTCCGATTCCTATGTCGAAAACCTGCGCCGCCACTCTTCCTCACGCATCCGCTTCCTGCCTTGGGTTTCGGGAAGGGATCTGGAGGAATTGCTTTCGAACGCGGCCCTGTTCGTGCTTCCCTCGACTCTCGAAGGCCTGTCTCTGGCCCTTCTCGAGGCCATGGCCGCCGGTGTGTGCGTGCTCGCCAGCGATATCCCGGAGAACCGCGAGGTGATCGAGAAGACCGCCTACACCTTCCGCAGCGGCGACATCGACGATCTCCAACGCATGCTCGATGTTCTCGTTCATAGTCCCGAACTCCGCTGCCAGGCCTCCGCCCGCGAACGCCAGCGCGTTCAGGATCACTTCCACTGGCCCGAAATCGCCCAATCCATCGAGCAGGTCTACTACAACGTTCTGGGCTGGCCGCTGGGCGCACAGCCATCACCAGTTAGTGTCGGAACCGCCGGCGCAGCCCTTCCGGCATCCGGCATGGATTGATTGGTTCTACAAAGTTATGAGTCAAATCGATCTCCGCAAGCGGATGAAGATGGCATGATCATGTGCCGCCGAATCTCCGTGCCCTCCGAGTTCCTTCGCCCCTCTATGTCCCTTCGCGTACCTCGGCGCCCTCTGCGGTCAAGGCATTTGCCCACACCATCGCCCAAGTTCCCCCTATTGTTTACAATCATCTCGCCGCACAATGGGCGGTAGTTAGCATGGAAGATCTCATCCTCGTTACCGGCGGCGCCGGCTTCATCGGTTCGAACTTCATCCTGCAATGGATTGCTGCCGAATCCAGCCGCGTCCTCAATCTCGATAAGCTCACCTACGCCGGCAATCTCGCCAACCTTCAATCGATCGAATCCAACCCCCGCTATCGCTTCGAGCAAGGCGATATCGTCGATCGCAAGTTGCTCAGCACCCTGCTCGCCCGCGAAAAGCCGCGCGCCATAGTCCATTTCGCCGCTGAGAGCCACGTCGATCGCTCCATCCACGGCCCCGACGATTTCATCCGCACTAACGTCAACGGCACTTTCAGTCTGCTTGAGGAAGCCCGCGCCTACTGGTCCGCGCTGCCGGAGCCGGCAAAAACTGCTTTCCGCTTTCTCCACGTCTCTACCGACGAGGTCTACGGCTCTCTCGGCCCCGGCGATCCCGCGTTCACGGAAGCCACGCCCTACGCGCCCAACAGTCCGTACTCCGCGTCCAAAGCCGCCTCCGATCATCTGGTTCGCGCCTACCACCACACCTACGGCCTGCCCGTCCTCACCACCAATTGTTCGAACAACTACGGCCCGTTCCAGTTTCCAGAAAAGCTGATCCCCCTCATGATCCTCAACGCCTGCCAGGGCAAGCCGCTTCCTGTCTACGGCGATGGAAAGAATGTCCGCGACTGGCTCCATGTCGAGGATCACTGCCGCGCCATCCGCGCAGTTCTGGCTCAGGGCCGCATCGGCGAGACTTACAACATTGGCGGCCGCAGCGAAAAAAATAACCTGGAGATCGTCGGCGCCATCTGCGAACTCCTCGACCAGTTCCGCCCACGCGATCCCGTTGTCCCGCACGACAAGCTCATCACTTTCGTCAAGGATCGTCCCGGCCACGATCGCCGCTACGCCATGGATACAAGTAAAATTGAGCGCGAAATCGGCTGGCGCGCGCAGGAAACATTCTCGAGCGGACTGGAAAAGACCATCCGCTGGTATCTCGATCACGAAGAATGGGTGCAAAACGTAACCAGCGGCAGCTATCGTCAATGGATGACAAAGCACTACGCGACCGAACGTTAGCGTTGCGCGACAAGATTCCTTAGATAAACACAATGACCAAAACCACCACGCCCACTTACAAAGGCATCATCCTCGCCGGAGGTTCCGGCACTCGCCTCTACCCCGTCACTCACTGCATCGCCAAGAGCCTGCTCCCGGTCTACGACAAGCCGATGGTCTATTACCCGCTCTCCGCGCTCATGCTGGCGGGCATCCGCGACATTCTCATCATTTCCACTCCCGAAGACTTGCCCCGCTTCCAGCAACTGCTCGGCGATGGCTCTCGCCTCGGCCTCAATTTTCAATACGTGCTCCAGCCCAGGCCCGAGGGCATTGCCCAGGCGTTTCTGCTCGCCAAGGATTTCATCGGCTCCACTTGTTGCGCGCTTGTGCTCGGCGACAACATTTTCTATGGCCATGATCTCGTCAAGGATTTGCGCGATGCCACCAGCAACGCGCAAGGCGCGCGCGTCTTTGCTTATCCGGTAAACGATCCCGAGCGCTACGGCGTAGTCGAGTTTGACGCCCACGGCAAGGCTCTCAGCATCGAAGAAAAACCCAAACAACCGAAATCGCGTTATGCCGTCACCGGTCTCTACTTCTACGACCATCAGGTCGTCGATATCGCCGCCAGACTTAAACCCTCGGCCCGAGGCGAACTCGAAATCACCGACGTCAATCGCGCCTATCTTCAGCGCGGCCAGCTCACCGTCAGCGTCATGGGACGCGGCATGGCCTGGCTCGACACCGGCACGCACGAAGCCCTGATGGAGGCCTCCTTGTTTATTCAAACCATCGAAAAGCGGCAGGGCCTCATGGTCGCTTGTCCCGAGGAGATCGCCTTTCGCTCCGGCTACATCGACGCCCATCAACTCGAAGCCATAGCCCATCCCATGCGCAACAATTCCTATGGCACTTACCTGCTCCAATTGCTCAAAGACCGCGTCTTCTGATGAAAAAGATCACCACCAATCTCGCCGGAGTTCTCCTCATCGAGCCGCGCGTCTTCGGCGATGATCGCGGCTTTTTTCTCGAAAGCTACAACCAGCGCACGTTTGCCGAACTCGGCATCCGCGAAACCTTCGTGCAGGACAATCACTCCTTCTCGGGCAAGAATGTCCTTCGCGGCCTGCATTACCAGCTCCAGCAGCCGCAAGGAAAACTGATTCGTGTGGTGGCCGGCGAGATCCTCGACGTCGCCCTCGATCTCCGCCGCAGTTCTCCAACCTTCGGCCAATGGGAGTCGTTCCGGCTTTCCGGCGAAAATAAACGGATGTTATGGGTTCCGGTCGGATTTGCGCACGGCTTTCGTGTCGCCATGCCCAATACACACGTGCTCTATAAGACAACCGATTTTTACGCCCCCGAGCACGAGCGCACCGTTGCCTGGAACGATCCTCAACTGCATGTCGATTGGGAGCTTGATGGCGATCCAATCCTCTCCCCCAAGGACCAGCGCGGACAAAGCTTCGAACAAGCAGAAAAATTTGCTTAGCGTGAGGAAACATCTCTTAAAAGACTTTGATGAAGTTACTGGTTTCCTTCGTGCCCCTCTGTGTCCTCCGTGGTTTACGTTTTTTTGTCGACACTTAATCAGAGTTTCTTCGCGTGTTTTCAATTCAGCCGAAACTCAATCGCAATCGCGGTTTCCACCTCGAGAGGGCGGTCGGCGGCGCGATAAGGTTCGAATCGCCATTGCCGGACCGCATCGGCCGCTGCCTGCGCCAGCACTTCGTCGCCGGAAATTATCTGTGTTTTTCGAACCGTCCCGTCGGCCGCAATCACCGCATCCAGCCACGCCGTTCCCTGCTTTCCCTCGCGCCGCGCTTGCGCCGGATAAATCGGTTCCACCCTCGTCAGAATCCGCGCGTTCATGATTTCCGGAGCCACTCGCAACGGCACGGTTTGCACGGAAGCGCTTGGCTCCAGTTCCTTCCACGCGAGCTGCCATCGCCACCATCCCACAGCCGCGAGCGCCAACAGGCAAACCAGGGCAATGATCGCGAACTTGGGCCGCAGCCACCGGCGCCTCCTGCCTGCCGCTCGCCGTGAAACTTCTCGGGTCTCCGACTTCGCCGCTTCGGCTCGCGGCACTCTGTCAGTTTTGGCCGGCTCGGCCGTCCGCTTCCAGTAAGTGATCATTTCTCGCTGGTCTTTCGGCAATCCGACAAACTCCAACCCACAACGCAACGCGCCCTGGTGACGAACTCGCGCCTTTGTCTGGAAAGGTGGAGCGACATTCGGAAGCCTTATCTCCACGCCGATCTCTTGTCCCCGCAGAAGCTCGCCCGCAACCACCGCTCCCACTCCACCCTCGCTGAGATCGATGCATCGCCCGGGAAGGTTTTCGGGCACTCCCGAACGCAGTACAACCACATCTACAGGGACCTTGATGGCATGCCGGACGTGAATCCGGCGTGATTCACTAGCCAGTGCGAGGGACGCACCTGCACTCATCCATGTCCTCCGAACGATCGCAAATTTCGTATCGCGGGTCGGAACCGGCGAAGACAACTCTTAAATTATGGGAACCGATGGCGAAGAGTATAACGGAAGCAGGGTACAACGGAAGCGCGGAAGAGAAAATCTTCAATCTGCTCTTCACGTCCGGCGACAGCGCACTTCACTCACTCCATGTCGCGCCAGTTCGGCCCCACGCCGAGATCCACGCGTAACGGCACTTCCAGCGCATGCGCGCCCTCCATCTCCTCGCGCACCAGCGCCTTCAGCGCATCGATCTCACTCTCCGGTACCTCGAACACCAACTCATCATGAACCTGCAGCGTCATGCGCGACCGCAATCCGCGCTTGCGCAGCTCTTCATCGATACGGATCATGGCCAGCTTGATCAGGTCTGCCGCCGTGCCCTGTAGCGGCGTGTTCACCGCCGTGCGCTCAGCAAATCCGCGCATATTCGCGTTCTTGCTGTTGATGTCCGGAATCGGACGCACGCGCCCGAACAGAGTTTTCACCCTCAGTTCGCGCCGCGCCTCTTCCAGCGTCGCATCGATGAATTTGCGCACACCCGCATACTTCTCGAAGTAGGCATCGATAAACCGGCGAGCCTCAGCCGGCTCAATGCCCAGCTGCTGCGATAAGCCGAACGCCGACAGCCCGTAGACGATTCCGAAGTTCACCACCTTGGCCTGCCGCCGATGATCCGCCGTTACCATAAGCGGAGGAACGCCAAACACCTGCGAAGCCGTCAGCGTGTGAATATCGTCATCGCGGCGGAACGCTTCCACCAGCAACTTGTCTTTGGAGAAATGCGCCAGCAACCGCAATTCGATCTGCGAATAATCCGCCGCCAGCAACACGTTGCCATGTTCGGCGATGAACGCCGCTCGAATCTCCCGGCCCAGTTCCGTGCGAATCGGAATGTTTTGCAGGTTCGGGTTCGCGGACGATAAACGGCCAGTTGCCGTCCCCGTCTGTCCGAATGTTGTATGTACACGCCCACTGCCGGCGCGGATCAGCGCCGGCAGAGCGTCCACATAAGTCGATTTCAACTTAGTAAGTTGGCGATACTCAAGCACCAGCCTCGGAACCTCATGTTCCTCGGCCAATCCTTCCAGCACATCGACCGCCGTCGATATCTTCTTGCCCTTCCCATATTTCACCGGAATCGGCAGCGCGAGCTTGTTGAACAGCACGTCGCCGAGTTGCTTGGGAGAGTTGATGTTGAACTCCATGCCGCAACGCTCGTAAATGTCTTCCGCCTTCGCATCCGCTTCCCGCAGCAGCTTGCCCGACATCTCGCCCAGCACGGCCGTATCGATCTTCACGCCCGCGTCTTCCATGCGCGCCAGCACCGGAACCAGCGGGGCGTCGATTTCCTCATACACCCGCGTCAAACCTTGATCTTCAACTTCTTTCCGCAGCTGACTAGCCAATCGCCCGGTCACATCCGCGGCCTCCGCCAGGTTGCCGCTCAGCTTGAGGTTCAAACTACGCAATGCAACTTCAGAAAGCACGTGCGACGAATAAGTCGGATTGAGCAGATACGAGTACAACATCGGGTCGTGCTCGATGCCCGCCAGCGCAATGCCCATGTTCGAAAAATGATGCAGCGCCAATTTCCAGTCGTGAACGCTCTTAGGCGCAGCCGCATCTTCCAGGAACGCCTTCGCCGAGAGCGCGATTTCTTCGGAAGCAAGCGGCACAATCGCGCCCGCTCCCGCAGATCTGGAAATCCCCAAAGGCCCGCGCTTCGGTGCATCATCTTGTTCTCTTTCCGATGGCCGGAAATCCAACAGCCCAGTCTGCGCCGGCCCTTGCTCTTCCTCCGACTCCGCCTCCGTCTCGGCTTCGGCCTCCACCTCCAACTGAATCGCGATGGCGAGCGGCGCGTTTGTCTTTAAGTAAGCCTCAAACTCCGCCCCAGTCTTGATCTCCCGATAATCGGCTTCCTTGATTTCGACGACTGGAAGCAATTCCTTCAACAGCGAGGTGAACTCCAGTTCGGCAAACAGAGCGCGCAGCGCCGAAACGTCGGGCTCGCCCACCTTCATTGCGTCCAGATCCAGATCAACCGCAACGTTCGTATCGATCGTCACCAGTTGTTTGCTCAGCAGGATGTTCTCGCGATTGTTTTGCAGCGACTCGCGGTAGGTTTTCTTCTCGACTTCAGCCGCCCGGTCCAGCGCCTGCTCCACGCTGCCAAAGCGCTGGATGAGTTCGACCGATCCCTTGTCTCCGATTCCGGGCGCTCCAGGAATGTTGTCCACCGAATCGCCGCGCAGCGCCATAACATCAACCACCTGCTCCGGCGGCACGCCGAGAATCTCGCGGACCTTTGCCGGATCGCACACCAAATTGTCTTTCGGCGGATTCAGCACCCACACTTTGTCGTTCACCAGTTGCAGCATGTCCTTGTCGCTGGAGACAACAAATACAGGATGCGATTGTTCCGCCGCCTTCCGCGCCAGCGTGCCAATCACATCGTCAGCTTCGTAGCCTTCCAGGTGCAGGATCGGAATGCGGTAGGCCTCAAGCGCGCGCCGGATATAAGGCACCTGCTGCACCAAGTCGCCCGGCATCTCGGCGCGGTGCGCCTTATATCCTAGATACTCAGCCTCCACGAAAGTCTGCGTCTTAATGTCGAATTTCCGGATCTTCGTAATGGCTTCCGCCTGCTGATTGCGGACGGTTGGCGCGCCCACGTCGAAAACCGCCGCCAGATATTCCGGCGCGAAATCTTCCCTCAGCTTGCGCAGCATGTTCACGAATACGTAGGTCGCCGCGGTCGGAACTCCCGTCTTTGTGGACATCGGCCGCTGCCGGGCCATGGCGTGATAGGCGCGGAATATAAACGACATACTATCCAGCAAAAAGATGCGGCCCTTGCCGGACTGCGGAGCTCCGCGGGAATCAGCAGTATCCCCCTTGGCGGGAACCGCGGACCGTTCAAGTTCGTCCTGTGTTTCAGCCACAGGCCGGGGAGCGAGTTTTTTCTTTGCGGGCAACGCGCCCAGTGTATCAGGGCGGCAAATGCCGGAGCCGAGTCGCAGCCGCCCATAGCCGCCGGCTAATTTCTGAACGCAACGTGGAATACGAGTGCTAACCCTGCACTTCCCGCGTATCATATGGAGTTTTCGGTCTTGGGCCTCTTACATGCTTCCTTTTAAGCTCGTATACAGCGACGATTACTTCCTCCCGATTGGCGCGCACGTCTTTCCTGGCGAGAAATACAAACGTGTTCACGACCGGCTGCTGAAGTCAGGCATCGCCGAGGCAGCCGATTTCGTGACGCCGCAACCCGCGGAAGACGAGGACATTCTGCTTGTCCATACCGCGCGCTACGTCGAGAAGCTGCTGACGGGCACCCTCAGCGCCCGCGAAGAGTTGGAGCTGGAGGTTCCCTTCTCGCCCGAACTGGCGCGCGCATTCTGGCTGGCCGCTGGCGGTTCCATGCTCGCCGCCGAACACGCCCTCCGCGACGGAATCGGAATCAGCATCGGCGGCGGATTCCACCACGCTTTTCCCGACCACGGCGAAGGCTTCTGCATGATCAATGACATTGCAGTCGCCATCCGCTGCATGCAGCGCGACGGCAAAATCCGCAAGGCGATGACGCTCGATTGTGACGTTCACCAGGGCAACGGCACCGCCGTCATCTTTGCTCCGCCCCTGCCCAGCAATCCCGGCATGCAAAGGGGCCGCCGCGACGCCGACGTCTTCACCATCTCTCTGCACCAGGAAAACAACTACCCAATGTTCAAGCCGCAATCGTCTCTGGACCTGAACCTCCCCGACGGCATTGGCGACAGCGAATATCTAGCGTGCCTCGGAGACGCCTTTAGTCTGGGCCTAAGCAAGTTCCGGCCCGAGTTGCTCAGCTATGTGGCCGGCGCCGATCCCTACTGCCAGGACCAACTCGGCGGTTTGAACTTGTCGATTGAAGGACTAAAGGAAAGGGACAAGCTGGTGTTTACGCTCGCCAAGGCGGAAAAAATCCCGGTCATGGTCACGTTCGCAGGCGGTTACGCCGTGGACCTGGAAGACACGGTCACCATTCATTCCAACACAGTCGTGGCGGCGAAAGAAGTTTTCACCGGAACATAGCCGCCGCTGGCACAAAACGCGCTGGTGCCGCCGCTCAACGTTGACCGGACCTGCGCGCGATCCGCCAGCTATCGATTTCGCGCTCGGCTTCGGCGAGTTCTTCGCCGCTCATCACCTTTCTTATCGCGTTCAACGGTGTCGAACTTTCCGGGATCGCATCCTGCGCCAGCATGAGCCATTTGTAAGCGGCGATGCGATTGCTGCGAGACCCACTCTGTTGAGCGAGCAAAGCTCCGTATTTGTATTGCGCTTTGGCGTAGCCACGTTCCGCCGCCAACTCGTAATAATGCGCAGCGAGGTCGCGGTCGGGCGGCGCTCCCTTCCCTTCCTCGCACAAAATTGCCAGATCGTATTGCGCCTCAATCTGGCCCTGGTCCGCGGCGGCGGTAAGCAGGCGACGCGCTTCGTCGTAATCGACGGGAACGCCATGGCCAAGGCCATAACTCACGCCCAGGCCCAGCTCGCCATTGGGATCTCCCTGCTCGGCAGCCTGGCGAAACCATTTCACCGCTTGCTCGTAGTCCACCTTGCCCGCCAGTCCTCTTGCGAAGATGGTGCCCAAAGTAGCCTGGGCAACGGCGTTGCCTCGATCGCCGGCCTTCTCGTAATACAGAACCGCCTTGCCGGCATCTGCGCCAAGGCTCGAATCTGGCGGCCGCAGCAACAACTCCCCTAGATCCACACACGCAGGGACCAGATTCTGGTCGGCCGCAGCCGTAAGCCAGCGCACTGCCTCTTTGTAATCCTTGGGAACGCCTTGGCCGCGTTCGTACATCAGCGCAAGGTTGTACTGCGCCGCTGCATCACCTCCCTCAGCCGCGCGTCGAAACCAAATCAATGCCTGCGCGCTGTCTTTCGCCACTCCTTTCCCCCCGGCGTACATTAATGCGATATCGGTGTCGGCATCCAACGAGCCTTTCTGCGCCGCCTTCTGATACCAATTCATCGCCTCCAGCGGTGCGGGCTCCATCCCGATTCCCATCTCCGCGAAGATCCCAAGCGATTCCTCCGCCGCCATCGAATCCTGGTCTGCAGCCATATGCAGCAATCGCAGGGCTTCGGCATCGTTGCGCTTGAGCAGAACTCCAGCGTGATAAGCGAGCGCGAGCATGGTTTGGGCTTCCGGATCGCCGGACTCGGCCTTCTTCTCCAGGTTCTCCAGATCTCCCACGCCGAGCGCCTTGGCTTTCTCCATCAGGCTGTAGGCGCCTGACTGTGGGCTGGGGCCGCGCGTCGCGTTCTCCTGCGCCGGGGGCGTTTGCTCCGCAGGAAGCACTACTTTCTCATTCGACTGTTCCGGCTTCGCCACTTCCTCCTTCGGCGCTACTTGCTTCGCAGCTTCCTGCTTTTGCACCTCCGGCTTCGGCTCTTCCTGCTTCACGACTTCCTGCTCCGTCACCTCTCTATCAACCTGCGCAGCATTGTGAACCGTGTCCGCCGCCGATTGCCCGGAAGAAGTTTGCGCGGACGAAGCCACGGATGAAGCTTGTGCGGACGAAGCTTGTGCAAAGCTGGCCCCGAAACACAAGGAGACTAAAACGCAAGAAAGAGCAGCCTGAGACCGCGCGATCACGTAGTTCCTGACCTGGAGAAGTTAGCTGCATTGTAACGCCGAACCACCGGAGCGGAGAACGGAAGACCGTCTATGCTTGGGCGGGCGTATGGAACTCCGGCTCAGACTGCCGGAAGCGGTGATCGCGGCAGCAGAGTCCTTCATCAAGGCCGACTCTCTTAAGCTTCTTCTGACGCAACGACCGGCATCTTTTGCGGCCAGAAGATCAGCGGCACCTGCATGTCGTTCACCGCGTGTACTACCATCGGCAATAACAGACTGCCCGTGAGCACATAGAAGCCGGCCAGAATGAGACCAATGAGTCCGGTTTTCGCCACTCCCTGCCACCCCTGATAGAGATGCGCCACGCCGAAGATCAGAGAGGTAAGCAGAACCTTCTCCAGGCTATTGACCTGCGGAACATAGACGCTGAGGTAGTAGAACAAGAAGCCACGAAACGCCAATTCCTCGGAGATTCCGGCGCCGATGCTCACA
>Ga0326728_10002856_pt1 | contig 56058 bp, 57 predicted proteins | sample MB3enrmetagenome_FD_207602 | JGI IMG/M metagenome (GOLD analysis project Ga0326728, IMG submission 207602) | Lab enriched peat soil microbial communities from McLean, Ithaca, NY, United States - MB31MN | ecosystem: Environmental > Terrestrial > Soil > Wetlands > Peat | place: USA: New York... | reverse complement strand
ACGCTATCCTTGTGGACATCTAAACCGCAAACGAGCGAGCTCATACCATGCTTTGAGCTCGCCCGCCATCTTACCCCTTTCTCATCGCATCACACTTTTCAAACGAACGACGACGGTTCAGATTCTGGTTCTCCATCAAACGACGTGGCTAGGGTTGGATGAATAAAGAATGGTTGGAGATCAGTAGAGGCATACCGGTTCTAGGCTCTCACAACTACGGTTTTCGCTATACTGTCGCCGAGGCGTTGCTTCTTGTCAGATCTGGCGATTAGAATCATTCCGATGATGTAGAGGAATGGTAGTGCATCTATTATTCGCAGGATGGTTCTGACGAATGCTGGTCCGAATCCGCAGGCCTCGCCGCTCTCTTTGACAACCTTGATTTTCAACAGTTTCTTGCCCAGCGTTTGTCCCGTGTAGCCTTCGAGAACAGTGAAGGACAAGATGAAGATTGAATAACAATAATCGACCGCGCAGGGTTGTTTTGTGCTCATTGTCGAAGTTGTGAACGGACATAATCTGGTGGCCTGGAAAATGCAAAATAACTAACTCTTCCACCAGTTTTCAACCAGTCGGCTGCGATCGTTAGCGATGCGTTAAGCCATTGCGAGGCCGGGTCAAATTCAACGAGAATATTGGACGACGGAGGAACATCCCCCTTAGTCAAGTCTTCGATTAACGGCATCCTTGGCAATCAAAACACACCGGTGCTTTCTGTTCTAGCAGATTTGTAGTTTTCGTGGGTGTGCGCCCAAATCGACCATAGGCACGAAAAACTATGCCTTATGTTATCAGAACTGTTTTGAAAACGCAACGCTTTATCAGTGATCGATTATGGTCGACCTTCAGAGTGGTGTTATTGAGCAATGAGAAACGAAGTATTGGACGCCATTATGGAGCGACGCAGTATCTATCAGTTCAAACCTGAGACAATCGCTGATGAGAAGATCACTGCTATTCTAGAGGCGGGTCGTTGGGCTCCGTCGTACGCGAATAGTCAACCGTGGGAATTCATCACTGTAACTGAGAGCAAATTGATGCAGGAGATTGCCGAGATAGCGAAGGAAGCGCTGGCTGGGCATGCGGGAATCGAAGGAGCGCGCGCCATCATCGCAACCTGTGTGGATCCGGAGAAAGATCCGTATCACTTCATTGAAGACGGCGCTGTGGCTACACAGAACATGGCTCTCGCAGCACATAGTCTAGGGTTAGCGACATATTGGGTTGGGATATTGAGCTCTACGAACGATAAGAAGTCAGTAGAATACAAGATCAAGCAGGCTCTGAACATACCTGAAAGGATTCGCGTGATTTCTTTGTTGCCGATAGGTGTGCCTGCATATAGTACAGAGAAGGGAAGGAAGCTGCTGGAAGAGATTTGCTACGTTGACAAGTATAGGAACATTCAATCAGCGATAGGGGTAGAGGATCAAAGCAAGAAGACGAGGATGGAGGCAACGAGACACGGAATGAAATCAAAATTGCCTCCCATCAAACCAAGTTGATTGAGTGGATCAAGAGCCCAAGCCGTTAAGTCGAGAAGTGACTCTGCAAGGTGTTGCTATCCTACTGAGCCATCCGTTTTCGGTCTAATTCTCAGCAACTCTCAAAACGGCTACGTCCGTGATTTGTATACGTGCTCCTGGTGCGGGGCGTCGTAATATGATCCAGTGTCGTAGTTCGTCGCTTGGAAAAGGGTGGTGATCTAATGGTGTGCGCACCAAGAAACCTGCACAAAAAGCAGGTGACAGTCACGTGACTGTCAACAAGCTTAGGCGTAAAAGGGCACCCGTACAAGTCAGTTCGACTCGACCCTGTCCAGTCGAAATGTGGGCATGCTGGTGTGGGAACTCCGTGTACAAACAGCTAGAAGCAGCTGCCGACGGCGTGGTTGATATGAAACTTGATGACACATCTGATCCTCCTAGAAATCTCATCAGAATTAGGGCCATGCGAAACCTACGATTCGATGGCCGATGGCGAGAGATCGCATACGGAAAGAACCTTGACATCACAATAAAGCAGTAAGCGACAGCTAGTTGATCTCGTTCTCCCAGCTGCTTGATATGGGAAATCTTGACAGAAAGCGGCTGTCCGCTACTTGACTCTTGCATAGAGGTAAACGTCTCTAGGTTTCGCGTTGAGGTTCGGATGTATACCCCACCGCCGAAGGATTCCTTCCCTCTGCATTCCGATCTTCTCAAGGACCCGTGCCGACGCCTGATTCTCAAGGTCGCAACAAGCCTGCACTCGGTATACTCCTTCCTGCTCAAGCGCCCAATCTGTGACTGCCTGAGCTGCTTCCGTCATGTAGCCGTTACCCCAATTTGTCCTAACTAGCGCGAATCCGATCTCGCCGCGGTGGCCTTCAATGCGAATTTCAATTGTCCCAATCGGATGGTCTTCTTCCTTGAGGGTGATTACGTATGCGAAGACGGAGCCGTCTTCCCAACCCATAATGCATCGGCTCACGAAATCTCTGGTCTGCTCGATTCTCTCGTGAGGTTGCCAACTCAGGTACCGCGTGACGTCGGGATCTTTCGCGTACCGCTCGAAGATTGAGTCCGCATCATCCATAACGGGTTTCCGCAGTCGAAGGCGTGCGGTCTCTATCGTCGGTGGCGGATTCATTTCATTTCAGCGGTTATCCTATCCCGCGGAGACTAAATACCTGTCTCACACGAAAGCACCAATGACCGCTCGTGGCGCGATTTCAAATCAGGGAACTCGGAAAACGGACATGGCCTGGCTTCGTGCGAATTATGGAGAAGCACCATGGCGTGTGGGGTGGCTGCTGGTGCGTCACCTTCCACCTCAAGCCCGGTGAATCGAAACGGACGGCAACGCTGCGCAGGGCGTACAAGGAGAGGCTTGTTCGAGCGAACCGGTCCCACGCGGCTCTCGTCTACGACGGGGCGGACATCGTTGGATGGTGTCAGTTCGGACCCCCCTCCGAGCTCCCGGGACGAATGGGAGGAGTCCGTAAGTTGGGTTTCGGTCCGCCAGACTGGAGGATCACATGCTTCTTCGTCGACCGCGAGCGGAGGCAGGAGGGAATTGCGGAGACCGCGTTGACGGGTGCACTTCGCATCATCGCCTCCAAAGGGGGCGGAACGGTCGATAGTTATCCCATCGCCACACGTGGGAAACCTTACTCGAGTTCATTCTTGTGGGGTGGAACGGAATCGATGTTCGCCGAGGCCGGATTTCGTAAGCTCGGTCATCTCGGCACAAGTAAACTCGTTATGCGGAAAACTGTTCGCGGTCGATGATATCATCGTCGCAGGGTTCCGGGGGACGCCGTAATCGTCCCCGTAGATTCCACTCCATATTGAATAGCCTCGCAACCGCCACTCTCAATCGGACTTCTTTGCGCATCGGAAGCGTTACAAGCTCGTACCAAGCTTCTGGTTGTGGCTGAGGAGCTAACAATCTACTGGGCAGTTGAGCACCTGTTTGACCGCCGAGCCTGAGACTACCGTGCAAGTTGAATTGCCCCTCATCGGGCAACTGCTGCACCGCCCTGTGAAAGCTGGTCAGGTTCTCGTATTCATCTTCGACGCGGACTCGCAATGGTCGACGCTAATTCTGAACATGGTGACAGAAATGCTTCGGAAGGGAACGGAAGTTCTATACATCTCAACCTCCAGACAATTACCCGACCTTCGTAATAATTTCCGCAGGCGTGGTTTGGACACGGCTCCTTTCGAGACTGATGAGCGCTTGGTACTTTCTGATGCGTTCACCTTCAAAACCGGCCGCCAATCGACTGAGAAATATAGCTTCCCATCCCTCAACATAGCCGACATTAGCCTAATCTCCAGTAAGTCTCTCGACCAATGGGCTCCCGGAACCGTTAGACTTTTTGAGAATGTTTCCGAGGTTGTTGAGGCGTCTGATGAAAAGAGTTTCCTGAAGTTCTATCGAACGTGGATTTCCAGGTTTGTAACAAAAGGGCGAATTGTAATTGACGGTTTTGTCCGCGGCGTCCATTCTGATGCCTTGTACACTTCAGTGATGACAAGCGCCGACGGCGTCTTTGAACTGAGGACAGAAGAGATCGAGGGTAGAATGGAGAACACCTTGCGAGCCCGAGCGTTCAAAGGGGCACCTGTGGATACATCGAAGCACATTCTTCGTGTGGCCGAGGATCTCTCAGTCACCTTGGAGGATCCCGGGAAGAAGAGTCAATTATAATAACAAAACTATCTGGTTCAAATTCGTGACAGTTGTCGCTCCCTGATCATCTGATTTGCAGCTCAGAATACGCTTCAGAAGCCCTCGAAGACGTTTATGCTACGATCGGGCGAGGTCGAACCGGTCAAGGTTCATTACCTTGTTCCACACCGCTACAAAGTCGTGCACGAACTTCTCCATGGAGTCCTCACATGCGTAGACTTCCGCCAAGGCCCGGAGTTGGGAGTTCGACCCGAAGATGAGGTCGACACGGGTGCCGGTCCACTTGAGTTTGCCCGTTGCGCGATCACGACCCTCGAACACGTCTTTGTCTTCCGAGCTTGCCTTCCAGGTCGTGCTCATGTCGAGTAGGTTCACGAAGAAGTCGTTCGTCAGGGTCCCGGGGCGCTTGGTGAAGACGCCGTGCTGGGGCTGTCCGAAATTGGTATTCAGGACTCGCAGGCCGCCAATGAGAACCGTCATCTCAGGCGCCGTCAGCGTCAGCAATTGCGCCCTGTCGACCAGCAGTTCTTCGGCCGATACGGAGAATTTGGTCTTGAGGTAGTTGCGGAACCCATCCGCGATCGGCTCGAGCACGGCGAAGGAGGCCGCATCGGTTTGCTCCTGCGAGGCGTCCATGCGTCCCGGCGTGAAGGGAACCGTCACCTCGTGACCAGCACTCTTCGCGGCCTGCTCGACGCCGGCGCAACCGGCCAGAACGATCAGGTCAGCCAGTGATACCTTCTTGCCGCCGGACTGCGCGCTGTTGAACGCGCTCTGGATGCCCTCCAAGGTTTTGAGCACCTTCGCTAGCTGGGCAGGCTGGTTGACTTCCCAATCCTTCTGCGGCGCTAGACGAATGCGGGCACCGTTGGCACCACCGCGTTTGTCGGAGCCACGGAAGGTGGACGCTGACGCCCAGGCGGTCGAAATCAGCTCCGACACTGACAGGCCAGAGGCCAGGATCTTGCCCTTGAGAGAGGCGATGTCATGTGCATCAATCAATTTGTGATTGACGGCAGGGATCGGGTCTTGCCAGATGAGCTCTTCCGCTGGAACCTCCGGCCCGAGATAGCGCGTGCGCGGGCCCATGTCGCGGTGCGTCAGCTTGAACCACGCCCGGGCGAACGCGTCCGCTAATTGATCCGGATTTTCCATGAAGCGCCGTGAAATCCTTTCGTAGGTAGGGTCGAACCGCAAAGCGAGGTCCGTGGTCAGCATCGATGGCGCGTGGCGCTTTGACGGGTCGTGCGCATCCGGCACAGTACCGGCGCCTGCGTCACCCTTCGGCTTCCACTGATGCGCACCGGCTGGGCTCTTCGTTAGTTCCCATTCGTAGCCGAACAGGTTTCGGAGGAAGTTGTTGCTCCACTTCGTTGGCGTCGGGGACCAGATGACTTCCAGGCCGCTGGTGATCGTATTATCCCCTTTGCCCGTCCCAAATTTGCTCTTCCAGCCGAGACCTTGTTCCTCGATGGGGGCGGCTTCAGGCTCGGGGCCCACGAATGACGCATCGCCAGCGCCATGGGTTTTGCCGAACGTGTGACCGCCAACAATCAGCGCGACTGTTTCCTCGTCGTTCATCGCCATACGTGCGAATGTCTCGCGGATGTCTTTGGCGGCAGCAAGCGGATCCGGATTACGGTTCGGTCCTTCCGGGTTCACGTAAATCAACCCCATCTGCACAGCAGCGAGAGGATTCTCTAGATCTCGGTCACCCGAGTAGCGTTTGTCGTCAAGCCACTTTTTCTCGGTCCCCCAGTAAACGTCCTCTTGGGGCTCCCAGATGTCTTCGCGCCCTCCGCCGAAACCGAAGGTCTTGAAACCCATCGATTCCAAGGCGACGTTGCCGGCGAGGATCATCAGGTCGGCCCAGGAAATCTTCCGGCCGTATTTCTGCTTGATCGGCCACAGCAACCGACGCGCCTTGTCGAGGTTCACATTGTCGGGCCAGCTGTTGACGGGCGGAAAGCGCTGGTTGCCGGCCCCTGCGCCCCCGCGGCCATCGCCTATGCGGTAGGTGCCCGCGCTATGCCACGCCATTCGGATGAAGAGCGGCCCGTAGTGACCGAAGTCCGCCGGCCACCAATCCTGCGACTTAGTCATCAGCTCACGCAGGTCCTTCTTCACGGCCCTCAAGTCGAGACTCTTGAACTCCTTAGCGTAGTTGAAACCCTCGCCCATCGGATTGGCCCTGGAGGAAGGCTGGTCCAGCATACCAAGCTTCAACTGGTTCGGCCACCAGTCTCGGTTCGTAGTGCCGCCCTTCTTATCCAAAATAACAACCCCTACATGATTAAACGACGCCGTTATCCAGCAATATTAGACTTATGTGCTCCGTTTACAAGAGAGACTCACCTCGGCGAAAACTGCACTGAGCAAATCTGAATCTGAAGAACTCCAGTAGCTAAAGCCGTCGAATCATATCATCGCGTGAAGTGACACGCAACATTACGTTGACGCAACGCCTTTGATGCGGGACACGATTAAAGCGCTTCATCTGGAATTGAAATTCAACACTCCGTCCATGAACAAAACGCTCGGGAAAAGTGTTGGTACACTCATGAGCCTGTCTCAAAAAGCATAGAACAGGCTATCGTCTTTCCTCTTATCGCCATTGAAAAAGAAAAATAGTGAGCCGAGGTCCACTTTGGTTCGTGGTCGGCGTTTAGTCTTTCTTGGCTAGCTTGATCTCCATCGTGGAGACGTTTCTCGGCTGACCTTCCTCACCCAGAACTTCGGTTCCAATCTTGATCTCCGTGATGTCAAGTTTGCCCGCAAAGAATCGTCGGCGGCAAACTTCGACGACGTCAACCGCCTGGGATATCATCCGGCCTCGCGCCTTCACGGCGAGTTCCTTACTGCCGCTGTTGAATTGCATCACGATTGCTGTTACGTAACTCATTAGCGGTTTCTGCCCGATGAAGATTGTGTTGGACGGAATGTTGCTTCGGGTGGGTGGAGTTTTCTGAACGTCTGTTTGTTCGGTCATGTGTTGTTCACCTCTGTATTCAAACCTCGTCAAGACATAGTCGACATAGGCCGCGGAATTTCAAGTTTCGTATCCCACCATGTCCGAGTACGAAATTGACATACCAATTGAACTGATAGTGAGTTAGGCCAATAATCTATCCGCGGTCATTCCGCCGCGAAGCTTCCGGGCGGCATATTGACGACGGTTCCTGAGGATTTATTTACGTGCGATTTCCTGCAGGCGTTTCTGCCAACCGTTAGAGTTAAAGAAAGTCGTACCCTGATCGAAGTCCAACATCGTAATGAAGTCACTTTCCGCGCGGCGGGGAGTGCTTATGGATAGTCTGTAGTCAGCGGGTTGTTCAGATAGATCCACGGGTAATTCGGGCAAATCAACGATCGCAAACGCATGGTTTGTCCTCTCGTTGATTCTCAAGAAGAGAAGTTTGTATCGTTTCTTGAGCCATTTTTCAATGGCGGCAGCTTCAGTCTTTCCCATGAAGATCGATCGCGGTCCGAGTAGCTGATCGGAACTCTTAGGTCTTTGCTATTCAATTTGAATCGTCACCCTTCTATATTGTGGTCTCATTTCAAACGGTTTTCTCTATCGTTGACCTGACCGGGCTTATCGCAAGGCTGATCTCGCTTGCGGGCGGTCTACAACACGAAGGAAATTGGAGCGATTCAAATTTGGGCGAGCGCATCCGCTGACCCACACACCTAAAACTCCAAATCTGAAGGTTGACGCGTCACGGTCGCGACAATAGCTTGCCAAAGATTCCATTAATCGAGGCATTGACTGAGGGGTCGATTCCCTCTGGTTCGAACATTCTCGTTGAATTTGACCCGGCCTCGCAATGGCTTAACGCGTCGCTGACGATTGCTGCTGGATGGGTGAAGGATGGAGGTAGCGTCAGCTACATTACCCACTCCCAATCGCCCGACGAGATTCGTTCGCACCTACGAAAACTCGGCCTTTCTGTTGAGGAGCTAGAGAGGACCGACCGATTATGGATTACCGACTTGTACAGCGCATCGATAGGTCAGAAATCCAAAGAAAGGTTCGGCGTTGATTCGTTAAAGGTCGCTGACCTAAGCATCTACATAGGTAGGGAAGCTATGGCTGACGCCCCCGCCCCTGAGTTTCTTGTTATAGCTGAGAACTGTTCAGTTCTGGATAGATTTAACCCGGAGAAGAACTGGGTCGAATTATACCTGACCCGACCAATCCCAATGTCAAAACCGAGACAAATAACTCAGCTAATGGGTTTCATGAGCGGAATTCATAGCGCCTGGGCGTACAAGCAACTCGAAGCTGCCGTTGAGGGTATCGTCGATTTCAAAGTCGAAGATATGAACGGAGAACGCAGAACCCTTATTGGGATACGAAACATGCGGAATGTCCGTTTCGATTCACGATGGCATCTATTGAAGATTGGAGAGAATTTCGAAGTTACTCTTGAGAAGTAGAGAAGAGCATGCTGCTCTTTCCGCGAGTCTTCGGTTTGAGAAACTGATTGCGTGCGGGCCTAATGGCGAGCAGACCCTTCAGGCGAGATTTTGATTGAATATGAGATAAGAAAACAGTGGGGATGAGCGAGCGACGGTTCCTCAACAATTCGTTGGGGGCATCTAGGTTTTTGCTTGTTCTGGTTCCTTACTCTTAGCCGCAACCGTGTAGCCGTGGCCCGTGATACCCATTCCCAGTCTCTCTACACCGAGAAGGATTAGTGCAAAGGCTAGAATGTACACGACGAAGAGCAGACCTAGTGCTGGAAACATCAACACGAGGAACCCCGCCGCAAGCGTAACTAACCCTACCACAACAGCCAAGGCTCGCGCCCAACCAGGCATCTTTCGACTTTCAACTTCCATAACCAACTCACCCCCTAGAAATCTGTGAAGATACGGGTTGAAAGTATGCGAATTTAAGAGTAATGACCTTGGAGAGCAGGAATTTCTTCTGACGCAAAGTTCGGCGACAGCTGTGGAGAGTCGATTACCGAAGAATATTCAAGAAAGTGGAAGTGTCGAGCGAAAGGATACTTGCTGGAATCGTTTGGGCAAGTCCCTGAGAAGTAAGGAGTCATCCGAGGAGGGGCTGTTCTTTCAAAAAAAGGAAACGTGATGGTCAGGAATCTAGGGAAGTTCCTGGACCATCTTTTCGACTTCGTCTTCTGAGAAGGCCTTTAGGGTCACGGTATGTACGAGGCCGGTTGCGCCTGCCATAGTTGCGAATCGTGCAGCAGCCTTGTCGTCCGGAAGCTCTAGAAACTCCACAATGTCATACTGGCCGAATGTCATGTATCCTGTCATCTTTCCACCCATCTTCTGAACCTGCGCCTTTACTTGTGTTCGGTCCTTAGTCCATCCTTGCTTGAAGTTCTGCTTTCCCTTCTCAGTTAGTTTCACCAAGACTATGTAGTGAGCCATTTTCTTCGTGCCTGCTCATCTTTCTTATGAGATGACAATATATGCTTTCATTTTCTCGCAGAGGCGTTTGGCCCTAATTTCTTCTCCTTATGGCTTCGGGGTTGACTGGGTTCGGCGGCATCTCACCCCTCAAACCTGCGATCAGGTTGTCCGCTGCCATGAGGGTCATTTTGGTTCTTGTAGCTACGGAAGCGCTCGCAATATGTGGGACGACGATTACATTGTCGAGTGTCAGCATTGGATGGTCCCTCGGAATGGGTTCAGGTTCCGTTACATCTAACGCCGCGTAGGCGATCTTGTGAGTTCTCAACGCCTCATACAAGGCCATATTATCTACAATTGGTCCGCGTGATGTGTTAACAAGGATGGCGGTCTTTTTCATTTTGTCAAACTGTTTAGCGCCGATTAGGTGGTGTGTTTCAGGAGTCAGGTTCGTGTGTAATGTTATGAAATCTGATTGCGCCAAAATCGAATCCATGTCCGCGTACTGTATTCCCAGTTCATCCTCAGCCTCCCTGTTCCGGGCGTGGCCATGGTAGAGTATTTTCATTCCGAAGCCTTTTGCGCGTTTCGCAACCGCGACGCCAATCCTTCCTAGTCCGATTATTCCTAAGGTTGCTCCGTGCACATCCAGCCCTAACAAAATCATCGGCCCCCAGGTTTCCCATTTCCCGGCACGAACCACCTTGTCGCCTTCAACAACTCGCCTTGCTGCGGATAGAATTAAGGCGAAGGTGAAGTCTGCGGTCGTGTCGGTGAGGACGCCGGGGGTGTTTCCGACGATTATGCCTCGTTTCGTCGCTTCCGAGATGTCTATGTTATCGAATCCAACGGCACAGTTGCTAATCACTCTGAGTTTGTGGGCATTACTCATGAGTTCCGCATCGATCTTATCTGTGAGGAGGCTGAGAAGGCCATCTGCCTCCGTAACGTTCTCCATCAAAACGTTCCTCGGGGGCGGCAGTTCTCCGTCCCACACCTTCGCATCACAGAACGAACTGATCCTGTCCAACGCACCCTTTGGCAGCAGTCGAGTTACGTAGACCCTTGGTTTCAAAACGCTCACTTCCAATATTCTATCTTCTCGAACACGCCTACACTCTTTGCCGACCAGCAGTCAAGACCAAAAAAGGCTTTGATCTTTTGATTAAATTTGCGCGTATTTGGTTCAGGAGGCGACGTATTTCTCTGGAAGAGCCTAACTTTTCCGAGAATACTGAGTTTGATCTCCACTATCACGCCGTTCCAGAGAGCCTGAGCGAGTGTAAACTCCGTGTGAAGTACGTAGGGATTTCAACGCTCGCCTCCGATCCATTATCCGCGATAGGTTATGTTTTGGTGCCTTTACGTACGAATTGGTTTTCGAGTACGAGTTTCTCGATGACTGGCTCTGGGACTCCGAAGTTTGTCGCCAAGAGCTGGGTTGAGTTTCTTCCGAACCATTCGCTGGCGCTGATTGATTGGTGAGTGCCGCTGTTGAACCCGAAGAGAATTTGAGCATCCTCATCTCCAATGCTCTCTATGTAGTGGCCGTAGCCGCTTGGTATGTACCCTGAATCACCCCACCCTAGCTCCTCGATTCTCATTCTACCGCCCGATCCGAATAACCCAACCCTAATGCGGCCCTTTATGACATATTGCCATTCATCCGAACCCGGGTGCCAATGTAACTCTCGCAGCGAACCGGGTTGGATCGTCATCAAGGCGCCACACATCGTGCTGGACATCGGAAACTCGTTCGCAGTTACAAGTTTCAATGTCCCACCTGGAAACCTTTGAGGTTCCATGGCGCTCACTCGGTAAACGAAACGTACGGGACGAGGATTTCCCGATCCCGTCGGCAAGGGAGGGGGCATGGATCCAGGAACGATCCACACTTCAGACTTGGGAAACTGGGCAAAGGTCTCCGGAGGAACTCCGAAGTTCGTACCAAGCACTTGCGGCGGCGTATGTCCGATCCAGTCACTGCTGCTGAATGTGCCGAATTCCGAGAAGCTACCGTTATCGAAAACCAGAATGAAATGAGCCTCGTCCGGTCCCAATCCCTGAATCGAGTGCCCCCATCCGCGGGGGAAGAAGAAGATGTCACCCTCATCACAGTCAGCCGCTTCCCAGTGACCTTCGAGGTCAATCGCCGTCACCCGGACCCGTCCGCGAACAACGTAACCCCATTCGGCAGCGCTCGCGTGCCAATGTAACTCGCGGAGTCCTCCAGGGTTCAGTCGCATCGAGACGCCGGTCATGTTGACCGAGATGGGAAGTTTATGCACATTGGATTCCGTTCCGGACCCGCCCGGAGTAACTTTGCGCCCCTGCTCCGGCCCGTATTCCATAAAGAACTTGAATTGAGGAAGGCCACCCACAAGTTTTTCACTCATCTAAATCGCACGACGGCGTTGATCTTAACTTCGCGGATTTAAGCCCAGTGATGCTCCTTGCTCGTGGGGCACGGCAGAAATCGAACAGTCGTTTGGTGCGTGAATGTATCGTGCGCGCAAACACACTAAACCACCGATGGTACCGGTGGAACGTCTAGTCGTGCGCACGAGACAAGCGCGGAGCCAGCACACTGATGAATGTAGGACGCGTTTCGGAAATTGCGGATTATCCAGTTGATTCGAAAATCCCGACTGGGTTGCCTTCCGGGTCTAGGCCGACCGCAAAGGCTCCCATATTTGGAATTGGTGTCTTGGGGACCATGATTTTGCCACCGAGGCTCTGGATCTTCTTACTGAAATCGTCGACGGATTCGACCATTACGTAGTTAACGGGCCGATGGCCTGCGTCCATTTTCTTCATCATCCCGCCATTCGTACCCGGCCTTTTCATAGCCTCTTCCTCGTTTTGAGCTGTTCCGGGTCTGGTTTCAATCATCCAGTAATCCATATCTCCCATCGACATCTTCTCAATCTTCCATCCGAAGAGACTCTTGTAGAACTCCGACAGTTTCTCGGGGTTGTTTGCAGGAATTTCAAAATGAACTATTGTGCGGTCCAATGCCATCGTCTAAAGCCATAGCGTGACTTTCGCAAATATTAAGATTGATGAAAACTTGGCCCCCAAACGACCAGAATTCGAGTTGATCTATGTTCAGTCCTCGGGTCCGTCTCATGGTGCGCAAACATAGTGAAACGACGACGGTTGGAACGGAAAATTGGTAGATATTTTCGGTTTCTAGTTCTGTGTCTGATTAGTCCGTATGCGATTACCATGAAGATTGCGAGTACCGGGCAGAACAATGCTCAGGCCCCGTCTGTGACAGCAACGAAAGCCTTTTCGGTTCTTTGTTTGGATTGGTCTGCTGTTTGCCATGAGTTCTGACGCTTACACGAGCGTAGCTGAAAGCCTAGAGGATCTTGAAAGGCCGGTCCTGCTAGCTCTGATCGACCCAATCCGATACCAAGACGCGGTAGTCGGGCTCCTGCGCTACTTCACGGCCAATGTGCCACAGGGAATCTACGTGAGCCTGAACAAACCTTTCGCGGTTCTAACGAAAGCATTTTCCAAAGCCGGCATTCAAACAAGCAATTTGTTCTTTGTCGACGGCATAACCAACGTTCCCGCAATTGAGGAAAACCCAGACCACTCTTGCTTAGGATCTGGAGTTGACCTCAGCAACCTTTGCATCGGCATCTCAAAGGCTGTGAACAGAAATGCCGACGAGAAATTCATCGTCCTAGATAGCCTCTCAACGCTACTAATCTATAATGACCCCCGAGCCGTCGCCAAGTTTGCCCACTTACTCACGGAGAAGATGCGGAGATGGAATACCTCAGGTTCACTCCTGACGGTGGAAATGAACGCAGAACGAGACGTCGTTTCCCAGCTCGCGCCGTTCTGCGACAAGGTCGTGAAAATATGAGCGATGCAGTAGCCGCCGAAAGCATCCAGCTCGCCGTATTGGATTCGGTACTCTATGGCGCTGCGAAGGCGTTCGACTATCTCGGGATACGAGGCCAAGTCATGCTAGACAAGGTTGGCGAAGGGATCCTTGAGTACTGTATCAAGAAAGGTTTCGTCAAACGCTTTGACGACCCAATACAGTTTGCCTTTGGAATAGTTGCCTTCTTCAAGGATAATGGATATGTCGCCGACGTCGAATTCTCCCAAGACGGCGAGATAATTACGCTCACGATGCGCGATTGGGGTTATTTGCCGTTGTTGAGCAAGCTTCGAAACCAGGATTGCTTTCTTCTAAGCTGTCCGTTGTGTCTTGCCAATAACTCCTTCCGGAGAGCAAACTCTGTGGGATGGAAGGCAATTAACGAGAGGGTCACAGCGGACGGGGACTACACGATCCAGTTCAGAGTTGTTTCGCCCTCAGCTGCGTCCAACGTCCCAAGAGAGCCTTACAACATGAGCACCGTCAAAGTTGAGAGCAATAGGCGGAAGAGAATTGGGCTACCAGCTTTCGAAGCCACGGAGTACGGGCTGGCATGGGCATTTGATTACTTGGGAGCCCAAGCCCAGCTGCTCTTAGATAATGTTGGAAGCGGGGCTATCGAATTCTTACAGAGTGAACTCCACATGCAGCTACCAAAGAACCACAGAAAGTCCCTACAGGAATTGTCATCGTTCTATACTCAAGGCGGCTTAGCGGACAGGATAGACTTGAATCTCTCAGACTCCAAGCTGGAGGTAGCATTCACAAACTATCGATACGCTCCCGTCCTTGAGCGGCTTCTCGACGAAGGCTACCGCCTGACCTCGTGCCCATTTACCTTAACGGCGAGAGCAGTACTTCGAGATGCGGGCTATGCAGCGACCGACATGCAGTGGATGGTCTTGGACAATCGACGTGCGGAAATGAAGATGGGGCTTCGCATTACTGGTCAGGAATTTGATGAGGACAAGATCGGGCGTATAATGGACCGCGTCTAGAGAGAAAGGCCCCAGGGCGCGTTAGCCAGGTTTTACCAAAGTTTTTCGAAGTATTAGTTTCACCCGTACAGGCTAGAATTCTCGGATTTTAGTGGCTGCTAAACGGCAAATATATTTGAATCCACTAGGGGCCTTTTGGGAAGAAGTTGCTTTTGGCATGACCGGTTCAAAGTTTGCGTCTTTTCTTTTCGGTGGGACTAAGGGTTGGGGCACGCTTGCGTTTGTTGCTCTGAGAGTTGTCGTGGCCGCTTTCTGGTTACATTCCGATATACCCCGGTGGATGGCGTTGGCGGCTGGGCGTCCGGAGGCGAACGGTCTGGTTAGAAGCCTATTTGGGGTAAGCATGGTTGTGCCTCTAACTTACTTCTTCACTGTTCTAGAGACTCTTGCAGCGATCTCATTCCTCTTGGGATTATTGACGCGTTTAGCGGCCGTTTGGGGGGTGATTGAGTTCGCTATAATCGGCACTCCGCTTCTTTTGAGTGGCAACTTGGAATTTGGTTTGGTCCATGCCTTACTGTTCAGCACATCCTTGGTCTTGCTTCTGAACGGAAGTCTCACTTTGAGCGTTGATGGGTTGATTGCGAAGCGGGTGAAAACCAACCCTAAGTAAGGCTTGAAGTTTCGTAAGCTACGACCGCTTGCACAAGCTCTTTGCAACTAGAAATAATCCTGCGACCATAACCAGTAGCCATTCCACAATGTAGGCTGTTATGCCTGAGTAGTTGGTCGCCCCTCTTGCCACCATTCCAGGAACGTTAATGCCAACTCCATATACGACGCCCACTAACCCCGCAAGAAATAGCAGCCCCGACACTAGAACCGGTTTGTCATTGCGTTCTCGTTTCAAATCTCGTTATTACATGTTACGTCTAACGATTCCTGAGGTGGTGACAGGTTCCTCTTCCTGGTCACTACGATAAGAAAGTGGGCGCACACGTGGTAAGCGTGTGTGAGTTGCTTGCTGAGGGGTTCTCTTACCATTGGTCTCGTATCGCGTAAATTTTGATAGGCCTTATCTTGATTAGATAGCGCTCAATCTCCAGTCGTTTCTTCAACGTTTTCTCCGGCTCGTCTCCTAGGTATCGATGCCAAATGCTCATTGTTCTTGTTTTGAGTGGATCGGATCCTTCGACTGTTGGAACTTTGATTAGTTCCGCTTCTCCTTTGACGACAACCTGTGTGATGTTGAATTTACTTATTGGTTCGGTAAAAGTATCGATTATTATTCCAACTCGCTTATCCTTCTTTACATGGGTCGCTTTCTTTGTTGCGGCTTGGGTTGGAATCCAGAAATTTTCTCCATCGTACTCGAACCAGACCGGCGTCACGTGGGGCCAACCGTTATCGCTCGTTGCCAACCTCGCAAGAAGCGGCTTTGATAGATAGGCGCGCATCTCTTCTGCGCTCATCTTCGTCTGCATGAACATCAGCTGGGCATTCGGTTCTCAACACATATTCATGTTGCCTTAGGGTGCCAATATTGGAAGGTCCAAAGGAAAACTCTGGCTAGGTTTCTGATGGTTGGCGTTTGTCATCCGACGTATGATGGCGTCGAACGGAGTAAGGGGCCTGGGGCAATTCATTCGGGGCGTGGCCAGTAACGCTGGGTGAACCATTTCTTGGATTCTTCAGGGTCAATTTTTATTTTCTTTTCAGATTCGATTTTCTTCAATTGCTCGTACGCTTCCTCGAAAAGTTCCTCGTTGAGGTTTGCGATCGTAAAACCCATTTGATTTTCAAGATATCTTTGCAGTTCAAAGGCATTTCTGACCTCTTGCGTAACTCCAACTTTTATGTCGCCGTCTTTCACTACGCCGACTGTGACATCCTTTCCGTGAAATTTCAATCCGAGCCTCTTTCTTCCACCCCATATGGCATGTGCTACAATCGAAGTGTCGTGTGTTCTCGTGTAGGTGGATAGAAGCCTCAGGCAGGCATAGTAATCATCGTGAACAGCCGCCCTCTTGGCCTCAACGTTGAATTCCCTATTAGGTGGCTCCGTGTTTTTTGCCATCCAATATAATTTTACGCTTGAATTGTACGCTTCGGACATTACCGGCCGCCGGCGAGTAGTGCATAATCCTAGCGCTATATGTGAGGTGTTCCATTTTCCCTTCCGGTTGTGGCACACATGATCAGATTTTCTAAGGAACAAAACGCGATTTTCAAACCTAAATTTGTGTATTCTAAGGGGCGAGCCACTCGGATTTGGAATTTTTCTGAGGTCACGCCCCGTACTTTTACCCAGGTCCATTATTCTTGCTGTCATCAGATCGGGTGAAGTGGGACGACTGTCGAGTTCAGATCGTTTAGGCGTACCGACTATTCAGAACTCAGAAAGATGATGTACGGATTATACAGGGAAGATCCGGCAACCAAGAAAATTACGGACAGGAACATTTCACGAACGGTCAGAGAGTTACGCAGTAATCCGGCCAAGGGCAACATCCTTGTCTTTGAACAGGAGCGAGCATTGATTGGCTATGCAATCCTGATCTTCTATTGGAGTAACGAGTACGGCGGCGATATTCTACATGTTGATGAGCTCTATGTTAAACCGGAACATCGAGGACGAGGCATCGCAACATGCCTCTTCAAGCAACTCCTCAAAGCAAAGTACGGAGCGGTCGCGCTCCAACTCGAAGTGACCCCAAGGAATACACGAGCCATGAGATACTACTGTAAGAAGGGGTTCAGGAAGTCGAGAAATGATCATCTCATACTCACCGTCGCTCGCAAGGTACGATAGCAAACTCATCTAGACTCTATGAGCTTTCAGAAAAGAGAGACCTGCAGGGAGGGGTGTGAATTGGGAGCGGTTTGGGGTCGTCGCTCCATCTCACCCGTTTTCCTTCTTGACACGAGGAGGCCGATAATTGCTCCCTACGAGGCCAGGTATCCGAAGCCGAAGACAACGGTGTTTTGGTGGAATGTATCCTCATTAGGTGGAAACTTTCGCCGAATCCTTAACACACTCAGCGACCCAAATCTCATGATCGAACTTGTTGTTTAAGAAACGCAAATCGTTGCGGCAACAACTATCCGGGAGCCGACGTGCGGGCGGAACCATGTGGGAGTTAGGGTATATTCTCGCATTGCTTGGGGGAATCATTATAATCGCTTTGAGCTTGGCCGCGATACTCCACTACCCCATTAGTCTACCAATCCAGGTACCGTTAGCGGGGTACTTTGGAATCGGGGTGATTTGTCTAATACTTGGCGTGGTGGCGGTGTTCGGGTCGAAGCGTGTAAACGAAATCCTATGGGGTGTCGTGTTGATGGCCGTTGGCTTTCTCGCCGGAGGAGTCGGGGGCCTGTTGGCGATTATCGGCGGCCTCGTTGGCCTACTCTCAAGGTACATCTAAATGACTAGGGAGCATGGGTCACTCAAACCTCTGAGTAGTGGTGAATGTTTCCTTCTCGATCACGAATGCCATAGAACAGTCGCAATAAGATTGCCCGTAAATGTAGCCAGTGAGATATCCGGTGAAGACTTACTGATTGCGGAGGGTTTTGTCGCCAAATTCAAGTCTTGAGCGAGGGCGACGAAATTTCTGGGTCTCACTCGAGAGGCCGAACGTTGGTTAGCGGTGACTAGTATCGACAACCCGTTGTTAGAGCAACTGGACAGGTTCAAGGCGTTATTGGTCGAAAACCTTGCGAACGCGACCGGTAGGGCTGTTACGAAGTCAAACTTGACAGTTTCCGCTAGCATCCCAATCAACAGAACGGATCAACTCTTCGAAGATTCCTAAAGCGGATAAGCGCCTCGCCAGACTTTCTGATTTATTCGAAACTGATTCGTTACGCTACGGTTTAGCTCGAAGTGCCCCGGCGTCCCGGTTTCCTCAGCCTTCCGTGAAGACGTAGTTGTCAATCTTCTTGTCTGAGAGGTTTATGATCAAACCACGCAAAACGCCGCTAATGTATTCGCTGCCCGGGTTGAAACATTGGGTCTTCCCAATTTTCGACACTCCTCGCGATTCATGTATATGGCCATGAAGGCCCGCTAGGGGTTGAAGTTTCTCTATCACCTTTCTGACGGAGGTAGACCCCACGTGGGCCATTTCCGGTTCGCCCCCAGGCGTGAGGACAGGGGCAAGATTTGCGTCAAGCTTCGGCGCTACGTCAATTTGCGTATCGTAGGGTGGACAGTGAAAATTGAAGATACTTGTTTCTGGACTACTCAACCCGGCCGTAGTTTTCTCGAGCTTGGAGAGCAACTCTTCTTCCGAAACGTCGCCGACGCAGTTCCATGGCGTCATGTTCGAATTTCCTACGCTGGGCATTTCGTGGCGATCATCAAGCTGGACTATGGATTCGTTTGGGTAGATTACGTAATCAGATTCCTTGATCAGATCACCTACGAGGGATATGTCATCGTTGCCTATGTTGAAAATCGTCTTGCAACTCAGCGGCTTCAGTCGCTCCTCTGCAAGGCGTACCCATCTGCGGATACTCTCAGACATTACCGTCGTGAATACGTCGTCCATCTTCTTCTGATCTTGTCGCAGAGCCGCCCAATCCTTTTCGGTGGTTCTGTAAGGATAGCTCCCCAGTTCACGCACATCCTTCTCAAGGCTCTCAAGCTCCTGCTGATTGTTCGCCGTCCTCCAACCCCCGACGTATTGTGCGGACCAAGAACCATCCTTCTGAAAGATCGGGGTAACCGTTTTTCCGGTAATGTCTCCTCCAATGACTAGTACGTTGGCCCTGTATACGCGGCCGGCATTCGTAAACTTCAGATAGAGTCGCTCGGAGCCGTGAATGTCAGAAACGAAGAAAACCCTAGTCTTGGTCATTTTGTGCGTCAATTTGAACGTGCGCTCGACCAAAAGCTATAGAGTTATTGTCTCCGACTCATTTTAGAGATTACCCTCGGGACCGCCGCAGGCAAGTTTTGCGAAATGAACGAGTTGAATGAGCAAACAGTTCCGCATTATGATTTCTTCTTGTCTGAACTTTCGGTTTCAGCTGCGACATTTGAGCATGTAGCAAATATACATCGGCCGCGAGTGACCTTTCGCGCGAGTAACGATGACCGAGACAATTCCTACTGAACGAAAGAAGCATACGATAACTACCTTGTTCAAGAAGGTGGCCGACGGCATCCCCATTACATGGTTGATCTGCTACGATTATCCGACCGCATACCTGCAGGAGAAAGCCGGCATTGACATGATCCTTGTAGGCGACAGCCTAAGCATGACGATACTCGGCTACGACAGCACGCTGCCAGTAACTATGGATGATATGATCACCCACACAAAGGCGGTTCGCCGTGGGGCACCAAATACCTTCCTCATTGGCGATATGCCTTACATGAGTTACCAGCCGAGCGTTGAGACGGCCATACGGAACGCTGGCCGCTTCATGGCTGAGGCGGGGTGCGACGCCATCAAACTAGAGGGAGGATTTGAGGTCTGTGACCGCGTTCGCGCTGTCGTTCAATCAGGCATCCCAGTCGTCGGTCACTTGGGGTTGACACCTCAGAGCGTAAGCGCATTGGGCGGCTATAGACTGCAAGGCAAGGGAGCGGAACAGGCCAAACGCATCATAGATAGCGCCAAGGCGCTGGAGCAGGCAGGGGCGTTCATGATTGTGCTTGAGATGGTTCCCGACCGCGTCTGTAAGCTAGTCACCGAGCGAGCCGAAAACTGCATCATCATGGGCATAGGTTCGGGCCCGCATGCCCACGGCCAAGTCCTAAATCATTACGACATGTTCGGTCTATATCCAAAGTTCAAGCCCAAGATGGTCAAGCTCTACGGCAACGCTGGCGAAGTGATCCTCGATGGTCTCAAACAATATGTGGTAGACGTAACGACACGTGCTTTTCCTCAGCGCGAGAATTACTTCACTATCGCCGATGAAGAGTATGAGAAGTTGCTGAAAATGTTACGACAGTGATAACGGGCGAACTCTCATTCGGCCGCCGAACGGACATATAGTACACTCCTCACTTGGGGAATTTATTCCCTAATCAGCTCGTTATTCCTTGGTCACCTATTTTGGCTGGTCAACGCATTGGCCCGCCCAGACAGGCTGACTTACTCGTCGATATGACGATGGCTGTTTTGCATAACGTGGCGATGAACTATATATGATTCGGTTCCCGTAATTATTCACTATAGGATTAGTCTAAATCCTTTCGCCCTGCACGAGTAAGCGGTTTTACACGTGTCTGAATCAAGTCTCTATGTGCGTAAGAGCTCTGGATTAACTAGAAACGTTAGCGCTCATCAGGCTTTGTTTGCAAACCTTCTCTCGATGGGCATACTGGTGAATATCTTTTGGATCGTATACGCTTCAGCATCGTATCCTGATGCTGATCTGACGGCGACAGTTGTCAGCGCTGCCATAGTGAACATTGTGATTGCATACGTCTACTGGATGTTTTCGATAGCAATGCCAAGAACCGGAGGGGACTATGTGTGGGTGGGAAGAACGATTCACCCAGCAATTGCCTTCATGGAGAATATCGTGCTTGTGGTCATCATGGTCACTTGGGTCGGGCTTTTTCCTTACCTGCTTGCGTCCACTAAACTTCCAATGCTGTTCACGAATCTTTCGATAACCACAGGAAATCAGTCTTATGCCGGAATAGCAACCGCACTATCTGACCCGAACACGATCTTTATCGTCGCCGCTATAACTGTCACGATAGTGATACTACTGAACTTGCTTTCTGTGAAAACGATCTTCCGCATCGCAGTTGCACTATTTGTGCTTGAAGCAATCATCTACGTGGTCTTCATCGGCATGATGCTAACGACCACCCACGCAGCGTTCGTGGCAGGTTTCAATTCTAAATCCGGAACGACTGTAGATGCGATCGTGAATCAAGGCACACAACTTCTGGGTTCTCCGATAACTTACACAGCCGACGCGACCGCGGTTGGGTTGGTTTATACCATGCTGAGTTTCATAGGGTACTCATACAGCGCCTATTTTGCCGGCGAAGTGAAGGGCGACCCGAAGAAATCGCAAGGACTCGCCATATTTGCTTCACCCATCATATTCGCGTTTATAATCTACGTTCTCTATGCGTCCATGTACAACGTCTTCGGACATGATTTCATCGTCGCTGCCTCAGTTCTCTTTGTAAACGGAAAGTCACCGCTACCAGTAATCCCGTCTCCCGCATATCTAGTGAGTTTCATAACTACTAATCCAATCCTCGCGTTCTTGATCCCATTCGGATTAGTTCTCAACGATTTCGGATTCGCCCTGTTACTCTTCTTTGTACCTACCAGAAACATCTTTGCCTATGCATTTGACAGAACCATACCAGCTAGATTCGCAAGGGTTGACAGACGCGGAGTTCCATACTATGCGGTCATTCTCTTTGCAATCATAGCTTATTTCGCGGTCTGGGTCACTGTCTACACGACATGGTTCAGCTACCTGTACTACTCAAACTTTGGGTGGTGGCTAGCAACAGCCATTGTAATGCTCGGGGCAGTTGTCTTACCATACAGACGGAAGGAACTTTTCGAAAGCTCACCAAAGATCGTGCGATACAAGATTGGCCCCGTTCCATTGCTTACTATAGCAGGAGTCGTCGGCTTCTTCCTATCGCTATTCATCTCTTACTCAACGATTTTACCGGCATTCAATGGCTTCCCCATTAATCCCATCTACGTGGTGAGCATGGTGTTCGTAATGGTGGCAGCCCTGATCATCTACGCAATCTCATACTTCTACCAGAGATCACGTGGCGTTCCAATGGATCTAGCCTACAAGGAACTGCCGCCAATCTGATAGGTGTCCGACATGGTCGCTCAGACCACGGTGGAAAGCAAGCGGAAACCTAGGACGGTTTTTGCCGATCGGCAAGCACATCTACGACCTGAAGGCGCCTACGATGTGATGGCACGCACGCAGGAGTTGGAGAGACAAGGACGAAGCATTGTTCACCTAGAGGCTGGCGAACCGGACTTCAATGGCCCTCTCAACGCATCCATGGCAGGGATCCGCGCTATCTCTTCCGGCCAGACGCGCTACACAACGCCCGCAGGTTTGAAACCACTCCGTGAAGCCATAGCCGAGATTGCGGGCAAGAAACGAGGAATCAACATCAAGCCCCAACAGGTTCTCATCGGTCCAGGCGCCAAACCCACCATGTTCTTTTCAACACTAACCGTGGTTGATCCCGGCGACGAAGTCATCTATCCGGACCCCGGCTTCCCAACTTATGAAGCCATGCTGAGGCTTGCAGGCGGCGTACCAAAACCAGTCCCGCTAGTAGAATCGAATAAGTTCTCATTCGACCTAGACGCATTTGACCACCTTGTGAACGACCGAACAAGACTCATAATCCTGAATTCGCCAAATAATCCAACAGGCGGCGTCATCCCCTTGAAAGATTTGCAGCATATTGCCGACGCCGCAAAACGCTACGATTGTTGGATCTTATCGGATGAAATCTACAGCCAAATCGTTTTCGATGGACTAACCGCAACGAGCATTGCTTCTCTGCCAGGCATGGCCGAACGAACGATCATCTCTGATGGGTTCTCCAAGACCTATGCAATGCATGGGTGGCGACTCGGTTACGGCATCATGCCCGAAGCACTAGCAGAACGAATGAACCTGTTCTTTACCCACGCTTTCGGTTGCACTGCGCATGCCACGCAGATTGCGGGTATCGAGGCGCTCAAAGGCCCGCAGGACCACGTAGCCATGATGGTTGCCCAATACCAGCGACGCCGCGACATAATCGTCGACGGACTTAACAAGCTGCCCGGAGTACACTGCTTGAAACCTCAAGGTGCCTTCTACGTATTCCCCAACACCAAAGACACCGGTAGAACGTCTAACGAGGTCGCCAGGGTCATGCTCGATCAGGGTGTAGCAGTTCTACCTGGCCCGGGTTTCGGCAAATACGGGGAAGGTTATCTGCGCCTAGCGTACTCAAACTCAATTGAGAACATACAACTAGCATTGGAACGAATGGATAAAGCGCTTAAGAGTATCATATAGGGCACGACGCCAACAAAGCCAACGGAGGTTAGGAGTATGACCGAGAAGACCGCAGCATTAACTCTACCTGAGGTATATGAATTCATTAGAGGAAAACGATGGGTTGACTTGACCCATTCATTTGCCCCGGGAATTCCTCACTGGTTTGGCTTTCCGAATGAGGAACGTGAAACCCTCTACTATTACGATGAAGGAGTAGGAAGCATAGGTTCGTACGGTATATTCATTCAACGGTACTCTCATGTAGGGCAATGGGGGACGCATGCAGATCCCCCCGCACATTTTGTCAGGGGTAAGAGAACCCTAGACCAGATCGACGTAAAAGAAATGATTCTGCCATTAGCAGTGATAGATATTCACGAGAAGGTAGCTAAGAAATCCGACTATGCCGTTACGTTGGATGACATCAAGGCTTGGGAATCTAAACACGGCACAATACCCAAGGAATGTTTTGTTGCCCTACGCACAGACTGGTCTAAACGCTGGCCGGACGACCGTGCCATGCAGAACGAGGATGCATCCGGCGTCAAGCACTTTCCAGGATGGAGTATGCCTGTTTTGAAATACCTTTACGATGAGCGAAAAATCACGGCTTCGGGGCATGAAATGACAGATAACGGCCCTGGGGATATGGATATGGAACGCTATGTTCTGAGCACTGACCATTATCAGATCGAGTTGTTAACGAACTTGGACCAGATTCCTGAATGGGGCGCCCTGATCGTAGCCGCCTTCCCGAAACCCAAGAACGGAAGCGGGTTTCCCGCGCGGGTATTCGCAATACTTCCATAAGTCGTAGGACGCAGGGGACTTCCTGCGTTAAATGTCTTCGACCCTAACTGGCTATATCATCGTGAGGAGTTTCTTGTACTCCTCCTCAGTGATAGTGAAGTAGTTCTCTCGTTGCGGGAAGGTCTTGCCGGTAACTTCAGTCACGTATTGTGTCAGTCCCTTCAGTATCACTTCGCCGGCGTTGCCGAACACCTTCGCCATTTTTGGTTTGAACTTTGGATAGAGGCCGAACATGTCATGGTAGATCAGGAGCTGGCCATGGGCATCTGGGCCGGAACCCAAGCTCATAATGATGCAGTCCTTCGCCCGTTCTGTTATGAGCTTCAACACGCGATCGGGAACCATCTCGAACAGAATCATGAATGCCCCGGCTTCCTCAATCGCCTTTGCGCTGTCCATAATACGCTTAGCTTGTAAGGCTCCTTTCCCTTGAACCCGGAAACCGCCCAGTGCGCTGGCGCTTTGCGGGGTTAAGCCCAGGTGGCCAATCGTCGGGATGCCTGCGTTAACTATTCCTTTGATGCGGTCGCACATCTCGATACCGCCCTCAAGCTTTACTGCGTCGCAGCCAGCCTCGGCCATGAACCGGCCGGCGTTGCGTATCGCGGTTTCGATGCTTGGTTGATACGTCATGTAGGGCATGTCGCCAACGATGAATGTGTTCGGGGCGCCACGTCGTACGGCTTGCGTATGCAGAATCATAGCATCCATCGTCACGGGTAGCGTTCCGTCATAACCCAGTATTGTCATGCCGAGACTGTCGCCGACAAGTATCATGTCAATGCCGGCTTTCTCCTGCAGGTATGCGGTCGGATAATCGTAGCACGTCAACCACGTTATCGGAATTCCATCTGCCACCTTCTTGAATAAGCTAGGCAGGGTGTGTTTCTTTCGTTCAACTGTAACTGGCTGAGTCATTGCTTATCGCGTGAGACTTGACCGGCAGATTGGGATATATTTGGTACATGCTCAAATATCGCCGCTGAAACCGAAAAATACGGTAAGCGAAAAGTCCGCCGCGACGGAGCGACTACGGTCAGCCCCGCCGTCATGGAATCTGAAAATTCGCGGTATGCGGGGGACCGGCGCGCATACTACGTTAGGTTACTGCTCTGGTCAATGTAGTCTGATGTAATCGTAAGCTTTCTTCGTGCTTTCGAAGCAGCAGTGCACTTTCTGAAAGTCCTTCCTGAACTCGGTCAATAGTGATAAGATTTTTTAGCGATAATGGCAAGTGCACCTAGAGTGTAGCGAAATGAGTTTTTACACTGAATTAAATATTTTGAGTAAGCTGGATCCTGAGCTTGCGGCTACTGTCAAGAAAGAAGTGGAGAGACAAGAAAACGGACTTGAAATGATCCCTTCAGAAAACTATGTTCATCCCGCACTTTTCGAGGCAATGGGATCAATTTTAACTAACAAATATTCAGAAGGCTATCCCGGCAAGAGATACTATGGTGGAAATGAGTTTGTCGACATTATTGAGAGATTGGCCATAGAGAGAGCAAAGAGAGCTTTTGATGTTGTCCATGTGAATGTTCAACCATATTCCGGAAGCCCAGCCAATTTTGCTGTGTATGTCGCACTTTGCAAGGCGGGTGATACCATCATGGGATTGAATCTTCCAGATGGTGGGCATCTAACACATGGATGGAAAGCAAGTGCAACTGGGCAATTCTTTAACAGCGTTCCTTATCATGTCAAACCAGACGGCTACATAGATTTAGATGAGGTGAGAAGACTAGCCAAAGAAAATAATCCAAAAATCATCTGGGTTGGAGCAACTGCTTATGTCCGAGAATTTCCATTCAAAGAACTTGGAGAAATTGCAGACGACGTCGGAAGTTATTTAGTTGCTGACATAGCACACATAGCAGGCTTGATTGTAGCAGGCGCTCACAAATCCCCCGTGCCACATGCGCACATCATAACAACAACCACCCACAAAACCCTGAGGGGCCCTAGAGGCGCGATGATAATGGTTACAGAAAAAGGATTAAAGAAAGATCCTGAGCTCTCTGATAAAATTGACCGAGCTATTTTCCCAGGTCTTCAAGGCGGACCTCATGATCATACGACAGCCGCAATAGCTGCCGCTCTAGGATTTGCCTTGAAACCAGAATTCAAAGAATATGGGAAACAAATCGTGAAGAATGCAAGAGCATTAGCTCAATCTTTGATGGATAATAAGATAAAATTAGTTACCAATGGAACTGATAACCACATGGTTCTCATAGATTTAACTACGTTTGGAAAAGGAAAAGGCATTTTCGTGCAAGAAGCGCTTGATGCTGCAGGTATAACCGTAAACAAGAACACAATACCAGGTGAGCCATCTTCTCCGTTCTATCCGAGTGGAATAAGACTAGGAACTCCGGCACTAACATCGAGGGGGATGAAGGAAAATGAGATGGAGCTGATTGGCCGCTGGATAGCGAAAATAATTCTCGAAGTCAAAAATTACGAACTGCCTGCAGATAAAGACCAAAGAAGTGAAGTATTGAAGCAATTCAGAGAGGATACAAAACAGAATAATACAATCAAAAATACGCGACAGAGTGTTATAGATCTCTGCAAGAAGTTTCCACTCTACCAATAAGATTGTGTGGTTGTAATGTTAGTTTGAGAGTGGAAATTTATTCTTGATTTTGCCAAAGTAAATTTATATGCATACCAGAATTGGTTTCCTTTTTTGATCGATAGTTTGCTGGTGGTAAAGTGTTTGCGGTAAATATTGAACCGTAACTAAAGTGTACTGTGTACGCAGTTCGAGTTCACGACCAAAGGCAGATGAACGGAATGAAACTTGGGGAATCTGTGCCTACTGGCGGCTCGCCAATATGTACGTTCGATCTTGCGCGTGGCCGTTCATGCAGCGAGTGAGAGTACGGGAGGATTCGGGCGGTAGATTGCTTTTTTCAGGATTTCGGGTGAAGAGAATCCGTGGCTATCGCAGAATTGTTCACATGTTTCAGCTGTACGGAGGTCTCTGTAGCCGAACTCACAGATCTCGCAATGGTAGATTGATTGGTTCTTTTTTATGAACTCAGATACCAACTTATTCTCTCCTCTCCTAGGCGGTGGCGAGTTGGACTAGTTTTCCGTGGACGAATAATCCTCTGAGGCCGCATTCATCACAGGTTGCTCCGAGTTCTAGGTCGATTCCGTCTTCGTAGAATATGTTGAGGGTCTTAGCTCCGCATCTCGGGCAAAAGTTGCCGGAGGTCTTATCCAACCCATACACCAGACTCAGTAATTTCGCACCTGAATCTGCTCTGATATTCGCGCAAACCCGTTAAGAATTGAGTGTATGATAATTACTTGCACCACGGTGAATCATGTTAATCGTATAGAATTTCGGCTGGAGCCGCGAATGAAATGAAACGCATGTTCTAACCGTGCGGCTTCCATTTCGGCCTCAGAATTAACTGTCTTCTTGGTCGCGTCGCATACCATTGGAAGGTACTGACGCATGAGCAGGCCGCACTTTTGGCATCGAATCAATCTCAGTAGCATCCCGTCCTTGTCGAAGTCACAGCCTATCTCATGTACGGCCGTGTGTTGGCATATGCCCGGCGCGCCAAATTCCCTAACGGAACTCCTGTCTCGGACGATGAGCTTACTCATTCTTGCATCGCCGCAAACATATTGTCAATGCGTATTCTTCAGTTCTAGTAGAACAATTCCACTTCCAAACTTCGTAGTGTAATCTGGCCTTGTATCCTATCTAGTGCAGAATCTATCTCAGGCCGTGTTCACGATATATATTGAATTTCGTTTGGTGGCTGCTAACCTTTCCTGCGATGTCAACTGTAAATGTTTGAAACCATGACGGTTATGTTACCTACCGAGGATTGGTACGACTTGAAGTGTCCCTACTGCGGGCTCACGATGGATTTCGTTAGGAGGTTCTTGATGGATGTTCGTTTGGAGAGCGCGGCCCCTGGGCATGTGAAGGATTTTGAAGTGTGGCGTTGTGATAAGTGTGGTAAACTCTTCGTGGACCCTGGCGATGGTCGTCCTCACGAAACCGAGAGGCTTCCGAAAGATACGCTTCCCTAGGGGCCCCTGAACTTATCGGCGATGGATCTCAATTCACCATGCTCCAGAACCTGAATCTTCGTATCAAGGCGGACATCCAAACCGATTTGGCGGAGGAGGCCGAACAATTGCTCCCCTGTGATTTTTGACCGCAACCTTCCCGACTGAACCAGTTCAGCCAATTCGTGAAAGACTTGGTCGGCTATGCCGGGGTATTGAGCGCGTGCTGCATGGTAGACTTCCCAAGCCCTCCCCACGAATACGCGCTCTAGGATCTGTCGGGGTTCGAGTCTAGCGGGCGGGGCGTCAGCCTGCTGTTTGGCCGTCATTCGCCTTTGCATCGCGGCGAGGCGTTCCCTCTTCAGTTTCTCAAGTTCCGAATCCTCACTCATGGTCGGTCATTCTTGGCTTTGATCCTTTCTTGTGCGACGCCTATGGCCCATTCAAAGTCATAAACAAAACGCCCCGCGACTACCCATGCATCCAAGGATTCACGGTCCACTTTGAAGATTGAGCTTAACGCATGTTTTGTCTCAGTGGAAAAATGCCCACGTGGAAACCCACCAATCAATACCAGCGGATTGGTTAGGTGAGCTGCATCATTCGCTACCGTCCGCATGAGTGTTGGTTGTCCTAGTACGCTGAATCCGAGTACCTGGCTAGGGTCAATGCGGGATACAAGCATCTGAACTGTACCCTTCTCGATTTTCATGAGGGCATCGCCCTGCTCTGGGACTTGCTTTTGGGCAAAGAGTTGCTCGAGGAGGCCTACGAAGCGCACGTAGTTCTTAGGTAAGCGAATCTTGGGGTTTACTGAAATCAGATAATCGTCTTGTGTGTGAACGAAGACTCGAAGCTGATTCTCCCAGTTTAGGGGTATCTCTAGGATCTGCAGCAGCGTGTTGTGGACGATATCGGGACGCCCCATCTTTTCAACGTGCAATCTCGTTCGTTTTCGCGCGAGTTTTTGCATCGCGGCATGGTGGAACGCTCTATCCAGCAAGACTTCTGATGGTTTCTTCGTGCGGCGTTCAGCGTACCTCTTGATTTGAGAATGGGATTGGATCTCTGTCGGGACCAGTTGAAGCGCAGATTCAACGAGCGCGAGGTTCAGGGTCAAGGATATGCCCACATTGCTTCTTCAACTGGCCACAAAAAGATTACAAGTCAAGCGCTACGAGGCTGGGTTCGGTTCTCCAGATGACTTGGAAAAGGGCGGGGGGTACAAAGGAGATTGCACGTGAACGAATAGAGATTCTATTCACCCAAGCCCAAACGGTGTTTCGAAAAGATCCGAAACTTGCGCGGCGGTACGTGGAGCTGGCACGCAAGATCGGAATGAAGGTCGGAGTTCGATTCACGAGCAGACAAAAACTGCACGTATGCAAGGGCTGTGGGAGTTTCTTGGTTCCGGGCGTGAACTGCCGCGTCAGAACAAGATCGGAGTATGGAACCACCGTATTAATTACATGCTTGGAATGTGGGGCCAAAAAGAGATTTCCAACAGTGAGGGAACGCCTTTCGAAAAGAAGAAGTTAAGGAGACTCAAGTCCCAGTCCAGAAAGACAGAACCAACCGTCTGGATAGGGAAGGAGGGAGCTTCCGAAGCCCTAGTATCGCAAATCGAAAACCAGCTGAAGAGCCGCGAATTAGTCAAAGTGAAAATCCAACGTTCGGCTTTGAGTGAAGTCGAGGCGAGTGATCTTGCCGCGAAGGTCGCTTCGTCCACGAGTTCGACTTTGGTCGAAGTAATGGGTCACACTTTCACCGTTTACAAGAAGCATGAAAACCCAATCGCGCAAAGAAAGACTGAAACTCGGTCAAGAGAGAAGTTCCGACTCTAAACTAGATTTATATGGCGCTCTCAGTCTGTAACTGAGGCCTTAGAAATCGGACGGAAAATTCCATGCCAACACCACTGGATGTTCCTTCAGATGCCCTAATCGACCGGCTGTCGAAGTTTCTGAAGGAGAACGTGGGAGACGTCGCACCCCCCGCTTGGGCGATCAATGCTAAGACTGGATCGCATCGGGAACGTCCGCCGGCGAATCCGGATTGGTGGTATACGCGTTCGGCCTCGCTCCTCCGTAAACTGTACATTCACGGCCCCATCGGCATAGCCCGCCTACGCGTTGAGTACGGTGGGCGGTTGCGCAAAGGGACACACATAGAACATTCCCGTGTGGCCGGCGGTTCGGCGATTCGGGAACCGCTTCAGCAGCTTCAGAAGGCGGGCCTAATTTCCACGGAAGCCAAGAAGGGTAGGAAGCTTACGACCGAAGGTATCAGTCTTCTCAACCGAATGGCCGCCGAGGTTCTGAAGGGTGCTAGGAAGACGGAAGGCCAGTAGCGTTGAGCGAAGATGGTGAATATTCCGACGAAGAGTTAGAAGAGCTAAGGCGGAGAAGATATTCAGACCTTCAGCGTGCGGCAGTTGAGGAGCAGAGGCAATCAGAATCTCGAAGACAGTTTGAGGCTCAAAAGCAGGCGGCGCTGAAACTCATCATGACCCCGGAAGCTAGGCAAAGGTTGACTAACATTCGAATGGTGAAGCCGGAGTTCGCCGAACAGGTCGAAATGCAGCTCATACAATTAGCTCAGGCTGGAAGAGTGAAGGTTCCGATAACAGATGATCAACTCAAGGAAGCACTAGCGAAATTGCAGGGCTCAAGAAAGGAGATTAGAATTAGGAGAGCTTAACTTGGCGAGAAATAAGCCGACGGCACGCAAGCGAAGGCTTGCTGCGGCCCTAAAGACACGTAAACCCGTGCCAACCTGGGTCATGTCAAAGACCGACGGGCACACTCGTACCCATCCGAAGAAGCGGCACTGGCGTCGAACTAAACTGAAGGCATAGGAGGAAGAACCAATGAGCAACCCTGAATCCAAAGAAGAAACCGTAGCTGAAACTGCGGAAGAAGTCGAGGAAACTCCGGCTGAGGAAGTCAAAGCTGAGAAAGTCACCGAACCTGAAGCCGAAGCGGCCGAAACCGAAGAGGCGGAGACCCCAGCAGCCGCGGCAGAAGAGACTCCAGAGGGCGAGGAAGAGATCGAAGTTGTTGAGGAAAAGGTCTACACGATTCCACTTCGACACGTATGGGTTGTCACGCCGCGAGGCAAGCGTGCCCCTCGAGCTGTACGGGACGTACGAAATTACGTGGCCCGCCACATGAAATCCGAAGAGGTTGCGGTGAGTAACGAGGTCAACTCGGCGATCTGGAGCCGAAGCATAAACAAACCCCCTAGAAAGATCACGGTCCGCGCGGTAAAGGACAAGGAAGGCAAAGTGATAATTTACCCGGCAAAGAGCAGTTAGGACGCTGCATAGCCGGGTCGAGTGACGGTAAGTTCCGAATGCCTGTAATTCTCGCCGATGTTTTCGGCAGCCCTAACATAGGTGTCTACTGTTTCGCAAACGAGAGTATCGCCATAGTGCCCCCTGGGTTAACGCAACGAAAGATGGGCCAGTTCACGGAAACGCTCGGTGTTCAAGTCTGCAGCACAACCGTAGGCGGCTCGACGCTCGTTGGCGCGCTTGTAACCGGTAACTCGAACGCCGTGCTGGTCCCACATACAATTAGGGACTACGAGCTGGAAAGAATTCAGGAATTTGCGAGAGTCGTCGTGGTGGACTCTAAATGGACGGCACTCGGGAACGTCGTTTTAGCGAACGATAGCGGGGCTCTGATTCATCCTGAGGCGAGTGAGGAGATCTCAAGGGCCGTTAGCGATGAATTGAGGCTGCGACCAACCCGTGGCACGTCGGGGTCATTGGGTTTCGTCGGTGCGCTGGGAGTTGCGACCAATAAGGGGGCGTTGCTCAGCCCAAATACGTTGGAAGAGGAGCGAATTGTTGCAAGAAGCGCATTGCACGTCGAAGCTGATCTTAGCTCAACTAACGGCGGCGTTCCGTTCGTAAAGTCAGGGATTCTAGCTAATTCGAAAGGTGCCGTTGTCGGGCCGCTCACGCGGGGGGCGGAATTGATGCAAATTAGCAGAACGTTAGGGCTTTAGCTCGATTTCTGAAATAGTTCGTCCCATTTACCTTGGTCTAGTTCCTTCTGTAGTTCGCGTGGGTCTTTGCCTTCGATCGTTATGCCTAGGCTGATGCATGTGCCCATGACTTCTTTGGCTGCGGTCTTGGTGGATTTCGCGTAGCTGCTGGGCATCTTCATCGACCCTATCTTAGCTACTTGAGCCATCGTGAGGTTGCCTACCTTCTCCAGCTTCGGGTTTCCAGAACCTTTCTGGATTCCAAGCTCCTTCACGATGAGCGCTGAGGTGGTGGGTGTTCCAATGTCAACTTCAAATTCTTTCGTATCGACATCGACGACTACTCGCACGGGCACCTTCATGCCCGCGTAGGCTTTAGTCAGTTCATTGATTCGGTTGACTATCTGCAGCACATTGACGCCTAACGGTCCCAGAGCGGGACCAAGTGGGGGGCCGGCATTTGCTTCCCCGCCATTCAGTAACGCTTCAACTTGCTTCTTCTCGCCCAACCTCAGGTGCACTTCCTCTAGCAGTCAATTTCACATAGTCAGCGTGTACGGTGATCGGGAGAGTAGCGAATCCTTCCTCAAGTAGTTCTATCGTTACCTCTTCCTTCAGTTTGTCCACGTTTGTAATTCTCGCCTTCAACCCTCTAAACGGACCGCTAATCACTTCGACGGAGTCTCCTTTCCGTAGGTCTTCAATGACGGGTTTAGTTACGATGAACCTATCGAGCGCTTCGGGTGATATGACGCCTTTCGTGCGCGCTCTCGCATGCCGCACGCCAGCGATTAAATCGTCGACATAATGTGGGCCGGCGGATTCGACGAAAATGTATCCCTTAACCATGTCCGGGGCCAGGATACTGGCGATGGGGAGTTTCTTCAAGCCTACTCTTGAGGTGATGAGGTCTACTACCGTTCTTTCCTGTCCGCTGGTCGTTCTCACAGCGTAGATGAGCATCTTACGCTCTGTGCTCATCAGGGAGCGGCTCCCGCAGTGCCAGTCTGTGTCTGTGGGAGCAGGTTGAAGAATAGGAAGAGAACTCGGATGATGAACCCAAGCGACCCTACGATAGCAACTCCCAAGAAACTAATCTTCACCATCAATGACACTTCATCCCTAGACGGTTTCGTCGTGACGTGGAGGAGGCGCCGGCTAGCGTCCAAGAATTCATGCATGTTCAAACCTAATCTTCCTCTGGGTTGCTTGGCTCGACAGAAATTTTAAATCAGAAGCCCTCTATTTTAACCTTTGAAGATCACACGCGAACGATTTCGGCGTTCATCCGTTCGAGATCATCCAGAAGCCGTCTCCTCTCCGGACCACGAATTCCCTTCCAGTCGATGACGGCGGTCTTGCATCCACCGACCGTTAGATCATATGCCATCTGCACCATAGCCGGATCATAATCGTCGAAAAAGTATTTCGAGAAGATATGGCTGAACGCAATACCCTCCTCCCTCAGCAATTTGCACTGTTTGTTGCAGTAATGGCCGCCGCCGAAACCAACCGCCGTCTTAACATTCGATTGGTTGTCTGTCGCGGCCGCCCAAATAGCCTCGGCAGCAGCGACCCCTGCGACGCTGTCATTCCATTCCAGTTCCGTGCTGCCCAGTTCCACGAACAGAGTCGGAGCCTCAAGCCCAGTTGGGCCGTGATGGGTCGCTTCTAAGGTAACGGCGTAATTCAGCTTCAACCTCTCACGAGCCGAATCCAATGCGAGAAGCGCTGTTCGAAGCCTTCTCGGATCGGTTGGAGAGAGGCTTTTCGGTTGTCCACCTAAATCCGCACGCGCAGTCGGATTTCCGGTCCAGTGCGCGGTCAGTGCGGGCTCATTGCTTTCACTCCGATGTCTGGAAGCGAAGATGATGACATCGGGCTTGAAGCCAACCTCAATCCTATCCGTATAGATGCCCTCAGTGCTGACATGCTTCAAGTAAACATCCTCCGCTCGAAACATGTCTTGAGAACCTGACTCCTGAAAGTTCCTGAGCCGTCTCAGTTCGGATGAGATCGTTTGGGCGGCTGGATCTACTTTCGAGGCCACGATCAGCGAAGTCAAAAATGCGCCCTTTAGCCTACGATTTTCTCAACCATAGTCTCTGGTTCAAACGAGATGATGTCCTCATAATTTTGGCCGACCGTAGCGAAGAGGATTGGTTTCCCGATAATTGTTGCCATAGAGATGGCGCTTCCACCCTTTGCATCCGCGTCAAGTTTCGTGAGAATTACACCGTCTATCTTCACGGCTTCCGAAAAACTGCGGCCCTGTTCGACTGCGTCATTGCCTGTCAACGCATCAACCACGAGAATGGTAAGGTTAGGGTTAGCGACACGAGCAATCTTCTTCATCTCTTCCAAGAGGTTCTTGTTCGTTTGCATCCTGCCAGCGGTATCAATTAGGACGGCATTAGTGCCATGTGCGTTCGCATAGTTCGCCGCGTCGAAGGCGACCGCCGCCGAGTCCCCGCCGTATTCATGTTTAATCGTCTTGACGCCAATCCGACGGGCATGTTCTTCGATTTGCTCTATGGAGCCGGTTCGATATGTGTCGGCGGCTGCGATGACGACGGAGTAGCCCTTTCGTTGTAGCATGAAGGCTACTTTCGCGACGGTGCTTGTCTTTCCCGTTCCGTTAACGCCCACAAAAAGTATGATTGCAGCTTTTTGCTGGGCCTTGGTCTCATCTAGGGTTTTGAGGAGTAGCTCTCCGCCGCTTCCCTTTAGAAGGTCGAGCAGTACCTCCCGTAGAACAGTTTTCGCTGGCTCCGTTGGGTTTGAGAATCTGCGCACCTGCGTGGCTTCAAGTTTTTCCCTTAGACTGTCGCAAATCTTCTTCGCGACATCGTACGCCACATCGTTTTGAACCAATACGAGAAGGAATTCGTCAAGCACTTTGTCGATGTCTTTGTCCGAAAATTCTTTCTGGGATATCTTCTGGACCAGGCCGTTAACGCCTGATCTTAGCTTCTCGAACAAGGATCCATGCCAAGCGTTATGTGCTGATTCTCAGGGGGGCATTTTAAGCCGACTTAACTACTTCGTTCGCTGTGCGGTCTGTTGTTGCCGGAGTATATCCTCAAGGGCGTCACGGTCTTGCTGGTATCTGGCGGCCGTTTGCTCCAGTTGTTGTTGTAGCGATGTGCGTGCCTTCTCTAGCTCCTCGAGTCTCCCCTTCAACTCCGTTACGGAGGATTCAAAATCTTTCTCAACCGCCACGCCGGCTCCTATACCCATAACGAGCTTCTTCGAGTCTTCCACTTTCATCCTAATATATGATCCAGCACCGACGGGAACGAGAGTTGATTCGCCGTTCTGAAGTTTCTTGACGCCGTCGAGCGTGTTGTGGGCTAGGGTTATTTCGTTTATTGCGGCTCGGACGATGTCGAGCCTAGATTGAAGCACGCCTATAGATCCTTCGAGTATTCGAATTTCCGAAGCGAGTTGCCGGACTACGTCCTCTTCTTTGACTTGGGTAGATGACATTTCACTAGGCCTTGTTTTCGGGCTGTTCCTTAGTTTCCTGAACGTCGTTTATCTTGATCTCAAAGTGGCGTGCTCTATGCCTACTGCCCATTTCCGCGTAGAGGCGTTGGAGAGCATGCTCCTTCTTCAGGGCGTTGAATTCGACTGAGAATGGAATCTTTGTCAAGCCTTTCTTGACTTCGCCGGTTATTTTGAACTTCTTGACTTCTGACATCGTGGGACCCCGCCCTATGGCGATGGCGTTCGCTATTAAAGTCAAGGTTCTAAGGCTGCCTCCGGTGTAGACTATGCGCCGATAGCTAAACCGTCTCTTCTCGGGTCTGGCGCGCCTATAAGGCCGTTAGTCTCTGAGAGTTGAGCGGCGTGGACCCCACCAAAGTATAAGCCGGGATCGTCTGGTCCTAGCCTCTGCCTGACTTCAACCAAGTGTCCCATCTTCCGCAGCTCCCGCGCGGCCGATCTTAGGTGGTCTTCGACTTGGACGTGAGGCCCGACGAGGTGCAATCTCGGCTCAGCCAGAGCATTTTGAAGTTCTATTCCATATTCGATTACGTTTAGCAATACTTCGAGTGTTGAGGATACGATTCTTGGGCCTCCGGCGGATCCCAGAGCGAGGAGTGGTCGGCCCTCTTTCAGAACTATTGTGGGGCTCATGCTGCTCATTGGAATCTTCAGCGGGGCGACTGAATTCGCCATTTTGGGGCGAGGCTCGAAATCATGCATCGTATCGTTCAAAATAACTCCGGCACCTGGTACGGTTATTCCTGAACCGAAATAGCATTCCACACTCTCCGTCAGCGAAACGATGTTGTGTTCGCCGTCTACCGCAACGAGATGTGTGGTGTTGGATGTCGGCTTAGGAGGGAACGCAGGTGACTCAGGAATGGATGAGGTGTCCGGGGAAATGGTTGAAGCCTGTTCCTCCGCGAACGCCTTCGAGACCAGCCGTTCCGTCTGTGGGTTGGAGAAGGCGGGGTCCGAGATCGTCGCTCGACAGTTCAGGTAGCCTCTCCCTAATGCTTCCGCAAGGAAGTGGAGCGCTTGAAAGGAGCGATTTCCATAATTCTTGAGCGGATAATGTTCGAGTATGTTGAGGGATTCTACGATTATGGCTCCGCCGGAACTTGGCGGTGGAGCAGATACAATCTCAAAATCCTTGTATTTGCCCCGCAGAGGTTCCCGAACTGTCGGTTCATAGGCCTCCAAGTCTTCGGCTGTTATGAGGCCTCCGTTGTTCGTCATATCCTCCGCAATTCTCCGCGCTAGGTCGCCGTGATAGAAGTCCCGGGGACCGTCACGGCTAATGTTGGTCAGCGTCTTAGCGAGTGATGGGAGTGCGATTCTGGCACCCTCTTTGAGGGGATGCCCTCTGTTAAGGTACGTTGACTTAGATTCCTTGAAGCGCTCCAGCTTCCTGACACTGAGTTTCCAAGCGTAAGCTAGGGCTCTTCCAACCGTGAACCCTCGTCGGGCTATTCTCGTCGGTTCATCAAGCGTCTCTCTTAATCCCAGGGTTCCGTACTTCTCCAAGATCGAGGCGTGGCCGGCCAGTGCGCCCGGAACAGCCACGGCCTTGTAGCCTTCCTCGTTCTCCCTCCCCATCACTTTTCCCGACGGTGTGAGCCGATACATATCCTCCTTGGCAGCGGCGGGAGCTTTCTCGCGAAAATCAATGAAAACGGCTTTCTCCTGTCGAGCTAACCAGATGAGTGCGAACCCTCCGCCGCCGATTCCTGAAAACGCCGGCGCCGCTACAGCCAGGGCGTGTGCGGTTGTTATCGCCGCATCGATAGCGTTGCCGCCCTTCCTTAGGATGTTCACACCGGCCTTTGAGGCGAGCGGGTTTGCGGAAACGACTAAACCAAGCTTGAACGGCAATTGGCGTACGTCTTGCGTCTTTCCAATGGTATTATTAGAAGTTCGTGCAATGCTCCAATTGTGGAAGTTCGACTCTTGGTCGATTTTTCGAAGATTCCGGTCGTGGACGCGCATTGCCACTCGTACCTTGAAGCACCTAAAGTCATGAGTGGCGGCGAGCTTGCGCGCTACTCGAACGTCTTAGCCGCTCCGCCAAGCTTCTTGGAAACCGCGTTCAAACCCCCTGACTACCAACTCCAACGTTCAAAGGGTAGGCTTTCGGCGATGGATCGGGAACAGCCATACGCTAATTTGATGGTACGCTGGCTCTCCGAATTCTTTCATTGTAAGCCAGACTTTGAATCGGTTGCTTCTGTGAGAAGCGGGCGAGCGGGTGACTTCGATGAGTACGTTCGCGAATTGTTTGAAGATGTCCACATACGCGGGCTTGTCATGGATGGCGCGTACCCCCCACTGTCCGACAGCGATCTGGAGCGTATTCCCGCCAGGGCCGTAAGGATATTCAGGCTTGAACCTTTAATCAACGATTGTCTGGCAAATCAGGAATCGTTCGGGGAGTTCTGCGCGGCATTCGAATCTGCAATCCGTCGTGCGGTGAACGACGAGGGCTATGTAGGGTTGAAGACGATAATCGCGTACAGAACGGGGCTGAAGATTGGCCGGGTAGAAGAGAACGCGGCCAAGGCAGACTTTCAAGCGGCGAAGGACGGTAAGGCGAAGGGCGCGTGGTTCGGGCCGAAGGTTAAGCGGCTCCGTGATTTTCTGACGGTTCGTGCGTTAGAACTTTCAATCGATCTAGATGTCCCGGTGCAAATTCACACTGGTGTCGGCGACTACCAGATCGTTCTTGACGAATGTGATCCGGGGTTGCTGTTCGGGCTGCTTAGTGATGATCGGCTTCGGCATGCGACGGTTACGTTGGTTCACTCGGGTTTTCCGAACAACCAGAATGCGGCTTACATGGCCTCCGTTCTTCCCAACGTCTTCTTGGACTTCTCCCTCACGGTTCCATTCCTGAGCCCCGTAAGCCATCAGAGGCTTATGGAAATCCTTGAGATAGCCCCTAGCTCCAAGGTCATGTATGGTTCGGATGGTTTCGGTGTGCCGGAGGTTTTCTGGTTCAGCGCTAAACTTGGAAAGAAACTTCTCGAGAGATGCTTCGCGCAATTTCTAGCCGAGAAAGTATTCGATGAGAATGAGGCCTACCGGCAAGCGGCCTTAATCCTTCGCCAGAATGCAAGTGAACTGTACAGCGTAAGGGTCGATTGAAACCCGGCCAGCGGATGTTGGCTGGAATCGAGCTGCGTGCCAGGTGCGTTCGGGGGTTCTCCCAGCCATTAGTGGGCCGTTCTGCACGTCACTCTAAGTACTCAGCCCAATAAGCCATAAAGGCCGGATGCTATGCGGACGCCGCGGTTGCAAAATGAGGAGACGTTGCCCTTGAGTCGGGATTTCATTGGTTATGGAAGGAAGGTTCCCAAGGTTAGGTGGCCGAACGGTGCTAGGTTGGCGTTGACGGTTGCGGTAAACTACGAGGCTGGAGGGGAACGGGCGGTTGGTTTTGGTGATTCGGGAGCTGAGACGTTCGGCGAATTTCCTTCTTATGGAACGCCGCCCAAACGTGACCTTGCGATCGAGTCGATTTTCGAGTATGAAACCCGTGTAGCGATCTGGCGGATGCTGGACCTTTTCAAGAAGCACGGTGTGAAGACGACGTTCTTTGCGACCGCGAAGACTCTGGAGACGAACCCGGAAGCGGCGAAGGAGATCGTTGGCGGGGGGCATGAGGTTTGCAGCCACGGGTACCGGTGGGTCGAACACTTCACCCTCAGCCGTGATGAGGAGCGGGACGCTATTCGCAAAGCTGTCGAAGTTATTCGATCCGTTACGGGCGAACGGCCGGTTGGGTGGTACTGCCGTGAGCCGAGTGAGAATACGATCGAGCTACTTGCGGAGGAGGGAGGTTTTCTCTACGGGTCGGACGTTTACAACGATGATCTACCCTACTACGTGCGGGCGGCGGGCAAGAGCATACTGCTTATCCCATATACGCCTGATGTGAACGACTTCCATTACTTTTCGAACAGGTTCAGCAATTCAGAAGAGTTCTTTCAGTATCTGAAGGACTCATTTGATGTAATGTACGACGAGGGCACCCGAAACCCCAAGATGATGAACGTTGGCCTCCATGTGCGAATCTCTGGTAGGCCGGGGAGAACCGCGGCGGTCGATCGTTTCTTCAGGTATGTGAAGACGAAACGCAAGGTATGGGTCGTCCGACGGGTGGATATCGCGAAATGGTGGTTAAAGTACTACAAGCCGTGAAGAACGCCAGCATTTGAAGCCCTAGATGCAATCCGTGTCGTCTCAATCTGAAACGTTTTTATTGGGCAGGGGAAATCGTGGCTTTGAAAATTGTCTAGTTGGGCTAATCTTTGCCGCTCGCGAAGGACGACATATCTAGGGCACTCGGTGAGTTACGCAAGGCTCTAACCAAGAAGAAGTTCGCCCAGTCCATCGACCTTGTCGTAAGGCTTCGCGAGGTTGACTTGAAGAAGCCCGAGAATCGCATCAACGAAACGATAGCTCTACCGAATCCACCTGAGAAGGCGTTGAAGGTTTGCGTGATCGCTTCCGGTGACTTGGCTACACGGGCGAAGACAGCGGGGGCGGACATGCTCATCGGGCGGGCAGAGCTGGATAATCTTACCAAGGATAAGAAAGCGGCTAGGAAGCTAGCTCAGGAATACGACTTCTTCATCGCCGAAGCCCCGCTCATGCCATTGGTCGGCAGGGCGCTGGGTTCATTTCTCGGCCCAAGAGGTAAGATGCCAACCCCCGTTCCACCTAACGCACCCATCGAACAAGTGGTCACAAACCACAGAAAGATGGTCCGTGTCCGGATGCGGGAACAGCCGGTTCTCCAATGCCGCATCGGAACCGAGTCGATGGCGGACGATAAGCTCGCCGAGAATATTCAAGCCGTGGTCTCAAGGATCGAGCAGAAACTTGAGAGGGGCTTCAAGAACATAGCCGAGGTTCTAGTCAAGGGAACAATGAGCAAACCCGTCAAGATCAGTCTCGCAAAGTGATAGCCCAATGATCACACAACAGGTCGCGGTTTGGAAAAAAGAGATCTTCGACGACCTGACCGAACTCCTCACGAAATACTCGGTCGTCGCCGTCGCTGACCTGCAGAAGGTTCGTTCATCGCAGATTCAAGAGATCAGAAAGAAGCTGCGCGGCAAAGCGGATCTAATAGTCGCTAAGAACACAATCCTCCGTAAAGCGGCCGAGAAGGCGGCTGGTAGTAGAGAGAACGTGGACCGATTCGCCGAGTCCCTGACGGGGTCGAAGGTCCTGATATTCACACAGATGAACCCGTTCGAACTCATCATATTCCTAGACAAGAATAAGGTCCGAGTGCCCGCCAAGGGCGGAGACGTAGCCACCAGCGACATTATGGTTCCCGAAGGAAACACCGGGCTCCAACCTGGTCCGGTGATCAGTGAGTTTAACGAAGCGAAAGTGCAGACCAGGATTGAAGGCGGCAGCATCTTCGTAGCTAAGGATACATTCGTCGTGAGGAAGGGGGACGTAATCCCGGTAAAGATAGCTTCGCTCCTCTCGAAGCTTGGCATGAAACCCATGGAAGCTGGTTTGTCACTATCGTACGCTTATGATCACGGGTTAGTCTTGGGGCCGAACGACCTCCAGTTCGACCTAGACAAGATGAGGGCCGACATATCATCCGCGGCGAGGCTTGCGTTCGGCGTCGCCGTTGAGGGGAACATCATGCTCCCCGAAACTGCTCCAATGATCATCTCGAAAGCCTACAGGCAGGCGGTCGAAGTCAGCGTCGAGGCTGAATTCTTCACGAAAGAAACGGCTAACCTCATAATTCAGAGAGCCTACGCAAACATGACCGCACTCTCCTCAGCGATTTCAGCAGTGAAACCCGACGCCCTGCCCTCAAAGCAACCCGCCGAAGCGCCGCCGGCGGCGGAACAAAAAAGTTGAATAAAGGGGCCTTGGCTAAGCACAGAACCCTCGCAATAATTCGGTGAGAAAAATGGAATACGTCTACGCAGCACTCCTCCTACACTCAGCAGGTGGGAAAGTAACGGAAGACGGCGTCAAGAAAGTCCTAACCGCAGCCGGCGCCAAAGTCGAAGAACCAAGAGTCAAAGCCCTCGTCGCAGCACTCTCCGAAATAAAAATCGAAGACGCCCTCAAAGCCGCCCAAACAATGCCAACCGCCGCAGCACCCGCCGCAGCGGCCCCAGCAGAAGCCAAGAAAGAAGAAAAGAAAGAAGAAAAGAAGAACGAAGAAGCCCTAGCCGGACTCGGGGCGTTATTCGGATAGTTTTGTGACGTTTTTGCCTAAATGTCCTAATTTGTGCGTATTTCAGTAGAATAGCGCCGAATAACTGATTTTCGGCGTTTGTCATACTCCCGCGGCTTTGCGTTTATGTTTTATTTGCTCAAGAATCGTCTGAGCGTCTGCGTTTCCATACTGAACGCTTATCGCATTGTGATCGCGACTGATAGACTCGAGTATTCTTGAACAGCATTGAAGTGTTCGATTGTGATACCTGTTAGCTTTCTATAGTGATCCGCAAACTCGTGAGCGGTTTCGAGAGTTGACTTGTTCGGGTTGAAAACGCAGCGGCCGTGCATAAGCGTAGGTTGTACTCCTAACTCAAGGAGGCCTGAGATCAGGTCTCCGTGTTCAGCAATGTTCGAATTCTTGAACCCGACACGTGGCGCGTGCTTGTCCTCTTCGGCTTGTAACAATCCCAGCAATTGACCAAGCTTTGCTGCATCGGCATATCGTTTCAGCTCGATTTGACGCGCAGCTCCTCTTGGATGGCAATACCATACTCTGAGCCATGCTTGTCCATGCTCTTCAAACTCGTCCACATACATTTCGTTGCCATTGGTGGAGGTCGGTGGGATTAAGGAGAGCATGTCTACCGTGTCACCTAAGGTTTTGAAGGGTAGGCGCGTGTGGGGTTGTATTGGTTTGAGTTCGAGAACCGAAAGCACCTGATCGTAGACGATGTTCAGTTTCGTGCAAATCTTAGCTGGAATTGTTATCCATGGCGCAGCTAGCGCAAGGAAGCATGCTTGGCCTGATTGGTTTGCGATGGTGAGTCGGACGACTGTTCGAGCCGGATTAGCGCTTTGGCTGAGTTGGGGAATGGTTATGCCGAGTTTGCTGCTGGATTTTGTTACGTTGACTTGACTTGGGGCGAATGTGGTAGATAGCAACGAGCCTCGACGTGAACCCACGTCCGTCTAGCTGCCTATGGGTGCGCATGGGAGGGTTGTGGTTGCTGGTGAGTGAAAGTAATTGAACCTAGCTTTTCGAGCATTGCCCGGTCAACGTCGAGGTGCGTTATTCGGCTAGATTTGAGCCTACTTCGCCCTGACCTAACTAATTCACGGCTCATTCTTCCATGCCCATTTCAAAGCCCCTTCTTTAACCGCTACGCTCCGAACCGATCGGCTTAATCCATTGCAGGATAATCTCCGCGTCACCTAGCCTCGGTGTTTTAGGTTGTCTGAAGAGGAGTTTAGGGTGTGTAGGTGTGGGGCGAAGTTCACTAACGACGCGGAAGGTAAACGGTTGTATGAGTTACATCAGCCTTGGTGTGGGAAGCAGGGCAGTTTTCGTCAGGAACAGGGAGGACGAAGGTATTCGAGCCCAAGGCGACGAGACAACCCCTAACTTTTCGTCGCCGATTATTTGCTCCGCGAAAAGCTTGACTCTGTCAAAACGTTAGTTTAGAAATGCAACGATACCTGAGCTTTCGGCAGCCCATTCGTTATTATGGCGGCTCTATGTAATCGAGAAATCGCGAGTGCGGGAAGTGGTTGGGGGGTTAAAGGCTACGGAAGGGCCGACTTGGAACAGAGAGAAGGGAGAACTCACTATACTTGGCCGCCGTCACACCGCATTCGACGTGCAAGTATTCTGCGATTACATGGATGCGCTCGTCGGCGCGAAAGTGGGTGAAGTCATGATGAAGAACCTGCAATCGCGCTTAGGGAAAGGGGACGGCGCTTGGCTTAAGAAGCAACACCCGAACGCCAGCCTTAACGAACTAGTCAACATTACTACTGAATGGGATCGAATGGCGGGTTACGGCGCCACCCAAGCCTCACTGATTGGACTGGATTCAATTGCGCTAGTTGTTTCGAACCCCGCCATCAAGGGAAACCAAGGCGCCGCGAAGGCATTTCTCTTCGCATGGTGGACGGGCGTTGTGAGTTCGTTTCTCGGAAAGGAGTTCGAGTACTCAAACGTTGTTTACGATCAGACGGCGAACACGATGAAGTGCGAGATCATACCAAGAAGCCAGCCCTAGAGCCGTCTCTCGTCCCACACAGACAGCGCCGACTTGCATGTACCGCAAAGGCAATTAGTCCGCCCCGCAGTTCTTGTTTGGGCGGTTGAGTTGAGCTACGGGGATTCTATTCTCGCGGTTTCCCTCCGCATCCTTGTTCTCGAAACGGCAGCAAGTCTTTAGAGTTCGGCTAATGTTCTTCGGCCACTCGGAGTCGGTTGCGGGTGCTATCCCGGAAGAGGGTTTCAGGCAGTCGATCCCCGTGCGTCAGTCCGTAGGCGTAATCAACTCACGTAATGAAGGTCTGTGAAGTGGAAATTACCGAGAAAGAGTTCGAGGTACCGTTCTTCAAAGAGAACGGCTTCAAGCGTAGGCAGTGTGAATGCTGCAAGGGCTACTTTTGGACGCAGAAACCCGATGAAAGATTCTGTGGGGATAGTCCTTGCGTGCAATACTCGTTCATAGGGAACTCCCCCGCAAAGCGACCCTACTCAATTCATGAAATGCGCGAACTATTCCTGTCATTCTTCGAGAGGAATGGCCACACCAGGATTAAGCCCTACCCCGTCGTGGCACGTTGGCGGGACGACGTCTTCTTGGTAGGTGCATCAATCTACGACTTCCAACCCTACGTCACAGAAGGCCTAATCCCACCGCCGGCGAACCCGCTGGTCGTCAGTCAACCCTCAATCCGCTTCACCGACATAGACAACGTCGGCCCCACCCTGGGCCGACATGAACTAATCTTCGAGATGGGGGGGCACCACGCCTTCAATTACCCAAACAAAGAAATTTACTGGATGGATCAAACAATCCGTTACCACCACCAACTGGCTACCGAAGACTTCGGCCTGAAATCTGAATCTCTTTCGTACAAGGAACACTTCTGGTCCGGCGGAGGAAATGCCGGCCCCGATGTAGAGTGTCTCACTGCCGGGCTTGAGATTTCCACGCTGGTGTTCATGCAGTACAAAGTTCAAGGAGACCAGCTGACTCGCCTCCCGATTCGGACTGTGGACACGGGTTACGGGATTGAGCGGTGGGCGTGGCTTAGCCAAGGCACCGCGAGTGCATTCGAAGTTCTCTACGGCCCCGTCCTAGACAAGATCTTCAGCTTAGGAGGCGTTAACTACGATCGGAAACTGGTAGCGAAAGTTGTCCCGTTCTCAAGCCTCATGAACATCGAGCGCGGCGACAGCCGAATCGACGCACGCAAGAAAGAAGCCGCGAGCATTGGCATGGATTGGGTGCAGCTGGACAAGGTTCTCACACCGATCGAGAGCGCCATGGCGATAGCAGACCATACTAAAGCAATCGCGTTCCTACTCTCCGAAGGAGTTGTTCCCTCAAACGTTGAGGAAGGCTACCTGACTCGGCTACTGATTCGACGGACATACAGAATGCTCCGGCAACTCGGAATGGAAGATAGGATGCCCGAAATCTTGGACGCCCAGGTAGACTATTGGGGAAATGATTTCTCACAACTGAAAGACATGAGGCGTGAGATAGCCGAAGCCATCAAGTCCGAAGAATCGAAGTACAAGAAAACATTGGAAAGGGGCTCTGAGCTAGTCAAGAAGATCAGCAGCGAGCTGAAAGCAAAAGGGCAGAAGGAAATCCCATCAGACACCCTCGTAGAATTGTACGATTCACACGGAATGGTCCCCGACCTGGTTAAGGAAGTAGCCGAACATGCGGGCATCGCTGTGAACGCGCCGGGCAACTTCTACGCAATGGTCCTGCAAAAACATCTGTCAGGAAAGAAGGTATCCGAGGAAGAAGATTCTGAGATCGCGCCCAAGGTTAGCGATGAGGTTGACCATCTTCCCGAAACCGTACGACTGTACTACAAGGATCCGTTCCAAAAAGATTTCCACGGCAAAGTCCTAGCCGTGATCGAGAATAAGTTCGTCGTATTGGACCAAACCTGCTTCTACCCCGAGGGCGGAGGACAACCAGGAGACATAGGGGTTCTCCAGGGCGCCGGTGAATCCATGAAAGTTGTTGACACGCAAAAGGCCGGCCTCGTCGTCCTGCACCACATAGAAGGAGCCCCTCCGCGCGTCGGAGAGACCCTGAAGGGTACGATTGATTGGGAGAGACGAATCAGTCTAATGCGGCACCATACCGGCACGCACGTGATACTGGGCGCCGCCAGAAGGGTCCTTGGGCAGCACGTGTGGCAGGCCGGGGCGAAGAAGGGTGTCGATTCAAGCCGAGTAGACATATCCCACTACGAGAAGATCACCGACGAGCAAGCGAGAGAGATTGAGATGAAGGCAACAGAGCTCGCTCTGCGGGATATCCCGGTCGAATCTAAATGGATGCCTAGGGAGAAAGCCGAGCAAGAATACGGCTTCAGGCTGTACCAAGGAGGCGTAGTACCGGGCCGCGAGCTGCGAATCATCAAGATTGATGATTGGGACGTCGAGGCCTGCGCCGGGACGCACTGCACTCGAACCGGACAGTTGGGCGCCCTGAAAATACTGAGGACAGAACGGATTCAGGATGGAGTCGAACGAATAATCTTCGCAGCCGGCACCCAAGCCCTGCGAGCCTTCGAAGAACAGGAGAAGAAGCTCAAGGACATCTCGCTAATCCTCGAAGCTCCCATTGAAAAACTGGACAAACACGTCCAAGCATTGGTCGAAGAGAAAACACGGCTAGCAAAACGGTTGGAAGAAATATCCGGAGAATGGTCCAAGAAAGAGTCACAACGCCTACTAGCCTCAGCAAGTCCAATCGGCCCCGTGAAACTATTCGCCGAAAAATACACAACCGGCGAAGAAAACGAACTCGTCCAACTGAACAACCACATAATCGAAACCGAACCGAACGCCGTGACCGTGCTATTACTCGTCAAGAGTTCGGCGAGAGTGCTCGTAGGCGCAGGAAGAGGAGCAATTGAACATGGCATTCACGCCGGAAACCTAGCACGAAAACTAGCCACAATAGTTGGAGGCGGCGGCGGAGGAAGGGACTACTTCGGACAAGGCGGCGGCACAAAGTTGAGTGCAGCGGATGAAGTGATCAAAACATCGCCCCAATTGGTTAAGGAAATGTTGTCAAAGTGAACAGCCATGACCTTAAACTGGGCGGAAATAGACAAACGGTGGCAGGCAGAGTGGGCTAAGGCCGCGATTTTCGAAGCAGACCCAGACCCGAAACGGAAGAAATGCTTCGTAACCTTCCCCTTCCCGTACATGAGCGGACCATTACACGTTGGAAGCGGCTTCACCGCAGCCCGAATAGACGCCTACGCACGATACATGCGCATGCGAGGATTCAACGTGCTCTTCCCATGGGCATGGCATTGGACCGGGAAGACAGTAGCCGGCGCAGCTGAACGAATTAAGAATGGGGACGAGGCCGTAATTGGCCCAATTAGGGAAGTCGATGAAGTCCCGGAGGAAGATCTGAAGAGGTTCGTAGATCCGGTTTACATGGCCGAGTACTACACCTCCGTTAATCGCGACGCGATAAAACGCTTCGGAACATCGGTGGATTGGCGTCGGGAATTTCACACAACCTCCTTGAACCCAGAGTTCAGCAAGTTCGTCACGTGGCAATATCTCAGGTTGAGAGAGCGAGGGTACGTAACAACGGGTACCCACCCAGTGGTCTGGTGCCCAAAAGATCAAAGCCCAACCGGTGACGCCGACCGGCTGCAAGGGGAAGGCGTTCGTCCGGAGGAGTTCGTACTTGTGAAGTTCAAGATGGGCGACTACTTCCTCCCCTGCGCCACCTTCCGGCCCGAGACAATCTACGGGGTCACGAACCTATGGATCAACCCGGACGGAGACTATGTTGAAGCTTCAGTGAACAACGAAAACTGGATAGTGAGTAAATCCGCAACGGAAAAACTACAAAATCAGATGAAACAAGTCTCCGTGAAGCGCCACATCAAAGGAAGCGAACTGGCAGGAAGGAAAGGTACGGACCCAATGCAAGGTAGAGAACTTCTAATCCTGCCCGGATCCTTTGTGAATCCCGAGAACGCAACCGGCCTCGTCTACAGCGTACCGGCACACGCGCCATTCGACTGGCTTGCACTTAGAGACCTGCAGAGAAACCCGCAGCCTGCGGAAAGATTCGGTATCAAGCCCGACGACCTGGAGAAGATCAAACCAATCTCCGTAATCTCCGTGCAAGGCTATGGGGAATTTCCGGCGATCGAGATCACAGACCGCATGGGCTTGAAAGATCAGAATGACCCTCGAGCGGAGGAAGCAACCAAGGAGATCTACCAAGCCGAGTTCAACCAAGGCGTGTTGAAGGACAACTGCGGACCATACTCCAGCAAGAACGTGTCGACCATCAAGGATGGATTAGTGGAAGATTTCAGGCGCAAAGGCATCGCCGATGTCTTCTATCAGCTCCCTCAACGTGTCGTCTGTCGATGCACGACTGAGTGCGTGGCAAAGATAATTGAGAATCAGTGGTTCCTGAAATACTCAGACCCGAAATGGAAAGCGGTAGCGCACGAGGCAACTTCTCGCATGTCCTTCTACCCGGAGGAAGCTAAGGGATGGTTCGACGGCATAATCGATTGGTTACAGGATTGGCCCTGTACCCGAAAGACGGGCCTAGGAACGCCCCTACCCTGGGATAAGAATTGGATCATCGAAACGCTAAGCGACTCTACAATCTACATGGCCTACTACATGGTGAGCAAGTTCGTCCACGCCAAGAAGATTGAAGCAACTCAGCTAACCCCCGAAGTTTTTGATTACATATTCTTCGGCAAAGGAACGCCAGCCGACGTTGGTAAGCAGGCTGGTGTCGACAGTGGCTTACTGGACGAAATTCGCAACGAGTTTCTCTACTGGTACCCAGTCGATCTGCGCAACTCCGGAAAAGACCTCGTAGGCAATCACCTAACCTTCTTCATCTTCCACCACGTGGCGCTCTTTGAACCGCGTTACTGGCCGCGAGCGATCGGAGTCAACGGGTTCATGCTCCTAGAAGGTCGCACAATTCACAAATCCAAAGGCAACTACATACCGCTACGCCAGGCATGTGAGGAGTTCGGCGCGGATCCGGTCCGATGCACGGTTCTCCTAGGGGGCGAAGGCATGGATGACCCCGACTGGCGCGCAGACAACGTCCGTGATTTACAAGGACGGTTGGAATCTTTCCTACGCCTGATCGACGACATAGCTCAACGCCCTAAAGAGAAATCGTCGAACGGACACCTGGAAGAGTGGCTTAGCGGAAGAATGGGCTTCAAATCTAAGTCCATCGCCGAAGCCATCGAGAACCTGAAAACACGCACCGCCCTGTCCCTCGCCCTATTCGATCTATGGAATGACCTTCGTTGGTACGAGCGGAGAGCCGAGAAACCGGATTCAGCGGCCGTCCTGTCATTCATTACGAGTTGGATCAAGGTACTAGCCCCATTCGCACCCCACCTGGGTGAGGAGACGTGGCGCAAAATCGGTGCGCAAGGTTTTGTTGCTTCGGCCCCGTGGCCGGACTTCGAGGACAGTACCGAGCTGGCGCGGTCAGATGGGTTGGAATCACTAATCAAACAGACTTTAGAGGACACCCAGGAAATCTTGGCCACTACGAAGCTAACCCCCAAGAAAATACACTATTACACCGCGGCGAAGTGGAAGTGGCGGGTTTACAGTGAAGCCCTATCTAGAGCCAGTTCAAAGCCAGAAACCCTTGATGGATTAATTCGAGACATGTTATCGGCGAAGGCCGCTTCGGCCAAGGACTTACCGAAATACGCTTCAAAGATCATTCAGCAAGTGAGAACGATGCCCAGCGAGTTGAGAAAACAGAGGTCCGAGATTGGGGATGTGGATGAGAAGTCGGTGCTGAGCGAAGCGACAGGCTTCTTCAAACGCGAACTGAAGACCGAAGTTGAAGTGCATAGTGAAGACGATTCGTCCCAATATGATCCAAAAGGAAGGGCGAAGATCGCTGAGCCGTATAGGCCCGCGATTTTCGTTGAGTGACCGAGTTCGAAATTGTCTAATGCCAGACTTTTTCGTTCATGATCATGTAGATACCGGTGACCACACCGAGTACCAATCCGAATACGAAACCGCCGCCGATGAAGAGGCTCACGATGGCGGCCGGGAAGACCATGAACGCAGATAGTACTCTGAAGCCGAGCATGTAGAGGAAGACCGCGCCCAGAATTATCATGCCCAGCACGACGCCCAGTATGAAGCTGAAGTTGCCTAGTTGCAGAACCCAAGGGAAGAGGGTAACCCAGAATGCGAAGAACGTCGGCCAGAGTAAGGCAGCAGCATTAGCGAAGATCAGCGCCGACGAGACGAGCAGTAGGAAGACGGCCAGTAGGCTGTAACGCCGGAAGACGTGCGGCTTTGCAGCCGGATAAGGCCCGTAAACTACTCCGCCCTGAGGCACGCCCTGCGCGTAGACTGTCGGTGCACCTGGCGCAACCGGCGGAGCTGAGGGGGCTTGGTTCATGACGGTTGCGTGGTAGCAGGTTGGGCAGAGGCTTAGTTCTCCGTACGGTTTGGCGCATGACGAGCATATTCTTCGTCCGCATCTAAGACAAACCATACTGGCGGGAAGATTCGGATGGTAATAGCACATGTAACCCAAACGTTTCAACATCCTCAATTGACAGGTTCGATAGGCACAAATGGAGAGCGGGCCGGTTTGACTTGATAGTTAATAACAAGAAAATGTCAAACGCCACCCATAACCCAACACCAGAATTCGATGCTCAAGGATGCATAACGAAAAACGCCCGAAAAAAACCGTTTCGTGGTTTTTCGCCTGATTTTGCCGAATAGAGGGCGCCTTCGTCCACCGACGCCATAGAACCTGGACTAACCAACAGCTAGTTTTTCTCCCTTCCGCGAGTACGCAGATGAAATGGCTGAAGGTTCTTTTCGCGATTAGAAAAGCTCGTTCGCCTCAACACTTTTACTTGGGCGTCGCCGGATTCGGGTTTGGGCCCGTAGCTCAGTCTGGATAGTGCTTCTGGTCTCGGGGCGTCTAAAGCACAGGCCCTCTAATCGCTTCGTGACGAAGCGGGAGAAGCCTGGGGTCCGGGGTTCGAATCCCCGCGGGCCCGCCAATTTCACAGCGTAGCTGGAGCGAATTGTGAGGGTTTGGCAATAATCTCTTTCTTGATGAGGTCGTTAACAGTCAAACTAATGGTCTTCGTGTGTCGCCTAGTTATTGCTACGGCCCCCGACGCCAACGCGATCGTCATCATCACAAATATTGCAGGAGAGATGAACTCAGGTAGCGCGAATCCAGCCGGTGAGTCCGCGAACCCAATTTTGTTCGGATAGGCGCTATTCGCCGAAGCCCACCCCGTATAGTACATTCTTAAAGCTCCGGGTTTAACCTCTACGATGCAAGGATGATCAACGGAGTTTGAGTCCCAGCCGTTATCTGAACCGGGACCGAGGACGGGATTCCCGGCAACTCGGCTCCAGGTTACTCCATCAGTCGAAGTCGCGTAACCGATCTGAGTAATCGACTGGCTGGATGATCCTGCCACATATTGGTAGCCGGAATACCACATTCCGTAAACGTGCCCGTCATATATTACGCTAGGTGAGTATACCCCTGCTGCATCCCAGTCAGGCGCGAAACCTGTACCATTTAACACCGGCGAAGGATTTTTTGTCCAGTGAGTGCCATCTGACGAGGTGGCGTAGCATATTTGAAGCTGCGAGGCATAACTGCGCGCACACGTATACCACATCCTGAACTGATTGCCAACACGCAATACCGTAGGGCTGTACATAACGTACGAATCAAGTCCGCCACCCGTCATGACGGGGTTACCTGAATATTTCGTCCAATTAATTCCATCAGGTGAAGTCGCTAGACCGAAATTTTGGATTCCATTGTACATCCACCAAGTGAATCCGGTGCTCTCCACTTTCTTAGCGCCTACATACCACATCATGTAAACTGAGCCGTTGTAGATGATTGATGGGGAGGAAACCGAATCTGAGTCCCAAGAACCTGTGGGCCCATGCCTCAAGACAGGTCGGCCCGATTTTATCCAGTGGACGCCGTCGCTGGAAGTTGCATAACCAATACTATAGAGCGGCAGCTGCTGACTAGAGTTAACTCCCGCACCCGTATACCACATCTGATATCCTGATCCGTTGTAGAGGAGCCTCGGGAACAGAACCAGCAAGGAATCCCATCCCGTCGCGCTTGGTGAAAGCACTGGATTGGAAGGATTACGAATCCAACCCGTATCCGCGTCAACCACGCTAACTCCAAGCGTTAGTAAAATGAGAGTTAGAATTGGAACGATCGCAATCCTTGATCTCAAGAACGACACCACCTGGCTGCAACGGAAGTTCGTCTCATATTGCTTCTTGACCTACGCACGAACGGTAAAGATGCCAAGAGGGAAAGAAGAAAGACAGCGCTCGCACTGCTCACCTCAGAAACGGGCAATGCTGTATCTACAAAGATCAATCGGCCCGGCTGACTCATACCTACAAGGTACATTAGATTCGCCGTTCCCGTCCCATCATTAACTACCACATTGAACCCTATTGTGGTCGAGTTCTCGGTAAGGGGATTCAGTATGAAGTAAGGGAACAGTTGAATTGAAAACTCCCAGATTCTGTGCTTAGTCTTCGACAACTCAGTCGAGGCCAAGTTAGCGTAGGCTTTGAAATGCTTCTGCGCGAGGAAAGCATTAGCGCGCATGCTGCTATTAGCTGGTGACCAACCTATTCCCGTGGGACTATAACCTGTCTGGTTTTGAAGGAAACAATCCCAGCGGGTTTGGGTTAGTGTAGTACTTCGCACAATTCCGTAGTAGAAGAAAAGTAATACGTCGCCTCCAATTTTACTTTTTTGTGATGGCACATCGATCAACCCGTACAACGTCGCATTATCATGCAGTAATCTGATAGAGGGGCGCTCAGTCACCTGAGAGGCACCTACCGTCAAGTTGTATGTGACAGCGTTCTCCCATTCGGCCGGTTCCCATTGACCGTTAATTGTGGGTGGTTGATTTGTTGCGTTGGCAATGAACGGGATTATCGGAGTCGATTGAGCCTGTACATTGACGAGAGCTATGGAAAATGAGAAGACTATGAGAGATAGCATCAAGCAAATTTTGCGACGAGCCAAGAATCTCAATGTGCGTGTTGCGGTTAAACATAAAACAACTTGCATGCCGTATGGATTGCAGAGCTTAAGACTTGAAGCTATTTCCCTTTTCCCCAACTTCACTGTGTAGCCGGGGCGAATTGTCCGGGTTTGGCAACTATCTCCTTCTTGATTAGGTCCTTTATGGCGAGGCTGAGAGTCCTGGTGTGGGCGGCCTCGAAATCCTCGGGCGTGGCATACGCTCGGTGTGGTTCAGCGAATGCGGCTTCCGTAAGGACTTTTTCGGGGTCAAGACCGATTCCTCTGGCGAACGCTTTCAACGCTTCTAACTCCCACCCTTTCTTGCGGGGTGCAATCGTAAGTCCGGCCGTGCGGTAGACGTTTCGGAGGAATTCCACGCCTTTGCTTTCGACGTCATCGTATCTGCTGATAGAGTGGCCCATCATGAATTCGACGTAGTCGCTCTGAACGCCTAGAGCCGTCATTTGGGTCCTGAAGAACTTCCGTAACGAATGCACGCTAAGATCGTAGCGCCCATGTTTCGCTTTTCTGATCAAGCCAACCTTCGCGTATAGTCGATGCACGATTTTGCGAACCTGTTTTTCGGTGATAGGTTTGGCCTTGTGAAAACTTTGGTCTCTCACCAATGGAGACTCGTCAGTGATTTCCTCGTGCGGAATCCGGCGGTCCAGTAACCCTTTCCTTCTTGCATGCATGTACTCCTGAAGTGCCTGGACAGCTTCGCCGCCTACGAACGTGTCGAAGTCGGAGTATTTTCCTTTCGTGATTTCCGATTCAACGTGAATGTGAATCGGTGTTATTCCCTTCTCAAGATCTGAGCTTACGTGGCCGTACCGGAGCTTCACGAGTGTTCCTTCACGGAACCCTCCCAAGGAGGTCATTGCGATGATGACTCTCTCGCGTAAGTCAGCCACGGCCATAAGCTGTTGGAGTTCCTCGGATCGGGGTGCCCGATAATTGCAGACAACCCGCCGCGATAGAGAATAGGGAAGCTTCACGTCAACGTCATTTACTTTGTAGAAGGTCTTCACGTGTTTGGCGCAACTGTAAACGCGACCTGGCGTTAAGCCTTGATCTTGAAGGAACGCAATATACCGTTCCAGCATCTCTGTGTTGCGGTTAACGCGGCTAGGATTGAGGCCGTTCGACTCCTTGGCATGGGCTGCTAGCTGGTCAGGGGTCTGTTCTGCCCACGCTGAATAGCGGCTTAACGTCTCAGTGTAGGCATAGAGGCTCTGCTGGCTTCCGGACTTGTACCGGAGGAAGTAGCTTGCCAATTTCAACAAGCTTTCGTTTTGGAACACTAACGGGATGAGGCGCGGTCTTTCGCTAATCAACGAAAAAACGTACTTCACGACACCGATTGGTTGGGCCAGAACCTGCCCTAATGGGACGGATACCGATGACTTCAACGTGTACCCTTTCAGGCTCCGTTCCAGGATGATGTTTTCACCCTCGATTCGACCAAGGTCGCTTAGGAATGCGAGGTCTCGCATTGAGAGTTGCTTCGACGTCAGAACCAGTTCAGTTCTAGTCACGCAAGAGCCTCCTATGACGTATGTAATTGCGTAATTGGGCACTTAGGATAGATATTTAAACTTGGGCACTTAGGCAATTGGGTAATGGAGGGCTTGAAGACGGGGCAGCTCACCGTTATGATTCCTGATGACCTGGAACGTGATCTGCGAGTGAGGGTAGCCGAACTGCGCGGCGGCGCGCGCGGCGCCTTGGGCGACGCAATCAGCGAGGGCATCCGCCTTTGGCTTAGGCAGGAAACTCCGGCTAAGAAGAAATAGACGTCAGCCAACCTTTCGTTCCTCCAAAACGGCTTTCCTCAATATGACTAGACCAGTAGCTCTCGGTTTCGACTCGTTCGGCGGCTCCGCCATCGCGAACCTTTCCCACACTAATCGAACGCATTCTTCGTCTTCGTAATCTAACCAGCCGACGGTCTCCCGCGTCCAGGGTCGATATGAGTCGGCGTTCGAGTCTCTAAACAAAACATGATCTAGGTATCTGACGTATAGTAGGCTTCCTAGGTTTCCATTTTTCTGATTAGGCAGCTGGCTGGTGGTTCGCGCCGAGCCTTGCTCCTTTGTGAGTTTCCGCATTCGCACATCGTTTAGTTTACGGCTCCGTTGGTGTAGTCAGTTCCTCGGATTATTGGAGTGCACTTCAGTAACGACGATTTCCTGAAGGGGTTTATGCCTCAGGTCTTCGTGTTCCCCAAGGAGGCACCAACGAACTCAAGTGGGCGATTGCCACGATCGCGCTGTCCGCAGTTGGCGAAGTCTTATCAGCGATGCTACCTATCAGCTCAATTTTCCCCTCAGCGTCGGTTTCCGTTATCCCTTCCCTTTTCCACTTCCTTAGGAACTGCAAAATTTCAGTCCGCTGTCTTTCCTCCTCCTGCAATGAGCTGCTGCCGGTGGTTGGAAGTCCGCCGTCTTTCCAATAGTTGGCTACCAGGTCAATTAGACCGTCCTTGGTAATGTCGCCTTCATTACGCTCGAGGATTCTTGCAACCAAGGCTTGGACTGCCTCGATTCGCTTTGATGGATCGAGAAGTTCCTCCTTGAATGAAGCTAGAGCGTCGTCATCCATCTTCCTTTCCTCTTTCGCTCGCTGCACCTCTTTCTCGAAATCAAACGCGCGACGCGCATTAAATCTGATAACGAGTTCAGCCTCAAGATCCATCGCCTTACTAATTCGTTCGTACTCTTCGCGAAACGGTTCTCTATGTTTGATCTCCTCTCCTCTCCTTAGTCTTTCCTGATCGGCTTCCTCCTCGGATTTCCTTATTTCGTCATATCGCGCCTGCAGAATCGAATCGAGATACTGTTCGCATAACACGCGCAACGTTGAGGACTCAGCGCGCACAGCATGCTTCCATAACTTGTAGGGGTCCCTGGCGGTGTTTTGGTCCACAAGTATCATGGAGGATGCGGTAACAGGG
>Ga0326728_10002854_pt1 | contig 56084 bp, 48 predicted proteins | sample MB3enrmetagenome_FD_207602 | JGI IMG/M metagenome (GOLD analysis project Ga0326728, IMG submission 207602) | Lab enriched peat soil microbial communities from McLean, Ithaca, NY, United States - MB31MN | ecosystem: Environmental > Terrestrial > Soil > Wetlands > Peat | place: USA: New York... | reverse complement strand
AATTCCCGGTTGCGGCAAAGGTTCGAGGACCACAGGGCCGACCAGCGTACCTTTAACGGTATAAGCGCCTCCATCAGCTCCATGGTATGTCTTTTCTTGCCCGCAAATGTGCTGTCGGCAAAAAGAATGTATTTGGATTTGTTTTGCTTTATCTCCTCGATCACATCGGAAACAGGTCTATAGCGGTATTCTTTTCCAAGATAGAAGCGCTCGGCGCAGAAATCGCAGCGGAACGGACACCCGCGGGAGGTTTGGACCGCATAGGTCTTGATAAGCGCATAGTGCCTGAAATCCATCAGGTCATAGCGCGGGATCGGAAGGTCTTTCAAATCATGCGGCTCTTCGGCCTTATAGAATTTGCGGAGTCTGCCCTTTGCCGCGTCTTCGAGCATCGCGCGCCAGATCAGCTCTCCTTCCCCTATTCCCACGGCATCGCAGTGTTGGGCCATTTCCTCGAAAAATGCATAACTGTGGGGGCCGCCCATAATTACCGGAACGCCTCTTTTTCTGAAGCGGCCGGCAATTTCATAGGCAGCAACCGAGTTGAGAGTCCACGTGGTGATCGCAACCAGATCGACGGGAGCATCGAAATCAATATCCGTCAGTTGCTGGTCGATCAGTTTCACATCCCATTCCCCGGGGGTCAGGGCGGCAAGGTAGGGCAACGTCAACCCCACGAGATTTCTCTTCCTCGTCTTGTGGATCTTTCCATTCGACTTGCTCTGATAGTGCGATGGCTGAATGATAAGAAGCTTCATTGGACAGTTCTTAGCCATTAGTCGTCAGTTTTCCGCACCAAACACGTTCTCGCAGTTGTTCACAATATTAAGCTGCGTTCGCGGGAAGAGCCACAGGTTGAGTTTGAGTTTTCAAAATTTTTCAGGCAAGTTTTTAGAAGGCAGTTGCCCGGCCAACTTCATTCAGGTGGAGGGCCCTGCGGAAGTGTAATGGTAAAAGTTGATCCTTTACCGGCAGCACTTCCGGCCACAATGCTTCCTCCGTGCCGCTCGACTATCTTTTTGCAGATGGCGAGCCCCATGCCGGTTCCCTCATATTCACTCCGGCCTCGCAGCCTCTGGAAGGGAGCGAAAATCTTTTCAACGTGTCGCTCATCAAAACCGATTCCGTTATCCTCAACAGTGATCCGACATTCCGAACCGGCCACAGGTATGTGGCGGACCCTGACGATCGGCTTTTCGCCCGGTTCCTGGAATTTCAGGGCATTGCCGATAAGGTTCTGGAACAATTGCCTTATCTGTGTGGGATCGGCTGAAATAACCGGAAGGTTCTCGACATGAACCTCGCCGCCTGTTTTTGCGATTGTAATTTCCAGGTCGGAAAGAACTTCACGGACGATATCGTTGAGATCGATATTCCTGAAGGGCTCTGGTTTCGTGGTGACCCTTGAATATTCAAGGAGAGAATTGAGAAGCGCCTGCATTCTCAGCGTCGCATTGATCATTCTATTCAGATAATCATTTCCGGCTTGTCCCAACTGACTTCCGAACTTGCTCTCGAGCATTTTGCCGAAAGAGATGACTTTGCGAAGAGGTTCATTCATGTCGTGCGCGGCGATGTAGGCAAACTCTTGAAGGGCCTGGTTGCTTTGCCTGAGCTTCGCCATATAGCCGTCCAGCTCGGCGGTACGCTCTTGTACACGCAGTTCGAGATCGTCACGCGATTTGCGAAGTTCCTCGACGAGACGAATTTTCTCCATGGAAGTAGCGACCTGGTCGGTCACTGTTTTCATGAGAGCCAAATCCCCGGCCGAAAAGTGTGTCCTCGTCTTAGACCCAAATGAAAGCGTGCCGATAACTTTGCCCCGGATTTCCAGGGGGTGGCAGGCGTACGTCTGAATCCCGTAGGATTTTACCAACTCTGTACGGATATCCGGATGATTGAAAATATCCTCTGCGACAATGCGTTGTCCATCGCGGGCGACGCATCCGCAGACGGCTACTCCGTAGTCCAGCCATTCCATCTCACGGGCTGTCTCTTCAGGGATGCCGGCGTATGCATTCAGGTGAAGCCTGCGGCCTGTTTCGTCGACCAGAAAGTTAAAAAAGACGTGGCAGTCCAGGTGTTTCATCACCTGTCGGCAAAGCGCATCAACAATTGCCTGGGGGTTTTCGGAAGCAAGCAATCTGGAAGATGTCTCAGACAGCAGTTTAAATCGCGATTGGCTCTGGCTCAGCGTATATTCCGCACGCTTTCGCATCAGGGCCTCGACCATTGCCGGGGCGATTGCCTCCACGGCAAGCAACTGCTCCTGAGTATACCCGCCCTCACGATTCGCCAGCCCGACGATCCCGAAAATTTTTTCATTATGAAAGAGCGGAACCCCGAGAAAGGCGGTCAGGGGCGGGCGTCCCGGAGGCGGGCCCATGTTGCAGGGGTGCGACGCAGGGTCGTTGGTCAGCAAGCTCTTGCCATCAAGCAGCACACGCCCGTGCAGTCCGCGGATTTCCAGATTGGGCAGTTGCTCGTGGGGAATATTCCGGTCATACATTGTGCATACTTCCCAACCCCGTTCACTGATCGCAATATAATAGAACGCCCCATCCCGTCCAAGTTCTCCGATGAAGCCGTAACCACTCTGGGTCAGGCCCTCGGCAGCCTTCAGGCATGCGGCGCCAAGTTGCTCTTCGGTTTCGCAGGTCAGGGCCTTGGAAAAAATCAGGTTGATTGTCTCCAGAATGGCGTTCTGGCTTCGGATCTTTTGTTCGGCCTGTTTACGTTGTGTAACATCCCTGACCGTGCCTACGAATCGATGCGCGCTCGGCTCACCATCCACTTCATTGAAGAGGGCCTTGCCCGAGGCGATAATCCACCGCTCGGTCCCATCAGGCCACACTGCGCGGAACTCCGTTCCGTAACGCCCCCCACCGGTCGGGTCCAACGCATTTTTGAAGAGCTCTTCGCTGCGCCGACGGTCATCGGGATGCAGGCGGTCGAGCACCATTTTACGGTCAACTTTAGTGTCCGCCGGCAAACCCAGGATGGTCCTGCACCGTTCCGAACAGTTGAGCACGCCGGTCATGGGATCGTAATCCCACGTGCCCATATCGGCTGAATCGACGGCAAGACGAAGCCGAATTTCGCTTTCGAGCAAAGTTTCCTGTGCCCGCCGCCTGCCGGTGACGTCGTGAAAAACGAGCACAGCACCGGTCACATTGCCTGAGTCGTCCCTGATCGGAGCGACGCCGTCCTCAACCGGGATTTCATTTCCGTCCTTAGAGACCAGGACCGCATTATCGGACAGGGCAAGAACCTGTCCCTCTTCGGGGTCACGGGCGATAACGTCCGCTGCCGGTTCGCGGGTTTTCTCATTTATGATCCGGAAGACTTTCCCGACCGGAAGCCCTATAGCCTGATCAGACCGCCAGCCGGTCAGAGCCTCGGCGACAGGGTTGATAAAAGTGATCAGGCCCGATGCGTCGGTTGCAATCACCGCATCGCCGATGCTGGTAAGCGTAACCCGCAGCCACTCACGCTGCCTGCCTATCTCCTCCTCGGCAAGCCTGAGTTCGGTAATGTCAGTTCCAACGGCAAGTATTTCAATGAGCTGTCCGTTCCGGTCGAATATCGGCCTGTTGGTCCAAGCCATCCAGACGCGCCTGCCATCCCGGAGAACATTCTCATTGATATTATTGAGGTGCCTTTCAGGGTTATCCACAATGTCCTGAACCAGCCCGGTCAGATCGCGGCCGGTGGACTCCCGTTCGGGGAAAAGAATGCTCACTTTTTTGCCGATAACCTCTTCCGCGCCGTAGCCGAAAAACTGTTCAGCATATTCGTTAAAGAAGACTATAGACCCGTCACGCTTCCATCGAATGATCGCGCTGTTGGCGTCCTGGACCAGTTCGCGGTACTTGCTCTCACTCTGCCGGAGTTCGGCGGCCGCCTTCTCGCGCTCGGCGGAAATCCTAGACTGCTCTTCTGCCCTTGCCTGGGCACGGTATGTAACTTCGGCCAGATATGAAATCAGGACGCCACAGGAGAGAAAAACGAACATGCTTATGAGGTCGGAGTAATTTGCGATGGTGAATCGGCCAACCGGTTCCATCCAGAAATAGTTGGCAAGGGCGGCTGACAGGACCGTGGCCAGAAACCCGGCGCTGAATCCTCCATATAATGCTGCAAAGGCTACAACCGGGAAAAATGTCAGGAAGGGGGCACGGGTCCCAAGGAATCCAAGGAACTGCAACCGAACAGCAGCGGCGGCCACAGCCACGAGAACGCCTACGATGCAGCGGAGCCACACCGGACGGTTTGTTCGATCCCAGACCATAACGCCCCTCTATCTCTCAGAAAAAACCATCAAACTTTACATATCAAATATGGAACTGAACTGTTTTCAGAGATCCTTCCAAAGGTGGAATTCTATATCAATGCTCCTCTGTCTGTCAAAATACGGGATTTAGCTTTCGATAATCCCCCTGTTTCTTTTGCCGAAAGGACGGTCTTGATTGGGGTCCACGGACACTCTTGACGTTGAAATCGCCATGTCCGGGAGTGGTTTTCACTTGCAAGCACAGTAGCGAGAGTAGCTTTTGTGAGACATCTGTAAGCAAGACTATAATTAACGTTTAAACCGGTTTCAAGGGGTCATCCGGCTTGGCTCAGGTCCGTTTTGTAGAGCAGATTAATACTTCCATATTAGACGATACGCTCCGGAAACCCACAATTTCCTCATGAAATCAAGCTGGTGCTCCGAAGCCCTCCCTTTTCGAGTGTGACGCTCGCATTGAAGTAAATGCTCTCTTCCACCCCATGAACAAATAGGGTCAAATACAGGCTAAAATAAGGTGGCCAACCCATAGCAAATTTTACAGCTTGTGGTAGGTAAAAAAAGCTGGACTTGAACTCCCGTGGGAGGACACCATGAGCCTCCATGTCGCTTACTCCGGGCAATGCGCCCAGGGCTGATGCGCAGTGATTAAAGAAGGATTGTGAAAATCTGTTCCCGGACGGCTTTCGCACCGTTCACACTCTCGACCGGCAAACCGCCTAAAACTCTTACGGCTCCGATTTTCCAAAATCCATTTGCGTCCACGCCGGATCATCTGAAGCTGTCCCCAGTTCTGCCCTTGTCCAATCTTGGCGCGCGGGGGGCGCGAGCCGTCCGGTTAAGATCTCTCACGTTCAAAACGCGACTTGCGGGAGGCACGGCCGGCGTCTGTGGCTTGTAAACTGGTGGGAATCATCACCCGATACGGATATTTTGAAGAGCCAGATAGACCCGGCGCTGTTCGTTCTTTGAGGCTTGTTTTGGGGCACATTTAAAGAAGCCTAATGTTCCGGGGCCTTGGCCGAAGTGCTACCCTGGTCCTGCCCGATTTCAGCCGTGAACTGGGCAACGGCCCTGATAATTGCCGCGGATATTTTGAGCTGGTGAGCATTGCTGCGCAAAAGCAACTCATCGCGCCTGTTCTTGATTATTCCGCATTCCAGGAGGACGCCGGGACACTTCGCCGATCTAAGAATCGCGAGATCATCGAACCTGTAGACACCTTTTTGTTTGTCCACGATTGGCCTGTTTTCACCCTTAATCTTTTCCGCATGGTGAAGGGAGGGCTGATAGCCTTCCTCCACCATGGCTCGGCCCAGGAGGAGAGCAAGCCTGAGGCTTTCGGCGGGCTTTTCGTTTTTTCCGGAATAGAAAACCGAAAAGCCGCTGTACCTGTCACAATAGTAAGCCGATTTTCCTTCCCATTTCCATTTCTCAAGCAAAAAAGGCTGGACCGAATCATGGTGGATTGAAACAAGGAGATCAGGGTTCTCCTGGTTTATCAGATCGATTCTTTTGGAAAGGCTGATATCGTCGCCATCCCTGTTGATTAGCACGGGACATATTCGCGACTGTTTTTTCAGTTCCTCCAACACGATACCCGCTACAGTCGAATTGAAGGAGTACTCCCCCACTCCTCTCGCACTGAATGCTCCGGGGTTCCCGGCTGAGTGCCCGGCATCGATTGCAACAACCCGCGAGGCTCCAGGTCGACTTGGTTTTGCTAACGAAACAGGGGAAATGAAAGCAAGCAGCAAAATACAAGACACGCTGCCCCATATGATCCCCGAAAACAAGCTCATCAAACCTTCACGCGTGAACATGCGCCCCCGTTCTTTCCCTCACGAATCGCAGTTTTCAATGTACACAACAAGGTTTTCGCCGAACTGTCAAGATCTTTAGGATCGTGATAAGATGGCGAACGGACCGCTTTTGCGGAACACGCCGGCGTAGCCGGCGCCCGAGACTGACTATCGCTAATAACCGTTCAATACGAATCCGGACCATGTCCATCCGTTGCAGGCGGAAGCCATGCCTAACCTGAACCGAGTGTATCTTGGCCTGGGCAGCAACCTGGGAGAGCGGCGTTTCAATCTTCTGGAGGCGCTGCGATATATCCGTGGGCGGATGTCGATAGAGAAAGTATCGTCTTTCTATGAAACGGAGCCGGTAGGATACCTCGACCAACCCAAGTTCCTCAATGCCGTCTGTCAGGTGAAGACCGAACTTCCTCCGAACGAGCTGCTGAAATTTCTTAAATGGGTCGAAAAGGAAATGGGCAGGACCGAGTCTTTTCGAAATGCTCCCCGAATCATCGATATAGACATTCTCTTTTACAACGACGACGTTCTCAATTCAGATGAACTGCAAATCCCTCATCCACGTTTGCACGACAGGGCTTTCGTTCTGATCCCCATGGCGGAAATCGCCCCGGATTTCGTACACCCTGTATTGAACTTGACGGTAAAGCAACTGTTGGAGAGATCAATAAACCTTTAGTTTTCCGGACATTATCAGGCGCCTTGCTCTTTCGAATATCCGAATCAGCGCTGGATAGAACAGCCGGAAATCGAGGCTTTCATCAAGGCCACGAACTGCAAGAGACCCGTTATGCACTTCCTCGCATTTCGTGACTTTGTGAGCCAGACCTGCAAGCGCGCCTTTCCAGAGGAAATCGTCCAGGGCGGCGAATTCTTCGGATGTCAACGCCGACCTGCAAGCCCGGGTTATCTCGTTTGAAGGGTAGAAGCCATCCTTGAAGCGGGCAAGAACCGGCGCAAGCCTGTTCAGGAGGATGCTCCACTGTGGGCTGTCTTCTTTTTGGCGAAGCGCGTCGAGAAGACGCACCGGATTTATCCTGTCGAAGATTTCTTTTTCTCCGTGCCTCAGCAGGGCCCTGGCGAATGTCTCTTCGCCATTCGACCCGGCATCATAAAACCATGTCCCAATCGCTTCGATATAGCAGCAACAAAGAATCAGGGATTCATCGGCGCGTCCTTGCCGAAACAGCTCATCGAGAAAGACGATTCTCCTGTTCCAGTCTTCGCAAAAGGCACTGAGAGCTTCAAGTTCAAAATCATTGTTTTCGACATTCGGGAAGTCACACATCCGATTCACTCCGCCACTAAGGAGAAACAGGGAACAGCGAATTCCAAACCAAACATTCAGAAGGACATGCGAAATTCAACGAATCATCAGGTATCCAGACCGAAAACTCCAGTGAAAAAAGAAAACCGGAATGAACCGCGGATCATAAAACAAAGGGGCGTCCGCACTTTTCAGTGCTGTGCCCCTTTTCGCGGCATATCACTAATGCATGCGTTCAAAACCTAACGTCGCCCCCCACCCCCGCCGCCGCCAAAGTGGCCTCCGCCACCATCAAAGCCGCGTTCTCCACCGCCAAAGCGTTCAGCACCGCCTCGCGGCATATCAAATTCTCTGTTCCCATCTCCACGGAACGCATTTCCACGAGCGCCGCCGCCACTGAGAGCATTACCCGTTCCACGCGCGCCGCCTCGTGTCACGCCGGTTCTTCCACCGCTAAGTCCTCTTTCGACTGCTGCCGTTGAGGGCCTGCTGCCCACCCCGGTCCGGCCGGCGGCGAAATTTGCCGCCCTGTTACCCAGGGTCCCCTGCCGGGCTGCCTGATGAAAACCGGCAGTTCTCATATTCCTGGTTATGTTGGGATCGTTCCTATTGATATTGACGTTTCGATTGACGTTTACGTTACAATAACCACGACCCCAATTCCAAGAGCCCCAACCCCAGTTCCAGTAAGCCCCAACGGCAATTCCGGCGAAAAAGCCCAATGCGCCGAAAGTCATCCATGGATCAAAGCCATAGGGATAGAAGGCGTAGGGGGGATATCCGGGCCACCACCAGCCTCCGTACACCACCGCCGGATCGTAATAGGGCACATATACGATCTCCGGGTTCGCAGGCTGGATCTCGATATCTTCTCCTGAAACGGCTACTTTCTGCTGATCGTTCGACTTGAGATTCCCGTTGGCGTAGGCTTTTTGCCGCATATTCTGGACGGAAGCCATTACTTCTTTTTGTTGGGCCATGAAGGCTTCGCCTAACTTTGTCGTCCATTCCAGATCCTTATCCATCATGGCCAGCACCTGCGGAAAAGGTATGAGCGCTTTTACGCTCAGGTCCCAATCTTGTTTGTCCAGTTCATCGTTCAACTGATCTTTTCTCAGTCCCTGACGATCCTTGAGCCACCTGTCCGCTTCCACAACCTGGTCCGGAAAAGTCGCGGCCACGAGGATTTGCGCAAGCAGTGAATCAGGATAAAGGGCAATCGGCGCAAGCATCCGGTCCAGTTCCTGTCGGCTGAACGTATGACTTCTTTCGCCCTGTGCGAACACTCCGGCGGGGGCTGCCAACAGGAAAGCGAGCACAACAGCCAGAGCGCGCATAAGAACGTTATTCATGTTCATGATTTGATCTCCTTCCAATCCTAACCGGCCACACAACTGGCTAACTAGTAAACACTTAATATATCTATAAAAGTAAGTTATTTTGGGTGAAAAGAAAGGTATTTGAAACTCTATTTTCAAAACCGGATTTCGTCTCTTTTGCAGGACCGGGATCGTATCAGGCGGTTGAGCACCGGACCGATCCGTGATAATGAACAACTCCGGCGTTGGCGTCCAAGAGAAGACAGGATGCCGGGCGCATGTTCTTTTGCCGGCGCTCTCCCGGTCTTATTTTGAGTTTGATTTTTGTAGGGTGGTTCACACCCCCTCGAATATTCGTTAAACTGCCCACAACCCTTGGGGTTGACCAATTCCAACCCGTTGATTCACTGCAGACGAAAGAGACTCAAAATGAATACTTATTCTGGATTTGGCTTGTACATCATCGTGGGCGCAATCGGCGGACTGATCGGCGCGAAACTCAAAATCCCCGCCGGAGTGCTTATCGGGTCCATGCTCAGCGTCATTTTCTTCAAGCTGTTTATGCAGTCTCAGTGGGAAATGCCGGAAGGATTCAACTTCATCACCCAAGTGCTGGTAGGGGTCATGGTGGCATCAACGTTTCACCCGGACATGGTTAAAGCCCTCGAGGCGATCGCCCTGCCGGTAATCCTGTCATCATTGGTGCTCATGTGCGCCGGCGGTATCCTTGCATTTGTAATTTCCCGCTTCCATCTGCTGGACCCGGTTACGGCATATATCGCAACAAGCCCGGGCGCCATGACTGCCATGATCCCCATGTCCATAGAGGGCAGCGCGAACTCGGTGACCGTTACCTGTTTTCATTTCTTTCGCCTCCTGTTCATACTGATCACTGCGCCATGGATTCTAAAGGCGCTGTCTTCCATCACACGCTGATACCGCCGGAAAATGAAGGTTGCTTGAAAGTGTGCTATAAACAGGTTGTTTTTGCACCAAATTGCGAATGACTCCTTCATAGAGGAAACAGCATGTCCCGGATAAAATTTTACGGTGTTAGAGGGTCAATTCCGGTTTGCAGCGATGGGTTTCAGAAATTTGGCGGCAATACCACCTGCATTCTGGTGGAAGGCCCAAAACGCACCGTCATTTTAGACGCAGGCACCGGCATCCGCGAACTTGGCAAGGAAATGGCCCAGGACCCTCACCTTGGCATCGATCGCGGCTGCTATATCGGCTTTTCTCATTTTCATTGGGACCACATTCAGGGGCTGCCCTTTTTTCTTCCCGCATACGACTCACGCCGAACGTTTACGATCAGTGCGATAGGCCGTGGGCGTACAGGCAAGGATTTGCGAAGCATTTTCGAGACACAGATGCAGGAAACATATTTTCCGGTCAGCATTGACCGCATGGGCGCAAAAATCATATTTCTCCAGACTTCGGCAAACCATATAGGTCTGGACAACGCCTTTGTAAGAGCCATAAAACACAACCATCCGGGCGGCGCTCACACCTATCGGCTTCAGGACACGGAAGGCAAGGTGATTGTATATTGCACCGACATCGAGCATGGCGAGCAGATTGATCAGAATGTTGTCGAACTGGCGCGCGGCGCAGACATCTTGATTCACGAAGCGCAATACACCCCGGAAGAACTCCCGCACTTTAAGGGATGGGGCCACAGTAGCTGGGCGCAGGCAGTCGAGGTGGCAGAAAAGGCACAGGTCAAACGCCTCATAATCACACACCACGACCCAGACCATAACGACGACTTCCTGATGGACGTGGAAAGACAATGTCAGGAGCGTTTTCCGGACACTTTACTGGCAAGGGAAAAGATGGAACTGGTGATTTGAAGGAATGATAGTGAATGAGGAATGAGGAAAGGTGAAAGGTGAAAGGTGAAGACTTTCGTTAGCCCAGGGAGTCAGAACAGGTGATGCGGGAGGTCACGAATAAGACGGTGAAATTATTTTTAATCCTTAGCATGGGAATTCTGAGCTTGATTCCGCTGGTTATCATGGATGTGGCTTTTTCGGCAGATTTGTGCAAAGCCATTGCTCTCAGAGATATTGCGCCGATAGAGAGCTCATCCTCGGTGATGCCGCGTGGAGAATACCAGGAGGCTGTCACGCAATACGTAGTCGACAAACGCACTGGGACAACATCGTTCTGTTCTCATGGCGGCTTTTGTTATCCAACGCATGTTTACATAGACGGCAAAAAGATTGAAGCACTGCAATTGGTTAACTGTAAAGTTGGCGATCTAATGGATGACGACGAAGCTGTAACGATCTATTCGATCGTCATGGACAGATCCAAGAATACGCCGGAGGATTTGCTCTGGGACGACATCGACAACAAATTACTGGGAATGGGTCTGGGCAGCGCATGTGCGAGTCACGTTACGGAGTTTTACACAAAAAAACCTTCTTCGCCGTGCGCAAAATTAGCAAAGAAGGCTCTGGAAGGTGACACTGAAGCAATACGAAAATTAATTACTTTTCCGGATTTTTGCAAATGGGTTGAGAACTAATCACAGGTGAGGCTGCAGCCCTTATCATAATAATATATAATGCATCATCAACTCTCCGGAGGAGCCTGGATTCTGAAAAACCGTGACCTTTCCCTTATTCTCTCTTCGCGCGTTTTGCCCTGCTCAACCATGAGGCCCTTTTCATCATAAATTTTTTCGACCGCCGAGTTGAACAAAGGTTCGTACCCGGCCGGGTCGATATCGAGTTCCCTCAAGGATTCCCTCAGGAACTCAACCCCTTTGTCCGTCACCTCGGGTGGAACCCCCAGGCTGGGGGGGCACCTGCCAAGGTCATAGCAGCCGCAAAAATCAAACGGCAAACTCCGCTCGCCCCCTGTTTCAGGTTTGAAAAGACCCATACGCTCTCCCGTCTTTATCTGGCGTAACGGCTTGGGTATGAACTCCGAAGAAACAGGGACGGGGTCCTCTTCCGAGGTGAAACCGGCCCCAAGGTCCCCTCTCAGATAATTCCTAAGCAACCCGATTTCTTCTTCGGTGAAAAGTTCATTCACATATTGTTCGAAAAGAGGGCGGAGATGCGGGCTGATCTGCGCATAGCCTTCGATAAGCTTGCCATATGGCGCAATGGGAGACCTCCGCTCCACGCAAATCCAGTTCAACTTGACGTGGTCATAGCCCTTGAAATCGTCGACTATCGAGTAAGCACTGAAAAGCCTGATCTTCAGGTCTTTCTGAGCCTTTTCCCCTTTTCCACCTCGTATTAGACGCAAATTTAGGTTTCTCTGTCCCGAGTTCATATTTTCTTCTCCAGGCACCCTGGATAGCCAATATCCGAATCTTCGTCAATGTGGCCGGCCAAAAGCGCAAAACTGGACGACATCCGCCCGGCTTCTCATTTCCCTTAATGAATAAGCCAACCGAAAGTCCTATCTGTGACCCGGTCCGCCTCCACCCATGCGGCCACCGCCCATTCCGGGTCCAAAACCTCCGCGGCTTCCCACACCTCCCGACGGCCGCCGGAAACCCTGAGACCTTCCGCCCATTACGCCTCCGTTGCGCGCAGGCATGCCGCGCCGAAGACTGCTGCCCTGCCGCATGTTTCCGTCTCGAGCGATGCTTCCACGACGCTGTGAACTCAGTGCGCGACTGGAATCACGCCCGGTTTCGCCTCCCGCTCCAGCCTTTACGCTTTTCCGAGACCCCTGCTGAGTCTCAACCGCCCTTGCCCGCCCAGGTCTCGCTCCACCAGCCCGCGTAGACTTAGCCGTGCCTCCTTTTGCGCCGGGCGCCACGGCCCTTGAAGCTCTCGAAGCAATCTTCGGCGAGGTGATATTGCCTTTGGGCGCCGGCTTTGCGGCGGGCGCGGCGGCAAGCTGACCGCGTACGGCAGAGCCGCTAGCGGCAGCCGCAATCGATTGGAACGCTTTCTGATTCCGGGCAACTCTGGACGTTACGTTCTGACCAGGTTGAAAATGAGCGGTTGCGTTAGTATAACTGAAGCGCCTGCCGGGGTCCCCTGCTTTTTCGAGAAGCCTGTTGCTCACAACGGGGGCAGCCGTGTAGCCCGATGAGCTCGTCCGGACGTTGATGCCGCTCAGCCGTGTCCGGCCATAGCCGGTAACGTCATGGAAGTTTCCCTGGTTTACAATGACCGTGCGGTCCAACTGCCTGTATCTGCTCATGTTGATGTCGATGAGCCCGGGATGATGGACCGCAATACCCCACGGACCCCACCAGTTAACGGCATAATAAGGCTCCCACGGGAGCAGTGGAAACCATCCTACGGCCGAGTCCGAGTATAGCCACCCGACCCTGCCGGGATACCATCCGAAGCCGATTCCCCAGTCGGGGGTCTCCCATTCCTCCGATACGACCGGAGGAGACCAGCACCAGCATTCATTTGCCCAAAACCAGTAACCGTAGTGATGAGTAACATATCCGAAAGGCTCGTAAGGAATCCATGTATAGTCGCCGTGCCAGTCCGTCCAGTGGCCCACCGTGTAGGGAGACCAGCCTTCCTCCAGACCGGTGGGATGCCATGCCTCGCGATATTCCCCTGCAAAATAGACTCTCTCCCATTTCCCGTATCGGTCAAGGGTCGCCGCATCCTCGCGGAGTTCCACAGGCAGGTGGTCTACCGATTCGCCTTTGGTTTCGATACTCCGCTTCAGAACAGCGTCACGCGCAATATTCCAGTCGTCCCACTCCGCATCCACCTTGCCGTCTCCGGCGATTGCCTGGCGGTCATCCGCCAAAATGGACATCGATCCCGGGATGACATTATATTTCGCTCCGTCCACATCATGAATGAACTGGACCTTACCCCTGATGGCGACTACTTCAACCGATTTTTCTCCAACGTAGACATCGAAAGCAGAACCGGGATCCCCTGTGGCATAGCCGAAAGGCGTGGTGGCCTTAACGACTGCCTTGCGGCTCCTGTTGATGAACCTGGCGATACCGGCCGCCACGTCAACTTCGGTAAGGTCTTCTTTGAGCGCGATCATCTGAATTTGTGTGTTGGCGCCGGCCCTGATCCAGGTTTCGTTGGGCATCAGGAACTCAGCCCTGGAGTTTTCTCCCAGGTATAGGGCATCCTCCCGGCCGAAGGGCGAATCCTTCACGGTGGGCACCCAATCCTTTTGCTCGTGAATGTAGCGGAGCATCTCTCCTTCCAGCACCGACACACGTCCGACCAGAACGGTTTCCTTGGCCCTGGTATTACGTCTGGGCTGATCAGGCGGCTGCGGCGCAGCCCCGGCGGCCTGTAGAGCGGTAAAAAATACAATCAGTGTGAGCAAGGCTATCTTCCCCACATGCTTCATCCGAAACCTCCAAGAGGCAAAACAGACCCGCTCAGGCCGCCGGCATCCGCCGGATGGGCTCTGCGGGCATTCAAATTGCAATCCATATGCCTTTTAGACGATGAAGAACCAAAGATAGTTTACATTGCGCATCCAGCTTGTGATCGAGTTTCATTACGAGGCGGAGAAAGCGGAATGGGTTCACCAAATGCGGAAAGGAGCTATGTCGAAAAAATGGAAATACAGCTCCTGATTCACATTTCATTTACGCATTTTATTAGTAAGTCCGTATTTATTAAGGCTTCAGGGATGCAAGGATGTTTTTTCGGACAAAAATCCAATCTCAAAATGCAGTTTGGAGGCATAGCGATGAGGTTGCTGCATTATTCCAGATCAAATGAGCTTCCCGTTGAGATGCAGTTCCAATTTCATCGTACGATCTGATACTCGGTTTCCAGTTCGAAGGAGGGGTTATGAAAAAGAGTCGATGCAGAGTTGCAATCAGGGTGGCGATTTTTCTCTTCACGGCAATGCTGCTTTTTTCAACCGGGGTTTTTGCGAGGCCCACCACGACGGAGGAGGCCAAAGCGGTCGTCAGGAACTGGCTCCTTTCGGAGGCCAGGCCCATGAATGCGCCGGTGGGTGCGCAGATCGAGCAAGTCAAGTCTTTTGCCGACGCGAGCGTCAGCCCTGCGTATTATGTAGTTTTCCTGAAACCCGCAGGCCTTGTTTTTGTGCCGGCCGATGACCTCGTGGAGCCGATTGTCGGGTTCGTAAGCGACGCAACCTCATTTGACCCCTCGCTTTCCAATCCGTTGGAGGTGCTCGTAAGCCTGGACATTCCGGCAAGGGTCCTCGATGCCAGGGAAGTGGAAACCATGGCCAAGCCCGGAGCGGTTTTTCCTGCCCCCGGCAGCCAGTGGGACAAGGCTCAGCATAAATGGGACCAACTCACTTCACCGGGCTCTGACCAGGCAGGTTCAGGCGGTCTGACCAAGATTTCCGATGTCCGGATCGCTCCGATGGTACAAAGCCGATGGTCCCAAACCGGGGCAGGCGGCTCCTCCAGCAACCCCTGCTACAACTACTACACGCCTCCCAAGGAAGCGGGAAATCCAAACAACTATCCTTGCGGCTGCACGGCCACCGCAATGGCTCAGATAATGCGCTACTTTCAATTTCCCGCGGAGGGGGTCGGCACCGCAAGCTTTACGATCCAGGTGGACGGCCAGCCCACTACCAGGTCTTTACGCGGCGGTGACGGCGCAGGCGGCCCCTATAATTGGTCCAGCATGCCTTATATTACCAATGCGTCAACTCCCGTGGGGCAATGCCAGGCCATCGGGACGCTTACCGCCGACTCAGGCGTGTCAATCGGCATGAGATATACCAAGGCGGCGTCGGGCGCCTGGCAGTGGGGAGCCTTTACGAAAACGTTCGGTTACAGCAACGCCTTCGACGCCTACAATTCGGGAGACAACTTTCCCGAGGAGAGCCTGCTTGCCATGGTCAATCCCAATCTGGATGCCAGGCATCCCGCCCTGATTAATATCTGGGGACCGGGGAAAGGTAATGGGGGCCATTCCGTGGTATGTGACGGCTACGGGTACAACTGGTCCACATTGTATCATCATCTCAACATGGGCTGGCTGGGCCAACACGATGCCTGGTATAACCTTCCCGCAGGGGGAGCAGGCAGTTACAAATTCAACAGCGTAAATGGCGCCACCTACAACATATTCATTAGCGGCACGGGGGAGATCATCTCCGGCCGTGCGACGGATTCGAAAAGCAATCCGATCGAGGGTGCTACCGTGGCCGGGACCGTCGCCGGAGGCGAAAAATACTCCGCAACAACGGACGCCAACGGTATCTATGCCCTTTTTCCGGTGCCTTCGTCCTCCACTGTGAACGTGTACATCACGAAGAAGGGCTATTCTTTCCAGCCCCGGGAAGCGACCACGGGAAGAAGCGAACAAATGACGGTTACGACCGGCAATGTCTGGGGTGTCGATTTCGTGGGCAGCACGGACCATACTGTCAGCCACTTTTCGGTCTCGACCCCCTCGTCGATTAGGGCCGGCAAGAACCTGAAGTTCACCGTCATGGCGCTGGACACCAACAACAAGAAAGTGAAAAACTACTCGGGCACGGTGCGCTTCACCAGCTCCGACCCGTCGGCCGACCTTCCGGCGGATTCCACCCTGACCAACGGCGTGGGGAGGTTTTTGGCAAGATTTGCAACAACCGGAAGCCAGACCATCACTGCGACCGACACCGATGCGGCGTCGATAACCGGAACTTCAAGATTCATCAAGGTCCGCTGAATAGAATAACGTTCAAGGCTTTTGAAAACGACATGGTAAGCGCGGAAATCGTAAAGGTTTTTAGGCGAGTCATGCACCTTTTTGGTATATACTATTTGTTCGGTATTGGCCCGATCCGCTGCCGGGATGCTGTTTTTATTGCCTGCGAGGTGCTTCAAGATGATTAAAGCAAAAGATGTGATGACCCGTGACGTTATTACCGTCAGCCCGGAAACGGGAATAACCGAGATTGCCAAACTGCTGATCGAGAAGAATTTCAACGGCCTGCCGGTTGTCGATAAGGATGGCGGTCTGGTGGGCATAATCTGCCAGAGCGATCTGATCGCAGAGCAGAAGAAGCTCCCGATTCCATCCGTTTTCACTCTTCTGGATGCCTTCATTCCCATTTACCCACCGGGCAAAACCGCCAAGGAAGTTGAGAAAATTGCGGCCATAAAGGCCTCTCAAGCCATGACGCGGAACCCGGTGACCGTCGGCCCGGAAACCGGTCTGGACGAGATAGCATCCATAATGGTCAACCGAAGTATCCACACCATTCCGGTTGTGGAAGGGAACAAATTGGTGGGGATTATAGGCAAGATGGACATTCTTCAAACCCTGGTGCCCGGTTCAAAGCGGAGCTGATCAGATCCCGCGAATCCGCTGGACCTTATTACCGAAGCCCCGGCGAAAAAGCGGCCTGAAGCGTGACGAAGATTCAGGTATGGAAGCGATCAGGCACCAGCCTACCAGGAAAGGATCAACCAGATAGTCCCACAGGTTATCCGACTCAAGCAGTCTCAACCCATAGGCGGCAACTGCCGCCGCCAGGATAAACCCGGCCCGGTTACCTGCGAGTATCAACCAAATGGTCACGATAAACAGCGGCGCAATGAGATAAATCGATCCCCAGCCGAACCGGTACAGATCGAAAGGCGCCAGATTCATTGAGCAGATATAAAGACATAACCCCAGGACCAGTCCGGATATGCTGACGGTTCGCAGCGCCCTGCGGTCGAACAGGCGGATGCCCTCGATCAGCCACAAAAGAAAGCCAAAAAGGAGGGCGGCCAGGGTAATACTGAAATCAGCGCTGAAACCCGCCAGGAAACGGGCCATGGGCACCTGTTTCACCGGAAGCAGCACAAGAATCACCGGAACGAACAGGACGATGAGTTTGCCCGGCCGTTTCGATATTTCGACGCCCGCCAGCCGCAGCAACTCACCGACGCAGATCGCAGCGGTCAGATATGGCACCACAAAAGAAAACAGATATGCTTCCATCTTACCCCGGTTATTCAGCCGGCGCCGCGGGCTGTCTCGCGTCCCTGATCCGGTCTTCCATCCATGCCCCGTTGAAGGTCAAATGCTTTATCCGGTTCCTGTTGTATGTGTAAACCACATGATAGATTCCGTCACGGTCCCGAATTATAAACGGATAGGCAAACGACTGATAAGCCGCATCTTCCAGGCCGGCGATTCGAGTCCAGTTTTTCCCCTTAAGGTCGGATACGGCAAGCCGAAGGTTATCCCGTATCCCCGGTATCGACCCATCATTGAAGACCATCAACAGCCTTTCCCCAGGAATCCGGATAGCGCAAATCCCTGAATTGGGATTAGGCAACCCGGCGTATTCCGGCGTCCCCCAGGACAGTCCGGCATTGCCGGAAAAGGATACGCCCAATTCAGGTCCGCTCGAGTTGCGCAGGAATGCTAATGCCGAGTGAGAATCGAGAGTAACCAGGGACGGCTGGAGAAAACCGCGCGAACCGTCGATCCGGGTTTTATAGACATCAAAGCCGCCTGCAATTCTCGAATCGGGCAGAAGCCAGAGGATTTCAGGGAATTTTCCAATCGACTCATGGTAGACCGGCACCATGAAACCGCCGCCCGCCAAAGCAACAGGCTGATTCCTGACCAGTTCGCTGAAGTTGCAAAACGGGCTGAGGCTGAGGCGGATACTTGGTCCCCAGGTCTTGGCGTCGTCTTTGGAAATCTTCAGGTTGATCGTACTGCTCGACCATCCGCCTATCGCCGATACATACAGCAGGTAAACCCGACCGTCGCGATCCGACCAGATCACGGCATTTCCTACTTTTCTGACAAATCGCTTCAGTTCACCGGAAGCCTGAGCGCGGTCCACAAGCACCCGGGGATCACTCCACGATCTTTCTCCCGGCGCGCGAATGCTGCTGTAAATCGCGACATCGCGATCCAACTCACTGGGGCCCGCATACCAGACGGCAAGAAGAGCACCGTCCGAGAGTTCGCACATGGAAGCCACATGCGTAATGTTGGAGTTGGGAACAGCCGGCAAAAATTCTTCGGAGAAGAGAGGTTGATCGCTCTTTCCCGGATGCATGCCGCCTATCGCGGCGAAAGGGGGAGGATGAAAGCCGCCGACCATTACAGGGCGCCGCAGGAAAATAAGCCCATAGATAAAGCAAACCGCCAGACAGATCGATATTGTCACCCGGTTTGGAAACCACTTTCTCCAGGAGTTCAATCCTGCGTTCCTCCCAAAAATTTCAGCCTGACATCAATACCGGATTACCCGACTGTTTCAAATGGTTACGCCCGCGGGACTTTATTATTGTCCCTGCCCGCCGGTGGGGGGCCACTTCTTTAAAGAGGTCCCGAGGAAAAACCCGGCGCGGCGGATTACGCCATTGGCTGACGGCAGCTCCAGGCGTCTGACATCCTGGAAACACCCGTTTACGGCGGCAGGCACCGTGGAATCGGATCCCGGAAAAACCAGGAGGGCGTCCCAGCCAACCGGCGGTCCATCCCAGATATCGTATTGGCTCTCCGGAACACCGGGACGGCGCCAGTTATAGACCTTCGGCTGCCCCGGCATATAGAAGGCAAGCTCCGAGGTCACCTGTCGATTTAATGCCAGCACAAAAGTGTTTTCCGGACGGGGCACTTCGCCCAGCGCCGCTCCAGCTTCGGCGCCCAGTTGATGCCAGCCCTGGAGCCTCGCCACCAGTTTCTCCGCCCAGGGGCCTGGGACCGAACCAGCCCAAAACGGCAGTGCGTAGGTAAGGAGCGCCATGACTGCCCCAACTATCACTCCTTTTTTAAACCAGGGTCTGCACGCGTTCATCTTCGATCCGGCGGAAAGAGCGCCACAACCCCAGGCCGCCAGGAGCACCATTGCGGCCGGATAGAAGGTGGCGGGCCAGTTGGGTTCGATTCTCTGCCGAAAACTAAGAAGAAAGACACCGGCCAGAGGCAGAAAACTGAAACAGAGCAGGAAGAGAGCGCGACGGTCCAGGGACCTGAAGTTGAGGATCGAAAAAATGGAAAGGATCACGAATAAAAGCCATGTCAGGGGTGAAATGACACCGATCTGCGATCCTATGAATTCACCCACGGTGGCGATGAAAAAAGAGCTGCTCCCCTCGAAGTGACCTGCCGTGTGATGAAACGTAATCCAGCCGTGATGCGCGTTCCACAGAACGGACGGAATCAGGGCAGCCAATCCGAGCACGGAATACAGGTAGGGTTTGTAGGATTTGAGCAGGCGCCTGTCCCTTCCGCTCGCCGCCAGAAACACGAACATAAGGGCGATAAAGCCGCCCATCATCTGTTTGCTGAGCAACCCGAGGCCGATGGCCGCAGCCAGGCCGAACCACTCCGGAGAACCGCCCTTCTCTTTTTCCAATGCTCTCCAGAACAAATAAAGGGCAAGCGACCAAAAACAGATGAGGGGGGCATCGATGGTCATCATGAACGCCAGCACGGACCCGCCGGGAGAAGCCATTCCCGCGGCGGCGGCCCAGAAACCGGTCCGCTCGTCAACCATGCGTCTTGCGAGCGCAAAGAGGGCCCAAGCCGAAACCGATCCCAGAAGCACTGCCGGCAGCCGCACAACGGCAGCCGAAGACGCGATCGACCGCGAGAAAAGCGCCATGATCCAGGCGATCATGGGCGGCTTGCTGAAGTAGCCCCAGTCGAGTTGGCGAGACCAATCCCAGTAATAGGCTTCGTCTGCGACCAGGTCCAGCGGGGATACCAGAAGGTAGGCAAGCCGAAACGCCGTCGCACCAGCCAGCAAGATATAAAAACGCCTGCTCCAAGACATGGTTAGTTTTCAGTTTTTAGTTTTTAGTTTTTAGTTGAGTTGTTGTTAATTGGGGGCGAGGATAATTTCAACGGAAAAATCATTCCCGCGCGTTATTTGAATTATTTTGATCGCGCCGGGGATAATCCGCAATCCGGCCTTTTCGCCAGATAAACAGGCCCGCAGCCAAAGAAGCCAGCAAGGCGGCCGCACCGGCGGCTGTCGTGACTATGGCCATGCGAACCGAAAAGGGCGCTGCGTGCCCTGCGCTTTCCCCCAGAAGGGAAAAGCCGGCAAATAAAAGCCCCAACCCGATTGCTCCCAAAAGAGAAGAAGCCAGAACGCTTCCAGGTTGCAGACCGATCCGGCGCAGAACCAACCACAATGCAAAAACGGCCCAAACCCAGACCCACCACGAAAGGACCCGTACAGGCGAAAGCTCCCTGGCATATCGCAGAGTCTCAAAAACCGGAGACAAGACAACACGCGCAGGCGATGGAACACCCATATATCCGGCAACCACCGGAATGACGTCAGTCCCGTTTCTTGCCTTTATCTTCCTTATTGCGGCCAGACCGGTTTCCCGGCGCGAAGGAGCAGATGGTCCGCTTGTCTTTATGACGGTCCACGCCCTTGTCATCCCGCCCCAACCATGCCAATCCGTTACACTCAAGAGCGCAATTCCACTCGATTGCCGCGCGTCAAGCAATGCGCGCCGCAAATCAGCCTTTAAAGCGGGGTGACCGCAATTGATAATTTCGAAACCATCCACTCCATTATCAACCAGCCGGGAGATGTCCGCCGGCTTCAGGTTGTTCATGGTCACGACGAAAACAGCCCCCCCGCAATCCTCATGAACGTGTTTCGTAAACCAGGCGGTTCTATTATGAGGCTCTCCGATCTGGGGCACGGCAAGCTGAACGTGGGAATCCCCGCACAGCGCCACAACCATTATTCCCGGTCCTGTATGGGCCTCAACTCCTGATATGGATGGAGGGAGCCGCTCGAAATCCGGATCGGCGGCGGTTTCGGTATCGTGGGCGAAAAGAGAATCATGTTCGGTAAGCCCTACCAGGCTGTAACCGCAGGATGCATGCCATTCGAGGTTTGTTTTGGCAGATATCAGGCCGTCAAAAGACTCCACGGTATGGCTGTGCAGATCCGCCACGATAAGGTTCGGGTCGTCAACGACGAGCCGCCAGCCGGGAATGCGGGCCATCACAAGGCAGAATATGAGAAACGCCAATGTTGCAGACGCGGCGAGGGCGGTCCGGAGTCCCCTGTGCAAAGCAGCCAAGCGCCCTCTTCCGTTCCGGCGCCGGATTTCGGCGAATACACCACGAGCGCCTGCGCCTACAAAAACCCATATCAGCAGGCTAAGGCCGGAGATGCGAAAATCCGGAGCTCCCGCAACAATCTGAAGAGGGGCGGTCAACGGCTCGATGAGCGACGCCCACGGATGCTGCTCCAGCTTCATGCCTGTAAGGCGAGTGTAGTCGCGGGCGTCGAAAGGACCCTGAGGTGGATCAGGAAAGCAGGACAGAATGGTAAAGAGGATGAGGCCGAAAGCCAAAACGAAGATGATGTTCCGGTATTCTTTCAAAAATCCGATGTCCTCTCAAAACCCAATATCTCAACATTCTTTGCCGAGAACGGCCAGCACCCCCAGGAGTTTGAACTCCTTCGCGGATTTGACCGAAAATCCCTGCCTTGCGATGGCCGCCTTCAGATCCTTGCTCCCGAATCGATTCTCGGTCGGGTGCAGCAGGATATGCCGGGTAATGAAGTTCTGATAGAGCGAAGGATAGAGTTCTTCGAGAAAGTAGGTCCCGCGCGGCTTTAGAACGCGTGATACTTCAGCGAGCGAGGCCTGCCAGTCGGGCACGTGATGGAGCACCCCGAAACCGAAAACCGCGTCGAAAACCCCGTCCGGATAGGGCAAATCGAGCACGTCCGCCACACAAAAAGATATCTTCCGGCTTTCACCCGGCGGCAGATATCGAAAGGCCCGGCGAATCATGAGGAAATCGAGATCCATCGCACAAAGAAGGCGTGGTGAAAACACTTTTTGAATGATGGATGCTCCCGCCCCTCTCCCGCAACCAATCTCAAGGCAGGCTCCTCCGGCAGGAAGCCCCGCCTGTTTCTGCATCCAGCCGATTTCAAGCTTCTGCTGGTAGACCCTGAAGGGGTTGTTCACAGCGAGCAGCTCGGCCCAGTTGAGTTTCATCTCCTTAGCCAGCCTTTATTCCGAGATGAATCACGGCAATCCCGTCAGTCAGCCGCCGATATCTGACATTCCTGAGGCCGATTTTTTCCAGAATCGACTTCAGTTCATCGGGCCTGGGGAAAAGCCGGATAGATTCCGGCAGATAAGCGTAGGCAGGGCGGCAACCGGCCAGGACTTTTCCGATATAGGGCATCATGTAAAAAGAGTAGAAATCATACAGACATCTGAACCAACGCGTCACAGGCTCTGAAAACTCGAGGCACATAAAAACCCCGCCTGGTTTCAGGACCCGGCGCATTTCCCGGAAGCCTTCTTCAAAATGAGTGAGATTTCTAATTCCGAAGCCGACCATTGCCGCATCGAAGGTATTGTCCGGCAAGGCGATTTTTTCGGCATCGCCCTGAATGAACGAGATCAGGCCGTGATATGGCGAGGCCGAAGTCTTTGGCCGACCGGCCGCCATCATGTCCCAGTTTATGTCGTAGAGCACCACGCGGCCGAAGGGGCCGATCTTGCCTGCGGCCATCCTCGACAGGTCTCCGGTCCCTCCGCACACGTCGAGCACCCGGTCGCCGCTTCGCAGATTCATCATCTCGATGGCTATGCGCTTCCACTGGTAATGAATACCCAGACTGAGCAGGGTATTCATGTAGTCGTATTTCTTGGCGACAGTGCTGAAATGCCGGCGGACCCACTCCACCTTTTCCTCTTCCGGAACTGTGAGGTATCCGAAATGGGTCGTCTTCTCGGGACTGTTTTGTTTGGATCGAGACATTTTAAAACCGCGGGGACTGCTGGCTGAATCGTCTCAAAGCCTGGAGGTAAAACACAGAGACGATCAGGCGGGCTTCACAACACGCCCGGACCGAATGCATCGCGTACAGGCCCGAACCCGCCGGACACTGCCATCCTGATGCACATGACGCACATTCTGCAGGTTGGGATACCAGATGCGCTTGGTTTTGTTGTTCGCATGGCTGACATTGTTGCCGACATGCGGCGTTTTGCCGCAGAATTCACATACCCGGCTCATGAATACACTATCCTTTCGTCCAAGGGCCGTGAGGAAGCCCTTTTAATTATCAATCAAAACTCTTAAATTAGCAGAATGGCGCTCAAATTACAAGCACCATATTCGGCAATTTGCAGCAGGTGAAAGACATAACTTCGTCTTCGCTCTCATGCGCCCTAACCTTCCACGACTACAGCCTCCGCCCCCGGCTCTCTCGGCACGATGTCTCCTATGACACAGGCTCCTGCTTGCGCAGCGCTGAGAAATGCCATGATATCTTCAACCTCCGAAGGCTCCACGACAATCACGAAACCGATTCCGTTATTGAAAACATGGCACATTTCCGGTTGCTCGATCCCGCCTTTTTCGCGAAGGAAGTTAAAAATGGGAGGCACGTTCCACGTTCCATAGCGTATGACCGCTTTGCAGGCTCCGGGCAGGATTCTTTCGATATTATCGTAGAAACCGCCCCCCGTAATGTGGGCCATCCCGCGGACACTGTATTTTCGGAGAAGGCTCAAGACCGGGTCGACGTAGATCTTCGTGGGTTCGAGAAGTTCTTCGCCAATGGTCCGGTTCAGCTCGGGAACGAAACTATCGGGTTTAAGCCCGAGTTTTTCAAATACGATTTTCCGCACCAGGCTGTAACCGTTCGAATGCAAACCGCTGGAGGCAAGCCCGATAATTTTGTTACCACCTCGAATGGTCGAGCCGTCGGTGATCTGGGAGTTGTCGACAAGGCCAACGGCGAAACCCGCCATGTCATATTCATTTTCTTTATAGAAACCGGGCATTTCTGCCGTTTCTCCTCCGATCAGAGAGCAGCCCGCTTTCCTACACCCGGAGGCAATCCCGTCAACAAGTTGAGCGACAAGGTCCAGGTTCATGCTCCCCATTGCGAGATAGTCGAGAAAGAATAGAGGTCTTGCGCCCTGAACCACAATATCGTTTACGCACATGGCCACAAGGTCTATTCCAACCGTGTCGTGCCGGTTGACCATAAATGCGATTTTCAGCTTGGTCCCAACCCCGTCCGTGGACGAGACCAGCACGGGATTTTTCACATCCTGAAGATTCAGGGAGAACAACCCCCCGAAGCCGCCGATATCGGTGATGACCCCGGCGCGGTAGGTGGACCGGACCAGCGGCCTGATTCTTTTGACAAGTTCATTTGCTTTATCGAGGTCAACTCCAGCTTCCCTGTAAAGATCTCCAGGCATGATGTTAAGAACCTTTTAGAACGGTTGCGAATAAGCTCCAGATCTTTTGAACACAACCTGACCGCTTCGATATTGTCCTGTCCAAACACACTGGCAGGCCCGGGATAAGATACTCAAGGGGCTTTAACGCGAAGCTTTTAATATACCACTCATCTTACTTTTTACAATTCAATTTACCCTGAGATTTTATGTCTCAGCAAAAACTGCCGGCATGTCGCCGACATTGCCAAAACCTGAACTCCTGTGTTAAATGAGACACAACCGGAGGTTGGGATGTCCCCGCTCAAGAAGTTCTTTATAGCGGTTTTCGAAATTTTCCTGGTCCTTTTCTGTCTTGCGGCAATTACAGCCTCCGCTGCAGCTTTCCATTTCTGGCTCTTCTTGCACCAGCCGGCAAAGCCTTACTGCGAGAAAAAACAGTTCTTTATTCCACCGAAGACCGGAGCCTATGGGGTGGCAAGGCTTCTTCAGTCCGAGGGAGTTATCCGGGATGCCTCGGAGTTCTATATCCTCGGATGGCTTAAGAATTCCCTCGGGCGCATGCAAGCCGGCGAATACGCTTTTTCGACACTCTACACTCCGGAACAGATCCTTGACCAGATCGTCAACGGAAGGGTCGTCATTCACGTGGCTACTTTGCCGGAAGGGGCTACTCTGTTGGAGGCGGCCAGGATCCTCGATCAGAAAGAGCTTGCGCCGGAGAAGGAGTTTATCGAACTTGCCTGGAATGCCGAATTTGCGAGGTCGCTCGGACTCAAAGCAAACAGCCTGGAGGGTTATCTGTTTCCGGATACCTACCATTTCAAGAAACCGGTTTCCACGGTTGCCATAGCAAAGGCAATGGTGCGGCAGTTCTGGGAGCACTTGCCCCAGCAGTGGCCCGACCGGGCAAAAGAACTAGGCATGTCCCTCCATCAAATAGTGACCCTTGCTTCCATAATAGAAAAGGAGGCGGCGGTCGACAGCGAACGGCCCGTAATTGCGGGGGTCTTTTACAACCGGCTTAAAATCGATATGCCGCTCCAAAGCGACCCGACAGCAGTCTACGATATTCCCGGGTTTTCCGGACCGGTCACCGCCGCCCATCTTACCAGGCAAAGTCCGTATAATACTTATAAAATCAAGGGACTGCCGCCCGGCCCGATCTGCAGCCCGGGGGCCAAATCAATTCACGCGGCGCTTTATCCTGAAAAAGTCCCATTCATTTTCTTTGTCAGCAACAACGACGGCACTCACCATTTTTCGGTTACCTCCGAAGAACACCGGAGTGCGGTTTCACATTACCAGGAATTGAGGAAAAAGGCCCTGGAGGACAAAAGCGGCGCAACCGGCGATTCGCCCCGAACGACCACAGACGGAAGCACCGGGGGCCGACCTCCGAATTAACTCCCCCCGGAGTATTCCAGCCCTGAACCGCTCAGTCTGGCTGAGAACATAAAGCTGGAGCGTTGGGATGTCAGGTTGGCTTCGGGCTCGCCTGTGAAGTCGTGAAGTTAAAGTTTCAGGATGGATAAATGAGCATAACCGCAAGCATCATATTTGCCGCCGGCAAAGGCACCCGAATGACCGGGCATGGAGGTAACAAGACCCTGTTGCCGCTGATTCCGGAGCAATCGCTTTACGAGGGCGCACGCCCCATCATCATGGAAGTGCTGGATAACCTTCCTCCGGGCCCAAAGGCGATCGTCATCAATTACCTCGAAGAAGAGGTGCGCCGGGCAACCGAAGGGCTTGGAATATTTTATGCGCGCCAGCCGGTTACCGACGGCACCGGGGGCGCCCTCCTCGCCGCGCGCCCGTTTCTCGAATCAACCGATGCCGACAACGTCATAATTACCATGGGTGACGTGCCGTTCGTGCAGCCGGGGACGTACGGCAACCTCCTGGCGCTTCTGGAACACTGCGATTTCGCTCTGCTCGCGTTCGAACCCAGGGACAGGGCGAACTACGGCATGATCGAAATGGACGGTGAGCAGGTCACTGGAATTGTGGAATGGAGATACTGGAAAGACTTCCCGGTGGAGAGGCAAAACCGGCTCAAATACTGCAATGCCGGGGTATATGCAGCCCGCAAGCCGGCACTGCTCACATACATGGACCGGATGGCCCAAAGGCCCCATCAAGTCAGAAAACTGGTGAAGGGGGAATGGGTCACCATTGAAGAATATTTCCTGACTGACATTGTTGAAATGATGAACGGGGACGGCCTCATAATGGGGATGACTTCCGCGCCGGCTCAGGAGACAATGGGGGTGGATTCCCCCGAATCACTCAAGGCCGCGCAGGAGTTGTACGCGACTATGATTTCAAAACAGGCGAAAAATGCCGGACCATGATTAGGACCGGGCTCATGCGGCCACGCCGCCTTTTATGCAGGCCGGGCCATCAATTCCGATCACCGCAAGTTTATTCGACCGCCCGGTTGTGACGCTATTTCAACGAATTAGGGAATACTCATATGGATCACTACCTTATCGCTGAAGAATTGAAAAAGACGAATGCCTATCTCGAAAACATCTTCGAGAATTCACCCGACGCCATAGGCATAGTCGACAGCCGGGGAAGATTCTTAAAATGGAACAAGATGTCAGCCGAATTATACGGCTACACTTTTGAACAGCTCCTGGGAAAATCGACTTTTGACCTCTACCCCGACAAGAACGCATTGGACAAGATGTTGACCCATCTGCGCCGGGAAGGCTCGGTCAAAAAATGGGAAATCGAGATGCAGCGGAAGGACGGCACGATTGTCCCATTTGAGATTTCCATCACTCTTCTCAAGGACAATCAAAACCGGACGGTGGGCAGTGTTTGTGTGGCGCGGGATTTAAGCGAGATCAGGAAGGTACTGGCCGAACTGAGGAATTCCAACGAAGAGCTTTCCCTTGAAATCGCAGAACGCAGGAAAGCCGAAGAAGAGGTAAGAAGGCTCAGCCGGCAAAACCAACTAATTCTTGATTCGGTAGGTGAAGGCATTGTGGGTTTGGATGTATTCGGCAGGGTCACCTTCATAAATCCTGCCGGGGCCGAAACGCTTGGCTATGATATAGGAGAGCTGCTCGGAAAGGATTTGCATGAATTGGTCCATCATTCCAGACCCGACGGTTCGCGCTATCCTCTGCACGAATGCCCCATGTTCCAAAGCCTGAGCAGCGGCGATAGTCTCCGGGAAAGAAATGAAGTCTTCTGGAGAAAAGACGGCACAAACTACCCGGTTGCATACTCCAGTACTCCCATCAGGGAAAAGAACTACGTGATCGGGGCTGTTATTACCTTCCGGGACATCACTCTGCCAACGCGCAAATTTGAACATCTTTTAAGATACCGAGATCATCTACAGAAGCTGGTCGAGGACCGCACCGGCGAACTTGCGGCGGCAAACGAACTTCTGGCCTCCAGGGCCGAACACATCGAGCAGTCTGCCGACAAATTGCAGGAGATATCACAAACTCTGAACCTTTTTGCCTACTCCATTGCCCAGGACCTCGATCAACCATCCGGCAGGCTGGAGGTTATGGCAAAACGCCTGAACAAGCATTGCAACAAGGTCCCGGATGGAAAACGCAAGGACCGGCTGCTAAGGATTTCAGAAAATATTTCAGCCCTCTCATCACAAATAAATGCTTTTATCGGTATAAGCAAAGCGCCGTTTTCAATGGAGGCCATGGATTTACAAGGTTTGCTCAGGGTGATGGAAAACCGGTTTTCGGGCCAATTGGCTGCGCGTGGAATCGACTGGCTCACACCGGAAGCCGACATCGATTTCAGGGCTGACAAGGTGTTTTTCCCTCTCGCTTTCGGCTGCATTATAGAGAACTTACTGAAAAACGGCCAAGGACCACTGAGCCGGATTACAATAGGGTACCAGGAGTCCGACGATCTGCACATCTTCTCTGTCAGCAGCGACGGGGTTGGGCTTGGTGAAACCAGATACACCAATTTTTTCGGCTTCTTTCCTCCGCGCGAAGTATCGGGCCGATTGGACGACACCGGATTAGACTTGGCGGCGGCGGCCAGAATAGCCAAACGGCATGGCGGAAAACTTCAGATAAAACCAGGCATGACTACCGGGACAACGTTCACCCTGTCGGTTTCGAAAAGACTGTGACTCCCAGGGCATTTCAGGCCGGCCGTCGAGAGCCGGTTGCATGAAACGGGCATGCGTACATGGATATAACCCGCGAAAAGGCGTAAGACTCCAGTACCAGGCATCCTGCCCTGGCCGATCTTCCGCACTTAAACCGATTCAAAAGTAATTGAACGCCCGAGCGACCTCGGGTACACTGCTCCAAATTTACTCGAAAATAGGCTTGGCAAAGGTCTGCGAACGGTTACGGACGCTGGAGGCTGGCTTATCATAGCAGTTTGCGCGCCGGCGCCAAGCGCATCAACTTAAAACCGGTTTTACCTGCCAGGAAAGGACTGTGTTCAAATGCGGAACGAAGCGTTTCAAGAGCTTGAGTCTTCAATAGACCTCTATTCGATATGTCCGGCCGGCGAAGCTTTCCCTATTCCGAAGGAAGCCGATCACAAAGCCGAATTTGAGCGATTAAGAATGCTGGTTGAAGAACAACGGCGCCTTGGACGTGAGATCGTCGTGGTCATGGGAGTCGGGTTTGTCGGCGCCGTAATGGCCGGGGTTGTGGCAGATTCAGTAGACAAGACGACCGGTGAGCCGTCCAAGTTTGTGATTGGAATGCAGCGATCTTCCACCCGATCCTATTGGAAAATAGAGTATCTCAACCGGGGAGTCGCACCGGTGGAAGCCGAAGACCCGGAAGTGAGACCTCTTATCTACCGCTGCGTGAAAGAAAAAAAGACGCTGGTCGCGACCTACACCTACGACGTCCTGTCGCTTGCAGATGTGGTTGTGGTAGATGTTCAATGCGATTATCAGAAAGAGACGCTTGGCAACGTGCGCCAGGGGCGGGCTGATATTGCCGCCCTGGAAGAGTGTTTAAAGATAATCGGCGACAAGATCCCCCCCGAATGCCTCGTGTTGATCGAAACCACTGTGCCGCCGGGAACTACGCAGTATGTGGCATATCCTATAATCAGGAAGGCTTTTCAAAGACGAGGAATAGAGAACGAGCCTTTGCTGGCGCATTCTTTCGAGCGCGTCATGCCGGGCAAGGACTACGTTTCTTCCATTCGCGATTTCTGGCGCGTATGCAGCGGCGTTAATGAGATGTCCAAGCAGAAGGTACAGTCGTTTCTGTCCGATGTTCTGAATGTGGACAAGTACCCACTTACAGTTTTGGATACTCCGATCGAGAGTGAGACCTGCAAGGTTGTCGAAAATTCGTATCGCGCAACTATTCTGGCCTTTATGCATGAATGGAGCGTTTTTGCCGAGCGCAACGGCGTGGACCTTCTCAAGGTGATAGAGGCGATTAAGGTAAGGCCCACTCATTCGAACATCATGTTTCCGGGGCCCGGAATAGGAGGCTACTGCCTGCCGAAAGATGGAGGATTAGGGGTTTGGGCCTACCAGACGCTTCTCGGATTTGAAGACGATATATTCAGGATAACACCCCAAGCCATAGACATTAACGACACAAGGGCGCTCCATGTAGCCAGGCTTGTCCGTGACGCCCTGCGTAACATGGGAAAAATCGTTGCCGCCTGCAAAATCGCCATATTCGGCGCCTCATACCGGGAGGACGTCGGCGATACCCGCTACAGCGGCTCCGAGATGCTCGCCAGGAAGCTCGCAGAAATGGGAGCGGAGATTTCTATTCACGATCCCTATGTCAAACACTGGTGGGAATTTGAAAAGCAGGACACCTACCCGGCTCCCGGCCACTCATGGGCGAGGTTCTTCCGGAACCAGGAAGCCCTGAAGGAACTGACCGTCAACAAAGACATGGCGAACGCGATCAGAGGCGCCGATGCGATTGTGTTCGCGGTGCGCCATGAGCATTATCTGCGCCTTACGGCCGATCAAATAGTGGAGATGAGCGGAAAGCCGCTGGCAGTAATCGATTGTTTTGGAATTCTCTCCGACAGCGGAATCCGCCGCTATTTCGAGTTGGGATGCGAGGTCAAGGGACTGGGACGCGGGAACGTCAAGCGGATCAAGGACGAGGTAAGATCCGAACAGGTGCGAGTGAATAAATTGCTTTAGAGCGCTTCATCACCAGATTACCGTGCCACTGGCGCTGACCGATCCGGCGCGCGCGCTCTGATGTCGGAGTTTCTTACAACTTCCAATAAAGACGCAAACCCTTGCAGCGCAAGGGTTTGCCGGCTCTTGAGGTGTCGGAATATTTTACGGTTTCAGTTTCCCTTACTTCCGGCATTCTGTCCTGATTCAGGAAAAAAATAGTAAAATCAGATTGTTAGATGCCACGATCCGCCCAGATTCTGCTAAGGCATGGTAAATGCTACAGTTAAATCAGCAGGATTGACAGGATATTCGGCATCAAAGGATTCGGAGAAGTTATGGCTATAGAACGGAGAAAGTCAAAACGTTTCAATACCGGGGATTCGGATTTCGCGGCATTTATCAGACCCAACGAACCGGTAATAGTGGGGAAGATTGTGGACATAAGCCAGCAAGGTTTGGCGGTTCGCTACCTTGCCAGTGGAAAACTCGGAGAAGGAACCGCGGAGGTTCGGATTTTTGGTCCCAATCTGGGCCCGACGGGCCACATCAAATGCAAAGTAGTCTATGACCAGATCTTAGCCGAAGAGTCGTGGGACGCCTTTTTGGTAAGGCGCTGCGGGGTAAAGTTCAGCCTAGTGTCCCAATTCGACTCGGCCAAATTGAGAGCTTTGATGAAGATGGGCCGCAACTTAGTCAAAAGCCACACTCCAATTAATTTTACCGAGGGCAGGCATGCAGCGGTTTAAAATCCAGCTTGATTACTTCGCCTTTATCCTCAATTACAGCAGTAAAATGTCCCTGAAACACCATTCTTAATTCGAAAGACTGCATCGGCCGGCATAACATATCCTCTGCTATATTGACTGCTTTCAGGCTGATGGCAAAAATCTTCCGACCCTCAAGGAATCAGGCTCCTAACCGGGATGTATGCCGAGACCTGCACCGGTGAAGGCTCGCGCATACGATTGAGGGCCTTACGTCGATATTATGTCTCAAGCACGCTATTTTTGACTTGATAAGCGGGAAATTCGACACAACTACCAATTACAGTCTCGAAAGCCGAAATCCAGAAAATTCCGCCCCCCCGGCTTTCGAGGTTTGGAGATATTTTTTACCCTGTGCATTAATTCCAGTTCAATGCACAAACCCGCGCATATCTCCAAGTATCCGGGCGCGAAGCGCACGAGGATTGGTCTGTGCGCGCCTGTTGTTTTCAGACCTGGAAGAAAATGGGGGAGTGATGCGGGCAGTAACAAACATCAACTGGAGGCGGAGATGCCTTGCCCCTTGCAGGAGGCCGATTTCAAAGGTGGATTTTTTGGTAACGGTTGCAGGAAGGATTAGGATCGCGGATATAAAACATGGAAGGGTGGGGGCAAAAAGCGGCGAGACTCTGAATCACATCTTCCAGGGAAGAGGTCTTTCCCGTTTTGGGCGCCTCTTCCCTGGTCTTCAAGTTTTCTGCTGCCACGTATCTGCCCGGAAATGCGATTCACGGGAGGCAACCTTGCGTCTGCCCCCCGAGTTTTCGAAGGGCTATTATTGCAGGTGCAGTCCGGATGGAGTGGCTGGGGCAGACGAGCTGGCGCCGAAAGTTACCGGATAGCCGTTAGCGTTTGGGGTTCCAGTCGCGTCGAGCACGTAGAGATAGGCGGAAGCCGATGAGCCGAAAGAACCCTGCCTGACCGTGGCAGTGATTGACGACCCACTCCAGGATGTGGGTGTCACTATGGTGAGATTAGTACAAGCATTGTAAGTGGCGGCGTTTCCGATCTCCACTCTTGCCATGGCATTGGGACCGTAAGCAATGTAGATATCATCGAAATAGGCGTTCGAACAGCAGCTTCCGGTAGCCATGTTGCCGTTGATATAAACCTGGGCGAAGGACTCGGCGCCGTTGAACCAGCAACTGCTGGCGCTGTTGGACGAGGTAGCCGCCTGAGCCACACCGCTTGGGGTAAGGGCCCAGGATTGAATGTACTTGCCGTCCGAGGTCCCATCCACAAAGACCCAGGAACGCAGCCAGGCGCCCGTTGACATCGACGGGACTGCCCAGTCTGAGTAGCCGCTGCTGCAATTATTGCCGAGATAATTGCTGCCGTAGAGGCCATTGACGCCCGTTCCAAAATATGTGGGGAGTGTCAGGTCGTAGTCGGTGGTCCCCGTGTTCATCAGCCAGATCGTCTTCCAGTTTGCGCTAGTCCCTTCATTTATCGGCATCTGGTCTATCCACATCCACCAGGATATGAAAACTTGGTTCTGCTGGGGTATGGCCGCCACGATCCTGCTGTCCCAAACGCCGTTCGCATTGGTCATGTGGGCGGCCAGGTTGCCTGAAACTTTTTCAGCATTGGAATATGTAGGCGGTTGGGTGTCGCCATTGCCCTGAGTGCTGTTCCACTGGCCGACCGCGGCCGACCCGGAGCCTGTAGCAATGGTGGCGCCGTTCGAGCCCTGCTCGAAGTCGTCAAACAACAGCACACTAGGCCCGGATCCGAAATTGGAACCGCTTATCGTTATGGATTGCCCATTGGCGACGGCGCCCGACACGGAGCTGACGCTCGGCGCGGCCATACTGGAGCCCGCGCCCACGCAAAAAAACCAAGCAACGGCTAAAGCCGCGCACACTACAGGATGTCCGCCGATAGTTACTCGTCCGCAGTTCATGACACATTTCCTTTCACTTTGGTTGAAAGCATGAGAATTACCAGTGAATTCTGGCGCCCATGAGAAGTGCAAGAGCCATGCCGCCCCGAGGTTAATCTCGACTCTACCGGCGAACCCGTTCTGGCACGAGCCGGCCCATGGCCAAATGGCACAAACTCAGGGATTGACGAACCGATGTCTTCAAGTCTTTATTTTTATACCGAGTTTTCCGATCATCTCATACAACGTGGGGCGGCTGATTCCCAGTTCAGCAGCGGTACGCGTGAAATTCCTGTAATTGCGAGACAGCGAAAGTACGATCGCTTCCCTCTCGGCGTTTCGACGAATTTGCTTGAGATTGAGCGCCCTCAAGTTTCCTCCGGGGCCGAGCCCCAGGTCCGCTTCAGTCACTTTGCTGCCGTCAGCCATTATCACGGCCCTTCGGACACGGTTTTCCATCTCCCTGACATTTCCCGGCCATGGATAGCTTTCGATCGCCGAACTGGCTTTCCTCGTAAACCCCGATATTTTCTTTTTGTTCTCGGCTGCAAATTCTTTAAGAAAGATAGTCGCCAGCAGCAAAATATCGCTGCCTCTTTCGCGCAGAGGAGGGATTTGAATAGACACAACCCCCAGCCGGTAATAAAGATCTTCGCGAAACCGCTTCTCGACAACTTCACGGATCAGATCCTTGTTGGTGGCGGCAACCACGCGGGTATCGATGAATATTTCCTTGCGGCCTCCAACCCTCTGGATATGATGGTCCTGAAGAAAGCGAAGGAGTTTGACTTGAAGGTTGAGCGGCAACTCGGCGATTTCGTCCAAAAAGAGTGTGCCGCCTTTGGCTGTTTCCACCATGCCCTTTTTTGATGCGAAAGCACCGGTGAACGCTCCTTTCTCATACCCGAACAACTCGCTTTCGAGCAGATGCTCGGGGATTGCGCCACAATTTATCGCCACGAAAGGACCCTCGCTTTGGCGGCTTCTCTTATGAATCGACCTTGCCACAAGGTCTTTCCCGGTCCCGCTTTCTCCGAGAATGAGAATCGGAACGCTGGTACCGGCGGTTTTCTCGATTGTGGAAAAGATTTCCGCGATCTTTTCACTCGACCCGATGATTTCATCAAATGACCTGAACACGGAAACCTCCTGAAGCATTCGATGTTCCTCCTCCAACCGGAAAACACAGCCGGCTCGCCTGAGAATGATTTTCAGCTCTTCTATTTTGATAGGTTTTTGAAAGAAATCATAGGCTCCATGCCCAATTGCCGCAATAGCGTGCTCTCTGCCCTCCAGGCTGGTGATTACCACTATTTTCGTAAACGGGTTAGTATCGACCATGGCGCTCAAGGTCTTCAACCCTTCTTCGACCCCGTTAGGGTCAGGGGGCAGTCCCAAATCCAGTGTGACCAGAGATGGGTTTTCACGGACGAACAGTTCGAGGGCCTCGGCCCTGCATGATGCCGACAATATTTGATATTCCTGTGACAATGCCTCTATCAGGGATTGACGAAGATCATAGTCATCGTCGACGATCAACAGCTTTTGAGACTTGTGATCAAGCTCTAGGGTCATACGGTCCGGACAGTTTTTCATAATTTAAATCGCAGTAACCTACGGGATTCACGCTTTAACTTATAACCAGTTATTCATTATTCAACGCTTTTTCATGTACTGATAGGATTCATATTCTATTCTATGGATGTAAATGTGGAATTCAGATCCATATTCTTGATTAATGAAAGAATACAAAAAAGGAGGCCAACTACGAAATAGAGTTTAATCGAAGAATGTAACCTTTTGTTGAATATTTTTATGATATTCGGCCCAGGTGAGATTGCCGTGTGGCACTTCGACACTAAAGGCGAACCCCTTTTCGCAAAAGCCGGTCTTTTATCACAGACGCGAGTTCAGGCCTTTCGGAATCAATGGTCCGGACCTTTTCCATTGTTTGCGCATTCAAGACCTTCCTTCCGCCCATGACATCAGGAATTCCCGCCAGTCCGTCCCTTACCGCCCTGAGCCAATATTTCAGGTATCCATCCCGCAACGAATACACGAACATCGAGCTTAATCCGCGGAGCAGGTACCCAGCCGCGTACGGGACCGGGAAATTACGGGCAGCAAGCCAAAACTGGTTTCGGGTATCGAAATAGTATTTCAACCAGCTTTTCCGTCCCAGATTTGACCGATAGTGAAGTACAGAAATCATGTGAGAGTAAATTACATCGTAACCGGCATCGAGCAATCTCAAGGCGAGATCAGGCCCCTCATGACTCAGGAAAAAGCCCTCGGAGTAGAACCCGACTTCTCGCAACGCTTCCATGCGAAAGGCTACGGCCCCTTCCGTAATTTCGTAGGTCAAGAACTCCCTGCCGCTCGAAGTCAGGGGGTCACGGTGATGGACCCAGTTGCAGAGTTTTCCGGTTGAAGGGTCGATTACTTTGAAATTAACCGCACCGAGCCGCGGCGATGCATTAAATTTGTCGGCAAGTATCCGTATATACGAGTCGTCAATGCCCAGCACATCGTCGTCCAATGTAATCACCATGGACCCATTGGCGGCCCTCAGACTCATATTCCTTGCAGATACGCCAAGATTCCGGCTGTTTCTGATATAAGTGATGTTATGCTTATATGACTGCATCAAGGACGCCGTCCCATCGGATGATCCGTTATCAACCACGATGATCTCCAACGGGCGATACTGGATTTTTGCGAGAGATTCCAGCAACTCACGCAACAGATCGCATCGATTGTGTGTCAATATGCAAATTGAGATCAGCATAAGGCAGGGCTGTGTACCTGATGTTTTAGGATTGTTGCGACAACTTCTTGATATACTTTACTGTATTCCTCATACATGATTGAACTTGAAAAAACTCTTTCGAATTGTTTAAAGGCATTCTCGGACATGCGCCCGGCTTCAGCAAGGTCCATCAGGTATCGGTCCACGGCGACCGCAATTGCCTGTGGGTCGTTTACCGGAACAAGAAGACCGTTCACCCCATGCTCGATGATCCTCGGGATCTCTCCGACGGGCGTGGCGATAACCGGCACGCGAGCTGACATGGCCTCCAGCATGGCAATCGGCAAGCCCTCTTCCAGGGAAGGCATCAGGAAAATGTCGGCAATCGCCAGCAGTCTCCTAATATCGCCCCTGAATCCGACCAGCTTCACGGAGTCCGCAAGCTTCAGATCTTCGATTTGTTTGCAGAGGGATTCACGCAACGTACCCTCACCGGCGATAATGACATTAACAGGCGTTCCCTTTTCTTTTAAAATCGATGCCGCATAAATAATGTCGCACTGAGCCTTTTGCGTTGCTAATCTGCCCACGTTAAGCACTACCCGATAACTGTTGCAGATACCCAGTTCTTCCCGTATCCTGACTTTTTCACCGGCTTCAATTTGTTCAAAAGGTTCAATTCCATTATAGATTACCAGCGCATTTGTCATACCACGATTCATTTGTATTAGCCTGGACCGTATTATATCCGATACACATATACAAAATGAAAAATACTTTAACAGAAAGTGCTCCAGTCCCACCATTATATTATATCTTATACTATTATCAGGATGATCGAACCATAAGTGACTCGTTGCTATAATCGGTATTCTGGTGAGCATATGGACGATAAATCCGACGATAGCAGCTTTGTAACCGTGCGTATGTATTATGTCGATGCCATGTTGCCTGATTTGGCGGACGCACTTGAATAGTTGAAACGCTATAGAAACATTTTTGCTGATTATGATGGGAAGGACTGGAATTTCAAGAGATCCAGCACGGTCACAAAGGGCATTTCTCGCATTTGGATTTTCTGAAATACATCCTATAATGGGTTGGAATCGACCGTGGCGCGACATTTCCGCCGAAAGGTTGAGGACCACATTCTCGGCTCCATAGACCTCATCGCTTTCGATGAAATGGAGTATTTTGTATTTTCCGGAAAGATCCATTCAGACTGATCCGTTTTCTTAATCGGGCATTAGCCGACAACTTATAATCGATTCAAATAAGAGTTCTCAAAAGAAACGACCTTACTCAGGCTTGATATTCGGGTTCATACAACAGGATCTCCTCAGTTCGAGGAATGGCGGCCTGATAGATGTTCGTCATTGCGATTGCGAGTCCGCAGGCAATCCACCAGTACACCTCATAGAGGTCGTGGCCGAAGCACCCGAGGGCCAACCGCACAACTACGTACGCGAATGTCGACGAGCAGATCGCTTGAATGAATTTGAGGTCTTTGAGGTGTTTCCTCACATTTTCATCTGCTTCCAACTCAGGGGCTGTCTCAATATGCGATTGGATATTCCGTATATCTTCTTTCAGATCCAATTCCAGATTCCGAAGGGTTTTGAGTAGCTTATATATCAGTGCCACAAAGACGATCAAACCCTGTATGCCTATCTCGGCGAGAATTTGCGTATAAAGGTTATGGGTGTCCATGGGGACCTTGCCATAGTCGCGTTCACGGACGAAACGGAACGCTCCTATGCCGACCCCGAGGGGATATGTCTCGAACACATGTATGGAATCATAAAGTAGTTCAATCCTGCTCTGTTTTGAGTGGCCCTCCTTCTCCTGTCCTGAAAATATGGTGGAAAATCTTTCCTGATAGGCAGTGGGAATGACAAGTAAAGCAACTATGGCCAGGATACCGGCAAACAGAAGAAAATGCTTTTTATACTTGGATTTCATGAAAACGACCGCGCAAAATACGAGAAACCCAAGATATCCGGTGCGCGAAGCGGTGAATACGATGATGTTTGCTGCAAACAGCAACTGGATAAGCAGAGGGATTCTCCACTTCCAGGATAAATTGGGGAAAAGGTAATAGATAAATGGAAGTGTTCCAAGCCCATTGCCGGAAAGCGAATTCGGGTGACCCACCAGCGTGCCGACAGGGCCGTTTAGCCTCATTACTCCCTGGCTTTGCCAGACCATGGAGCCGGTGACTTTTCCCATAAAAGCCTCCTGTCCGATTTTCAGGCAGCTCAGAAGGAACATGAAAATAAAGACCCGGAGGGCGAAAGGGTTTCGGACAAAGCTGGCGATGAAAAGCGCCATGAATGAGAATTTGAGTATGCGATCAACAAACAGTTGCCATGAGATTTCGAAGTTCTGCGAAAAGGGCAACTGCACAAAAAGAACGAAAAAGTAAAGAGCGATGTAGGGAATCAGGGGGTTTACGCGGTATTTACCCGCGTGCATGATAATAGAAAATACGGCCAGCAAACCGAGGAATGCACCGAGTACGAACTCAAAGCGAATTGCACCGAGCACATGTATCCTCTTTCCGATTTCCAGAAACCATATCGGAATGTACACGGCAAAAAGCAAAAGGGCAAAGTTCGACGCTCGGGGATATCCCTGGTTCGCTCTAACCGGGTAGTACTGAACCGCGGAAACCGAATCAAGTGTTTTCATTTATCGGTACCTCACATTATCGAATTCGAAGTACGAAACAAAAGTGAATGAACGAACTTTCAAAATTCCTGGCGAAATGCTGTTAATACCCTTTGAACAAGGCCGGGGTTTTTTCGCAATCCGCGCATCACCCTGTTTGCGATGCGCACATATCTCAAGTTCTTGAAGCGGATTGCCCCCACAAAGTGAACCAGGACGCATTTCTCGATCAACTGCGAGTAACTCCACCAACCATTCCCGACGTAGTCGCTCTGCACATGATCGAGATTAACAGGGTTTTCGAACTGATTGAAAACAACCGACCAGATGGCCTGCTCTATTTCCCAGTTCGAAAAAAGGTTCTCGTCAAAATCCCGTATTTTCCTGATAATCCCCGCTATCCCCTTGTGATCCAGTTCGTTGTGAAAGCCCACAAAGCCGGCGTTAAAATCGGTGATATCCACTTTGGGAAATTCAAATCCGATTCTGTGGAATGTTTCAGACAGCAGGCTCCCTCCATCACTGTGGAAGCCCGAATTTCGGCCATGTCTGATCCAGTCAATAATGAAAGTCGGCTCGCGAAGAAAAATAAGGTCCGAATCAAGCAGGATGACTTTTTTCCCCTTGAACCTGTAGATGACGTTTAGAAATTTGAACAAAAGAAAAAAATGGCATCTGCTCAGATCGGGAAGAGCTTTGAGCACCTCCACATCGGTGCCATTTGAAAGAAAATCCAGTGTTTCATCCCTCTCATAAATCTCAATTCCAATGATGTGTTTTTTCAAATATTTCCTGCTCACATTGTCGAGGGATCCATCACTTTGCACCACAACGCGAACCTTATTGTAGTATTGGAGAAATGACTTGATTGCTAAAAGATATGCGCAATAGTGCCTTTTATCCAACACTGTATAGAGAATTACATCCGAGCATGGATCTATACTGATTACATTTGTATTGAGAATTGGACTAAAAACAATGTTCGAGTACTTATTAAGGACCTTATTATAAAGTTTAAATAAATTTGCTTGTGATAAGATCATCATATTTCCAAAGTAATAATTGAGAGGCCATAATTTACGAACAACTGACTTTACAGATGGAAAATCTGTACTTTCCTGACTTTTCCTGTCTGATTGAGGGAACGAGATTCATCCTTATTTCCATTTGGAAAACCTTTTCCAAATATGAGCACAGAGTCTCCCCGGCCGCAGAAGTGAAAGAACCGCCGGGGACCACATTCAGCACGATGAGTTCCATGGATTCCTGTATTATCTGCATCTGGTCAATGCCTGGAACCCTGGTGAGCGTATTTTCGATCAGTGATATTCCTGCCACCCGGGTTCCATCTTTCCTGATCAGGAAATCGGCAAGCCTGCCGGTCACGCTTTCCATAAGAGGCAACCCCCGGCCGCAGGAGCATACCTTGTCAGAAGGCACGCCGACGTCTTCCACCTGGTAGCGGATGAACGGCATCGCCCTGTTCGTCAGATCCGTGACAATGATCTTTCCCGTCTCACCAGGGCCGGCATACCGGCCGTCATCACGAAGGAACTCGACATAGAGGTGATCGATATTGATGTGCATGCCTTCGTGTCTTTCGCACTCCGAGGCTATCAGGCTTACCTCTTCGCACCCATAACGGTCGAACACCGGCACCCCGAAAACCTCTTCAATGAACCTTCTCTCGTTCGAGAGCAGCATCATGGATGTTGAAATAATCCCCCTGGGCCGGATAGCGTCAATCGACAACTCCCGGACCAGCCCGGCCAGAAGGTAGATGGAATGGGCATGTCCGAACAGGAGAGTCGGCTTTACTTTCTGCCATTCCCCGGCAAATTCTCTGACTGACTTTTCGGTGACCTCCATCGTATCGAGATATATGGTTGGAGAGAGCAAGAGTTTTTTTAGCCGGCCTTTGAGGCCTTCGGGCAAAGGAGGGTTGCCCCAAAGAGCGCCGACCGGTTCACCGGGTTCCCATCCCGACCATCTGTCATGGCGTACGGCGCAGGCGTTGTGGATCTCGCAGCATTCTTCGGTAACCCATAGTTCGAGAGATTTTCCTGTGGATCCACCGGTTTTGAATCGCAATAGCCGCTGCTTCTCAAAACCCGTAGAGATCATAGTATCGTAGTTGCGGCGAATATCTTCCTTGGTGACCACCGGCAACCGGAGCACGTCCTCGCGGCTCCTGATGTCACGCGGCTTTATGCCGGCAGCGTCATAGAGTTCCCTGTAAAAGCGGTTTTCATGATATGCAAATCGAACCATATCGACGAACCGCTCCCACTGCATTCTCTTCAACTCTTCCACCGGTAAATACTGGGTCTTTTCCAGTTTGCGCCAGTGTTCCAACCGTGGGCTGCCATTTCTTAAAGCAGCCAGAGGCTGGAAAACATGTCTTCGCACAGCCGGCAATAGATTCATTTCCGGATCCCCGGATTCATGCGCGCCATGATGCAAGACTTCCGTTCGACCATCTCGATGTAGTAGTCCTCTAGGTCTCGCATCGACTTTTCCCACGAATAGGCGGCTTTCAATTTTTCAAACGACGCCCTACCCAGTTTCAACCGCAAATCCCGATTCCTGCAGAGTCTGATCAAGGCATCGGCCAGGGCTTCAGGTCTTCCCGGCTCGACGCAAAAACCGTTTCGGCCGTCCACCAATTCCGGATTGCCTCCAACCGCGGTTGCCACTATGGGCAGACCATGAGCCATGTACTCAAGAATCGCATTGGACAGGCCTTCTCTGTCAGAGCAGAGCACGCCGATGTCCAGCGACCTCAATTGAGCGTCGATATCTTTTACCTGCCCCTGGAAATGAACGACAGAGGCAAGACCCAGGCTCTCGGTCAAAGAAATGAGGTTTTCTCTTTCCGGCCCATCCCCATAAATAAGAGCCCTGAACCTCAATTCGGGCATACTGTGTTTCACCAAGAACAGGGCATTGAGAAAAACGTCCACTCTCTTGACCGGACTGAGGTTTCCCACCAGACCGATGTTAAGCATCCCATCGGTGTTGCGCAGCCCCGATTCCGGATTCACACTATCATCAACCGTATCGATCCCGTTCCTGATCACCCTGATTTTTCCGGCCCGCACGACTTCGTTTTTCATTACGAATCTCTTGACTTCCAAGCTATTGGCAACGATGCCGTCGAATTTCAAATTCGCCAATGGAAGGGCAATCCTGTAGAAGAAATGGTACCAGGGCACGCCGGCTCCCAATCCAATGTCGCGCCTGCTGGACAGCAACACCGGTTTGTCCCGGCTCAGCATAGCGCCAAAGCAGGCAGCAAAGATCGACTCGACGAAAAAAGTCTGGATTATGTCGAAGCGGATAGATTCCAAAAAAGCGGCAAACCGGCCGAGCGCCTTCGCAGAGTCAAGTTTGAAAAATCCTCTGTGACCAACTATATGAACCGGACAAGGCAATGAATTGTGCTCCATCCAAGGCGAACGCCACAGACATATCAAATGGGGTTCAAACTTCTTCCTGTCCAGGCGTTTTAAAGTTTCTATCAACTGCTTCTGCGTGCCCGCCGTGTCACATGATATTGTGTCGATCACAAAACCTATTCGTACCATTGATATTTCCACACGAATCTTACGTTAGCGGCTTCCCGCGGTCCCAGGACAAAAACCGCGAGCGCCTTTAAAGTGCTAACCTGAAAAGGAAAACACCACACAAGCTTAACCAGATATCTCAAGCTTTTAGACAAATCTCCACGTCTTCTGTACGCGTAAAATCTTTTAAATAATGATATTTGCTTTTCTTTTCGTATAATAGACCCAGGGAATAGCCGGGGATTCTGAAGGACAAATATATCGGTTATCTGCCTGGCCGTCAGAAACATATCATCCGAATTGCCCGACAGAGAATCCGGACGCACACGATATCCGATCAAAGGTTTCTCGATGCAGTCGAATGAGTAAAACTTCCCCATCCGCAGCCATAAATCGTAGTCAGTACAAACGCGATACTGGGGGTTAAGCAACCCACCTCTTGCGAAGCAACTTCGCCTGATTACAGCAGAAGAAAAAGGAATTATATTATGGAAAAGCATGTTCCAGAGAAATTTTTGACCATTGAATGAACGTGATACGGTGCGCTCACCGTGTATAGCATCACCATCATCAATTTCATAACCTCCGGAATAAACAATTGATGTATTCTCATTTTTAAACATTTCCATTTGTAATGCCAATTTATCCGAGTACCATATATCATCAGCATCGAGAAATGCTATGTATTCGCCTCTTGCTTCCAATATTCCCGTGTTAGTAGCTGCCGCCTGTCCGGCATTAGTCTGTCGAATATATCGCACTCTGGAATCAACGCCGGCAAATGACTCGATCACGGATTCAGAATTATCGCGCGATCCGTCATCAACAACGATGACCTCTATGTCCTTGTAAGTTTGCCTCAGCGCCGAGCTAATTGCTCTGCCGACATACTGTTCATAATTGTAGTTGGTAATAATCACAGATACCATTTTGGTCTCATATCCTGGTTATCTATTGTTTTATGCTCTGGAAGCGCTAACAGCGATTAGATGACGAAAAATCCGGCTTGTTATCGGACCGTCTCCAATACCTGATTACTCTTTTGGAATGGTTCAATACTCGTCCGGGGAGCCAGCTCAGCACCCAACGCGGCACGAGAGGAACCGTTGCATAGCCGCATCTTATCGCGCGCCATCCTAAACCACGCACTTCCTTGTATTCACCAATGTGAAACATGCCGACAGAGGCATTGGTGAAGCTCTGACGCATTTTTACCCGTATATCGATCGCACGGGGATTGTTTCGACTGTCCACCTTCCCGTTCAAAATCATTTTAATGGCTTCCATAAGAATTGAAATATCTTCCTTGTACATTTTTACGGCCTGAAGGGTTAAGTTGGAGTCATGGCGCCGGTAGTTCAACGTGTAGACCGGAAGCCCGCAAATCGGCGCAACAGCCGCAATTCGAAGCCAAAGGTCATAATCCTGGCTAACTTTCAATCGTTCCTCGAATCCCCCCACCTCAGTCAGGATTGCCTTTTTAGCAACCACAACGGAGGTTGTGCTGATGTAATTTCCAGCAAACATGTCGCTGAAGATCCACCCCGAAGGGAACATCTTTTGTTTATCATTTCCCTGAATTTCACGGCCTTCCAGGTCCACCCATTTCTTCCCGCAATAGATGAGGACAGCTTCAGGGAATTCCCGCGCATGGTTCAAGAGCAGCTCCAGGTGGTTTTTGTCCCAGAAATCATCACTATCCAGAAAGGCTACCCAATCTCCCCTCGCTTCCCTCACGCCCCTGTTTCGCGCGGCACCGGGACCGGCGTTATTCTGGTAGAAGTACCTGACCCTTTCGCCATAACGGGCAAGGACCTCCCTGGTGTGGTCGGTGGAACCGTCATCGACAACGATGATTTCAGCCGGCGCCAAAGATTGAGCGAGCGCGGAATCGATCGCCTGCTTGATGAATCGAGCGGCATTATATGCCGCAATGACCACGCTCACTTCCGCATGGGTGACAGCCATGAGACGACGCTCCAGTTGTTGAGCATTTATGAGAGGGATGTAATCATTATAGCGCTTATTTATCATGTTTAATACGGAGTGCGATGTTTCTTTTTAAATTCCTGAAATATTCGAACCACGTTGCAGGAAGCGACGCGAATAATAAGAACATGAGGTCTCTGAGTATCCATGGTTTTTTGCGTAGAGCGGCTGCCATTAACACTTTTGCAGTATATATATCATTGTTGTCATAATATATTTTATAAGCGAATTGCCTGAACAGATAGTGCAAATTGTGACTAACAGCATTGAAGAACATCTTTTCATTATTGTTGGCAGGTTTATAATCGTCAATTAGTTTTGACATAACAAACAGATTGGCATTTAAGTGATTATAATTATTTTTAGATATACTTGATTTACTTTGTCTATAATAGATATTGGCGTCGTCACAAAATTTCACTTTATATTCGCGGGCTATTCGAAGCCACAGGTCGTAATCTTCACATGATATACACCTGCGGTTTTCATCGAACCCACCAACTTTTTTCAGTGCTGATTTCCTCACAAGAGTTACCGATGGAGTATTTATTCGATTGCGCTGCAAAAAATCGTAATATACATGTCCTGAAGGGAATGCTTTGGGCCGCTCATTTAAAACAATTGATCCATTTTCATCAATGAGAATAGGATATGAATATACCAAGCCGCAATCCGGCTCTTCACTCATCGCGCGCATTTGGACTTCTATTTTCGTTGGATGCCACAAGTCATCATCATCGAGAAACGCTATGAATTCCCCACTGGCGGCCTTAACCCCGTTGTTTCGCGCTGCGGCCGGACCGGCGTTATCCTGGCGGATAAGTGTTAAGCGGCGCAATACGGGAGAAAGCACTTGCGTGATGTCCTCTTGCGACCCATCATCAACGACGATGATCTCAATGGGAGCATATGTTTGCAGCAGAGCCGAATTCACTGCGTCCAGGAGATGTTTTCCGCCATTGTATGTGGGGATGATCACACTAACCAAAGACATACATCCACTTTCATAAACGGGTATCGAACCACGCCGAAAATATAAACAGCCCCGGCTTCCAAACGCGCACGTCCAAATCGTTCACTATTCATACGAGGGTTTGGCCTGAGCCGTTTTATGAAAAGCCCTGCCTCCGGCCGCGACAGACGCACCGCTATCCGAACTCTCACGCGCTTTTTTCAATGAACCGGAGAGGACCCTTTTCAAATCCCTGGCATATTTAAACCAGCTTTCGGGAAGTGAGAACAAAATGAAATACACCATGTCCTTCAGACTCCATGGGCCTTTCCCTAATGTTGCAATCATCAGATGCCTGGCAGTAATCCGGTCATCCTTTTCATAGTACACTTTATACATATATCGTCGGTATAAATCATAAAGATTGCTCTTAATCGCATTTATAAATATCCTATTATTTTCCATTTCTCCAGATATAAATTGCTGAATTAGCTTATTCATTACATATAAATAACACTGCAAATGATTGTAATTATGTGTGTGAATGCCTGTTCTGCTTATTCTGTAATAAACACGCGCCTCTTCACAATTGTAGATATTATACAGTTTTGCTATTCGCAACCATAGATCGTAATCTTCACATACGCCTATGGATTCATCAAAAAAGCCAACATGTTTTATTACGGAACTCCTGACAAGAACTGTTGATGTCGTGCTAATATGGTTACATCGTACAAAGTCATAATATATGTATCCAGAAGGGCAATATGGCACTCGAGTTGGCAATGGCGAACCGTTTTCATCCATAAAAACAGGATAGGAATACACCATGCCGCAATCCGGATACTGTTTCATCATACGCATTTGAGCTTCGATTTTCTCCGGATGCCAAATGTCGTCATCATCGATGAATGCTATAAACTCTCCTCGAGCCGCCCTGATTCCTCTATTCCTCGCCGCGGACGGGCCGGCGTTGTCCTGGCGGATGTATGTTATTTTTTGGGAAACGGGAGACAATACCCGTAAGATATCTTCCTGGGAGCCGTCATCGACGACGATAATCTCCAGGGGAGCGTAAGTCTGCCGGAGCACAGATTCGATTGCATCCAGAATGTGTTCCCCACCGTTGTAGGTCGGGATAATCACACTTACCGAGGACATTCGCTTACCCTTTCGAGATGCCGGCCTGGCCGCTTGACGCTGCATCGCGAACCAGCCGCCCTGAACCGGGATTCGACGGAAATAATCCTGACTCACTCATGCTGACAATCCCGGGCCGCCCAGGTAAGATCTGATGGCATTTACGGCATTATTTCTTCCGTACTTTTCACTCACCGCCGAACGTGCAGCCTGACCAATTTGGACCGTCAGGTTTCTATCTTTCAGAAGTCGTATACAGGCTTCGGCGAAAGAACCCGGGGTATCGCGCAAGAGTATTTCTTCTTCGGCCCGGAGGTCTATTCCTTCTGCTCCTACGGTTGTGGAAACGACCGGCCTTCCATACGCCGCCGCTTCCAGAATTTTTATGCGGGTACCTCCGCCGTAAAGAATCGGGCAGCAAACAACCGTAGCTTTCTTGTACAGAGTTTCAAGATCATCGACAAAGCCAAGAAATTCAACACCGGGAGGACTGCTGGCAAAACCGGCAAGGCTTTCATGCCCCGATCCGGCAATGAGCAGCCTCGCGTCAGGCAAAGCAGAGAATACCGCCGGCCATATGCTGTTGATCAGGTAATCGGCAGCCATTCTGTTGGGATAGTATGACATTTGCCCCAAAAACAACAATCTCGGCTTATCGGACGGCTCAACCGCATCGTGGACATCAATAGCATTCGGGATCACCGCAATCTTTTTGCTACAGAAAATTTTAGAAAGATAATTCCTATCATTTTCCGAACAGACAAAAGTCTTGTGAGAGAGCCGAACAGCGCGTTGCTCCCAGAACATAACCATCGGCAGCCTCAGGTATAGAAGCAGTTTCTCGGGATACCAAGGAGGTTGTTTTATTGAGCGCCTAAAGGAAATGTGTTCAATATCGTCCAGATCGAAGAAGGTTCTTGGAAGCCGGGCGTGAGAGAGCAGAACGGGAGTAAAACTAATGAGCCGGTGGACAAACAAGATGTCGGGTTTCCTCGACAGCAGTCGACAAACGGCGCTTACATGTTTCTCTTGGGCAGTCTGCCAATAGGGAGGATGATTCGAGATGCTCAAAGCAGGACTCACATAGTGATCCCAGCGCCCTTTAGGCTGTTTTCCAAGAGCGGAGTTACAGAGATCCAACCGCAGTTGCGCATTCCAATGATTTGCCAGCCGTTTCTCCATTTCAGCAGTAAAGTGTTCATTTATCGTCAATTCGGGCGACACGAAGAACAACATATCAAGCTCGCCCATTTCTTTCATAGCGTCGATAAACATACCCATTCGTTTATACAAGCCGAAAACATGCGTCCGCAAGTCAACGGGAAACGCGTTTGAAATAAATCCTATTTTCATCCTGCAGTTACCTATGTCGTGCGCAAGCCGGATATTCCCTGTTCAAACATGTCAGGGGGGAGAAAACAAGCGCGTTCGATCTATTTGATCATCCCAAAGCATTTCTCATAAAATGCGCGCAGTTTAGAGTTCATTACGTCCAGTGGCAATTGTTGTTCCGCGAAGGCTCTGCCTGCGTGCGCCAGATTGGCGCGCACCGATGAGGACTCGGCAATCCGGGTGAGTGATATGGCGGCACTCTCAGGGTCATCAAGAGAATAAAACATGGCTGACGATCCACCAAAGCACTCGTTGTATGCCCCATGGTCCGGCAATACCACCGGCAAGCCCGAAGCAATGGCCTCCGCGGTGCCAAGCGAATACCCCTCCAGGCTACTGCATGAGACATAGGCGTCAGCAGACCGAAGATAGTCCCTGACGTCGTCAACATGCCCAGTCAGGATAACCTTGCCGTCAAAGCCGTTTTGTTTAACCGCGTTGGTCACGTCCCCCATTAACGCGCCACCACCTACAATGATCAAACGGCTGCGGGGATGGAGCCTTGTCAGATACTCGAAAATTTTAAGTGCAAGCAATGGATTTTTATTTGAGTCCAGCCGTCCCAAAAATATTACGTTAAACTCTTCCTCTCCAATGCCAAGCGATTGGCGAAACGCAGCGCGTCGAGCCTCGTCCGGTGAAAACCGCGAAACGTCCACTCCGTTAGGAATGACTTCTATTTTCGACGGGTCAGGCAAAAGGTGACCGGCATATCTGAGGAAAGTTTTCCGGACAGTATTAGAAACCGTATAGCCGCCCACCATGCTTGAAAACGCAGAGCGAATGTGCCTCTCCGTCCAAGCGCCGAGAAAAACACCTTGACAGGGCACATGGATACTGAGCACCCAGGGGATTCCCATCTTGTGCAGTATATACGCCTTGGATCCGCAAAATGTCATATTGCCGGAAAAAACCGTGGCCAGATCAATCTTCAAGTGTTTTAGATAAATACCGTTGCCAATTGACACAAATTTACGCAGGTGACGCCGTCGCCACTCTTCAACGAAAGGCGGAGGATTGAAGGAGACAACTCGCGCCCCCAGGGCTCTCATTTGGTTGGCCCAAAGATCAAATCCCGGAAAGCGAAAGGCCGAGACCAAAACCTCATGGCCTAGAGAACGAAGCACAGCCGCTTCTGAGATCATCCTGAGCTCCAAGCCGCCGTATGCCCACGACATACTACACAGGAGTATACGCAATTTAGTCACCCGTGATTAAAAAATCATTAGAACAATACTGAATGAAAAAAGTCGTTTCGAAATTTACGCACCGGTATGCGAGGTAAACCTGAAGATTATCGGACAAACAAATGACTATTCTTTTCGAAGCCTCAGAACACGGTCCCACCTGCCTCCATCGACGCATGCCACCCACAACTTGGCATCCAGCCTGATTGCATCGACGTTGTGCATCATGTGCGCGTTCCAACTGGAACCGGAAGCTCCGATAACGGGATTGTCTTCATACTCACTTTCCGAATAGTCATCATTGTTTAATTCGGTTATTTTAAAAGCTCTTACGGATGACCCATAGATTGGATAACAATCCTGAGCAAATCTCACAATGTAATCGTCAAGAGCCAATATCCTTCCGCCCGGCCTCGCGATGTGCACATTTCCGCTTACTATCGGGCTTTTCGGATGCTCAACCCATTGTCCGGTTAAGTCTCCGGATGTGTAGAGATTCAGCACCTTGCAGGAGGCGTCCGTACAAGTGAATAACCAAAATCTGTCGTCCTTATACAGGATGGAGGAATCATGGAACTCGCCTCGAAGCATGATTTTGGCCAACGACCACTCGAAGGGAAACCGAGTCGCCCTATACAACCTTATTGAACTATCCTGCACAGATTCAGGGACCATAAAATATTCGTCATGCCACTTGAAGACATAGGGATAAGAAAGGTGGAAGGGCTCCCTGAGAACAATCTGATTATAATCCCATTTAAAACCGTCATTGCTCGTTGCAAGGCCGATCTCGCCTTTACGGCTGTCGCCGTTATAGACCTCGAAAAACATGTACCATTGATCACACTCGCGTATCATGAAAGGGTCCGCGACAAAAACAGCCTTCACATCGCGAACATGCCGGGCGGTCAGGACCGGGTTCTTTATTGAACCGGCCGGAGACAGGCGCAAAGGGGATTCCCCGGTATATATCGCAATCGACCAGGTGTCCTGCAAGGCGGTGAATTTTTCGAAAAACTTGTCACGAATGCCTCTAAGAGGATAAACCCAGCGGGAGGCTTTGCGACTTTTCTCCGAAGACCCGCCATTTCCCATGTCTGCGCGCGTTTTTGGCTTCATCGCATTAATCATCTGAGAGACCCAGAGAGGCTGGTCTTGATGCCCATTGGCAATTTCCCGCCGGCAGTCTCGATCAACCGGGAAGTGAGGTCGCAGACCCTGCTGATGCCGGGATAGACTTTGAACCTGAAGTATTGTCCACTCTCCGGAGCCCATTTCTTCTTATAATCATGATGCGCTCCGAGGCATATTCCATCGAAACCCATATCCCTGGCCCAGTAAAAGAACATCTCCCAAAAATGGGTCATGCCTCCAAGCATATCGTATGCCGGATTACGATACGAGATATGAGCCAGCACCTCATTGCGATGAACAAGGCAAGTACAGCCTGCAACCGGTTCATCCCGGTCAACCAGGAGCAGCGAATAATGCAATCCTCTTTCTTGCAGGTATTCGGCGGCCATAAGTCGTTCGGTGATATCCTCGCTGCGCTCTCCCAATTGGACGCCGCGCCACTTCCGGTCCCAAGTCTTTATGATGAATTTAGCGGCATATGGCAGGTTGACCTTCAACTTGAATCCACAACATCGCGTTCTTCTGTTCTTTATCTTCCGAAGAAGATTGGATTTGCGCCAATGGGCCTCAAAATCATCAGAACAGCCCATTCGGTAATCGGTGAACGATTCGACCTGCCGCATCCAATCGGCCATTGGCGGCGGATCCGGCCGTCTCCACCATTGCACGTTCAGGGGCAGACCAAAAGCAGGCAATACGTGACTGAGATATCCTTCCTTTACTGGGAACAACACTTCGGGAACAATGCCCCGGGTAACAGGCTCCCAGAGTCCCCATCTTTTCCTGAGACCGGCGAGCGCCACCGGTTCTCCTTGCTTCATCACCCGGATAATTAGTTTTTTCCCAGGGTTGGGCAGCTTCATTAACGAGCGGAACAGTTCATGCGGAAAAATATCTTCCCCGGGAAGGCTCGCAAGGACCTCATCGAGCTCAGGCCGCCATTCCTCATACACTTTTATTCTTAATCCCCGCGTGATGGCGGCGCATTCTCTCAGGAATCTTTCGGCGCTGCTTTTGGATAATGCGAGCATCAATGTCCCCTTTCCACGTGCCTTCCGTATCAGTTCCGCAGCCACTTTGCCTGCTTGAAACAATTCATCGTGTCAATCGGGACGAGTTCACGAGCAACCTTTGAAATGAATTCCTCACGAGGAACGGCATATGCGCCATACCGGACGAAGTTGTTATTCATTTTACCACAATCCACTATCCTAAACTGTCCGGTCTCCAGGCTGCTTACTAGAATGCCCATTGATATAGCCCCGGAGTTTTTAACAGAATGAAACATGCTCATGAGGGCAAACGTCCGTCCTACCACCAGCCCCCACAGGCCACCAACCAGTTCTTGTCCCTGATATATTTCAACGCTATGCGCAAACCCCATAGAAAACAAAGTCGTGTAAATATCGATTATCTCCTTGTTGATCCATGTCCGTTCTTCTCTTTGACACCTCCGGACAACTTCTTCAAAGTTTTCGTTACGTTTAATTTCGAACTTACTACTCTTCGTATACTCCCTGACTCGTTTAGGGATATGGGCGCTCTCCGGTGTTATGATAGCGCGTTCTGGAAAGGTCACCCAACGTAGCCCTTTGTTCTCATTTTTCGACGCGAGCTCGCCCAGCAGGATAAAACCTTGGAAGTAATTAGCAATAACTCGTTCTGGAGTCGGTTTCATTGCGTCGTAGGCGCATCTGATTGCCGTCGCAATTAAATCTTCAGATGGATGTGCTTTCGTATTAAAACACGATATTATCGCCCTTTCTCGAGATATAAACAATCTTACAACTATCGTGTCTAGAAATTTGATATAAGCTTTTTTCATAAGATTATAAGAGCGAGTAAATCTCTTTAAGAAGTTATGAAAATGTGTAAATATTGATATTTTCATGTTTACCTCAAGACAATTTGCGACCTTCAGAAGATAAATAGAGCCATTGCCGGTAGATTTGCCTTATCATGTGGATCGCCAAGCCGGGGGTCCTCCATGGCAAACTCTGCCAGCCCCTCAGATTCATAGCCAGACTTGCCAACCCACGCCCCCCTCCTTCTTTGAGAGAGGCGAGCAGGTGCTGTGGAAAGAATACCGAACGGACCCCCTGCCTAAAACCGAGCTCGGCAGCCGGCACTTCGCCTCGGAGGAGTTTTTCCAAAGGCCTGATGATCTCAACACCCGCGGTCTTGTCCGGCACAAACATCCCGGCCGCATCAAAATCGAGATAGAGGAATTGTCCGTGTTCGTTCCTGACAAAATCGGCGCATGCAAGCCCGTTCCACTGCAAGCTTTGAAACACTGTCAAGCCCTGCTTTATCAAACCCGGGTCACCGCATGAGCGGAAGCTCAAGGCAGCGCCAGTGACGTGAGAAGACAGCTCCAACTGCTCGGCTGCGTAAATTCTCAGAGCTTTTCCTTCATGGAATAAGCCATAGACATTGAATGCAGGCCCGTGGATGAATTGCTGCAAAGTCGGCCATTCTTCGCCTTTGACGTACAGGTCGCGCAGGAAATCGGCGACCTCTTCCTGGGTTCGAGCCAAACGGATGCGGCTGCCACCGCCGGCCCCGCTGACACCTTTGACCACCAGTGGAAGTCCCAAATCCTTGACGGCCGCTGGTACCTCTTCCAGGGATTCGATTCTCCGGAACCTCGGGACAGGCACGCCGCAACCGGCTACAAATTCCGATAGTTTTCTCTTATTAGGCAGCAACGCCCGCTGCCACTTTTCCGTGCGTGGGTAAATCAACGTTTGCCAACGAGCATCGGAGTCCCAAAGCCTGTACAGGGTACCGTTGGTTGACGGGAGGACACATGTGAACCCTTCCGCGGAAACCAATCGTTCAATCACCTCCAGGTACTCGGAACTCGTGATGCAAGGCCCCTCGATCAATTTAGCGTACCTGCGAATGAAACGCGCGTCACCAGGTTGAGTTGTCAGGATAGACACACTCCAACCGGCGTCTTTAAGCCCTATTGCCGTATGCAGTGTGAGTGGCAATCCCTCGTCCAGGAGCAGTATTTTCATTGTGCAAACCTTGACCAATCGTGTAACTGCCTTATGGTCTCTCAGGCAACCCTCCGGACGCCGTCAGGTATCCGGGGCCATGAATCATCTTCCCAAGCTTGCCGTTAACAGCCCTCAGCGACCTGGAAACACGATCGCGGGCCAGAATTATATCGGGGTAGACCTTAAAGGTCATATATCGATCACGCTCCGGCGCCCAACGCAACTTGTAATCATGCCTTTGCCCGATGCTTATGGCATCCAATCCCATGTCCCTGGCCCAGAAGAACAGCAATTCCTTAAGCCGGGTCATCGCTCCGTGCCGGTCATAGTCCGGATTGCGGTAACTGTAATGAGCCACGGCCTCGTTGCGGTGAATTATAGTGGTGACGCCCGCCGCAGGTTTGGAACCATCAAGGAGCAAATGGGAGTAATACAATCCTCTTTTTTGGAGGTATTCGGCAGCAACGAGCCGATCGGCGATATCAGGGCCGCCATCCTGGGACCCGCGCCATCTTTGATCCCAACCTTTTATGATCCATTCAGTAGAATTTGCCGCGTTGACTTTCAACTCGAAGCCACGACATCGGTTTCTTGCTTTTCTGATTGTTTTAAAGTTCCCCGACCTGCGCCAATAAGCCTCAAAATCATCGGAGCAAGCAATACCGTGGGACCACAATAGTTCGACCTGCCTCATCCACCTGACAATCTGCGGCAGCTCAGGCCACCTCCAACATTGCACATACAAGTCCAGGCCAAGGGCGGGCAACACGCGCTCCAGGTAATTTTCCTTTACCGGAAATAAAACCCCGGGAACAATCCCGTGGGTAACCGACTCCCAGTATCCCCAACTGTTCCTCACACCGGCAAGCGCTATCGGTTCCCCTTTTTCCTTGACCAAGATGATTTGTTTTCTTCCGCTGCCCGGCAGCGTCATTAACAAACGGAACAGTTCATGCGGGAAAGTATCCTGTTCGGGCAGGCTTTGAAGCACCTCGTCCAACTCGGGCCGCCAGTTTTCGTACACAACTATTCTTAGTCCCTGCGCGGCGGCGGCGGCTTGTCTCAGTAGCATCCAGCCAAACCGTTTGCCTGGTGGAATCCAGGCATGGACGGATCTCCTCGTGTATTCTTCTCCGCTCATTGTTCAGACACTCTGCTTTTGAACCCCAGGACGCGCTTGCTCAAGGCAATCAAAGCTCTTGTCACCATTCCCGGTTTTCCGGCATTAAGAAGCAAATATTTAATAAACACTTTATGCGAATATGGATTGCCGGCCAAGGCTCTTTTATACCATTTAGCGGCACAATTCATATTACCAATATTGTAATAATAATCTCCAATATCTGTATCCAATTCGGCACAGAGCCATCGCACCTCGCGTGGACTGGATACTGCATTGGCAATACATTCTTTCACTCTTTCTATACTCAGCCAATGACTTATAACATATGTTTCTTTTGCTTGATTAACAATTGTATCCAAACATTCTTTTGCAATATCGTATAATTTATAATCCAACGCTATCTTTCTAATTCTCCATAGAACTGAAAAATTACTATATACACGAATTCCTATATCGTTGTTTGACAGTTTATAGGTAATACTATTAACATGTGGTCTTCTGTAGCAAACCATAGGCTCTGCCACATATCCAACATCATAGTGGAATGCGAAAGCACACCACATGTGCCAATCTTCCCCATATACCAGGTCGGAGGGGTATAGACCTACTTTATCATAACATTCTCGCCGAGCCATTACCGCACCTGCAGATACAACACATCGTTTTATTAGTTTATGGAGAAACTCTTTTCCTTCAAAAATGGTATCATCAGGGCCAAGGTATGTCCATTCGTTTAAACCATAATCTATATCATTTTCAATTGCAATTGACGGGCAGAAAACATAACCAACTTGATAATTCGATTCCATCAGAGTGACATATCTGTCTAAAATATGATCCGATTTCAAAAAATCATCGGGAGATATAATCCACACATATTTGCCACTTGAGACTGATATCCCTTTATTGAAATTCCTTGTATGGCCTAAATTAACATCATTCCTTATATATTTAATCCTGTTGTCTGAAAAAGTCCGCACAACTTCAGGTGTGTTATCGGGAGAACAATCGTCCATTATTATAATTTCAAAGTTACGGTATTTTTGAGACAAAATTGAATTTATGCAATTTGGCAGGAAATGCGCCAGATTATAGCATGGAACAATGAAAGACACTTTAGGGTTCTGCATAAGGGTTCTCCATCGGCGATACTGCCCGACCAAGGATTAATCAAAGCCTTAGTTGAGTCTTATTATGCTGAAATAAGTTTTTTCTATCAATTGGAGGTTTCCGGTCCTACCGAATCGGTCGGGACCGTCGCCGCATACTGCCGGACAAAGATATTGTCATAAAGAGTGGTGGTCTGTATATCCAGCGAAGGACCGACTGCCCCGGAAGAATAGGTGCTCGCCTTACCAGCCGTGGTATGAGCCCCATCGTTGAAATTGGCCGACATCGACGTTCCATCTACGGTTATTTCAAGGTGATACCAGGTATTATAAGACATGTTTCCCGCGGCCGTGGTGGAAGTGGTTGTCCATTTGGGCATAATCGAAATATCGAGGTTGTCTCCACCGTTATTGAAATAGTCAATCTCGCCGCCATATTCATCATCCGCCGACGATTGCATCCTGAAGCCGAGGAGGGCGT
>Ga0326728_10002853_pt1 | contig 56099 bp, 42 predicted proteins | sample MB3enrmetagenome_FD_207602 | JGI IMG/M metagenome (GOLD analysis project Ga0326728, IMG submission 207602) | Lab enriched peat soil microbial communities from McLean, Ithaca, NY, United States - MB31MN | ecosystem: Environmental > Terrestrial > Soil > Wetlands > Peat | place: USA: New York... | reverse complement strand
GGGTGCAAGCGTCGCTGGCGCGACGCGACGGCTACGGGCCGCTGATTCCGTGGGCTGAAGCCACACGGCTACCTTCAAATCACCGCTTCGCGGTGCCGCAAGGTGTCCAAACTCCAGGCCCAACGCTCCAGCGTTGGGAGGGAGCGCCGAAATGGCCATGAGTCCCGAAGAAAGGTAGCCAGGCTCCGCCTCAGACCGACGAGGTGTGTGAACCCCTCGGGCTTTGGGTTGCCATGCCGGAGCCCGCAGGAGCGCAAGGCCAAGCAACTCCGGCGCGCCCAGGGTACGGCTCCGGGCGGGGCTGTCAAGGGATTGCCCGCCACGTGCTGGCCTGAAGGGACTCCGTCCGTCCAGGCTTGCTCGGTGCTGGCCCAGGACGGAGCGGCAGAGCGTCGAGAGGGGCTTCATCGAGAATCGAGTATTGAGCACTTGGCATTGGCTATTCTGGCCAGCAGTCCGGACCAGCGGTTTTCGGTGCGGTCGTTGCGGACCGCCATGGCCAGGGCCTTGCGCTGGCCGATGAGGACCACCAGCTTCTTGCCGCGCGTGACGCCCGTATAGACCAGGTTGCGCTGAAGCAGCAGGAAATGCTGCGTGGCCACCGGAATGACCACCGCCGGGAATTCCGAGCCTTGTGATTTGTGTATGGTGATGGCGTAGGCCAGCGACAGTTCGTCCAGCTCCCCGAAATCGTAGGTCACCTCGCGCGGGTCGAACTTGACCGTCACCTCGCGCTCGAGGGGATCGATTCGGACCACCTGGCCGATGTCGCCGTTGAACACCTCCTTCTCATAATTATTCTCGGTCTGGATGACCTTGTCGCGCGCCTGAAACCGGGAGCCGAAGCTCGCGACGAACGGTTCGTCCGGCCGGGCCGGGTTCAACTCGGCCTGAAGGCGGGCGTTGAGCTCCCGGACGCCCAGCGAGCCGCGGTTCATCGGGCAAAGGACCTGGATGTCGCGGATCGGGTCGAGGTTGAACTTGCGCGGAATCCGCCGCTTGACCATCTCGATCAATGTGCCGGCAATGCGCTCGGGCTCCTCCCGCTCGATGAAGTGGAAATCGGATTGGCCCTGCCGGTCCGGCAACTCGGGCATGACCCCTTGGTTGATGCGGTGGGCGTTGGTGATGATGCGGCTGTGGGCGGCCTGGCGGAACACCTCTGTCAGCCGCGCCACGGGCGCCACCCCGCTTTGGATGAAATGGCGCAGGACCATGCCCGGACCGACCGAGGGCAACTGATCGACGTCGCCCACGAGCAGCAGGCTCGCCTTCGGGGGCAAGGCCCGGAGCAAGGCGCTCATCAGAGGAACGTCCACCATCGAGGTTTCATCCACGACAAGCAGGTCGCAGGCCAGGGGATTGGCTTCATTGCGCAGGAACCCGCCTTTGCCGGGTTGGACCTCCAGTAAGCGATGGATGGTCCTGGCCTGGAGCCCGGTGGACTCAGAGAGCCGTTTGGCGGCGCGCCCCGTCGGGGCGCACAAGAGACAGCGCACTTTCTTTGCGCGAAGGATGAGCAGGATGGCGTTGACCAGGGTGGTCTTGCCCACGCCGGGACCTCCGGTCAGAATGAGCAGACGGCAGCAGAGGGCTTGCCGGAGGGCTTCGCGTTGGCTGGGCGCCAACTCTTTGCCCGTCTTGCGCTCGCACCACCGCAGGGCCTGCTCGAAAGCCACCGGCGGAAACACGCCCGGGCCCGAGCACAGCTTGCGGATGCGCTCGGCTATCTTTTCCTCGGCGCGTTTGAGCGCCGGCAAGAAGACCATCTCTTGGCCGTCAAGGGTCTCGCGCGCCAGGAGCAGGTCTGCCTGCGCCCGTTCCAGGGCGGCGGCGATAACCGGTTCGTTGACGAGCAGGAGTTTGCCGGCCTCCTCTTTGAGGGTTTCCAGCGGCAGGGCGCAGTGCCCATGCCTGGCTGCCTCGAACAGCGCGTGTTCCAGACCCGCGCAGGCCCGAAGGATCGAGTCGCGGGCAATGCCAACGTTCCGGGCGATTTGGTCGGCAGTCTTGAAGCCGATGCCGGGGATGTCTCGGGCCAGGGCGTAGGGATTGCTCCGGATCGCATCGATGGCGTTGTCGCCGTAGGCCCTGTAGATGCGCACGGCGCGGCTGGTGCTGACCCCCTGGGAATGGAGAAAGACCATGATGTGCCGGATGGCTTTCTGCTCTGCCCAGGCCGCCTTGATTTGATGCCGGCGTTTCGGGCCTATCCCCTCGACCTCTTCCAGTCGCACGGAGTGATTCTCGATAATGTCGAATATCCTCTCCCCGAACTTCTCGACCAGCTTCTTCCCATACACCGGCCCGATGCCCTTGACCAGGCCGCTGCCGAGGTACTTCTCGATCCCCTCCCGGGTGGCGGGGGCGGTGCTTGTCAGAAGCTCGGCGCGGAACTGGAGCCCGAACTGCCCGTCCTGCACCCATCGGCCCTGGGCCGTAAGCCACTCGCCCGCGTTGACCGATGGCAGCGAGCCGACCACCGTCACCTCCTGGCGGTGCCCTTTGGCGTTGACCTTGAGCACCGCGAACCCGTTCTCCTCATTGAAGAAGGTGACGCGCTCGATCAATCCGGACAGGCTGTCCGGGATGGTTGGGGCCGCTTCAGGCATTTTTCGGGCAACGCCCGCACAAGGGACGCATTTCACTCATTTGGGCGCCCAATCCTAATCCCACTCCTAATCCCAACACGAGCAAGATTAAGATTAAGATGAGATTATTGGCTGGCGGAAACCGTCTTGACGCAAAGCAGCGCCGCCGCCTGGGCCGCCCGGCGCCGGGTCCAGAGAACATGCCCCGCCAATGAGACCATCCCCCAAAACAGGGCGGGACGTCGGTTAAGAACGTGCCGCTCGCCCCGCAACTTCTTGGGCCCCAGGAATCCAACCACCCGGTAGCCGCAGCGCTCCATTTCCGCCGGCTCCCAGCCGGAGAGGTGAGCCAGCCGGTCACCGGGGGCCAAGTGTCCTTGCGGCAGGAAGCCGTTGGGAGTGAAGAACACGACGCGCCGGGCAGCGATTCGCTCCATCTGTTCCATCAACTTCAGCCCGTCGGCCTTAGTCTGGTGCTCGATTACGTCAAGGGCGACGCAGGCGTCGAATTGCCGCGGTTGGAAGTGCGCGGCAAGGTCGCGAACGTCGCCCAGGACCAGCCGGTCATGGGTGTGCCGGCGCCTGGCTTCCTGGAGCGCCGGTTCGTAACCCTCGATGCCCGTCGTGTGCGGCAGCCCCAGTTGGCGCAGGGTCATCGATGCCCCGCAGCCCACGTCCAGGACGCTCTCGCAAGCCTTGAGGACCTTGCGCAGGGCGAGCTTGAAGGCGATCCGGGCCGGGTCTTGCCCCTCTCGCAGCAAGAGCAACATCAAGCCGACACGGCTTCTCATGATTTGCCAGCCGCGCGGGCGCCAGGAGCGGGGCCGCCGTTGCGCCGGTCTTTGCGGGCGCCCTGCCCGCGGGACGCCGGAGGACGAGACCCCGCCGCCACGGGCGGGAGGCTTGCCCTGCTTCGCCAGCTCGACACCGTGACGAAACTCAGGAGCAAAAGGCCGCAACTCAGAACCGCCAGGCTGACGTAGAGCATCCCGACGGGCGGCTGAAAACGGAACTCGACGCGGTGGGCGCCCGGCGTGAGATAAACCCCGCGCATGATATAGTTGCAGCGGAGCAGTTTGGCGGGCTGGCCGTCCACTCGCACGTTCCAGTCCTGCTCGAAGCGGTCATTCAGCAACAACACCGATGGCGCCAGGGCATTGGCTTTGAGCACGATATCTTTGGGGGCGTAGCTGACAAACTCCACCGTGCCGGCATCCTGGCTGGGGCTCGCGCCCGGGGCGGCGGCGGGCAAGCTGTCTGCCACCAAGACGCATTGTTCCGGATCGAACGACGGGCTGGCAAGCTCGCTCAGCGCCGCCTGGTCGCTCGGAGCGACACCAAGCTCAGTAAGCGTTCTCCCAAGCCCCGGACGAAGTTGGCTCAACGCCGCCGGGTCGTTGGTAGTGACCTGCCAACGGCCATAGAGCCGGGCGCGCGGGAGCGCGCCGGTGAACTCGAAAAGGGCAAATGGCCCGTCCGGCGCAGGTTTGGCTGTGACGTCCGCCGTCGTCAGCATCTGACCGCCCGCAACGCCCGGTTTGGGAACGAGCTTGAAACGCTCGACAACGCGGAGCCGGTGGCGCCCGGGGGCGAGTTGGCGATCGAAGTAATCAAGAAAGTGCATCGAACCCAGCACGTAGCGGGTGTTGGTGAGCTGCCACCGGCGGAAGACCAGACGTGAATTGTCCGCCTCCGAATAGGGCGTCGCGGCTGCCCCGGACGCCGTCCCATCGACGGACTCCTTGAGGGCGGGGCTGTTGGTGTCCGTGGGGGGCTTCAGGGCCTCCTCGAATGCCTTCAGGTCGCTGGGCTTGCGGGGCAACTGTACAATATCAAGAGACTGAATGTTGTAGTAGGTGAACAGGTGCTGCGCCCACTCGCGGCTGTAAACCTGGTAAAGGAGATAGTCCGTCTGAGCGCCTGGGTCCTTCTTGTGGTAGGCCCGCTGGAACTCCCGCTCGAGAAACTCGCGAGGCATATCGACCGCCCGATGCTCGTAGGGCCTTTGCCGGAGGCGATCCACGATGGGATTGGTGGCGTATTTATTCTTATAATCCCAAATGCAGACCCAGGGCTGGTTGGCTCGTCCCAGGTCGACCACCAATACCAGGCCCAGCCAAATGGCGCCCCACACGGCCCGCTTCCCCGCAAAGACCCCGCTGAGGATCAACACCATCAGGCCCGCCGTTAGCGTGAAAAACAGCTCAAACCAACCGACCTGGCGGATGCTGAAATCAGCAATCCCCGAGACCACTTTTGAGTCAAACTCGGCCGACTGCAAATAACGCTCGAGGGCCGGCTGCGCATTGCTATAGAGCATCCAGGCCACCAAACTCAGGCCCAAAACCACCAGGCATCCTTGCGGCCAGCGCCTCTCCAGGCCGGTCGCCTTTCTCCACCAACTGGCAAAACCGGCCCAACGATACGAAGGCAGCATCCCCGGCGGCCGCATATACCTCTTCCACAGACTGTCGACGCCATAGGCAAAGAGCACGATTGTCGCAAAACTGAAAACATGAATGAACTTCACCGGGTTGCGAAACTTCGACAAATAGGGCAGGGCATACAACCATCGGTAAAACGGGGCATACCGCCCGAAGGCCAACAGCAGCGAGAGGACCGCCACACCCAGCCAGAACCAAAGGAGCCGGCGCCGGCCGGCCTCGAAAGCCGAATTCTTTCGGCGAAGGGACTGCGCGGCCGCCCACAGCGCCAGCAGCACAACGGGCACTCCCGTGTAATTGCCGCCGCCGACAAACCGCAGGAATCCACTGGGCGGCGGGCCCTGTCGATCCCCGGCAAGATACCGTGCCCAGGCGGCATCCTGGCCGGTAGTGCCCCAGTAGGAGGCTCCGCCTTGAGCGTCCACGCGGTACCCAAAGAGCCCGGGGACTACCAGGCCCAAGGCTTCGCTCTTGGGCAGGCTCCATTGTGTTGCCCAGTCCCAGTGCCCCTGTTTGGTCTGGCCGCCGTGCTCGCTAGTGGCCACGATACCCTCCACGTCGGTCACCAACAACTCAGTGATAGGTTGTGCGGCCAGGGCGCCCGCAAACACGGCGGCGACCGCCACGCGCGACACACCCAGCGCAATGTTCCTGGCGCGCGGACCCTCCGCCACGCAGGCCTGGTACACAACAAACCCCGCCACAAGTACGCTGAAGATCGCGCCAATGTCAGCCCCCTCCGTTACGGCCATGCCCAAAGCCAAGCCCGCCAGCGCCGCGCGCGACCAGCGCCGCTTCGGTGAAGGGTCCGCCAGGGCCGCCAAGGCCAGAAAGCCCATTGCCACGGCGATCGCATGCGCGGCGGAACCCCAGCAGGCGGCCGAGAAAAAGGCCGAATTCAAGGCTGCCGCCAGCCCGCCCAGGATACACGCCGCCTGGGCTAGGCCCAACCGGCGGAAGCAGCCCCAGGCCGACAGGCCCAGGAGCAACAACGCCAGCGGCATGTAGAACCTGGAAAACCAGAACGGCCCCAGCAGACATAACAACCCGTAGCTCACACTCGGGACGGCCGCCAGGTCGCGATAGCCGATGGAATTCAAATCCTCCCAACAGCCTGTAAAACGCTCCGGCAGGTGGTGGCAGGCCGCCATCCTCCGGCCCAGGGGCCCGTCATTGGAGAAGAAAGTGCGTCCGGGCAGGCACCCCCCCCCCAACAGCAACACCATCACTGCCGCCAGTAACAGGAACATCAGCAGCCCACCCGAGCCGCTGGTTTTAGAGGAAGGGTATTTTAACTTCATTTCTGATCTACTTTGGGCATGCCGAAGCGCCGGAAACGGCGCAGCTCCCGCCAGCGATTCAATCGTCCGCGCAGGAAGCGCAGCATCCAGAAATCCCCATGTCGCCTCATGCTCCGCAGGCGGCGGCGCTCGGCCAGAATGTGCGGGCGCAGACGCCAGCAATCGGCCATGGCTTCTCCGTAGGCGCGCCGTATGTGCGACCAGCGTCCGGTCCAGGCCCACATGAACAGGGCCTCGGCCAGCAGCATCACCAGTTGCAGCGGCACCAGCAGCAGTAGCAAGTGCTGGCTGTTCTTGAGCAAAACCACCAGGTTGTTCCGGTTGGCGTAATACCGTTTCGTGTCCGAGGTGCGGGCCTCGAGCACCCGCTCGCCGCCGCGCGGATTGACCGCCACGGCCCCGCGGTGATGCACCTTGGCTGAAGGCGCCAGGATGACCCTCCCTCCGGTCACCCACAATCGCCAGCAAAGGTCATACTCATCGGCATACATGAAGAACTGCTCGTCAAATCCGCCGAGCTTTCGAAACCACTCCCGCTCGATCAGCAAAGAACACCCCTCGGCGGTGAAAATCTCGCCGCGGTCCAGCCGGCCGGCGTTGCTGGACAGGAGGCCGAAGATATCGAAGCCGCGGCTCCCGGTGGATTGGATGGCGCCGTTGGCGTAATCCATCACCAGCGGCGCGGCGGCGGCGGCGCCGCCGGCCTGCATCTCCTGCACCAACCGCTCCAGGCAGTCCAGCTCCAGCCAGGTGTCCGCGTTGAGAAAGAACAGGTATCGTCCGCGGGCTTGGAGAGCCGCGCGGTTGTTGCCTCCGGAATAACCCAGGTTGGACCCGTGCTGAAGGGTGCGGCCATTGCGCCAGCCGCCCATCAGTCTGGCCGCCAGACCCTCCGAACCGTCCGGCGAGGCGTTGTCGGCCACGATGACCTCCATCTGGTCGAATAGGGTTTGGCGGCGGAGCGAATCCAGGCAGCGTTGCAGCCAGGCCGCGCCGTTATAGTTAATGATGATCACGCTCAGCAGCGGGTCGGGGCCGGGCGGCTGGACGCTGCCGGCGGAGTGTTGGAGGCCGACAGGGGCCGGCCCGGCATTGGGGCCCGGCAGGTCAATGCTCGCGCCGGAGAGGGGTTGTTCCGTTGGAGCCTGGGGCAGCCAGACGGGGAGCGCGCTGCCTTCAGGCAAAGACGGCTGCTCCCGGCTCCAATGGCTCAGGTCCCGCCCGAGCAACTCACTCAGCCGCCGGACTTCCGGGGCAAATTCACGTTTGAGCCGCGCCCGCACCTCCGGCTCCAAAGGCGGTCGCCGCTCGACACGCGCATTGGACTGCCGCACCCGCGCGTCAATCCGCTGCAAGGCGGCAAAGACAGGACGCGGCACCCACCGACGCAAAGCCAGCACCGCCGAACGCACCAGAGGGTCCCCTATCGCCGCGCGCAAGGCCGGACTCCTGACTCTCTTGGCCGGATTGACGACATCGAAGCCGGGGTTGCAGCCCTTCGACTCCACGCCCAGGAAATCGAGCGCTTGGCGATAAGCGGCGAACACGTCGGCGGCAAAATCATCGTAAATGATGACGTGGACCCGTTCTCGGCCAAAAACCTCGATGTACCGCCGGACCTGCTCAGTGTAGCGGACGACTCTGCGGTAGGCGAGGCCCTGGGCGAAATAGGTTTGCCGGCAGAGCCGCCGCCCCTCCAACCGATCAGGTTCCGCAGCCAACGCTTGCTCGAACGTCGGCAACGGCTCGTTGCCGTCAAACAGAAAGTAATAATACAGCGAGTACAGCATCTCCACCGGCTCGCGCAGCATGATGATGATGCGGGCCTCCGGGCTGAAGGCCTTTATCTCGGCGGCGGCCCGTGTCGAAAAGAGATACCACACAGACGCTTCTCCGGCGCGGCGTTGGCCCTTCCAGGCGTCGAATTCGGAGAGGTAGGCGGCAAGATCGCGCCGAAAAAACTGCGGACCGAAGCGCAAATCCGCGCCGAAAAAGTGCATCTCTTTTCGGGCCATGAAGACTTCGGGGTGCGCAGCCAGATAATCGGCCATGGCGGTAGTGCCGCACTTGGGAGCGCCCACGATAAAAAAATCCGGTTTCATACTCTGCTCAATCCGATCCCGCCGCCCGGGTGAAATCGGAGATGCGCCGGCCTTTCGCCCCGCCGACGCTCCCTTCTCTTAGCGGGATGTGTGCCAATCGAGCTCGGGATGGAGCCGTTCCCGCCGCTTCGCCCTTGCAACGGGCCTCAAAATAGGGAGATTCCGCCCAGAGACACAAGCTTTCTCTGGATGCGGCCCGGGCGGGTTCGCGGCCTGGGCCGGAGGCGGAAGACCGCCTGGACTGCACAGCCATTATGCACCGTTGTAAAGAATCTTTGCTTTCAGGCTGATTTGTCTCGTGACTTGCGGCCAGTGTTGCAGTATGGAATATGGAGTACCGCTAATGACAAACTCACGCGTTCGATTGAGATTGCTGGCCCTCGGCTTGGCGGCCGGGTTGGTGGGCGCGCTGATTGTGTTGGTCACCTTGGATTCGCAAAAGCGGGTGGAGGAGGTGCGGACCCGCCTGGGCCAAGTGGACCTCGAGAGCTTCCAGATAGCCGACCGCTTCAAGGACACCCTCCGCTACGCCAATGACCGGATGCGCCGCTATGCCAGCACCAACGACCCGGCGGCGTGGACGGAGTTCCTCCAGGCCCGCGATGAACTCAAGGTCTGGATTGGAGCACAGCGGCCCAAGCCAACCTCGGACCGTGAGGTGGAGATTCTCAAGCACATGCGGTCAGTCTGCGAGACCTTGGGCCTCAAAGCCCAGGACCTCCACGCGCAGATGGAGGCGTCACATCAGGCCGGGGCTTCCCTGGCGGAATACAGTGGCTTTCTCGAGCAGTCCCGCCGTCTTTGGGACTTGGGCCAGGATTTTGCCCGGGCGCATTTTGAATCGCGCAACCAGGTGCTGGCGCGCGCCACCCAGACTTTGAGACGGCTGCGGTTCCTGGTGCTGGGGCTGGTGGCGTTGCTCTTTGCGTTCGCGGCGGCGCTGGCCGGCTTGAGCTACCGGGACCTGATTGCTCCGTTGCGAATCAAGCTCGTGCAAAGCCAGGCGGAGGCCGAGCGCAATGAAAAGCTGGCGGCGCTGGGCGTCCTCGCCGCGGGCGTGGCCCACGAAATTCGCAATCCCCTGACCGCGATCAAGACCACTTTGTTCGCCCAGCAGCAGAAGCTGCCTCCGGATTCGCCGGCCCTCGGCCAAGGCCAAGCCCTCGAAAGGGAAGTCTCCCGGCTCGAGCGGATCGTCAACGAATTCCTCCAGTTTGCCCGGCCCCCCGAACCGCAACCCGCCACCATCCGGGCCAGCCTGCCGCTGGCAGAGGTCAAGGCCCTGCTGGGACCGGAGTTGGCCAAGACCCGCATCCGACTCGAGAGCGAGGAACTGGCCCCGATGCAGATTTATGCGGACCCGGCCCAACTCCAGCAAGTGCTCATCAACCTGGTCCAAAATGCCGCCGACAGCATCGGCTCCGACGGCAGAATCGTGCTGCGGGCGCGCCCCGACCGGAAGCGTATCGCCGAGAAAGAAACGGCGGTTGCCGTTCTCGAGGTGGCCGATACAGGCAAGGGCATTCCACCCGAAGTCGAAAAACGGCTCTTCGATCCCTTCTTCACCACCAAGGCCGGCGGCACGGGCCTGGGACTCTCGATCGCCGCCCGCGTAGTGCAGATGAACGGCGGCGTCTTGCAGTACCAAACACAGGTTAACCGCGGCTCGACCTTTGGTATTGTGTTTCCCAGGACCGACAGATGAGCGACGCCACGAAAATCCTGTTGATCGAAGACGACTCGGGCATCCGGGACACCCTGCGCAACTATCTGACCGAGGAAGGATATATCGTGGCCGTCGAGCAACGCGGCGACGAGGGCCTGGCGCGGGCCGGCGCCGAGACGTTCAATGTGGTCATCACCGACCTGAGGTTGCCCGGCCTGGACGGCTTGGCCCTGGTGCGCCAACTGCACGCCAACCAGCCCCGTCTGCCCATCATCCTGGTCACCGCCTTCGGCACCACCCAGACCGCCATCCAGGCAACCAAATTCGGCGCCTACGATTACCTCCTCAAGCCCTTTCAGGTGCCGGACCTGCTCGACCTGGTGGAGAAGGCCGCCGAGAGCAATCGGCTCATGTCCGAACCCGTCGCCCTGGGACAGGGCGGCTCGGCCCGGGACGCCCTGGTAGGCCAGAGCGCAGTCATGCACGCCATTTATAAAGAGATCGGACGTGTGGCCACCAAGCCGGTCAACGTCCTCATCCGGGGCGAAACCGGCACCGGCAAGGAACTCATTGCGCGGGCCATTTACCAGCACAGCGACCGCGCCAACGCCCCGTTTGTCGCCATCAATTGCGCCGCCATCCCGGAGACCTTGCTCGAAAGCGAACTCTTCGGCAACGAACGCGGCGCCTTCACCGGGGCCACCCAGCGGCGCGTCGGCCGCTTCGAGCAGGCCAACCAAGGCACAATCTTCCTGGATGAAATCGGCGATATGACTTTGGGGACCCAGGTCAAGCTCATGCGCGTGCTCCAGGAAAAATGCCTGCAACGGCTCGGGGGCAAGGAAACCATTGCGGTGGACGTGCGGGTTGTGGCGGCCACCAACCGCGACCTGGAAGCGGCCATCCGGGACAAGGGTTTCCGCGAGGACCTCTACTACCGCCTGGGCGTGGTGGTCATCACCCTGCCGCCCCTGCGCCAGCGCCGGGAAGACCTGCCGGACCTGGTCAACTATTTCCTCCAGAAGCACGGGCCGGAACTGGGCAACCCCAGCCCCTCCATCCATCCCGAGGCGATGACCCTTCTCCAGGCTCAACAATGGCCCGGCAACGTGCGCGAACTGGAAAACGTCGTGCGCATAGCCCTGCTCCTGGCCCAAAGCTACACCATCAACCTCGACCACGTCCGCACTGCCCTTAACAAGGACAGAGTGCCGGTTTGCTCCCCGGCGCGCAGCTTCGGCGACGTGGTCGAAGACCTGCTGGCCTCAGCGCGGCGCGGTGAGATTGCCGGCGCCCACGCCCGCGTCCTCGAGTTCGCAGAACGCGAAGTCTTTGCCCGCGCCATCGCCCAGGCCCATGGCAACCAGGCCAAAGCCGCCCGCTGGCTCGGCATCTCCCGCGTCACGATGAAGGCCAAGCTCGTCCAGTTTGGCCTGCACCCGGCCCAGGCACAGGGCCCGGAGGCGGAGTGAGGCAATGCGGGCTGAGGGTCACGATCTGCTGTGGGAACGGAGGACCGATGCCTGCCCGGATGAATTGGTTTCTGGCCTCCTCGAGCAGGGCGCATTTGACATTGGAGGCGTCGTCGTCATTGGCGCACCACGCAATCAAGGTGAGCACCACCCCGGCGGGACCCGCTTTGGTTACGGGACAGCCGCAGATGGACTTGACCCTGTGGTCTTGCCCGGCCAAGGCCGTCACAATGCTGCGCGCCTTGTCCAGGTCGGCCTCGTAATGCAGGCATAGGTCCACGCAACACAGGACGCGCCCGTCCTCGCCGGACTTGTTGATGATCGTCTGGGAGGCGATCAGGCTGTTGGGCACTACGATTTGCCGATTGTCATCGGTCTTCAAGACCGTGTAGCCCAGGTTGACACTTTGGACGACGCCGGTTTCCAACCCTGTTGGCGCGGCCACCTGGAGACGGTCCCCGACTTTGAACGGGCGATAGAGCACCAGCGAAACCCCGGCTATCAGGTTGCCCAGTGTGTTCTGGGCCGCCAAACCGATGACGACGGAGATGACGCTGACCCCGGCCAGCCAGGCCGTTCCGAGGTGGGCCAGGGCGGGGACGATGTGGGCGTAGGAAATGAACGCCAGGAGATAGACCCCGATCTGGGCCAGTTGCCCAAGGAACTGCACGGTAGTTCGGTCCATGAGGGCGCGTTTGTCGTAGGCCAGAATGCGGTGGATGGCCAGGCGCAGGGCGCGCCCGATGACCCAGGCGGCCAAAGCAAAGAGCACAGCATAGAGCACCGCCCCCAGCAGCGAGGCCGGATCATAGAACGGAGGCGGGACCGCCGCAATTGGGCGGCCATCGACCACCGCCCCCGCCGGCGAGGCGGCCTCTGCAAGCCTCCCGCTCTTTAACTGCGCCAAATTGGTCATTCGCATGCCGGCTCCGGCCTTTTGCACAGAGCGCGGGCCGCAGTATCACCTGACCTCACCGCCTGGATCAAGCCGGTTGTCCAAATGCCAATTGTGGCTTCCTTCGGCACAACGATACCCGTTCCCGGGTAACAGTTACTTTTGGCGCACGGGGTCAGGGCCAGGGTGTTTGGGGCGACGTCTTCGATATCCAAGACCTCAAGCGGACATTTTCGGATTCTCACTAAATGCCTGTAAGCATTGGGTTGCCGGCGTGGCGAAATGGCAGACGCACAGGACTTAAAAATCTAAAATGGGCACTTTCCCAGGGATTCACGCGGTTGCATTCAAAGTGGGTTTTACCCTTGATTTTACAGCATAAAAGCCACTTTTCGCAGTCCTAAACGGGCCGCAACATGCGGAATACGAAAGTGGCACAAACAGTGGCACAGCGCCGATCCTCCGCCCAAGGCGCTGACGCTCGGCGCTCGGGCAGCGGGGTCTTGGGCCAGCGCGGCGGCAGGACGGCGCGGACCATGTCGGGGCAGCGGACGCCTCGTTTGAACGCCTGGGAAGGGCCGTAGCTCCAGGCTACGGGCCAAGGCGGGGCATCCTGGCGAGACTGGCCAGACACCAGAGCTCCGCGAACCACGCCCGCCCAGGGCCAACCGCCCGGCCAGGGTGCCACGGGCGCGAGCGTTGGCGCGGGTTGCCGCAGCCGTCCAACCCCCCCCCCCGCCCCGGCCTTATGGAGTTCCTTTTGGCGTCCGAGCGGTGAGAGGCACCCCGTCCCCCCCTTTCGGGCCCGCCTCGATCCGCGCCGGGGGACCTTGCGTCAACGGCGGTCTTCGGGAAGATTCCGGGCCTCCGCCCGGACCGAGCATTCAGTAAACCCAAACAAGCGCAGGGGCTCTTTCGGTCCCTGCTAGGCATTTGCTTTTTGTCGCGCCGCCGGTTTATCGACGGTGCGGCCGTACTTGCCGGACGATTCGAGGGCGGCTGGCCCGCGCCTCGCTGTGAATTCTCGCTAGCCTGATGGCAATCCAAGCGATTGCTTGAGGAGTTGTTTTAGGATTTCCTGCAGCAGCGAGAGCGTGACATCCACGCCGGACTTTTTGATGCGCTCGCTCGCTTTGTGCCAGATCGGGTCGTTCCGGGCGGCATCGAGGAATTCGTGGCCGCTCCAGGTCAGCCTTAACGAGACAGTGCGAGCGGGCAGGCCGATGGCATTTGGGATAATTTGCCCGTCGATCAAACCGGCTTCGATGAGCAGCGCGGAGTGATAGACACGCTGTTCTCCGCTGTAGGGCGAAAGGTCTGGCTTCGGCTCTTCGCCCTCCGTTTCCAGCAAGAGCAGCCGGATGAGGTTCATATCCCGCTTCATTTCACATGTCATTCAGATTTCGCAACAGCGCCGCATGGGCGCGAGAGTAGCGGATCGAGCGGCGGTTGCCAAGCCAGAAAAACTGCCAGGAATCTGCCTTTTATTGCGCCGGTCTTCGATTAACGGTGCGCGGGTGATCCAACGGCCCGCCTACGAGGACCGGGTCTGTGGTCTATGGCGAGCGGAGGCGGTAGAAACGACTGGGATACTTTCTCCACTGCGGGTCACTGAAATAAAACGAGCCGCTGGTGAGGCCGTTCGTGGCCAGTGGAGTCCAGATGGGATTGGCCAGATTGGTGCAGGCGTCCACTGCGGCGGTCATGCCGCTGGCCCAGTTGATTGTGAAGCCGAATTGATTGGTCCGAACGCCGAAGCTGGCATCGCGGGTCCGCACCTGCGGCTTCCACAGCACCGTTGGAAGGCCGGTATTGTTGGAGAAGTCTTCCCATCCCATTGTCCCCGGCAAATAATAGACAGTTACGTTATCGTCGTACGCGAACGCACCCCCGCCAATGCTGGGTGCGTTACCCTGGAAATAGACGCTGGCCAGGTTGGTGCAGCCAGAGAACGCCTCGCCTCCGACGCTGGTGACGCCGCTTCCTATCGTGACGCTTGTTAGGCTGGAGCAGTTACAGAACGCCTCGTCTTCGATGTTGGTGACGCTGTTCGGGATCGTGATACTGCTGAGGCTGGTGCATTGAACGAACGCAGAGCCTCCGATGCTGGTGACGCCGTTGCCTATCGTCACGTTCGCAAGTTTGGTGCAGTTCCCAAACTCATCGCCTCCGATGCTGGTGACGCCGTTGCCTATTGTGACGCTGGCCAGGCTGGCGCAGCCAGAGAACGCCTCGGTTCCGATGTTGGTGACACTGTTAGGGGTGGCGATGCTGGTCAGGCTGGCACAACCCTCGAACGCGCCGTCCCCGATGCTGGTGACGTTGGTGGGGATGGCGACGCTGGTCAGGTTGGTGCAGCCAGCGAACGCGCCGTCCCCGATGCTGGCGACGCTGCTGGGGATCGTGTAAGTTCCGATTTTGCCCGACGGGTATTCGATGAGTGCGGTCTGGTACTTGTCAAACAAGACGCCATTGAGACTGCTATAGAAGGGGTTGGCTGCATCCACGGTTATCGCGCTCAGGCTGAGGCAGCCAGCGAACGCGCCGTCCCCGATGCTGGTGACGCTGCTTGGGATCGCAATGCTGGTCAGGCTGGCGCACGCTCCGAACGCTACTTCCCCAATGCTGATGACGCTGTCGGGAATCGCGACACCGGCCAGCCTGCAGCAGTCAAGGAAGGCGTCGCATCCGATGCTGGTGACGCTCCTGCCTATCGTGACGTTGGTCAGGCTGTAGCAGTCAAGGAACGCATACTCCCCAATGCTGGTGGCGCCGTTGCCTATCGTGACGTTGGCCAGGCTCTTGCAGTAAGCGAACACCCACGCTCCAAGGGCGGTGACGCTGTCGGGGATCGTGATGCTGGGCAGGCTGATGCATTCTCCAAACGCCTCCTGCCCGATGCTGGCGACGCTGTCGGGGATCGTGATGCTGGTCAGACTGTGGGCGCCGCCGAAGGCACTGTCTCCGATGCTCGTGACGCTGTCGGGGATTGTAATGCCCGTCAGGCTTGGGCAGGCGAGGGCACCGTACCCAATGCCGGTGACCGGCAGGCCGCCGATTGTGCCGGGGATAGTCACCGACCCGACGCAAAGGTTACAGTTAGACCCGATGAGGGTGATCGTGCCTTCGTTGGTACTGTAGTAGAATTCGGACTGAGCCACAGCGGGCAGCGTCAACAGCAAGAGCACCGGCACCAGCCTTGCGGCGCGCGCAGTCGTTAAACGCCCGGCCATCGTCATCGGCCAAATGATTGTCCTTCGCACGGACACAGCGTCAACCGCGAATCTGCGGATTGTCGTCTGCATCAGGGCACGTGTTTCACCCGGAAGAACCCGGCACCGCCGATGGCTTCGGTGTATTGGACGCTTGTGACCGCCGTGGGAGTGAGCGGGGCGCCGAGATTGGTCCAGGTCCCTCCGGCGACCGGGGTAAACTGGAGTTGGTAGTTGTCGTAGGGCGACAGGTTGCTCAAATCCAGTTCCATTACAGGAGTCACCAGTGGTCCAAAGAGTAGGGCCGAAATTCCCATTGTGGGCTGCGGAATGAACGGCGGCGCGATGACTACCACTGGCGTGTCGGTGTAGCCGGAACCGGCATTCAAGACGTTAACGGCAATAACCACCCCATTGGTCACCACGGCCGCGGCTTGCGCCCCACTGCCTCCACCACCGATGATTCTCACACCGGGCGTATTCGTGTAGCCATAGCCGGCATCGGTAATGGTTGCCGCAACCACGAAGCCGTCGACTACTTGCGCCGTGGCAGTGGCATCGTATGGAAGGCAGTTGCCTGACTCATAAAGATACAACTCCTGGACCTCTGAAACCGACAAGGCTCGATTGTAAATCCGCAGGTCGGATACTCCCCCTTCCCAGTAGCCAAGCCACCCGAAATCATATTGGGGGTATTCCTGCGTTCCGATGATAAAATCGTGGTAACCGACATCAACGCCCCCATAATTCGCAGCAGAGGCGTTGAGAACACCGTCAATATACACGCTGATTGAGTTGGTTGTCACTACCCAGGCAATGTGCCACCAGGCGCCTCCTATCCCTATAGTGAGCGGTATGTCCGCAGAGTAATTAGAAGGACCGGGAGGCTTGCTGCACTTGACAATCGTGTTCGACGTACCGAGCACAAGGGTAAAGTCATTGTCAGGTGTCCAATCCGCATCGCAAAAGAAAGTACTCCCTCCATCGGATTTTACCCAGGCAGCCACGGTAATTGCCTGCATATCAGGCAAAACAGGACCAAAGTAAATGTAGGCGTTCGTCCCGTTCAGCCAATACGCAGAGCCTGGCCGGAGTAAATGGTCTTGGGTTGGCGTGGCGCCGTTCACAGTGCCGTTGTATCCATTTCCGCTCGCGTCATTTGCGTTCCCGTTCAACGGGTAATACGCAACCAGGCCATTAGTCTGAAAGCCCGGTGGTGGCACTGACTCGCATGCATACAACTGCTGAACCTCGCCTGAGGAAAGGGCACGGTTGTAAAATCGCAGATCCGCCATGCTTCCCTTCCAAGGAGCCGTCAGCCAGCTATGAAGCCACCCGTTGCCAATCACGCCAATAGGTGATGTGCCCTGGGGAACAACGCTCTGGAACAGTGAGCTATTGGTGAGTACTCCATTCAAAAAGATGCTCAGTGTCCCGGTGCCTACGTTGCCGTTGGCAAGCGTAAAGACCAGGTGACTCCATCCGTTGGTGAGGACGTTGGGCAGATAGAAATGCATCCAGTTACCGGATAAACTCGCATTCCAGGCGGCTATGCCCAACGTGCCTGGTTCGTTTATATCGTTTATGATTATGCCGAAGTAAGGGCCTGATTGCAGCCCCTCCATGTAGATCCATTGCTCGTTCGAGCTCTCAGTGGCACCCTGCGGGCTGTACAGCCAGGCAGCCCACGTCCAGTTTGTCTGGTCAGCGATCAGTGCCTGATTGACGATAGCATAGGATGACTCTCCATCAAAACAGGCGGCTGGGCGCATGTCCCCTGCAGAGCCAACGGTGGAGAACACAACATTGGTGAGGGTTAGGTTCAAGCCGTGGCCGCTCTGGTCTGTTCCGTCAGTGGTGAGCGGGTAATAGGCAATTAGACCATTGGTGAGAAAGCTCTGTGGGGGTGTAGACTCAATAGCATACAACTGCGCGACCTCGTTTGTGGAAAGGGCACGGTTGTAAATGCGAACGTCATCGATCGATCCGCTGAAAAAGCCTGATAACCCTTCTGGCCCAACCCCCACACCCACGATGAAAGCTGAAAAGGCAGTGTCAGGCGATCTGGACGCTATGGCCTTCTGAACCCCATCGACAGCTATTGAAGCATTAGTGCCGTCATAAACAAACACCAGTTGATGCCAGTTCGTATCCACAATTACGCCTGAATTGAGGTCATCAGCCGGGGGTGGACCGAATAAACCTCCCCACCACGTTAAAGGAGAGCCATTGGCTTCTATCGAAAAAGCCTGACCGTATTGGCCTGCCCCCCAGCACGCCAAACACTCTCCGGTACTAGGAATCGGGTTTGCCGCAGCCCACAGGGAAAGGCTCCTTGGGGCGGCACCTGTGGGGATGTTGGGAATATTGGAGGTGATAAAACTGTCACTGCCATTAAAGGCGTAGGCCATCCCTGATCGTCCAAACTGGTCTTGAGTTAGTGTGGCTCCGCTGACAACGCCATTATTACCATTTCCGCTCTCATCATTGGCGTTGCCGTTGAACGGGTAATACGCAATCAAGCCGTTGGTGAGGAAGGACTGGGCTTCAGCCTGAACCGTCAGAGCTAGGGTGATAGCCAGGGTCCCGAATACTGCTTTCGCTGTTTTCATAGCCGTTTTCCGTATGGCCAGAAGCTAATACGTCGCCGCCCGCCCGGGGCGAGAGCCAAGCCTGAGCCGGTTCTGGGCGGCCGTTCTCGGCGGCGGTGTAGGTGCATTGGGCGACGGACCCCGGCGAGATGCAAGAAATACTTATTCACAGGTTATTCACCGAGTTTCATTTTCTTATTCTCGGAGGCGTTCGACGGGTTAAACGGCCTGATCGCCGAGAGTGCAGCCCTGTTGGCGATGCTGCCCGAGGGCAAGCGGGAAATGGGCGACGGCCTGAGCTTGTGCCCAGAGCCGGGCCACGGGGCGGCGCCTTCGTGTTTTCCCGGTCTTTCGGCGCAAGTGCGGCGGTTCAGGTCGCCGGTGTCATTTGGCTTCGCCCTTCGGCACATCGGGGGCCGGTCCGAAATCGAAGAAGACCCGCTTTGGGTTCAAAAAAGGGGTCAGCCATAACATGGTGCGTTTTCCTTCATATTCCGAGGCGGCCTTGGGCTGCGCCCGCAGGCGCACGCGCTTTTCGCCAGTGCTGAAATCCCCAACGCTGAGTTGCGCGTAGAATCGCGCTCCGCGTTGCCAGAGTCCGCGCACAGGTTCCTTGCGTCCGTCGAGGACTTTTGCGAACGTAGGGGCGTGAGAATGAACTTGTGCGCTGATTTTTGCGCCGCCTTCGCTGTTGCGTTGGCTCGCGTTGCGTTTCACGGCGTTAAGGCAGCACAGATGGCAGCACAACCTCAAGCGGACATTTTGAGATCCTCACTAAATGCCTGTAAGCATTGGGTTGCCGGCGTGGCGAAATGGCAGACGCACAGGACTTACAATTGAAAAAACCGCCGTTTTTTGTGGTTTCATCTGCTCGCTTCAGACACGAGCAAACCACTGATTCTACTGCTCAAAACTCACTTGTCGCCGGTCCTCGTTGGCCACCCCTTCCGGGCTATGAAAGTGGCACAGAAAGTAGCACAGCAGCCACAGGACCTGCCATCCCCTTTTCGGCCGGACGCTCCAACCTCATGACGGCACGCGTCTCGCGGCGCTCATTTCGTGGTGGAAGTGCCCCGAGTAATGGAATATCTTTACGTCATGTCGCAGACGCTTGAAAAACGTGTTGAAGAGCTGGAGAAGACGGTCGCTGAATTGACCGACAAGGCGGGCATTCCCACCCGCCCAAAAAACCCTTGGCGGACTTTCGGCGTGTTCAAGGACGACCCGGCTTTCGAGGAAGCGGTTCGGCTCGGACGCGAGTATCGGGAGCAACAGACCTGCGATAATGGCCTTGCTGGTTCTTGATACCGACCACTTTTCCGAGTGGGAACGTGCTTCCGCCCCGGGACGCCGGCTTCGGGATCGCCTGGAGCCGGCCGGAGCCGATATGGCGGTGAGCGTTATCACCCTCGAGGAGCAGATGCGCGGTTGGCTCGCAGAAATCAACCGCCGCCACGACCCTCGCCGCCAAATCGACGCGTACGCAAGGCTTCAACGGCAGATCGAAGTCTTCGCCGAATGGACGATACTCCCCTGGGATGCCGATTCCGCCCGTTCTTTCCTGGCCTTCCGCCGTCAAGGCGTGCGTATCGGTTCGATGGACCTTAAAATCGCCTGCATTGCCCTCGCCCATGACGCAACGCTCCTGACCCGGAATGGCAGCGACTTCGCGCAGGTGCCCGGTCTGCGCGTCGAGAACTGGTTGGATTGACATCAACCTGGACCGGAAAGGGCACGGCTGGTCAATGCCACCCCGTTCAGCCGTCGGTGACCGAGCCGCGGAGAATTCCCCCCGTTCGCGTTCCCGTGCTGGTCATGGGACTTGCGAACAACCAAGGCCAAGTCCCATGACCAGCACGCGAACGCGGCCGTGTCGTGGTCGGCGCCCACATTAACGAAATCCGTGTTCCGTGCCAGATCGTAAACGTCGTACGGAAAGGCCCGGGGCGCCGACGGATCCGGAAAAGTCAGCGGTTCCACCAGCGACTCCAACAACTCCACCAGGCCAGGATCATTGACCTCCAGCCTCCGCCGCCCGGCGCCCGGGCCTCGGATACGGTGCTCGGGCAGCGGCGATTCCTCCACAGAGTCCGCGCACAGGTTGCTTGCGTCCGTCGAGGACTTTTGCGAACGTAGGGGCGTGAGAATGAACTTGTGCGCTGATGTTTGCGCCGCCTTCGCCGTTGCGTCGGCTTGCGTTGCGTTTCACGGCGTTAAGGCGGCACAGATGGCGGCACAACCTCAAGCGGACATTCTCAGATTCTCACTAAATGCCTGTAAGCATTGGGTTGCCGGCGTGGCGAAATGGCAGACGCACAGGACTTAAAATCCTGGGGCCTTAAAAAGCCGTGTGGGTTCGAGTCCCACCGCCGGCACCAAACTTCAGATCGGGCTTTTCACCGAGCCGGCGGGGGATTCCGTTCCTCTGCCGTTTTCATTGCCAGCCGAGGGAATGAATGAATTCGGCGGACGTGCGTCGTACCTATTGGCACTTTATATTAACCGATGATATCGACTACGTCTATGAAGAGAAAAGCCCTGATAATCGGCGTTGCCTGTTTTGCGGGCCTGCTGCTCCAAGGTTGCGTCGCCTTCCCACCCCTGGTCCAGGTTGAGCACAAAGATGGCGGGTGCAACCAGGAGATTGCCCGGCGGCTGGATAGGATCGACCAGCGGTTGGCTCAGCTCGAACAAAAGTCCGAACCCAAGAGCGAACAGAAATAGCCTTGCGCCTTCCGGCATTTAAGCGGTCATGAACATAAATCCGGGGACGGATTCATGCTCATGAGAGCATTGACGTCTATGGCGCCAGGAAAGCCGTCGAGTGGCCGCTCCTCGAGCGCCAACCGCTGATCATTCACACTCTAGGGAAGGGCGCGGCCGCCCTGGCGGGGCTAACGGCCGATGCTGGTCAGGCGCCGAGGACAGTTTTGAGGGCGTCGAGGCAGCGCCGGTTTTGCTTGGGGGCGCCGATGGAGATGCGGGTCCAGTCTGGCAGTTGATAGCCGGCCATGGGGCGGACGATGACGCCGAGCTTCTGCATTTCGTTGAACACGCGCTGGCCGTCACCGACGCGCACGAGGATGAAGTTGGCGGAGGAAGGAACGAACTGGAGTCCGAGTTTCCGAAAGGCGCGCGCGTAGAATTTGAGGCCGCGCGCGTTGAGACGGCGGGTCCTGCTGGAGTGGGCGGTGTCGTCCAGGGCCGCCAGGGCGCCGGCTTGGGCGATGGCGTTGATATTGAAGGGCTGGCGGATTTTCTCGAGTGCAGCAATGAAATCGGGATGGCCGATGCCGTAACCCAGGCGCAAGCCGGCCAGGCCGTAAATCTTCGAGAAGGTGCGCAGCAAAATCAGGTTCGGCTTGCGCCCGCTGCGGATTTCGGGCAGCAGGTCCAGGGGTTCGTCGAGAAACTCGATGTAGGCTTCATCCAGGACGAGGGCGACATTGTCGGGAAGGGCGTCGGCGAAGGCGGCCAGTTGCTTGGCAGAGGCGGCGGTGCCGGTGGGATTGTTGGGGTTGGCAACGAAGACGACGCGGGTAGCCGGCGTGAGGGCGGCGAGCATGGCCTCGAGATCGTGGCCGTAGTCCTTGGCGGGCACAATCACCAGTTTGCCGCCGAACAGGGCGGTGACGATGGGATAGACCGCGAAGCAGTATTGGGAAACGACGGCCTCAGCGCCGGGTGACAGGAGGGCATGGCCGACGAATTCAAGCAGTTCATTGGAGCCATTGCCCAGGATGAGGTTGGCCGGGGCGACGCCGAGTTTGGAGGCGAGTTTCTCTTTGAGATAAAAGGCGTTCCCATCGGGGTAGAGGTTGGCGTTGGCCAGGGCCCGGCGCATCGCCGCCACGGCCCGGGGCGAAGGGCCAAGCGGGTTTTCGTTCGAGGCGAGCTTGAGTATCTCCTGGGCGGGCAAGCCGAGTTCGCGCGCGACTTCCTCGATGGGCCGTCCGGGCTGGTAAACCGGGAGGTCTCTCAATGCAGGGCTCAAAGGCAAGGGCATGCTTTTATCCTCAAGCTCAGTACACCACCAGGGAACGGACCGGGTAGCGTTTGAGCCGGTTGCGCCCGCCGAGAAAACTCAGTTCGATGAGGAAGGAGATTTCGAGGATGGTTGCCCCGAGGCGTTCCAGCAGGGCTGCGGTGGCTGCGGCTGTGCCGCCGGTCGCCAGCAGGTCGTCAATCACCAGCACCCGGCTCCCGGGCTTGAGGGCGTCCACATGCACGGCCACACTGGCGGCGCCGTACTCCAAGGCGTAGTCCTGCTCGAGAGTCCGATAAGGGAGCTTGCCTTTCTTGCGAACGGGCACAAACCCGGCCTCGAGCCTTATGGCGGCGGCGGCGGCGAAGATGAAACCGCGCGCATCGATTCCGATAACGGCATCCACCATGCCCGGTTTGTAGCCCTCGGTCAGCAGCTCGATACTGCCCGCAAAGAGGCGCGCGTCCGCCAGAACGGGGGTGATGTCTTTGAACTGAATGCCGGGCTTGGGAAAATCAGGCACAGTGCGGATGGCCTGCCGGAGGTCGGACACTGCCGGGTGAAAGTCGATCATGGGAGTGACTTCGGATTCACGTCTTGGTCGTCTCCATCTTTTCAATCATTTTCCGGAGCTTTTTCAAGGCAATATTCTGAATCTGGCGCACGCGTTCGCGGGTGACGCCGAACTTCTGGCCGACCTCTTCGAGGGTCCGCTGGGGCCCGCCGTCCAGCCCGAAGCGGGCGCGCAAGATCGTGGCCTCGCGGGGGTCGAGGGTCTTGACCATTTCCCGGAGCATGCGCGTGACGGTTTTTTCCTCGAGTTGTTCGTAGGGGGTGTCGGCGCTTTCGTCCTGGACCACCTCGGCGAAATTATTGGAGTCGTCGTCGCCGATGGGGGCGTCCAGGGAGGCAGGGCGGATGGCGGCCATGCGCATCTGGGCGACGCGCGAGGGGCTGATGCGCAGTTCGTCGCCCAACTCCTCATCGGTCGGTTCACGCCCCAGTTCCTCCTGCAGCCGCAGGGCGGCGCGCCGCATCTTCGAGATCTTGTCCACCAGGTGGACCGGCAGGCGAATGGTCTTGGATTGGTTGGCCAGGGCCCGTTTGATGGATTGCTTGATCCACCAGGAACCGTAGGTGGACAACTTGCCGCCCTTGGCAGGATCAAAGCGCTCGACGGCTTTCATCAGCCCGATATTGCCTTCGCTGATGAGGTCCAGCAGCGGCAGGCCGATTCCCTCGTAATCACGGGCGATCTTGACGACCAGGCGCAAATTGGCTTTGATCATCCGCTCCCGCGCCTTCTTGTCGCCTTTCTTGATCCGGGCCGCCAGCTCGACCTCCTCCTGCGGCGTCAGCAACTTGACTTGCCCGATCTCCCGCAGGTAAAGCTTGATAGCTGTGTCGCCGTCGTAAGCCGAGCGCTCCCGGCCCCGGAGAGGGTGCCCTTCGGCTTCGGCTTCGGCGGCAAGCTGCTCTTCGGCTTCGGCTGCCTTGAGGGCCGCCTCTTCCTTGGCCAAGTCCTCTTCCTTGGGCTCTTCCTCTTCTTCCTTGGGCTCCTCCTCGTCTTTGGGGGGCTCCTCTTGCTGCGCCGGCACCTCCTTGGCCGGCGGCGCCGGCGTCACGACCGCGGCAGAGGCCGAGGCGCCATGAAGTCGATGCCGGCCCTTGGACCGGGCCGCTTTCTGGCGTTTGTTTTGGGCTGCCATAGACTGCGGCCGATAGATTACTCCCCGGGCGCACGTTGGCAACGAAATAAACAAATCCGCCTAATGCAGGAAGGTGGGTGAGAGAAAGTAGAGCTGTCCGGCGCGAAGCCTGGGGGCGTCCAGGCCCAGGTCCACCTTGATGACTTTGGTGTCGGCCTTGCCGAACAAGCGAAGCAGGTCGGAGAGATCGAAGCGTTGCTGGTATTGAACCACGTTGGCCGAAGAAACGCCGGCGATCTTCTTGGCGTGTTCCACGGCGTCTTCAAATGTGCCCAACTGGTCGACAAAGCCAAGTTTGTAGGCTTCGGTGCCGGAGAGCACCCGGCCGTCGGCGTAGTTGGCCCAGTCAGGGCTCAGGGCGGCGCCGGTCCCTCCGTTTTTTTGCCCGGCCCAGTTGCGCCCCTCGGCCACCACGGTCTTGAACCTTCCGAAAGTCTCATCGATGAGGGCCTGGAGCATTTGCCGTTCCTGGGGCGTGACCTGGTCCGGTTCGCGTTCGCCGCTCAACATATCTTTGAATTTCCCGCTCTTATAGACCTCCGGACGCACTCCCACCTTGTCCATCAGGCCCCGGTAGTTCCAACTGTGCATGATGACGCCGATGCTGCCGGTAATCGTCAGTTCATGGGCGACAATCCACCGGCAGGGCGATGACACATAGTAGCCGCCGGAGGCGGCCAGGTCGCCCATCGAGGCTACCACCGGTTTGCCATTCCTCCTTTTCTGGAATTGGGCAATGGCCCGGTAAATCTCGTCCGATGCCAGCACCTCGCCGCCCGGGGAATCCACCTTCAAAATGACCGCTTTTACGTCGTCATCATCGAAAGCGCGCCTCAACTCCGCCTTGACCACCTCGGCCGAGACGACGCCGCCCTCATCCATCCCCTGGCCGATGATGACGCCATTGATGGGCACAACGGCGATCTTATCAACGGCGTGGGCCTCTCTGGAGACGACGGCCTCTTCGATCCTCGGGCCATAAGCGCGCGAGTAACGGGCGCCATCGCCAAGGCCCAGGCTCCCGAGGAGGCTTGCAAGGTTCCAGAGCACGCTCAACGCCAGCAACACCAGGAGCACCAGGGCCAAGACCATCCACCCTCGTCCCCGGCGAGGTGCAACCGGCTGGGGCGCGGCCGTTGGCCTGGGCGGCGGCGAAATCACCGGGGGCGCAGGAGGGGCCGCGGGCGGCGGCGCATTGGCCGGAGGCGGCGGAAAAGGCGGCGAACCAGAATTCTCTTCCATAGCTGGCGAAAACTAGCCCATCTGGCGGCCAGCGGCAAGCCCGCAGTAGGCGCCAGGGGCCAGGGGCGAGGGAGGAGCTTTGGTTTTCGGGGCTGCGCGCTTGCCTTTGCCGGCTCGTTCTTGCGAGGATGGCCGGACGCCGGCAATGGAAGCAACCGTAACAGATCGGCAAACCGCAACCCTGACTCGAGACCAGTGGATGGTCCTCATCGCTGCGTTTCTCGGCTGGATGTTCGACGGCCTCGAACAAGGGGTCTTTCCACTGGTCGCCCGGCCGGCGCTCCAAGACTTGCTTAGGGTCGAGAACGACAAGGACATCGGCCTGTGGATGGGCTACATCACGGCGTTGTTCCTGGTGGGCGCGGCCGGCGGCGGGCTGATCTTTGGTTGGCTGGGCGACCGGGTGGGGCGTGTGCGCGCCATGATTTTTAGCGTGCTGGCCTACTCGTTATTCACGGGCTGCAGCTACTTCGCGCAGAGGGCCTGGCAGTTGGGCCTGTGCCGTTTTCTGGCGGCCTTGGGGATGGGCGGGGAATGGTCGCTGGGCGTGGCCCTGGTAATGGAGTGCTGGCCCGAGAAACACCGCCCGCTCCTGGCCGGGGCCATCGGGGCGGCCTCGAATATGGGATTCGGGCTGCTTGGAGCGCTGGGAATGGCCTTCCAGGTCACGCGCGGTTCCTGGCGCTGGGTGATGCTGGCCGGGGCTGCCCCTGCGCTGCTGACGCTCTTCATTGCGCGCTATGTGCCCGAATCGCGCCGCTGGCGCGAGTCGGTCAAGGCAGGCATTGCAAGCCCATTTCGGGAGGTCCTTTGGCCGCCGCTGTTGCGGCGGACGGCGCTGGCGGTCCTGTTTGCATCCATTGCCCTGGTGGGTACCTGGGGCTCAGTTCAATGGCTGCCGGCCTGGGCGGACCAGTTGACCCGCGGCCAGGTTCACAACGCCAAAGGTCTCACCCAAATGCTCATTGCCATCGGGGCAATCCTCGGCTGTTTCATCGGGCCCTGGGTCGGCGGCCGGATGGGTCGGCGTCCGGCCTATTTCATCCTTTGCCTGGCTTCCCTGATTTTCTGCGCCTGTCTTTTCCGGGCTGTCCATGCCTACGGGCCGGGCTTTCTCCTGATGTGTTTTCTGGTGGGGGGAGGGACGGCGGCATTCTACGGGTGGCTGCCGCTCTATCTTCCGGAATTGTTCCCCACGCGCGTTCGGGCCACCGGCCAGGGTTTGTGCTACAACTTCGGACGCATCCTGGCCGCCGCCGGGGCAATCCAGATGGGCCGCCTGCTCCGGGCCTACGAAGGCAGTTACGCCCAAGCCGGCGCCACCATCACACTCGTCTATGCCCTGGGCCTGGTCTTCATCTGGCTGGCCCCGGAAACCAAGGGAAAACCGCTGCCGCAATAGTCCAAGCCAACTCATGAGCCTCATCCACCGCATTTCGTCAGTCCGACTCTACTTCCTGCCGGTTCAAACCCGCGTCCCGCTCAAGTTCGGTCACGAGACGTTGACCTCGGTGACCTGCGCTCGAGTGGCGCTGCGGGTCGTTGATAGCCAGGGCCATACGGCTGAGGGGTGGGGTGAAACGCCCTTGAGCGTCCAATGGGTCTGGCCCAGTCCCCTGCCATACGAGCAGCGGCATCAAGCCCTCAAGCGTTTCTGCCGGCGGCTCGTCTCGGCCTGGATGGCCTTCGAGCAGCCTGGCCACCCGCTCGAGGTCGGCTGCGATTTTCAGGAACAGGTCCTGCCCAAGGTCCTCAACGAGTTCAATCAGCAGAGTTCCGGGCCGGCCCTTGGGTCCGAAGGCCGGGACCTGCGCTCCCTCGGCTCTGCTGCGGGCGCCCCTGGGCCTCCTGCCGGCCCTCTGCCTTCCGACGCCGGCGCGCCGCCCTCGATGCCCCGCCTGGCGGCGCTGGTCTGCAATTCTCCGTTCGACATCGCCCTGCACGATGCCTTTGGCAAGCTCCTCGGCCGGCCGGTATATCAGACCTATAATGCTGATTGTCTGGGGGTGGACCTCGCCCGCTTTCTCCAACCGGCAAGGGACACCCCGGTCAGCTTCCGGGGGCTATATCCCGCTGACTTCCTCGTGCCTCGACCGCCCCGCCGACTTCGCGCCTGGCACCTGGTCGGCGGCTTGGACGCCCTGGATGCAAGCGAATTGACCGGTAGCGAGCCCAATGACGGTTTGCCGGTCACGCTGGCCGATTGGATGCGGCGAGACGGTCTCAAATGCCTGAAGGTCAAGCTGCGCGGCAACGACGCGGCGTGGGACTATGAGCGGCTGGTCAAGGTTGGCCGCCTGGCCATTGCCGGAGAGGCGGAGTGGCTCAGCGCCGACTTCAACTGCACGGTGCAAGAGCCGGCCTACGTGAACGACATCCTGGATCGGCTGCGGGACGAGCAGCCTCGCCTCTTCGGCATGATTCTCTACGTCGAGCAACCCTTCCCTTACGAGTTGGAACTGCATCCGATCGATGCCCATAGCGTTTCAGCGCGCAAACCGCTGTTTCTGGACGAAAGCGCCCACGATTGGCGGATGGTGCGCCTGGGCCGGCAACTGGGCTGGACGGGGGTTGCCCTCAAAACATGCAAGACCCAGACCGGGGCCGTCCTGAGCGCCTGCTGGGCGAAGGCCCATGGCCTGGGCCTGATGGTCCAGGACCTGACCAACCCGATGCTGGCCCAGGTTCCGCACGCGCTCCTGGCTGCCCACTTCGGCACCATCATGGGCGTCGAAACCAATGCGATGCAATTCTATCCTGCCGCCTCCGCCCCCGAAGCAAAGGTCCACCCGGGCCTCTATCAACGCCGCCAGGGCGCCATCGATCTTTCCACCCTGCGCGGACCGGGCTTCGGCTACCGCCTCCCGGAAATCAGCCGCCCCCTGCCGCCAGCCGATGTGGCCGCAGGCGGCGAGTGACCGATTCGGGATTAGATTGCGCCTTTTCGGGACGGCCGATATAATCTCCAAAAGTTAAGCCACATAAACCACAGGAACGAATATGAAACGAACGCTGCGAATCTCGGCTGGCGTGCTTGGCGGTCTTGGCGTCTTGGTTGCCGGCACATGGGTTTTGACCCGCACCATTGGCACCCCCAGCCAGACGCTTTACCAGGGAAAGTCGCTCTTCTATTGGTCGGAGCAGTTGACCAATAAGGATGCCGCGGCAAGCAACAACGCCGCAGCCGTCTTGTATTCCCAGATCATTCCTCACCTGACGAACGAGATTTCTTCGACCGCCAAGGACTCGAAGCTCAGGATGGCCCTCGTCAACCAATTGAATGAACTGCCCGGCGTCCAAGTGTATTACGAGACCGCCGACCGGCGCCGCTCCCAAGCTGCGCTTGACCTGGCATCCTTCGGGCCCAAGGCCAAGAGCGCAGCTCCTGTCCTGCTGGCGGCCCTTAAACGCGGAGATGATGCCTTGTATCGCCCGGTGGCGCGCGCCCTGGCCGGGATTCAGGCCGATCCAGACGCCGTTATTCCCGTTCTCATCGGATGCCTCGTCGATGGCGACGGACACGGACGGCCGGACGTGGTCGAAGCCCTCGCGCAGTACGGGTCACGGGCCAAGGCGGCGGTCCCGACGTTAGTGAAGCTCCTTAAAGACCGCAGTTCAAAAGAGATCGTCAGAGCGGTGCCCCGGGCCCTCCGGCGAATCGATCCCGCCGCGGCGGCCGCGGCGGGTCCGGCGCAATAGGCTCAGAACTCCTGACCCCGTGGAGAGTGCATGGCCCGCCCGGCCGGGCGCCCTCGCCCGGCGCGCTGGGTCTAATAGCACACCAGCGGGGTTGCGCGCGGCAAGCGCAGCACCACGGTCCCGGCGATGCGGTCGTGCCAGCCTTGTTTCTCCGGGTCCCAGGCTATCCACAGGAAACCGAGAAAGAGCACCACGATGGACAAGGCAGCCGCCAGGCCCCGGACCAAGGCAACCATGAATTCCAGGGGCTTTCCATCCACACGAACGACTTTGAGGCCCAGCACGGTCCCGCCGATCGTGGTCCCTTTCCAGGTCCACATGCCGGCGAAATAGGCCAGGGTGGCCAGGAAAACCCAGGGCATTGGCGGCAATGAACCGGCGATACCCAGGGAGCCGACCAATGAACTGGCGACACCCAGGAACACCAGGTCCAGAAAAGCGGCCCCCATGCGCTCCCAAAAACCAGCCCTCGGGCAGGAGAATGTCTCGGGCGCGACGCCGGGCCTCTTCGGCTGGGTCGGCGTCGGAGACTCAGGAGCGGGGGCGGGCTGCGCGGCGCTGTCCTCACCGGTCCAGGTCATGGGGGCAGGACCTGCGGCTGCCATGACCGGCGCAGCAGGGACCGCCGGCGGCGCGGCCGCCCGGGCCTGCCTTCTTCTTCGGCGAAGGCCCTCCAGGGCTGCAGTGACTGCGACACCCAAGCCCCATATACTGAACCAGATGTAGGCCAGCAAGCCGACCACCCATACCATGTAAAACAGTGTCAGGATGGCGGCGCCCAGCACGAAGGCGCCCAGGGGCTTCTGCAACACACCGACGCCCGTCTGCTGCCCGACCCGCAACCCAACCCATTCCAACAATGCCACCTTCCCAACAATCACACCGATAAGCACCCCCAGCCAAGCAAACGGCAACACCAACAGGCCGATGCCCGTTACAGCCAGGATGACAGAGACGATCGGGATCAGCAGTTTTGCCAGGATGCCCAGGACCATCGTTGTGGCCGGGCGGTCGTTGAGGACCTCGACGCAGCTCTGGACTGGCCGGGGGAAGGCGGTTGCCACCAGGAGATAGAACAGAAAGAAGGCCCCGGCCACCACCCAGACCCAGCCCACCTGCGGAGCCAGGGGGCGCAACTTGAAAAGGCACTGCAATATCCATTCCTTGAGCCATTCCAGATTGACCCCAATCTCCTGCTTGGCCCCCAGAACGGAAGCTCCCCTCGCCACGTCCAACCGGCCCCCCACCGATACGGCATCCCTATGGATTTTGACGTCGGGGTCCACCTTGATGCTGCCCATGACGGCCACCACGTCCTGATGCAGATGGGCGCCCGGCCTTGCCTTGACGTTGCCCAGCACCACCACGACCGCATCCCCCACCTCCCCATCCACCTCCAGGTCTCCCCCAATGACTACGACTGCCTCCCGCACCTTGCCGTGGACCTTGGCCGACCCGCCGATGACCAGGACCATTTCGGCTGTCTCGTCCGCTTTCAATTCCGCGTCCCTCCCGACCGCCACCAGCGGCCCGCGCTCCAGGCCCGAGGGCCTGTCTGTTTCGAGCCGTTGATCGGCGCCGCCGAGCTGGAGGACATTGGGGGCGGAGTTGGTTTCCTGGGCCTCGGCTTGAGGCGAACCGAGGGCTGTCCCGCCGGGTGACGTGCCCGATTGGAAACCGACGCCCTGGGCGGCGCTGTCCATTGGTTGCGCCAGCGACCCACTGGGGCAAAGCGCCAGGACCGCGGCGGCTGCCATTGCGCCGACGCTTCGGAGAACCAAAACCAGTAAAGAATCTCGAGTTGTTTTCATAATTAAAAATCCAAGGTTAGCGCCGGGCGAAGGCAAACCGCATCCATGCGGCGCCCAGGCCGATGCATAGTCCATAGCCCAGCCCCAGCGAAATCAGGCAGGCGGCGATAAGGCCGGCAGGAAGGTGTTTCACCATGGCCAACGTTGCGCCAAAGAGCGCGCTCAGGACGTTCCAGACCGCGCAGACTCCGGAGAGCCGCTGGCTGAACTGGCCGGCAATCGAAGCATAAGCCTCAGCCTGCGGCAGCTTCCAGCCGGCCAGGCAGACCCCGCCAAACAGGGCGAGCAGGCCCGCCAGGGAGGCGGCCCTCAACGCCTCCGGCCACATCTGCCATGACTGTCGATGCCACGGCAGGGCGAGGCCTCGGACGGCGGCCATCACCCGCGGCAGGAGCGTCCTCGGCGCTGTCCGCTCCGGCAACCCTTTCAACACTGCGTCCACCTCCGCCTCCAACCGCTCTTCGTATGCGCTGCTCATGTCGTCATTCATTGGGCTCACACTCCTTCGGCAAGTTGGGTTCGCAATTTCCGGCGCAACGCCCGGCGGCCCCGAAAAATGTCCGTCTTGACCTTGCCGAGGGAGACCTTGAGTTTCTCGGCGATTTCCTCGTAGCGGAGTCCTTCCAGGTGGAAGAGGACCAGGGGCACGCGCTGGGCGGCAGGGAGGGTCTGGAGCGCCTCCTCGACCAGTTCCCGGCAATCGGCGCGGGCCACCTCTTCCCGGAGGTCCTCCGGGGCGGCGTACTCGATTTCTTCCTCCCCGCCGCCGGCGCGCATCTCGGAGAAGAACCTCCAGCGCGCCCGGTAACGCGAAAGGTGATTCAAGCTCAGGTTGGTCGCCACCTTCTTGAGCCACCCGGCGGCCGTCGGACTGTCGCGCAACTCGGCGAACCGCCGATACGCCTTGAGGAACACCTCCTGGGCGATGTCCTCGGCCTCGGCCTCATTGGCCAGCAAACGCATAGCGGTGCTAAACACCATATTCTGGTAGTCCCGTACGAACAGTTCGAATGATTCTGCTTCTATCATCGGGCGGCCGCGATGCCTCGGCGCCTATCCTATGCCTGAGTTGCAATTGAAAGCAAAACTCTTGCATTGTCCGTCTTCATAACCGACTGCAATACCCGGCCCCGCTGAGCTTTGTTTCAGTTTTTTGTGTGGCGGTCTCTTGCTCCTAATCCTAATCTGAATCTTAATCTTAATCTTAATCTCACTCCCCATCCATGGACGACACGACCAGTTTCCACATGACCCCGGAGGAGTTTCGCCGCTGGGGTCATGCGACGGTGGATTGGATAGCGGCCTACCAGCAGCGAGTCGAGGCCCTGCCGGTCCTGTCCCCTGTTAAGCCGGGACAAATCCGCGCCTCGCTGCCGGGCCAACCCCCGTTGAAAGGCGAGCCGTTCGGGAGCATCCTGGCGGATGTCGAGCGGCTCATCCTGCCCGGCATCACGCATTGGCAATCGCCGAGTTTCTTCGCCTATTTCCCCGCCAACAACTCCGGCCCTTCCATCCTGGGCGAGTTGCTCTCGGCGGGCCTGGGGGTGCAGGGGATGTTGTGGGCCACCAGCCCCGCCTGCACCGAGCTGGAAACCCACGTGTTGGATTGGATGGCGGACATGGCGGGCCTGCCGGCAGGCTTCAAGTCCGGCGCCAAGGGCGGGGGCGTGATTCAGGACAGCGCATCCAGTGCCGTGCTCTGCGCCCTGTTGGCCGCCCGCGAGCGGGCCACCGGCTTTGCGGCCAACGAATCGGGCTGCACCGGCCGGCTGGTTGCTTACACCTCTGCGCACGCCCATTCCTCGGTCGAGAAGGCCGTGAAGGTCGCGGGATTGGGGCGCCGCAACCTGCGGTTTATCGAAGCGGACGGGCATTACGCCATGCGCCCCGAGGCCCTGGCACGCCAAATCGCCCAGGACCGCCAGGCCGGCCTCCTGCCCTGTTTCGTCTCCGCCACCGCCGGCACGACCTCCTCCAACGCCTTCGACCCGCTCTCCGACCTCGGCCGCATCTGCCGCCAGCACGGCCTGTGGCTGCACGTGGACGGCGCCATGTCAGGCGCCGCCGCCCTCTGCCCGGAGTTCCGCCACCTCTTCCAAGGTCTCGAACTGGCCGATTCCTACGCCTTCAATCCCCACAAGTGGATGTTCACCAATTTCGACTGCGACTGTTTTTACGTGGCCGACCGGGCGGCGCTCATCAAGACCCTGAGCGTCCTGCCGGAGTACCTGCGGAATGAGGCGACGGAGTCGGGGGCGGTCACCGATTATCGCGACTGGCAAGTGCCGCTGGGCCGCAGGTTCCGCGCCCTCAAACTCTGGTTCGTCATCCGCCACTACGGCGTCCAGGGCCTCCAATACCACATCCGGCGGCATGTCGAGCTGGCCCGGCAATTCGCCTGCTGGGTCGGCGCCTCGCCCGATTTCCAACTCGTCGCCCCGGCGCCGTTGAACCTGGTATGCTTCGCCCACCGGGCGGGGGACGAGTTCAACCGGCGTCTGCTTGAGGCCCTGAACCGCCAGGGCCGCCTCTACCTGACCCATACCGTCCTGGATGACCGCTATACCTTGCGCTTCTGCGTGGGCCAGACCCACACCGAAGCCGCCCACGTGCGCCGCGCCTGGCAGTCCATCCAAGCCGCCGCAAAGACCCTCGGCTCCCCGCCCGGGTGATGGGCCAGTTCCTAATCCTAATCCCGGCTTCCCGTGCGGGCGAGTGTCGAGTGTCGAGGAGTCCCGAAGTACTTCCCGTCTGGAAGGCCGCGACGATGGAGTCACGGATTAGGTGAGTAAGACGAGCCAGGCAAAGGGCAAGCTCCTGGACACTCGACACTCCTCCCTCGACCCTCGACTCTGCCTTCCAGTACGTCAAAAGGGTGCGCCAGCGGAGGCGCACCCGAACTAACAACGCTAAGCGTGCTCACCTTACCGCGACAGGCCTGCCGCCCTCAATCAGGGCAGGGCTGAAAACCAGCCAGGGGATTCCCTGGACTGCGCCCCGGGCGCTCACTGATCGAAGAAGGGGAAGAGTTTCTTGAGTTCTTCCTTGTCCGGGTGGCGGCCATATTCGCAGATTTCAAAGGCTTCGGCATACTGGATGGAGGGGGCCTTGTCCTGGCCGTAAAACTCGGCCAGTTTGGAACGGAAGCGGCGGGCAAGATTTTGCGAGCGTTGGTCAAAGCCGGCGCGCACTTCGCGGCGCCGCGCTTGCTGTTTGGCTGGGTCGCTGGGAATCAGCCCGGCGTAACCGTTGGCGCCACCCTCGTAGAATTGAGATTCCAGGGCATCCAGGGCGTCCAGCTTCTTCTGGATGACCGGGTCGATGGCGATGGCGATGTCCGGCTCAAAGGGGTTGGGCTTTTGGAAGGAATCCGGGTTGTAGAGGAAGACCGGATTGCGTTTGAGATACGGAACGTCCGGGCAGAAGAAGGGGACGGTGACCATGTAGGCGGAGTCCTGGACCAGGACGCCGGTGTAGCGGTGGTCGGGGTGGTAATCGTTGGGGCGCGGGGCGATGACGACATCGGCCTTCCACTCGCGGATGAGGCGAGTGATGAGCCGGCGGTTCTCGAGGGTCGGGAGCAGTTCGCCGTCGTGGATGTCGAGGACCTGGGAAGTGACACCCAGGATTTCGTCCGCGCGCCGGGCCTCGGCCTTGCGGCGCAGGGCCAGGGGTCCGCCGGCCTCGCGCCAGTGGCCGATGTCGCCGTTGGTAACGGAGACCAGCTTCACGTGGTGTCCTTTGGCGGCCCACATCGCGGCCACGCCGCCGACTTGGATTTCGCAATCATCCGGGTGGGCGCCGAAGCAGATGATGCGCAGCTTGCCGTCCTCGGGCGGGGCGGGCGAGGCGGCGGTCAGAAGGAGAGTCCCGGCGGTCAACAGGGGAAGCAGTGATCGTTTCATAGGGTGCGGTTGATTACGGTCCGGATTATGGACCCGCCCCGTTGCGCGAGTCAAGCCGATCAGGTTTGCAGCCGTTTAACCGGTCAAGACTGCGCCCTGGCTGGCATTGCTCACAAGCTTTCGGTAGCGGGCCAGGCAGCCGGTCAACTCGCGTTTCAAGGGCTGCCAGGCCGCTTTGCGCAGGGCCATCTCGGTCTCGGGAACCAGGATATCGATGCGCCGAATGGAGAAGTCGATGCGCACGCGGTCGCCGTTATGAAGCAAGCCGATGGGCCCGCCTTCGGCGGCCTCGGGCGAGACATGGCCGATGCAGGCGCCGTTGGTGCCGCCGCTGAACCGGCCATCGGTGATGAGGGCGACCTTGTCGCCCAGGCCCATGCCGGCGATGTAGCTGGTCGGCGAAAGCATTTCCTGCATGCCGGGGCCGCCGCGAGGGCCTTCGTTGCGAATAATGGCGATATCTCCCGCCTTGACCTTGCCGGCCAGAATGCCTTCACAGGCCTGCTCCTGGCTCTCGAAGATGACGCAGGGGCCTTCGAAGACCATGCCGGGGCCGCAAGCGGCCTTGAAGTCGGCACTGATGCCGGCGGTTTTGACGACGCTGCCTTCCGGGGCGAGTTGGCCGTAAAGGATGGCCAGGCCGCCATCGGCCGAGTAAGCGGTTTCTTTGGTGCGAATGCAATCCTGCGGGTCGAACAGGAAGGCGGGGTCGTAGGGCATGAGGCCGCTGACGAGGGTTTTCTGGACCTGGGCGGGCCGGTGTTCGTGATAGGCCTTGCCGATCTGCCAATGGCGGAACCGGGTGACCCGCACGAGGCACCCGATCTTCTTGTCGCCTCCCTTGGCGTATTGCCAGATGACCAGCACGGGGGTTTGCTTGAGGTTGCCCAGCTCGGCGCGGACAAGGCCGCCCCACTCGGCGAACTTCTGCTTCAGGCCGGCCTCGATGGCGGCCGCGCCTTTCCAGGCCAGGTTGGCGTCCACCTGGAATTCGGCATCGTCGCAGAACAAGGCGGCGGCGGTGGCGGCATCGGCGACGTTAAAGGCGGCGGCCAGGCGCCAGAGAGTGATGGCGCGGAGGTCGCCCGGGAAGAAGAGCAGCGGTTTGGGGGCCAGGTTGCCGCTCGATGTGCGGGCTGCGGCGCCGAGCTTGTCGTTGGGGTCGAGCACCAGGGCGGAGCAACCGGAGACACGGGCGGCCTTGGCCCAGGCGGTGCATTGGGGGGAGCGCGCATCCCACTCGTCTATGTTCTCTCCGAGCGTCTTGCCGGTCACGGTTTTGCAGGCCGGGGTCAGGGCGCCCATGCGCTTGAGTTCGCCCAGAATGGTATGAATGCCGCCGGCGCGGTGGACATCCTGGACGTGGTAGTTTGAGGAAGGGGACACCTTGCACAGGCAAGGCACGCGCCGGGAAATGGCATCGATGCGCCCGATGTCGTAAGGGATGCCGGCCTCGCGGGCGATGGCCAGGGTGTGCAGGACGGTGTTGGTCGAGCCGCCCATGGCGACGTCCAGCGCAATCGAGTTGTCAAAGGCCTCGAGCGTCGCGATGTCGCGCGGCTTCAAGTCGCTCTGGATGAGTTTAACGATGGCCCGCGCGGCCCGTTCGTAGAGCGCCTCCCGTTCTTTGGAGACGGCGAGGATCGTGCCGTTGCCGGGCAAGGCCATGCCGAGGGCCTCGCAGAGGCAATTCATCGAGTTGGCGGTGAACATGCCGGAGCACGAACCGCACGTCGGGCAGGCGCTCTGCTCGAGCTTCTGAAGCTGCTCGGCGGAGATTCTGCCGCTTTGCAGCTCCGCCACCCCTTTGAACACCGAAATCAGGTCCGAGGTCTGGGCCGCCGGCCGCAGATGGGCCGGGAGGTCCCCTTCGGCCTGCTGGGCAATCCCGGCAGCCATCGGGCCGCCGCTCGCGAAGACAGCCGGGATGTTCACCCGCATCGCCGCCATCAGCATGCCGGGCACGATCTTGTCACAGTTCGGGATGCAGACCATCCCGTCGAAGCAATGGGCCCGGACCATGGACTCGACGCAGTCGGCAATCAACTCGCGCGAGGGCAGCGAGTATTTCATGCCGCCGTGGCCCATGGCGATGCCGTCATCGATGCCGATGGTGTTGAAGACAAACGGCACTCCCCCTGCGGCGCGCACCAGCCGTTTCATCAGCGCCCCGACCTCGTTGAGGTGGGCGTGGCCGGGGATGCAGTCGGTGTAGGAATTGACAATGGCGACAAATGGTTTGTCCCAGTCCGCTTCGGACTCAATGGAACCGGTGGCGCGCAACAGCGAGCGGTGCGGCGCCCGTTCAGGGCCTTTCTTAATGACATCGGAGCGCATAATTCTCTGAAACTTAGTGCGGCGCGCCGCTTATGGCGATATATTTCTTGGGACTTGGCGCCATCAAACGATATGAAAAGCACTTCATCGCGGCAGGGCCGCAACACGAATTCCGGCGATGCAGCGGACGACCTAAAGAGTCCCTCCAAAAAGCCGCCCGCCCCGCTCTCCCGCAGCGGCCGTTTTGCCGGCGGCCCGGCCTCGGAAGTGGCGCGGTTCACCGAGTCGGTTTCCTTCGACTGGCGGCTGTGGCGGCAGGACATCCGGGGCTCGATGGCCCATGCGGCGATGCTGGAGAAGGCGGGGCTGCTCAGCGGCCGGGCATTCGAGGCGATTCGGCGCGGGCTCCAGGACATCGCCCGCGAGATCGAGGCGGGCCAATTCCTGTGGCGGCCGGAATTGGAGGACGTGCATATGAATATCGAGGCGGAGTTGACGCGGCGGACGCCGGCGGGAGCCAGGCTGCACGCGGGGCGTTCACGCAACGACCAGGTGGCGGTGGACCTGCGGCTATGGCTGCGGGAGGAGACGCTGGCGTTGCTCCAGGAGGTCCGCTCGGCCCAGCGGGCGCTGGTGGAGTTGGGCCGGCGGGAGCAGGGGGTCATTATACCCGGTTACACGCATTTGCAGCGGGCCCAGCCGGTTTATCTGGCTCATCATTTGCTCGCTTATGTGGAAATGCTCGAGCGCGACCGCCAGCGCCTCGGGCAAGGGCTGGCCCGCATGAATGTCTGCCCCCTGGGGAGCGGGGCCCTGGCCGGCTCCACGCTCCCGCTGGATCGCCGGCGGGTGGCCCGGCTGCTGGGCTTTGTGGACGCCCGGGGCCGGCCCTGCGTTGCCCAGAACTCGATGGACGCTGTGAGCGACCGGGATTTTGCCGTCGAGTTTTGCGCCAGCGCCGCGCTGCTGGCGGTGCATCTGTCGCGCCTGGCCGAAGACCTGATCCTTTGGGCCACCAGCGAATTCAATTTCATTCGCATCGCCGACGCCTATACGACTGGCTCGTCGCTGATGCCGCAGAAGAAGAACCCCGACGTGGCCGAATTGGCGCGGGCAAAGACGGGGCGCGTCATTGGGAACCTGGTGGCGCTGCTCACGTTGCTCAAAGGTCTGCCCCTGACCTACAACCGCGATTTGCAGGAGGATAAAGAGCGGCTCTTCGACAGCGTGGACACGGTGCGCGCCACAGTGCGGCTCTGCGCGGCGATGATCGAGCATACCGCCGTCAACCGGGCCGCCTGCCGCGCCGCCGCCAAGGACCCCGCCCTGCTGGCAACCGACCTGGCCGATTACCTGGTCCGCAAGGGCTTGCCTTTCCGCAAGGCCCATCACGCCGTGGGGGCGGTGGTGGCCTTGGCCGAACGCCTGGGCAAGCCGTTGGACCAGATCAGCCTGGCCGAACTGCAATCGGTCGAGCGCCGCTTTGCCCCGGATGCCCTCGACATGTTCAACCTGGACCGGGCGATGGCGCGGCGAAATCTCACCGGGGCGCCCGGCGCCAAGGAGGTCAAGAAGCAGTTGCGCAGGTGGCGCGCAAGGACGCGCTAAAGCAACAAGGCCCGGTTTAGGACCGGGCTCTTGGCAATGTCAAATCCGCAAACAGGGGATCAGTAATGATCGTTGCCGCGGTCATGCCCCCGGTCGCCGCCCCGTCCGGCAAATCCGCCACGCCGGCCGCCGCCGCCGGAACGCTCCTCCCGGGGCCGGGCGACATTGACGGTGAGGGCGCGGCCATCCATCTCCTTGCCATTGAGGGCGGCGATTGCTTTCTGTGCTTCCTCCGCCGAACTCATCGTGACGAAGGCAAACCCGCGCGGTCTTCCGGTAACGCGGTCCGTCATCAAGTTGGCCTCGATCACGGTGCCGTGGGCGGCAAACGCATCCTGCAGATCGTTCTCCGTGGTCTTGAAGGAGAGGTTTCCCACAAACAATTTCTCACTCATGTACTGTTATCGTGTCCTAGTTTTGACGCTTGCCGTCTCCTGACTGTTCCCGGCTGTCGGGTTTCGAATCATCACTGAACCTGGTTCACCTGAAGATTCACCATGTCCTGAGACTGACAATGCCATCTACCAGACAGGCAAACAGTGGCCGTTTTCGGCGGAAATGCAAGGACAAATCGGCAACAACCAATCTCACTCTCTCTCAAGCTCGGCGATGTCCGCCTCATCGAGCCGGTATTGCGCCGCCCCGATGATGCCTTCGACCTGCGCGGGGCTGCGCGCCCCCACGATGGCGCCGGTCACTACGGGCTGGCGGAGGGTCCAGGCGATGGCGGTTTCGCCGGGGGAGCGCCCATGCCGGGCGCCGACGTCGCGCAACCGCTCGGCCAGCTTGAGGTTCTTCGAGAGCTGCGGTTCCTGGAAGTCGGCCTTGCGGCTGCGCCAGTCATCGGCAGGCAGCCTTGCGGCCCGCTCGCGGCTCATCGCCCCGGTCAGCAGGCCCGACCCCATGGGGGAATAGACGATCACCCCGATGCCCTGTTGCTGGCAGAAGGGCAGTAACTCGGCCTCAGCCTCGCGCCGAATCAGGGAATAGGGCGGCTGCAAAGAGGTGACGCGGGCGATCCCCTGGGCGCTCTTGAGTTCCCGAAGGCCGAAATTGGAGACGCCGATCCAGCGGACCTTGCCTTGGGCCTGCAGCTTGGCCAACGCGGCCCAACCCTCTTCGGTTTCGCCCAAATCCTCCGTTGGCCAATGGACCTGGTAGAGGTCGATGACCTCGACCCCAAGGCGGCGGAGGCTCTCTTCGCACTCGCGCCGGACTGAGTCGGCGCGCAGCGAGTAACTGATTTCGCGCTGCTCATTCCACCGCATGCCGCACTTGGTGAAGACATAGGGCCGGGGGCCGGACCATTGGCGAAGGGCGGCGGCGACCACTTCTTCAGAATGGCCCAGCCCATAGACCGCCGCCGTGTCGATCCAGTTGACGCCCAACTCCAGGGCGCGCCGGATGGCTGCCAGCGACTGCCGATCATCCTGCGCGCCCCAACCATACTGCCAACCCGCCCCGCCGATGGCCCAGGCGCCAAAGCCGATAGCGGTGATGTGCAAGTCCGAATTGCCCAGTTTTCGAGTTCGCATAAAAGCAGGTCTCTTGCTTGTTCGATGCTCTTGCAAAGTATATCAGTTCGACCTAATGTTCAATCTCCGCTGAGGCCTTGCAATCTTTCCTTGTCGTCAGGGGCAAGCCGGGTGAAAATGGGCGGGGTTTTCAGGTGCAAACCGATTAATTCATTATGCCAACGCAGGCCGACAGTTCCGCCTCGCTGCCTTGGTGGTGTATCGTGCTCATCGGGCGCAGACCTAAACGCACGCTGGTGCGCATTGGGGTCCTGGTGGCCGTTTGTTTTGTCCTCTTCAGGTTCGTGCTGGCGCCGGTTCGCATCCAGGGACCGAGCATGCTCCCGACCTGCCGCAGAGGCCAGGTCCGCATGGTCAATCGGCTGGCCTATCGATTCCATGAACCGCGGCGCGGAGATATTGTGGCCATTAAATTCTCGGACTCGGGCGAGAGCGTAATGCTGCTCAAGCGAATCGTCGGACTGCCCGGGGAGTCTGTTGCCTTCCAGGAGGGCCGCCTGTTGATCAATGGACAGAGAGTGGAGGAGCCTTACCTCCGCTATTCATGCGACTGGCAGATGCCCCCGGTTCCGGTGGGCCCCGACGAGTTCTATGTTGTTGGAGACAACCGTTCGATGCCTCGCGAGTATCACGAGCAGGGCCGGTGCAAACGCGAGCGGATTCTAGGCAGGCTCTGGTTGTGAAGAGCCGCTTGTTTCCTGTGGTTGCGCTGGCCGCGATTGCGGCGGCGGGCCTTTGGGGATGGCACGCCTGCCTTCCAAGCCCTGAGAAGGCGATTCGCCAACGCCTGGACGAGCTGGCCCGCACCGCCTCCTTTGGCAGGAACGAAGGCGCCCTGGCCAGAATGCTCAATTCTGACAAACTGGCCGGCTTTTTTGCCGACGACGCCCAGGTGAAACTGGAGCTTGGCAACCATGTCGAGAGGCTGAGCGGACGGGAGAAACTCCGCGACGCGGCCACGAGCTCGAGATTGGCGTTGGGCAGCCTGAAAGTGGACCTCCACGACATGAACATTGTCGTCGGGGCGGACCGGCAGTCGGCCGAGGTGGGTTTAACCGCTCTGTGCAATGTCCCCGGAGAGCCAGACCCGCAGCCGTTCGAACTCAAATTCCTCCTGAAGCAAATCGGGGGCGACTGGATGATCCGGCGGGTGGAAACGGTGAAAACCCTCAGATGAACTGTCTGGAATATAAGCGGGCCTGTTTCACGGCCCGGTTGCCGACGGACTATCTCTACAGTGCCTCCCATTTCTGGCTGGCCCGGCGGGAGAAGGAACTGTGGCGAATCGGGCTGACCAAGTTCGCCACCCGGATGCTGGGGGAAATGGTCGACCACGGTTTTGGAGCAGAACTCGACGCGCCGGTCACCCCGGGCCAGGTCCTCGGCTGGGTGGAAGGATTCAAAGCGATCTCCGACCTCTATTGTCTGGTCGAAGGCCGGTTTGCCGGAGGCAACCCCGCGCTGCAAACCGACATCACGCTCGTCAACCGAGACCCGCACGGCGCTGGCTGGCTCTACGCCGTCAGAGGCCGGCCGGACGCCAAGTGCGTGGGCGCCGAAGGCTACGTCCAAATCCTCGACCAGGCCATCGGCCGGATGCTGGGAAAGAAGGTGTGTTAAAGGTCCCTCATCACCCTGGCCGCCGCGCGAACCGTCTGCTCGATGTCCGCGGCACTGTGGGCGGTCGACAGGAAGCCGGCTTCAAACTGGGAGGGGGCCAGGTAAATCCCCTCGCTGAGCATCCCGTGAAAGTACCTCTTGAACCGTTCGCGGTCGCTCTTCATGGCGTCGGCCAGGTTCTGCACCGGCTCGCTGGCAAAGTAGCCGCAAAACATTGAGCCGCACCGATTGAACTGCATGGGCACCCCCGCGGCCTTGGCTGCATCCCTCAGGCCGGCTTCCAGGCCGGCGCCCAGCTCTTCCAGCTTGGCGTAGGCGCCGCCCGCCTCCAGTTCTTCCAGCGCCGCCAGGCCCGCTGCCATCGCGACCGGGTTGCCGCTCAAAGTCCCCGCCTGGTAGACCGGCCCCGCCGGCGCCAGCCAGTCCATGATGTCGGCCCGTCCGCCAAACGCCCCCACCGGCAGCCCGCCTCCGATGACCTTGCCGAAGCAACTCAAGTCCGGACGGATGCCGTAGCGTTCCTGCGCTCCGCCTTTGGCCAGGCGAAAACCGGTCATCACCTCATCGAAAATGAGCAGCGCGCCCTGGCCGGCGGTGATCTCGCGCAGGAACTCCAGGTAACCTGGTTTGGGCAGATAGAGGCCCGCGTTGCCAGGCACCGGTTCCACGATGACCCCCGCGATTTGGTCCCGGTTCGCCGCAAAAGCCGCCCTGACCGCTTCCGTGTCGTTGTAGGGCACAGTGATCGTGTGCTGGGTGAAGGCCGCCGGCACCCCGGCGCTGTCCGGATTGCCGAAGGTCAGCGCCCCCGAGCCTGCCTTGACCAGGAGCGAATCGACGTGCCCGTGATAACACCCGTCGAACTTGATAATCTTGTCGCGCTTGGCAAACCCGCGCGCCAGGCGGATGGCCGACATCGTCGCCTCGGTGCCCGAATTGCACATCCGCACCTTCTGCACGCTGGGCAGCCAGGAGCAAATCAGTTTGGCCATTGTGACTTCAAACGGGTTGGGAATGCCAAAGCTCGTCCCGTTGGCCGCGGCCGCCTGCACCGCCGCGATGACCTTGGCGGGGGCATGACCCAGTATCGCCGGCCCCCACGTGCCCACGTAATCAAGATACTCGTTGCCGTCCACGTCCCACACCCGCGCCCCCAGGGCCCTGTTCACAAAAAACGGCCGGCCCCCCACTGCCCGAAACGCCCGGACCGGCGAATTGACCCCGCCGGGAATAAACTCCAGGGCCTGGGCAAACAACTGCTCCGACTTTTTCCGCGAAACCATACTTTGACTATCGGCTGCCGCCTATCGGCCATTCCCCCATTGCACTATGGAAAAAACGTCTGCATCAGCGACCCCCGCTCCGTCCGCACGAGGGTCCCCGGGCGGATGTTATGCCGGCCGAACCACCCCTGCGGCGTCTCCAGGACAAACCGGATATTGTCCGTAGCGGACATGACCGGGTTGTTGTTGAAGGCCTGCAAGTCATGGACCTCCTGGATGACCCCGTTTGTGTCAATGTAGGCCGCCGAGAGCGGGAGCGGACAGTTGGTCATCCAGAACGCGGCCTGTTCGGTGTAGGGCAAGGGAAACAACATCCCGGCATTTGCCTCCATATTCGTGCGATACATCATCCCCGTCTGCTGCTGGACCGGCGTCAACGCCAGCTCGGCGACGATCTCCTCGGCCCCGAGCCACAGTTTCATCGTCTGCAACTTGGGCTGCGCCTTTGTCGGCAGCCCCGAGGCCGCGGGCGGCGCCGCCCCCTGCCCGCCCGAGTCGTCGCAGCTTACCCACACCGTCGCCGCCAACACCAACGCCAGAATCGGCGCCGCAACCAGCGCCGCCGGATTAGCCACTTTGTTCATCGTCCCCACTTTGCCGCAAGCCGGGCCCCTTTTCAATCCTGCTTTCGTTTCCGGCAGCCGGGGTTCACCGGCCTGGCCGTCGCCTGATCCTGGCGCCGCAGGCCGCGAGCGCGCCCAGGGCCGACAAGGCCGCCGTGGTGGGTTCAGGAACGACGGAGAAATCCCGGAACGTGGCGTCCACCCCTTCGCCGGCGGTTTGGCTGACCGCCACCAGGCCGACCTCGCCGGAGGCAAAGGAGGAGTCGGTGACGGACACCGTGGCCAAGGGGCTGGCATCGCCCCACTTGTAAATAGCGCCCTGGAGGTTGTCGCCGGAGCCTTGGAAGGTGAGCTCATAGCCGATCGCCCCGAATAATATCGTCACCGGGACACTGGCGCTGAGGGGCGCCTGGAGGGTGTCGCCGACGAGCTTGGCTATGTAAACAGTGCCGGCGTTCTTGTCATAGCCAAAGACATACCCCGAGGTAGTGTCCGGGCCGATCGTCCCCACCCGGGCAGCGGCGCCCACGAACTCCTGGGGCCACGAATTGGAAGGGGCGATGTCATAAGTGAGCGAAAAGTAGTCGAAAGAGCCTGGCAGAAAACTGCCAAGGCGCGCATTGCCGAACTGACCCGGGCTAGGCGACGGGTCTGATTGAAAGCGGTAGCCGTAGAATTCCGATTCCGAGAAGGTCGTCGTCACGCCCTGGGCAGCCAGGGGCGCGTAAGGCTGCCACCCGTTCGTGGAAGGGTCCCCGCTGGTGAAGTCATAACTGGCCGCGTGGCTGCCGACCCCCGCGAGACAGAATACAGCGAAAAAGAACCGCTGAACAGTTGTCATAAGCTCGATGAGGGCATCTTCGCAGTTTGGCAGGCCAGGTCAAGCCCAAATCTCGGAACCACCGAATGCGGGGAACGCCAATAAAAAAACGAGATGCCATATCCTCCCCCCTTTTTCCAAAAACAAACATTGCATCGGGGAAGTTCTCGTGTACAAACTATAAGGATTTGGTTTGGCGCAGAGCGGAGACTCGAATCTCCCGCGCAATGAGCAGCAGAGCTAACAGTAAGAACAAGAAAAGGCAGGCCCAACGGACCGGGGCACCGGCCCGGACGGGCCTCTATGACCCGCAATTCGAGCATGAAGCCTGCGGAGTGGGCTTCGTCGTCAATATCAAGGGCCGCAGGTCCCACGGCATCATCCAGCAGGCCCTCCAGGCCCTGTTGAACCTGGACCACCGCGGCGCCTGCGGCTGCGAGACCAATACCGGCGACGGAGCCGGCATCCTCATCCAGACCCCGCACGAGTTCCTGAAACTGGCCGCTCGGGAGGGGCGCGTCTCTCTGCCCGACCCCCGCGCCTACGGGGTCGGCATGGTCTTTCTGCCGGCCCACCCTTCGCAACAGGCCCAATGCGAGAAGCTCTTTGGCGAAATCGTCGCCGAAGAAGGGCAGAGGGTCTTGGGATGGCGCACGGTCCCCACCAACCACGCACCCCTGGGCAAGACCGCGCGGGCGGGCGAACCGGTCATGCGCCAGGTCTTCATCGGCCGGAATGACAAACTGGCCGACGACATGGCCTTCGAGCGCAAGCTCTATGTCATCCGCAAGCGCGCCGAGCATGCCATCCGCTACTCCGGCAAGGTGGCCGGGGGAGACTTCTTCTACGTCGCCAGCCTTTCGTACAAGACGCTCATCTACAAGGGAATGCTCCTGACGACCCAGTTGCAGGAGTATTACCCGGACCTGCTGCACCCGGCGATGGAATCGGCCCTGGCGCTGGTGCATTCGCGTTTCAGCACGAACACCTTCCCGAGCTGGAACCGGGCGCACCCGTACCGTTACATGGCCCACAACGGGGAGATCAATACCCTGCGCGGCAATATCAATTGGATGCACGCCCGCCAGGCTCTGTTCCAGTCCGGCGTCTTCGGGGACGACCTCCGCAAAATCCTCCCCGTCATCTGCACCGACGGCAGCGACTCGGCCATGTTCGACAATTGCCTGGAGTTGCTGGTCCTGAGCGGACGCTCCCTGCCCCACGCGATGATGATGATGATTCCGGAGCCGTGGACCAAACACGAGAGCATGAGCCCGGAGAAAAAGGCCTTTTACGAATACCACGCCTGCCTCATGGAGCCGTGGGACGGCCCGGCCTCGATTGCCTTCACCGACGGCACGAGGATTGGGGCGGTGCTCGACCGCAACGGCCTGCGTCCCTCGCGCTATTACGTGACCAAAGACGACCTGGTCGTCATGGCCAGCGAGGTCGGCGTGCTTGACATCCCGCCCGAGCGGGTGCTCCAGAAGGACCGGCTGCAACCAGGCCGCATGTTCCTGATCGACACCGAAGAAGGCCGAATCGTGGCGGACGAGCATCTCAAGCAGAAGATCGCCACCGAGCAGCCCTACCGCCTGTGGCTGGACGAGAACCTGGTCCGCCTGGCCGACGTGCCCGACCCGGGCATCCTGCCCGAACCGGGCCACGAGACGGTGCTCCAATCCCAGGTCGCTTTCGGCTATACCTTCGAGGACCTGCGAATTCTGATGCTGCCCATGGCCCGAGACGGCGCCGAGGCCGTCGGCTCCATGGGCACCGACACTCCCCTGGCCGTCCTGTCCGCCCGCCCGCAGTTGCTTTTCAACTACTTCAAGCAACTCTTCGCCCAGGTGACCAATCCGCCCGTCGATTGCATCCGCGAGGAGATTATCATGTCCACCGAGACCGCCATCGGCTCGGAGCGCAACCTGCTGGAAGCCTCGCCGGAACACGCGCGGCTCATCGAACTCAAATCCCCCATCCTCACAAACGAGGAGTTTGCCAAGCTCAAGCACCTGGACCTGCCCGGCTTCAAATCCGTCACCTTGCCGATCCTGTTCAAGGTCGCCGACGGTCCGGGCGGCCTGGAAAAGGCCATGGACCAGTTGTGCCTCCGGCTCAGCCAGGCCGTCGCCGATGGGTATAACGTGGTGGTCCTTTCGGATCGCGGCGTCAACCGGGAATGGGCGCCCATTCCCTCTCTGCTGGCCGTGGCCGGCGCGCACCATCACCTCATCCGCCAAGGAACCCGCGCCCGCGTCGGCCTGGTCCTGGAATCCGGGGAGCCGCGCGAGGTCCACCACTTTTCGCTCCTCATCGGCTATGGTTGCGGCGCCATCAACCCCTACCTCGCCTTCCAAAGCCTCGACGACCTCGTCCGCCAGGGCCTCCTGACGGGCATGGATCACAAGACCGCCTGCAAAAACTATCTCAAGGCGGCCATGAAAGGCGTCGTCAAGGTCATCTCCAAGATGGGCATCTCCACCATCCAAAGCTACTGGGGCGCCCAGATCTTCGAGGCCATTGGGCTCAAAGAGTCGTTCATCGACCGCTACTTCACCTGGACGCCTTCCCGCGTCGAAGGGGTGGGTATCGAGGTCATCGCGCAAGAGGCCCTGGCGCGCCACCAGCGCGCCTTCCCGGACCGGCCGGTCAACGGCCACGCCATCGAGTCCGGCGGCCAATACCAGTGGCGCGAAGACGGGGAGCTTCACCTGTTCAATCCCCTGACCATCCACAAGCTCCAGGTGGCCGCCCAGACCGGGAGCTACAAGGTTTTCAAGGAGTATTCGGCCCTGGTCAACGAGCAGAGCAAGAACCTCTGCACCCTGCGCGGCCTGCTCGACTTCAAGACGGTCAAACCTGTGCCCGTCCAGGAAGTCGAGTCGGTCGAGTCAATCGTCAAACGCTTCAAGTCCGGCGCCATGAGCTACGGCTCCATCAGCCAGGAAGCGCACGAGACGCTGGCCATCGCCATGAACCGCATCGGCGGCAAGAGTAATACCGGCGAGGGCGGTGAAGACCCCGCACGCTTTGTCCCGCTGCCCAACGGCGACTCCAGGAACAGCGCCATCAAACAGGTCGCTTCCGGGCGCTTCGGTGTGACCAGCGAATACCTGGTCAACGCCAGGGAACTGCAGATCAAGATGGCCCAGGGCGCCAAGCCCGGGGAGGGCGGCCAGTTGCCCGGCCAGAAGGTCTATCCGTGGATAGCCAAGGTGCGGTATTCGACCCCGGGCGTCGGCCTGATTTCTCCCCCGCCCCATCACGACATCTACTCGATCGAGGACCTGGCCGAGCTGATTCACGATTTGAAGAACGCCAATCATCACGCCCGCATCAGTGTGAAGCTCGTCGCCGAGGTCGGCGTCGGCACGATTGCCGCCGGCGTGGCCAAGGCCCACGCCGATGTCGTGCTGATCAGCGGCCATGACGGCGGGACCGGGGCTTCGCCGCAAACCGGCATCAAACACGCCGGCATACCCTGGGAACTGGGCCTGGCCGAGACGCACCAGACGCTGGTCCTCAACGACCTCCGCTCGCGCATCATTGTCGAGGCCGACGGCCAGATGAAGACCGGGCGTGACGTGGTGATAGCGGCCCTGTTGGGCGCGGAGGAATTCGGGTTTGCCACCGCCCCGCTGGTGGCGATGGGATGCATCATGATGCGGGTTTGCCAGCTCAACACCTGCCCCGCCGGCGTGGCGACCCAGGACCCCGAGCTGCGCAAACGCTTTGCCGGCAGACCCGAGCACGTCGTCAATTTCATGCGCATGATTGCCCAGGAGGTCCGCGAGTTGATGGCCCAACTCGGGTTCCGCCAGTTTAACAAGATGATCGGCCGGGCCGACCGCCTCGAGGTCCGCAAGGCCATCGACCATTGGAAGGCCAAGGGCCTGGACTATAGCCGCATCCTGCACCAGCCGGAAGTGCCGACCGAGGTGGGTCGTTTTTGCCAGATCGGCCAGGACCACGGCCTCGAAAAGGCCCTCGATAACACGGTCCTGCTCCGGCTCTGCGCCCCGGCCATCGAACGCAAGGAAAAGGTGATGGCGGTGCTCCCCATCCGCAACGTCAACCGCGTCGTCGGCACCATTGTCGGCAGCGAGATCACCCGGCGCTGGGGCAGCGAGGGCCTGCCCGAAGACACCATCGAAATCCATTTCACCGGCAGCGCCGGCCAGAGTTTCGGCGCCTTCATCCCCAAGGGAATGACCTTCCGCCTGGAAGGCGATTCCAACGATTACCTGGGCAAGGGATTGTCGGGGGGCAAAATCATCGCTTATCCGCCCAAGCAATCCACCTTCGTCCCCGAGGAAAACATCCTCATCGGAAACGTCGCGTTCTATGGCGCCACCGCCGGCGAGGCCTATATTCGAGGAATGGCGGGCGAGCGGTTCTGCGTCCGCAACAGCGGCCTCCGCGCCGTCGTCGAGTCCGTCGGCGACCACGGCTGCGAATACATGACCGGCGGACTGGTGGTGGTGCTGGGCCCGACCGGGCGTAATTTTGCCGCCGGCATGTCCGGGGGCATCGCCTGCGTGCTCGACGAGTCCGGCGATTTCCCCCGCCGCTGCAACCCGCAGATGGTCGAGCTGGAGAAACTCCAAGACCCCGAGGAACTCGAACAGGTCTGGAAGCTCATTCAGCGCCACCAGCTCTATACCGGCAGTACCCGAGCCGCACGCATCCTGGCCCATTGGCCCGAGCTGGCCCCCAAGTTCGTCAAGGTCATGCCCCGGGATTACAAGCGCGTCCTGGAGACCCTCAAGCGCGTCCAGGGGACCGGCCTGACCGGCGAACAAGCCATCATGGCTGCCTTCGATGAAAACGCCCGCGACGCCGCCCGCATCGGAGGAGGCTAAGCCAATTATGAAGTATGAAGTATGAATTATGGGTCAATGACCAATGACCAATTCTCAATGCTCAAGCACCAATGCCCGCAAACTTCACACTTCATACTTCATACTTCATAATTCATAATTCCCCATGGGCAAGCCCACTGGATTCCTAGAGTACCTCCGCCAGTTGCCGCTCGACCGCTCGGCGATCGAACGCCTTCGCGACTGGAACGAGTTTCACCAGCCCATGCCCGAGGCCGAGCTTCGGCGGCAGGCGGCCCGGTGCATGGATTGCGGCACTCCCTTTTGCCAAACCGGCGTCCTGCTCAACGGCATGGCCACAGGCTGTCCTATCCACAATCTCATTCCCGAGTGGAACGATTTGGTCTATCGCGGCTTGTGGAAGGAAGCGCTGGAGCGGCTCCACAAAACCAATAATTTCCCCGACATCACCGGGCGCGTCTGCCCGGCCCCCTGCGAAGGCTCCTGCGTGCTTGGCATCAACGCGCCGCCCGTCACGATCAAGAACCTCGAATACAGCATCATCGAGCGTGGCTGGGCCGAAGGGTGGGTCGTCCCCCATCCGCCCCCGGCGCGCACCGGCAAGAAGGTTGCCATTGTCGGCTCCGGCCCGGCGGGCCTCTGCGCGGCGGCGCAGCTTAACCAGGCCGGCCATTCCATCACCGTCCTGGAGCGCGCGGACCGCCTCGGCGGCCTGCTCATCTACGGCATCCCCAACATGAAGCTGGACAAGGAGCGGGTCCTGCTCCGCCGCCTCCGCCAGATGGAAGCCGAGGGCGTCCGATTCATGCCCAATACCGAGGTGGGCCGCGACTACCCGCCCGAGCGCCTGCTCAAGGAATTCGACGCGGTCGTCTTATGCACCGGCGCCACCTGTCCCCGCGACCTCCCCGTCGAGGGCCGCCAGCTCGGAGGCGTCCATTTCGCCATGGACTTCCTTACCAGCAATACGCGCAGCCTCTTGGAGCAGGAATGCAATGGCAACTTCATCTCCGCCAAGGGCAGGGACGTCATCGTCATCGGCGGTGGCGACACCGGCACCGACTGCGTCGGCACCGCCCTCCGCCATGGCTGCCGAAGCCTGGTCCAGATCGAAATCCTCCCGCCCCCGCCCCTTGCGCGCGCGCTCGACAATCCCTGGCCGGAGTGGCCCAAGGTCTATCGCCTGGACTACGGCCAGGAAGAGGCCGCTGCAAAATTCGGCGCCGACCCTCGCGTCTTTCTCACCACCGCCAAACGGTTCGTCCCGGACGAAAATGGCTGGGTCAAAGAAGTCCATACCGTCGGCATCCAGTGGGAGCGCAACGAAAAGGGCCGGTTTGTCCCCAAAGAAGTCCCCGGCGCCGAGCAGGTCCGGCCCGCCCAACTGGTGTTGTTGGCCATGGGCTTTCTCGGCCCCGAGCAACCCTTGCTTGACGCCCTGGGCATCGTGCGCGACCCCCGAACCAACGTCAAGGCCGAGTTCGATGACTACAGCACGAACCTCAAGGGCGTTTTTGCCGCCGGTGACTGCCGCCGCGGCCAGAGCCTCGTGGTTTGGGCCTTCAACGAAGGCCGCGGCGCCGCCCGCGAGTGCGACCGTTACCTCATGGGCCGCACGAACCTGCCTTGAGGCGAGCCGAGGGGCGAGTGTCGCCGCCGTCGCGCCGGAGCGGCGCTTCCGCCTCCGCGACGCGCCAAAGCGCCGCTACGGCGCGACGGCGGTTGGCGCGCCGCGAAGGCGGAAGGGGCCAGGGAACAGAGTGCCGCCGTTCGCCACTCGCCGTTCGACACTCGCCACTCAGCACTCGACACTCACCCCTCGACACCCGACACTCGCCCCTCGACACTTGGTCGTCCGGTTGCTTATGAATTGAGCCAACGATTTGCCGCACTATGGCGCGCCCTCCTGCCCACCCCCTGGCTGAGCACCCGCTGGACCGTGTGCCCGGCAAGCCGCCATGCTCGGCCCGCTCCTGGGACCGCACCTATCTCTCCACGGTCATGCTGGAGAACTCCCTGCGCCAATGCGCCGCCTATGTGAAGGGCAAGGTCCTGGATGTAGGTTGCGGACGCCGGCCTTATGAAAAGACGCTCTTTGCCGGCGCAACCGATTACATCGGCGTGGATTACCTCTCGGACCGGTCGCGCCCGGACGTCATCTGCTCGGCCTTGGGATTGCCCTTTGCGGCGGACGTGTTTGACACCGTGGTAAGCACCGAAGTGCTCGAGCACCTGCCGGAGCCGCTCCTGGCTTTGCGCGAAATGCGCAGGGTCCTCAAGCCCGCCGGGCGCCTCGTCCTGAGCACCCCCATGTATTGGCCCCGCCACGACCTCCCCTTCGACTTTTTCCGCTACCCGTACGACGGCCTCCTGCACCTGGTCAAAGAAAGCGGCCTCGAATTGATAAAACTCTACAATCGCGGCCGCTCCTATGCCTGCCTCGGCCAGATGCTGCAACATGTCCAACCCCTCTCCGCCCGCCCGGCCAACTGGCTCATCAACCGATTCTTCCTCTGGTGCGACTGCCACCTCCGCCACGACACCCTCACTATGGGCTGGACACTCGTGGCGGGAAAGGCTGCCGCGGTTCCGCAAAGAGCCCCACTTCCGCCAGGGCCGGGCAGACCGGGGCCTTTGTGATCCGCAGCCGGACCTTGTCGGTGGTGATGTAGCCGCCTCGGACCAGGCGCTTGTGGCCGATGCTCGAGCCTTTGGCGAACTCCACCCACTGGCCGTCCTTCCACTGGTCCAGCGCAAAGGCCTCGATGCGCTGGCCCAGCGGCAAGTACTCCCCGAGACTGACCACGTTGAACGTGACCGGCCGGCGCAAATCCAGCACCAACTCCGGCGTGGTGATGCCGTCGTCGGTGGCCCAGTAAGTCCCCCTTGCTCCGCTCAACCCGTTTTCAGGGGCAAACTCCTTGGCGCCGCCGCGAACGTTGCTCGCCCTCAGTTCGGCGCCTTGGGCCAGGTTCGTCGCGAACGTGGCGTCGAGGATGCGCCGGAATTCGCGCAGCGATTGGCGGTCGTTCTCGTGGACCTGTCCCCGGCGATCCGGCGGAATGTTCAGGTTCAGACAGGTCCCGCGGCCCACGGACTTATAGTAAATGTCCAGCAACGCTCCGGGCGTCTTGACCCGCGCGTCCTCACTCGCATGATAGAACCAGCCGGGTCGGATCGAGACGTCGCACTCAGCCGGAATCCAGTCGGCGCTGGGGCGCTCGCCGGAATTCAGGCCCTCGCTCGACCCGCCGGCATAACGGCCCGCCGCGTTCAGCGTCGCCCAGCACGGGTCGCCCGCGATGCCGTTCTCGTTGCCGACCCAGCGGACGTCCGGCCCGGCGTCGCTGAACATCACCGCCCCGGGCATCAGCTCGCGAACCAGCTTCCGGGTGTTTTCCCAATCGTAATACGTGCGGTTGTCAATACGGCGGGTTTCGCGGGCTCCGCCGTAATAGCCGCTTCCGCCGTTGGCGCCGTCGAACCAAACCGTGAAGATGTCGCCGTAATGGGTCAGCAACTCGCGGAGTTGATTGCGGTAATAGGCGATATACTCCGGCCGGGCGTAGTCCTTCTGATTGCGGTCCCAGGGGGAAAGATAGACGCCGAACCTGAGCCCGTGCCGCTTGCAGGCCCGGGAAATCTCCCCGACCACGTCCCCTTGGCCGCCGCGCCAGGGGCTCTTCCTGACCGAGTGCTCCGTGTAGCGGCTCGGCCAGAGGCAAAAGCCGTCGTGATGTTTGGCCGTGAGAATCAGGCCCTTCATCCCGGCGTCCTTGGCCGTCGCCGCTATCTGGTCCGCGTCGAAGGCGCTCGGGTTGAACACCTTCTCGTCCTCGTCGCCCTCGCCCCATTCCTTGTCCGTGAACGTGTTCACGGTGAAATGCAGGAACCCGTAAAACTCCATCTCGTGCCAGCGCATCTGCCGCTCGGTCGGCGCCGGCCCGTAGGCCCTGGGCGGTGAAAGGGACGCCGCCGAGGCCCGCAACCCGGGGCCGGCGGCGATAAATCCAATCAGCAGGCCCCTCGCGAAAACACCTCGTGAATTCATAACCGCCCCGGCGTTTGCGGTTCCTCACTCGGGCTAATCACCACGGTCTGATTCAGTTTTGGCGCCGTGGCCGGGAAACGAACCGCCTGACCCTGGTCCGGCCCCGGCTCTGCCTGGAGATAATACTCAAAATCATCGCTCACGGCGGCGGGCAGCTCTACGCGATAGACTGCGCGCTGCAGATGTTGTAGCGGAATCTGCGCGAAGCGCCGTTCGCCCAGCTTGCGCCAGAAGAGGGCGGCTTGGCGCGGCGGGTCTTTGGAGAGGATAATGACCTTCAGTGTCAGGGCCTCCTTTGCCGGCAGGCTGGTGCGCAGCGCCGGCACGATGATGCGCATCGGGCCTTGATACTGCTTCCCAGGTTGGGCCTCCGCCGGCAGCGGCTCCCCAAGCATCCGGGCAAGCTCCTCCCCGGGTCCGGCGAGCAGGCCCGGCAGATTGTGTTGGTTCCAATTGGCCACCGTGCCCAGTTCGCCCGGCGTTGAAACGGTGGCCAGCAAGTTCTCAAAAACCACGCCGGCCAACCCAACGAGCTTCTGACGCGCGGGAAGCGCCTGCTGGCGGGCCGCTTGCTTCTGCGCCGCCGCGTCTTTCTCCTTCTTGAGCTTGTCGAACACCCGGTTGTAGTCCGCCCAGGCGCAGTTCATCTCCCCTATCGCGCGGAAGTAGCGAAAGGTGCTCAACCAGTAATCGAACCGTTCGAGGTTGCCCGGGCCTTTGACCTGGGGCCGCAAGGCCGCAAACTCCTCGACAAAGCCATACTCCTTGCGCACCTGCTCCCAGGGTCGCGCGTCGGGCTTGATCCCGCCCGGACCATCTATCCAGGTGCACGGTTTGGGCAGGTTGCCATCCATTCGCGCGAAGATGGCCGCCGCCGCCGCCCCGGCCCCCGGACCGAACTGGTGCAGGGCCCAATCCTCGTAAAAGTCCTTGGTACTGGGGAGGCTGGCCGCCGCGCCGCCTTCAGCGCCGCCCGCCCGGGGCCCGTGGGCAGAAGGCGCGCCAGGCCTGTAGGAGCCCAGCCAGGGGCTTTGGTCCCAGGCCGCCTGGGCCAGGGAGGCTATATTCGGGCCCAGCACCCGCGTGCGCCAATGGATCCCCATCAGACCGTCACAGCCGTAGCGCAAGGCATCCGCCGCATCCCGCCGCATCCGCCCCGCCCACAACTGCGGCGAGGTCAGCGCCGGGTCATCCTCTAACCACGGGATGGCCCACTTTGACCGCCCTTTGACTGCCGCAAACCCGGCGTCCACCGGCGTGTAGCCCACCTCACGGTTGATGCAGCTCACCGCTATCTCTTTGGGCAGCACCCTGTCGAACATCGCCCGGTCCTGCTGCGGCCCCAGCACCCACCCGCACGTCGCCAGGCCGAAGGGCGGCCCCGCTTTCTTGTGTGCCGCAATCGCCGCCGCAAAATCACGGGTCGTCTCGGCGATTTGCTCCTCCTTCACGTTGGACCACGTCCAGCTCTCCGGCGTCCAGAACCAGTAATAATCCAACGGATAAGCCTGGGCCGCCCGCTGAAAGATGCCTTCGTAGAGCTCTTGCGTCACGCCCGCATCGTCCGGCCTCCGGCCCTGCGCCTTGATGCGTTCCTGGACCCGCCTGGGCACTATGAGCGGCGTTTCAGTCCCCACGCACGTCTTGACGCCCAGTTTCCGGGCCAAGCCGAAGGCCTCCCGCAACATCCCCGCGGTCCTATCGAACACTTCGTTGTCCGCCTCGGCGGTTGTCGGCGCCGGAATCCAGGCACCCATCACTTCCGGCCCGAAGGCATCCCGCTCGAACAACGCCGCGCTGCCGAACAGGTAGTCCCCGGTCTTCCTGGGCGCATAACCCCAATTCCCGCGCAGGCTGTTCTGGTAACTGGCCGGGTAACTGAATTTCACCTTGCCCCCCTGGCCAACGTCCCCCGGCAGCCCGATCCAGACGGTTGGCTCCGCGTTCGGGCGTTCCTCCGGATAGGTGTGCAAACCCAGGAAATTCATCCGGAGCTTGGGCAACTGCCCGATGATGGCCAGGTAATCATCCCGGTTCCACCAGTCGGGTCCCTCCGGAAAATCGTGGAACGGCTGGATGCCGCGCAGGGCGAAGAGCGGCGCCGCCCGCTCATCCAGCACCGGCATTTTCCATGGCTCCTGCTCGTCGGGAATCACGTCCCCGTGCAAATAGAAGCGCACCCCGAGCCGCTCCGCAAAGCGATACGCGCCATAGAGTGTGCCCGCATCGTCGCCGCCGATGACCAGCAGCAGTGCGCGCCGGCCCCCGGCCCATTGCCCCGGGGCGAGCGTCTTCAAACAATAACCCTGTGGGGCCAGGTCCCCCAGGGCAGACTCGAGCGAGGCCTCGCTCCTGATGCCCTCGAGCGCCGCCCGCCCTTTGCGCGCTACCAGTATCGCCTCGCCTCTTCCCCCAAGGCCTTCCACCCCCGAGACCAGAGCCGGCCGTTGACCGGTGCGCAGGTATATGTAGCGCCGCACCTCTCGCGCGGCCAGTTGTTCCATCCACGACGCATCGCGCGGCGAGACAATCGCGGGCGGGGCGGAGGAGGCCGCGCCGGCCGGCAGGGTGGGGGTGAAAGACCATTGGCACAATGCAGCGCCAACCACGGGCAAGATGAAACGTCGGCTCATTGCCCCCCGACCCTATCAACCCGGCCGGGACCGCTCAAGCCCGTTCTTTGTGTCCGTTCAAAAACAAATCCCTCCAACCCGAAGGGTTGGCTTGGAGTTTGGACATCTTGCGCCACCGCGAAGCGGTGATTTGAAGGTAGCCGTGTGGCTTCAGCCCACGGAATCAGCGGCCCGTAGCCGTCGCGTCGCGCCAGCGACGCTTGCACCCCCCGGCTTGCCTTGTCAATCCCACAGATGCCG